>CABFVV010000141.1_pt1 | contig 19454 bp, 17 predicted proteins | sample 8864751 | NCBI WGS metagenome assembly CABFVV01 (sample SAMEA5735770, study PRJEB23740) | soil metagenome | biome: forest; feature: forest soil; material: soil | place: USA | collected 2013-10-13 | depth 0.1 m | reverse complement strand
CCCCATCCCCGGCGTGCTGGCGCTCGACCCGCACTCGCCTGAACAGATCGACGGCGCGCTGCTCGTCCATGACATGGTGATTTATTGCATTTGCCCGGACAGCGCGACCGCCGTCGAGATCAAGCAACGGATGCGCCTGAACGGCTACACGCGGATCCGCGCACTGAGGGGCGGCCTCGACGCCTGGCAAAGGCGCGGGTTTCCCGTCGAACCTATCCCGCTGACGGACGAATCGACCACCCGCAAACGCAAGCCGGAGCCCTACGGTGAAGTTCGCGACGCGGTAACGCTGCGCGGGTTTGCCCCACGACGCGACTAAACCACCTGGGCAAACCGCATCACAGTTTGCGCAACAGTCCTGCCGCCGCGCGCATCCGGCGTTTGCGCTCCTTCTTCAGCCAGTCAAGCGTTGCATCGGTGTCGCCGGATCCGGCTAGCAAGCTCATATTGTCGCGCAGCAGCATCTCGCTCGCGACAATATCGTTCAGCGTGCCGAAACGCTTCTGAATCTGCTTCAACCGCTTCAGGACACGTTTGTGGCTGCCGCTCAGAATGGGCTCGAAAAACTCGAGCAGATAGCGCACTTTCTTTCCCGCCTTCCTGACGTCGTGAAATGCGGCGTAGTTGGAGCGCTTCGCTTGAGACGCACGCTTTATACGTTTGTTAAGCGAACGTTCGGAAGCGGTCACGCGCTTGTCGGCGAATTTTTGCAGCGGCACGCGCTCACGGGCGGTGTTCAATTCCTTATTGGCGCTGGTCAAGGCGTCTTGCAGCAAATGTTTGACGTCCGCGTTCGAAAGCGTTTCACGGCTCGTCGCCAACGCGCCGCTGCGCGCCGCCTGGAGCGTCGGCGTTATCTCGCGCGCAACGCGCTCGTCCTGCGCAATCAGTTCGATCAGAATGTCCCAATCCCGCGTCTTGCCGGCTGCCGTCGCCAGATACTTATACAGCGCCCGTTGGCGCGTATTCTCGCCTTTGTCCAGCAAGGGTTCGAACGCCCACCACAACGAACGCAATCGCCGCAGCGACACACGCAGTTTGTGCAGCGCTTCCGGCGACGCGTCTTCGCGCACCGCATTGGCTAGTTCGATCGCGTCATCGACGAGGGGCGCCGCGTACGACGCAAAGGCTGCCTCCGCTGAGGGTTCCGCGCCGGCCGGCTTGCTGTCCGCAGCCTGTTTGTCGATTTTCCGGCTCGCCCGCTTCATCGGATGTCCTTCAGAAGGTCCTTTTATGTCAGCCTAGCAAAAAAAGGTCCTGGTGGATATCCGCCGACGCGTCGCCTAAACTGCACCAGGATGGCCGCAAGACAATGCGCGTTGCATGGACTGCAATCCGTCGCATTGTGGCGACGACCTGGGTCGCGCGAGTCCACGCAAGTCTGTATGCGACCTTGGCGGCAGTTGAACCGGGAAATCCGCTCCGCTGCAGAGGCGCAGTTCGCGCATAGTTCTTTTCGGACCGCTTATCGTTCTACCCCGCCGCGCAAGCGGCAGCCTTTCCTGTAGCGTCAATCTGTACCTACCTTCCCGCGAACGCCCGTCCCGCATAGCTGTCACGCCACTGTCATCGTTACGACACACAGGCACCGCAGGATCGTCAGTTCCGCGACAATCTTTTGGGGCTCACGCCATGCCGGAACTTTCGTACCCGCAACCGGGCGCTGCAAGTGGAAAGGGGCGCAATATCGGCCTGATCATCTTCCTCGCTGTGATTGCGATCGGCGCTGCTTATTGCGCCATGCATCTGGCGGACGATTTGCAATCCGTTCGCGAAGCCTCGTTTTTGCCCTACCTGCTCCTTGGCATTGCGCTCGTGATCGCGCTCGGCTTCGAATTCGTCAACGGTTTTCATGACACAGCCAACGCGGTCGCCACCGTGATCTACACGCATTCGCTAGCGCCGAACATTGCGGTGGTCTGGTCCGGCGGATGGAATTTCCTCGGCGTGCTTACTTCAACGGGCGCGGTTGCGTTCGGTATTCTGCAGCTTCTGCCCGTCGAACTGATTCTGCAAGTGGGCAGCAGCGCGGGCTTCGCAATGGTCTTCGCGCTGCTGATCGCGGCGATCATCTGGAATCTCGGCACGTGGTACTTCGGACTGCCGTCATCGAGCTCGCACACGCTGATCGGCTCGATCATCGGCGTCGGTCTGATGAATCAGCTGATACATGGCGCGAACGGCACGAGCGGCGTGGACTGGAATCAGGTGCTCGGCGTGGGCAAATCGCTACTGTTTTCGCCGCTGATCGGCTTTCTTGCCGCCGGGTTGCTGCTGCTGATCCTGAAAGCAGTGGTGCGAGTTCCCGCGTTGTATGCCGAGCCTAAAGGCAAGGAGCCGCCGCCGTTCTGGATTCGCAGCCTGCTGATTCTGACCTGTACGGGCGTTTCGTTCGCACACGGTTCGAATGACGGGCAGAAAGGCATGGGGCTCATCATGCTGATCCTGATCGGCACCGTGCCGACGGCCTACGCGCTGAACAAGGCGGTCACGCCGGCGGAAACGCAGACCTTCATCGCTGTGGCACAACAGACCGCCGACACGCTCGGCAAATACACGCACGGCGCGGCACCGTCTGCCAATCCGCGCGACGAAGTCGAAGCGTACGTGCGCACTCGTCAGTTGACCCCTGCCACCGTGCCGGCCTTGCAGCAACTCACCGCTCTGATCGGTCAGCAGGTCGGCGCATCGGGATCGATGGCCGCCGTGCCGCAAAATATCGTCGATAACGTACGCAACAATATGTATGTCGCCTCCGAAGCGATCCGCCTGATGAAGAAGAGCAAGCAGCCGGCCTTCTCACCGGAAGATGCCAAAGCGATCGACAACTTCAAGGCGCAAACCGATCACGCCACCAAGTTCATTCCGACGTGGGTGAAGGTTGCCGTCGCTATCGCCCTCGGTCTCGGGACGATGGTCGGATGGAAGCGCATCGTCGTTACCGTCGGCGAGAAGATCGGCAAGCAGCATCTGACCTATGGACAGGGCGCGTCGGCTGAATTGGTGGCGATGCTGACGATTGGCGCGGCCGACATGTACGGCTTGCCGGTCTCGACAACGCACGTGCTGTCCTCAGGCGTGGCCGGCACCATGGCGGCCAACGGCTCCGGCTTGCAATGGGCCACCGTGCGCAGCCTGATCCTCGCGTGGGTGCTGACGCTGCCGGTCTCAATCGCGCTGGCCGGGGGCTTGTACTGGGTGTTCCGGATGGTGTTCTGAAACGGCTGAAACCGCTGCTGCCGGGTGCAAGTCCGGCAACGGCGAAGTTAAAAAAGCGCGGTTTTTGCCGCGCTTTTTTCATTTCATCGAGCAGAGATCGATCAATAAATTTCAGGCACGATCATCGACGACGGCACCGGCTGGCGGCTGTATTCGTCGTGATAGACACGCGCCGGCAACTCGACGCGCGAATGCTCGATCTCGTGATACGGCACCTGGCTCAGCAGATGATGAATGCAGTTCAGGCGCGCGCGTTTCTTGTCGACCGCCTGCACGACCCACCACGGCGCCTCGGGAATATGCGAGCGCTGCAGCATGACTTCTTTCGCCTGCGTATACGCTTCCCAGCGGCGCCGGCTTTCCAGATCCATCGGACTCAGCTTCCACTGCTTCAGCGGATCGTGGATGCGGTTCTGAAAGCGGATTTCCTGTTCTTCGTCCGTGATCGAAAACCAGTATTTGAGAATCTGCACGCCGCTTCGTGCAAGCATCTTTTCGAATTCCGGCACCGAGCGGAAAAACTCTTCGTACTCGTCATCGCTGCAAAAATTCATCACGCGTTCGACGCCCGCGCGGTTGTACCAACTGCGGTCGAACAGCACCATTTCGCCGCCAGCGGGCAGATGCGATACGTAACGCTGGAAATACCATTGCGTGCGTTCACGGTTGTTCGGCGCCGGCAATGCCGCCACGCGGCACACGCGCGGATTGAGCCGCTGCGTGATGCGTTTGATCGCACCGCCCTTGCCCGCCGCATCGCGTCCTTCGAAAATCACCACCAGCCGGTGCCCGGTCTGCACGATCCAGTCCTGCAGTTTGACAAGCTCGCCCTGCAAACGGAACAGCTCGCGGAAGTACACCTTACGCGCCTCGCGATGCTCGGGCGTGAAGCCCTCCGCGCCGTCGATGATACGGTCGTCGACCTCCATTTCGAGTTCCTCGTCGTACGCATCGATAAGGTCCTCTTCGAAACGGCGCTGCCGTTCTGCCATGACTTCGGCCTCGGGTCTCGGATCCAGCTCTTTCATTGCGACTCTCCTGGCAACGGAAATGGTTAGGCGCGCGGCGCATGCGCGTCGCGAACGGGCTCGATTATCGAAGCGCGAGGTGTCAGCCGTGTTACCGGCGCGGCGGCCGCACCTTGGGACACGGGTGCTCGCCGGCGGCTTGCACGCCTTATAGCCCATCCATGATAGCGAGTTTAGCGCGGCCGCCCGGCGCTAACGCAACGGCTTCGCGAAGCTGAGTTCGTGGCCATCGGGATCGGTGATGTGGAAATAGCGCTCGCCCCACGGCGCATCGGACGGTTCGAGCGATGGCTTCAAACCCGCCGCCAGCGCCTTCCGGTAAAGCGCGTCGACGTCCGAGACATAAATGATCACGCGGCCCCACCAGTTGACTGGCGCACGCGTATCGACGATCAGGTTCAGATACGAACCGCCGAATGCAAACGAGGTAAACGCTTCCTGCGAACCACCGAATTTGATCGGAAAACCGAGCGCTTCGTAAAACAGCACCGCGCGGGGCATATTGCGGGTGGCGAGCGTGATGGCGCTGAGGGACTCGATGCGCGGCTCGGTTGGTTCTGTCGAGTCGGTCGGCGCGCTCGAGGAGCTCGCCGAGGCAGAGGCTGCGGCGGAAGTGGTGGGCAAGTTCATGGCGGCTGTCTCCCTGGTATGGCGGCGCCTGGCGGGCTTCTATGGCGTCGGCCCGGACATCGCGGGTCTTGGCGCGGACCTTGGCGCCGGCGTTGGTCCGGGCATTGGCCGGCGCTTCAGCCTCTACGACGACCCCCGCTTTGGCGTGGGCTGACACTAGAAAGTGTCTCACAAGCAGCCTCGAGCGCGCCGCCTCGCCCGCACTTGAAAAACCCGCCCGCCGCCCCGCATCTGGATTCCCGTTTATCCGGAGCATCGCCATGGGAAGCCGTCCACGCTTCATCGATGACCTGTCGCGCGCCACATCCGACGCCCCCGGGTCCGATCCACTCACCGCTTTATCCGACGACGCCTTGCTCGACGCCTATTCCCGCACCGTGATCGGCGCGTTGGAACGCGTTCAGCAGGCGGTCGCCTTCATTTCCGTCGAACGCCGGCTGCCCGGCGCGCCGTCCGGGCGCGACAGCCGCGGCGCGCGTGGCGGCACAGGCTCGGGTTTTCTGTTCACGCCTGACGGCTATCTGCTCACCAACAGCCACGTTGTGCACGGCGCCACGCATATCAAGGTGACGCTCGCCGACGGCGCGAAATTCGACGCCGATCTGGTCGGCGACGACCCCGGCAGCGATCTGGCCGTGCTGCGCATCGGCTCGCCGGAGCCGCTGCCACACGTCGAACTCGGCGAATCGTCGAAGCTGCGCGTCGGCCAGATCGCGATCGCGGTCGGCAATCCGCTCGGCCTCGCGCAAACCGTGACGACCGGCGTGGTCTCGGCGCTCGGCCGCTCGCTGCGTTCGAATTCGGGCCGCATGATCTACGACGTGATCCAGACGGATGCCGCGCTCAATCCCGGCAATTCGGGCGGCCCGCTGATCAATTCGGCCGGTCAGGTGATCGGCGTGAACACCGCGATCATTCCCGGCGCGCAGGCGATCTGCTTCGCCACCGCGATCGATACGGCCAAGTGGGTCATCATGCAGATCTTCGCGCACGGCCGCGTGCGGCGTGCGTACATCGGCGTGGCCGGCACCACAAGACCGCTGTCGCGCCGCGTGCAGCGCTATTTCGGCCTGAGCTCGGAGAGCGGCGTGCACGTCATGGAAATCGTCAAAGGCAGCCCGGCCGCGTTCGGCGGTCTGCGCACCGACGACACGATCGTCGCGATCGATGCGCTTGCGGTGCAAGACGTCGATAGCCTGCAACGCACGCTCGATGTGTCGCGTATCGACAAGCCGGTCAACGTGACCGTGTTGCGCGGCGCGCAGCGGCTCGAATTGACCTTGACGCCGGTCGAGCAGACGATCTGATTCGCTCGACTGCCTGTGGAGGAAAGGGCCTCGCATTCAATCAATCTCACGGATAAAAAAGGCCTCGCGCTCAATTTGAGCGCGAGGCCTTTTTTCTGCATGCAGCGCATCCGTAAAGACGCGCCGCTCAGATGCACTTAAACGATTGAAGTCAAACGCTTACTGAATCACCCGCGTCACGCCACGCCCACGCGGATCGGCTGCGGCTTCCGGCGTATCGCCATTGACCTTGATCGCCTGGATGTCGCCGCTGAAATCCTGCCCCGTCAGCGTGTAACCCTTGGCTTCGATCTGCTTGGCGAGTTCGCCGTCGATCGGCTTGTACGGCTCCCAGAAGATCGTGTTCGGCGGCAACAGTTGGTGATGGAAGCGCATCGCGCCCACGGCTTCCTGCAACGGCATGTTGAAGTCGTAGACGTTGTTGATCACCTGGAAAATCGACGTGAAGATGCGCGAGCCGCCCGGCGTGCCGATCACGAGCGACACCTTGCCGTCTTTGGTCAGAATCGTCGGGCTCATCGACGACAGCGGGCGCTTCTTCGGTGCAATCGAATTCGCGTCGCTGCCCACCACACCGAACATGTTCGCAACGCCCGGCTTAGCGGAGAAGTCGTCCATCTCGTCGTTCAGCACGATACCCGTGCGATCCGCCACCACGCCCGAGCCGAAATAGCCGTTGATGGTGTACGTGTTCGACACCGCATTACCCCACTTGTCGATCACGGAGAAGTGCGTGGTTTCCGCTTTCTCCGGCATCGAGGTGCCGAGGCCGGCCTGGATGCTCTTCGTATCGGACGGTGCATTCGGATTGACTTCGGCGGCACGCTTGGCGATGTACGCGTCGTCGGTCAATTGCGCGACCGGCACCTTGTAGAAGTCCGGATCGCCGAGATACTGTGCGCGATCGGCGAATACACGCTTCTCGATTTCAGCGATCAGATGCACGTATTGCGCGGAATTGAGCTTGACGTCCTTGAAGTCGGGCGCATTGTCGGCCTTCATCTTCAGCAACTGCACGAGACCGATACCACCCGAGCTCGGGGGCGGCGCGGTAATCACGCGATAGCCGTTCCAATCCGCCTGGATCGGCTGACGCCACACCGCCTTGTACTGCTGCAGATCGGCCTTCGTAATCAGACCGTGACCGCGCATGGACGCCGCGATCAGATCAGCCGTCTTGCCCGAGTAGAAGTCTTTCGCGCCCTGATCCGAAATGCGCTGCAGCACGGCGGCGAGATCCGGTTGCTTGAAGTTGATGCCCTGCTTCAGATTGCCGAAGTAGGTATCGAAGTTGGTCTTGCCGGCAAAATCTTTCGCGGCGTCGTCGCGGCGTTGCTGCAATTGCTCGCTGACCTCGAAGCCATCGCGTGCGTAATGAATGGCCGGTGCGAGCACCTGCTTCCATTTGAGCTTGCCGAAGCGGCGCTGCGCTTGCCACATGCCGTCGACGGTGCCCGGCACGCCCACCGCGCGATAACCGAACAGGCTCATGCCCTTGATGACCTCGCCCTTGTCGTCGAGGTACATGTTCTTTGTCGCGGCCAGCGGGGCGCGTTCGCGATAGTCGAGGAAGTATGGCTTGCCATCGACATACAGCGTCATGAAACCGCCGCCGCCGATATTACCCGCTTCTGGATACGTCACGGCAAGCGTGAAGGCGATCGCGACTGCCGCGTCGACGGCGTTGCCACCTTCCTTGAAGATCTGTTCTGCTGCGTCAGCGCTGTACTTGTCGGCGACCGCAATGGCGGACGCCGTGAGAATTGCCGGCTGCGCTTTCGCGGGCGCTTTGGCAAAGGCTGGAGTGGCTTCGAGAAAGCCGCTTGAAACAGAGACGAGTGCGACCAGTGCAAGTCCGCTAACGGACGATTTGGCGTTTTGAAACAACTTCATTGGGCATCCTCCAAGACGACGCTTTCATCTGATAAAACGAAAACTGTCTTGGGCTTATAACATGGCGGCCCGCCGTTTGCGAAGCTGTTGCACGCATATGGTGCATGCTGCAGCACACAAAAACCGCCCCATTTAACAACACTAATTACCGCGTGTAGCCATGCTCGAATCGGCATCGAACACAGTCAGTGCGCCGCACCACGAGACCCAGCGCACCGAGAGTTGAACACTCAGGCGCTACCGCGGTTGCCGCGTGCGATTTCGTCGCCGGCGCCTTGCGGCAAGCGCGCGGTCACCGGAATCGACAGGAACGAGAACAGGCCGACCACGAGGAACGCCGGCCAGAAGTCGGAGAACACGATGGTCGAATGACCCTGCACGTTATGCGAGATTTGCAGCACGATGCCAGCAATCGTCACGCCGAGCCCCAACGAGATCTGCTGGATCACGCTCGCCACGCTCGTCGCGCGGCCAACGTCGCGGCTCGGAATATCCGCATACGCCAAAGTATTCAACGAGGTGAATTGCAACGAAGGGAAGAAGCCGCCGAACAGCACCACACACCAGATCAACCAATGCGGTGTACCGGGAAAGAACAGACCGTAGACGGCAATCGCAAGGCCCGCGCAACCGGCATTGAACATCAGCACCGTGCGAAAACCGAACCGTTCGAGAATGCGCGACGCGGCCGCCTTCATGAAGATCGAGCCGAATGCGGACGCGCAGGTGATCGACCCCGACTTGAACGCCGTCATGCCCAGACCTTCCTGCAACGCAAGCGGCAACAGAAACGGCACCGCGCCGAGGCCGATGCGAAACAGCGAACCACCCACCACGCTCGCGTGAAAACTCGGAATGCGCAACAGCCGCAAATCGAGCACCGGCAATTCGACGCGGTTCGCGTACCGCACGTACACCACCAGCAGCAGTACGCCGAACACACACATGCTGACCGATACCGAGTTGGACACCAGTTCGCCGCCTACCAGCGAGAGCCCCAGCATGAACAGCGACGCCCCGCTCGCCGACAACACGAAGCCGGTCCAGTCGAGCCGGCCGGGATGCGCTTCACGCACGTTGGCGATGTGCTTGTTCGCAAGCCAGATACCCAGCAGGCCGATTGGAATGTTGATGAAGAAGATCAGGCGCCAGTGCAGATAGGTCGTGATGAACCCACCCAGCGGCGGCCCAACTACCGGCCCGAGCAACGCGGGCACCGTCAGATAGTTGACCGCGCGAATGAAGTCCGACTTCGGCACCGAGCGGAAAATGATGATGCGCCCCACCGGCACCATCATCGCGCCGCCGATGCCTTGCACGAAGCGCGCAACCACGAAGGTGCCGAGTGACGTGGACGCCGCGCACATCAGCGAGCCGGCCATGAAGATACCGATTGCCGTACGAAACACCGTGCGGGAACCGAAGCGGTCAGCGACCCAGCCGCAAATCGGAATGAAGACGCCAAGGCCGATGACATAAGCCGTCACGGCGAGCTTGAGGGTGATGGGGTCCTGGCCGAGATCGCGCGCCAGAACGGGCAGCGACGTCACGATGACCGTGCCGTCTACGTTTTCCATGAACATCGCACACGCGACGATCAGCGGAACAATGAAAGCGCCTAAAGCGAGAGGCATTGGCATGACGACGGGTTGCAAGGCCGCCGGTGTAAAGCTGCGATTATGGCATCGCATCGACAACGGATGTTGTTAAGCGAAGCCTTTTCGTACTGGCGCGGACGACGCGTTGATATGCGCCGCCCAATAGTTGAGCGCGCAACGAGACAGAACGGCTTTCAAAAAACAGGCGCGAAAAAGAAGGGAAAATAACGACGCGATGGTAAGCCGGCATACAGCCGGCTCACCATGCAATACAGCGGCAATTCAGGAGCAGGACTTAACGCGATGCACTGACCAGCGGTTGCAACTGCGGCAGAATCTCGGTGCTTGCGCGAGCAACGTCGTTCGGGAAGTCGATCTCGATCCACGGCGCGCCGGTCACGTCGGCCGTGTCGAATACCTGACTGCGCTCCAGCAGCAGGTCGCGCACCGCTTCTTCGTGCGGCATGTTGGCCCGGCCGCTATCCACGTAGCCTGCAACGATCTGCGCGAAACGTTGTGCGGTTTCCTGGCGGAAGCGGAAGAAGCCCACCGATTCGCCGATGGTGTCGTACTCGAGATTGACGGCGAGTTGCTTGCGCAATTCGACCGGCACGCCGTCTTTCAGGCACAGCTTGACGGGTTCGTCGCCGGCTTCGAAATCACGGTCGATCAATAGGCGGTTGACCGTCCCGCCCTCCACGAGCGCGCTCAGAATGCGCTCGTCGTAGAGCACGTCGGCGTCCATCAGCAGCACGTCGCCGCCGCGCGTGAGCGACTCGGCCACGGTGTGCACCGTCAGCACGCTGCCCAGGTCGTAACGCGGGTTCAGCACGGTTTCCACTTTATGCGGCCAGTTGATCCGCTCCAGTTCCGCCTGCACCGATTCAGGCTGAAAACCGAGCGCCAGCACGACGTCGGTCACGCCGGCGGTTTCCAGCATTTGCAGATGCCGCTCGAGCAGGCTCATGCCGTCGAACTGCAACAGGCACTTCGGGAACTGTGCCTGCGGCGGTTGCTGGAGACGCAGGCCGAGGCCCGCTGCGAGGATGATGGCACGCATGCGCAGTCCTTTAAAAATTCGGAGATTAATCGACAACCGGCACGCGCGTGGTGGCGCGCCGCCGTTGCCAGCTTCGTTCGCTGAAGTGCAAAACCAGTAGGCCAGGCAAACCGAGCAGGATTTCACGTGCGCGCTTGGCGAGCGACAACGCCAGCGCCGCGTCCGGCGGCAAGCCCACGAGTGGCGCGAGCAGCAGATAACCCCCTTCCTGCACGCCGAGTGAGCCTGGGATCATGAACGCCGCGCCACGAATCGCCTGCCCGAGACTTTCGAGCAGGAGCGCGTCGACCCAGTCGACCGGATGGCCGAGAAAGCGCAGCGCGAGCCACACCTCGACCGTGCCGACGATCCAGCCCACCAGACTCAGTGCGAAGCTTGCCGCGACGCGGCCGCGCTCGCGGTAGATCGCCTGCACGGCGGCGTCGACGGCTTCGGCGCGCGTCATCAGCGACGACCAGTCGCGCTTGCCGAACAGCTTCGACACCACGCCCAGCAAACGGCCGAACAGGCCGTGCCGCTGCGCATAGTAGAAGCCCGCAATCATCGCACCCAGCACGCCGGTGGCAATCAGCGTAGCGGTTCGCAGATCGTGAAGCGCACCGTGCGCGGCATAGGCGCCGAACAGCAGCAGCCCGAGCAACGCGAAGACGATTTGCGCGACCGCCTGCGCCGTGGTGCTGACGGTGACGGCGGCGGCCGCGTCGCGCATGCGCATGCCGCGCTGGGACAGTTGCCGCACCATCACCACCGGGCCGCCGATCTGGCCGGCCGGCAACAGGCTATTCACCGATTCGCCGATCCAGCGTGCGAACAATGCGTCGCGCACCGTCGCGTCGCGATGCACGCCGTCGCGCTGACGCTGGAACAGCACCGAGATTGCGCCGGCGTCGAGCACCAGCGGCACAAGGTGAAACGCCGCGACAAGCACGAGCCCCCAGCCGGCCGCGGCCAGCGCCGAGGCCACGGAGCCGAAACCCTGCCAGGCGAGCAGGCCGACAAAGAGCGCCGTCCCGATCGACAGCAGAATCAGGGCCGCGCGTGTCATGCGGGGTCCTTGCGGCGTTTCGTCATCTGACGGAAAACCTGGCGGAAACCGAAGTACGCGATCGCGTCCTTCATGTTCGAGATGAACCGGCGCCACGGCCGCATGTTCGGGTCGGTGACGTATTCGAAGGTGAGCGACACGCGCATTTCGTTTGCGCCGGCAGGCGTGATGCGATGACGCAGCTTGTCGCCGTCGAAGAACACCAGGCCGCCCGGCGGAATCTGCACCGAGCCGGGTTGATCCGCCACGTCCGGATTGCGCGTATGCAATTCGTAATCGAGCCGGCACGACGATTCGTCGATCACGCCGAGCAGCAGCGTATAACGGCGGCCGTCATAGTACGAAGTATCGTAGTGCCAGCCGATGTGGTCGCCGGCCCGCGTGTAGTAGTACAGCGCATAGGCGTGCGGATCGTCCGCAGGCGACACTTGCAGCTTGTCACCGCTGAGTTGTTCTAGCCAGCCGATCAGTTCCTTCGAGCGATACAGTTCGGCGATGAACGGCGCGAGACGGTCGATCGTATGACGGCTGACGCTGCCGCCCTGCTTGTGTCCCGGCAGATAGTTGCGGTTCACTTCGTCGAGGAGGCCGCGCGCGCTCTGCACGAGCTGGGCGGTGACTTCGGGCGCGAGGAAATCTTCCAGATACAGGAACGCGCCCTGATCGGCGAAATCCTTTGAGAGACGCCGTGTGTCGAACGTGAGCGTGCGGCTCGCTACGGCGCGATCGGCATTCGGCGCAGACACGGCCGACGAGGCCAACGAAGAGGCCGGCGAACGTTCAACTGAGATTGGTGCGATCACGTCGTCTTCGGCGTGCATACTCATTCACTGGCCCACATTTGACTGGTTTCAGACGCCTTGGCAGGGGCGGCCGCCGAGCGCTCGGCGCGGCGCGCGACGCGCCAGTAATCGACCACCACCCAGACGGCAAACAGCGGCGCGCCGATTGACGCGACCACAACGAACGGCATGACGACGCTCGTCAGCGTGACGATGGGAAGCAGGTACAGCACGTCTTCGGTTTCGAAACCGCCGACCGATGCCTGCTTTGTACCTGCCTTGCCCGCCATCTCCTCGATGCGCATGCGCAGGAAGAAAATCAGCGCGACCGCAACGCCCGCCACGGCACCCAGCCAGCCGGGTGAAACTTTCAATGAGCCGACATGCGTCGAACCGACACCCATGCCGACGAACAACATGACGGTCACGAGTGCGTCGCAAGCCAGGTCGTAAAAATGACCGATCCGGCTCGACTTTCCGCCGATGCGCGCGAGTTCGCCATCTGTGTGGTCGACAAAGTTCGACAGCACGATCAGAGAGGCGCCCGCATTGGCCCAGGCAAATCCGCCGTGAGCGAGACAGAGCGCGCCGGCAAGCCCGATCAGCAGGCGCAGCGTGGTCAGATGGTTCGGCGTGACCCAGGTGTTGACAAGCGGCGTGACTAGTCGGCGGGCGAGTCTCGCATCCCATGTTCTGGGGGCCGGAACGTTAATTGGAATTGGTGGTCGCGAATTCATAACCCGGAAATATATACGGGATCGTAAAAGCTTGCTTCCTTCCTTAACGTTTTCTTAAGGGCTCATTGTTGCCGATGCGTGCCAGGCGCCGCGCAAGATATGCCGAATCACGTTAAAGTGCGAATCCAGTTGCGCCTGTCACACCAGATCACGTCGATGCGCAATGTCTTTTCGGGGTGCGGCGCATCGCCGCCACTCGTTGCGAACTCACTACATCGAACGCGGGTCGCCATTCACGTATATGAAACGCTTCTTTTCATCCGTACTCCTTGCGCTGGCCGCCGCCGCGCTGCCGCTCAGCAGTCATGCTGCCGCTCTCGACGCACCGCTCACCTGCAATGAGAGCGGTCATCAGTTCATTGCCGATCTCGCCCAGCAGCAGTTGATCGATCCGAAGCCAATGCGGGTCGAAAGCAACTCCATCAATGCGTTTTCGCCGGTGCAGGGCGCCGACCTGACCGCATTCGGCTTTCACGTTTTCGCGGTGGTCGGCTACGAAAAAGACGATCCGATGTTCCGCGTCGGCGACGGTGAACCCGTGGCCCGCTCCGCCTATGGTGTCGTGGTGTTCGGCGGCGAATCCAAGGTCCAGGCCGCGCTCGCCGAGACCGGCAGCACAGCGATCGTGCATCGGGTGGCGCCGCTCGTAACGGCGATTTTCTGCAAGCGGAGTTGAGGCGGCGGGTCGCGCCGCCCCACTCGCCCCCTACAACTTGATCCCCGCCGGGTCCGCCGTCAGATACCCCACCGTCGCGCCGAAGCGGTCCTTATAGTTCGCCCGCACGAGCGGATCGAGTGTCGATTGGATCTTGTCGTGCAACGGACTTTCCCAATTGCCGACATGCTGGAAGTTGCTCATCACGTACGTCCAGCCGTTGATTTCGTCGACTGCATGCAGGCCTGTCGACTCCGCGCCCGCTGGGCACGACAACACACGTGCGAGCGTTTTCGTGTCGACGTTATAAGCCCACAGAAAATTGTTGACGTGCATGCCGCTGTCTTCGCCGATAAAGAGCGTGCGCAGTTTCTCCGAGAACTTGAGGTTGTCCGGATTCGCGATACGCTCCGGGTTCGCCGTGTTGCCAAGCACGTCGGCGGACGACAGATCCTCGCCGACCAGCGCCGCAGGCGCGGCCATGTCCACCGGCACCCAGTCGCTGTTGATCGCGCCGCCGCTGCGGTCGCGCTGGCCGCCCTCCATGTTCAGCGCGTAAACCGCACCGGCGTTGATCGCCTTGTCGACAGCGACATCGGTCGATGCGGCGTGGCCGCGCACCATCGATTTCTCGATGCGTGACATCGCCGAATACAGCACCTTGTCCTTGATATTGACCGTTGTGCCTTCGAGCTTCGTGAAACCCATGCTGCCGCCCGCCAACGCTGCGTAGCGATGCGTTTCGAGGAAGGTCGCCGCCTTGGTCATGCCCGGCTTGATGCGCACCCAGTTGAAGGTGCCGTTGTAGTTAATCTTCGTGTAGGTCGAATCGACCGGGTCCTTGATCGCGACGTCCATGATGTCGCTCGCGCTCAACTGGTTGGCGAGCGCCTCGATTTCGTCGCTGGTCGCGTGGCCCAGATTGATCCAGGAAAGCGTTGCCGCACCCGCGCTGCTCGACGATACCTGCGTCCACTTTGCGACGTACAGCGTGCCCGCCGACAGATCGGCCTCGCGATCGGCAATGAACATGAAGAGGCCGCCGTTGGTCGCGTCGTCGCCCATCAATACGGTGCGCTTATCCGGCATCACCTGAATCAGTTCGTGCGAGATGCGGCCGAGGCAGTAGTGTTTCCTGATCGTGCCGGTGCCGTCGGGATTGACGGTCACTTCCGGCAGATGTCCATAGTGATAGGGATTGGCGGTGGTTTCGTCACCGTAAAGGCTGCGGCTGAAGCCCTTGAACTGACTGTTGGTTGCGATCGTCGCGGCGTCCGGCTCGTACTCTTCGCTCGACAGATGCGTGTTCCACGGCGACAGGCTCGCGCCGCAGGTAATCCACAAGCCATGCGCCTTCGATGTATCGACGCTGTGATAGCCCACCAGCGTCAGCTTGCCCGTGGCCGGGTCCTGATCGAGCGTGAGCACGGCGATCGGCGACGGCAACTGGCCATACATCGACTTCAGACTCTGATCGCGGGTCGCGTATTCGAACTGCACGACGGCGAATACCGCATTGCCCTTGAGGCCCTTCACCGTCGGCTTGTCGAGACGAATCAGCGAACTGCCGTCCGGGCAGTCCGAATAGAACTGGCGCTCTTTGCCCGCTACCGATTTATCGATGATCGGCTGATTGTTGATATCGAAGTAGCCGCCGGCCAGGATCGTCCCGCCCTTGATGTTCGGCACCACGTCGCCGGTCACGAAAAACGGCTGGTACGCGAGCTTGAACGTACGGCTGCTGCCATCGCTCAGTTGCACCGAGAGCGTCGAGCCGACCGTCGTCTTCGCCATCGCGGCAGGGTCCGCCAGCGTCGGCGCGGCCATGCCGCTGAATGCCGCCGAGACGAAGTTGGCCACCGGCCTCACCGGTGTCGCCAACTCGTCGCCTCCGCCGCCGCACGCGGTCAGCATCGACGCCGTTGCAAGCCCGCCTAACGGCAGCATCGGCGCACCGGCGAGGAGTTTCAGGGCCTTGCGGCGGGAAAGGTCGAACGGCTCTGCCATGTTGTCGTGATCCAGGGTTTGGGTAGCGTGGGTGAATGCACAGCCGGCACGCACTCAGACCCAAAACCGCATGGTTCACGCTCGCGCCGCTATGACGCGAGGATTCTATGAAGTGAATGTGAAAGTATATTGACAGGCTTTAGTAATGTTAAATTCAGCTTTTAGTTAGCCGAAGCCCGTCACCGCCGCTCTATCCCGGACGGCGGAATTCGTTTTCGACCCACGCGGCAGCGCTCGCCTTGCTCAGCTTGAAGTTCGGCGCGACCTGCACTTGCGCGAGCTGTTCGCCGAACGTATCGAGCGCGGTCAGCAGCGCGTACGGCTCGTCTTCGTCGGGAACGATGTCGAGCGTGATGTCGAGTTCGTCATTGCCGTCCGCGCTGGCCACGCGCACTTCTTTGTGCAACTGGGCGCGCAGTTGCTGCTCATGGCGGCGCAACACTTCAGATGCGGTTTTCACCAGCGTGTTGAACGCCGACGTGTCGAGCGGCTTCGGATCTTTCTTGTTGCGACCCATCGTCCACGGGCCGACGAGTGCCGGTTCCGCTTCGCCGTCCTTGATCATGGCGACGGCCCAGCCTTCATCGTCTTCGTTCTTGATGACGCGCGCGGTCCAGCCGTCATCGCGCCACAGACGCGCTTCGTGCTGGGTTTCGGGCAGCGCGTCTTCCAGATGATCGAGCGGGGTTTCGTGGATTTCGGACGCGCCTTCCGTCGGGGAGTCAGCAGCGGTGTCGGACGATGGAAGGGGGGAATTGGTCATTACAGGTTTACTCACGTTCGCGGGGCGGAAACACAACTCAAGCCTGCGATTCTACCTGCCCCACACCCGCCGAACGCGGCCCTCTGACGAACGGACAAGCCAGGGCACGCTCTTCGCCAATCGAAATAGTGCATTTCGTTATTCGCGGGAACCTATAAACCGATTATAGAACGTTCGAAAAAAACGCGGCCCGAAAGCCGCGTATAAAAAGATGAAAAAGACACCCCTGGTCAGGGGGTGAAACGAATTGTAGAACTGTAATTCGCCGGGATAGAGCACACGAATTGGAAGAGTCCATTGCAGAAATCAGAATGATTCGAAATTCAGGCAACGACGCGCTTAAATCCTTACTGAATATGACACAGCGGGAGCGTCGCGATCGAGCAACACCGACAATTTGACGAATAGTTACAACGCCATCGCGCACAAATATTTTTTCTTTATTTACCCGCACTTACACAATTCTCAATCCGGCATTCCGAATTAGAAAATGCATTGTTGCGCCATATGTGGTTAAAGATATAAATAGCAGGCATACACTTCGCAGCGGATCGTCAGGCAGCCGGCGCAATCGGCTGTTAGCACTGGAATGCGATTCTCTACGCACTGTCCCGGAGTTATCTAAACATGAAAAAAACCCTCATCGCAGCAGGCCTCATGGGCGCGTTCGCCATCACCGCTCACGCACAAAGCAGCGTTACGTTGTACGGCACGCTGGACGCCGGTCTCGTCTACTCGAACAACCAGGGCGGCCACAGCAACTGGCAACAAGGCAGCGGTTCGGTGTCGAACACCTATTTCGGCCTGCGCGGCAACGAAGACCTTGGCGGCGGTCTGCATGCCATCTTCACGTTGGAAAACGGCTTCAACCTGAACAACGGCCAGTTTTCGGAAAGCAGCACGATGTTCAATCGTCAGGCTTTCGTCGGTCTGCAGAGCGATCAATACGGCACGCTGACGCTCGGCCGCCAGTACGATTCCGTGGTCGATTACCTCGCGCCGCTGTCCGAAGCGGGCGCGGGCTTCGGCAACAATCTCGCCGCTCACCCGTTCGACAACGACAATCTGGACAACTCGTTCTCGATCAAGAACGCCGTGAAGTACACGAGCGCGAACTACGCCGGCCTGAAATTCGGCGGCCTGTACGGCTTCAGCAATTCGGCCGGCCAGTTCTCGAACAACCGCGCATGGAGCGTCGGCGCTTCGTACGACAACGGTCCGCTGAGCGTAGCCGCCGCTTACCTGCAACTAAACAACTCGGGTAGCTCGAACCTGAGCGGCGCAGTCTCGCAAGGCAACGGCACCGCCGCCGTCGCGGCTAACCTGCAACGCACGTTCGGTGCGGGCATCAACTACACGTACGGCCCGGCGACGGCTGGCTTCGTGTACACGCATACGCAACTGGACGGCATCACGGGCGTGGACGTCGGCGGCACGACGCTGCCGGGTGTGGCAGGCACGAACCTTCATCTGGACAACTACGAGTTGAACGGCAAGTACGCACTGACGCCGGCACTGAGCCTCGCCGCTTCGTACACGTTCACCGACGGCAAGATGTCAGGTTCGAACGGCTCGGGCGATCCGAAGTGGCACACGGTATCGCTGCAAGGCGACTACTCGCTGAGCAAGCGGACCGACGTGTACGTGGAAGGCGTGTATCAGCACGCATCGGGCGAACTCGGCAACTTCGGTGCGAACGTGGCGGCGATCAACACGCTGGCGCCGTCGTCGACCGGCAACCAGGTTGCTGCGGCTGTCGGCCTGCGTCACCGCTTCTAAGTTTTTCTGACGATACATGCAGAGCGGCGTATGGGTCCGCCCTGCAGCCGAATCCGCGCGTGGCACGATCACGCGCGGGTTTTTTTCAAGGCGCTTACGTTCTTACGTTTCGACGTAGCGGTAGTGACGGCGCAAGCATGCCGTGGGTATACTGAGGTCGGCTGCCTTCCTTGCCGTAACGTCGTTGCGGTTGAACGGCTGCTTCGTCGCGAAGCATGACGTTGCGTTCAATCGCGTTGCGCTTCGCCCGCGCCCCAAGTTCCCGTACACGATCGGGGACGCCGACGATCGGACCATGAAAAGACTTCTTCTGCTTGCTCCCGCTGCTGCCCTCACTGCTTTTCTCGCTGCCTGCGGTTCCAGCGGCCCCGCCCGCGACGCGTCCCAGCCGATGATGTACGTGTCTTCGCAGCGCGCCCCTGCTTATATCGCCGATTGCCTCGAAAGCAAGCTGTCACGCGTGCGAATGTCGCGCGTCGGCGACGCGACCGAGATCGCCGTCGGCTCCGATTCGAACAACTCGTATTTCGTTACGCTCACGCCGTACAACGCCGGCTCGGCCATCAAGGTGATGCATCCCGCGAATGCGCCGGACGATCCGCCTGAAGCGGAAATGCGTGTCGATATTGCGCGTTGTGCGACCTGAGGTTTGGGTCACGCGGCTGCGTTGTTGAGGGCGACACTGAAGACCACGCCGATGTCCGGTTTTTTTATCTCCTGTGTTGGCTATTTTTTTATCTGCTCATCTGCGAACATAGCCGCCCCTTGGCTTTTATCCGGCGCACCGCGTCGTGAGGTTCGATGGCATCCAACAAAGCACATCACGCGACTGGGTTTGCGGCCGGCGTAATCGCGGCGGCTGTTGTCGCGCGCGTCGGCGGCGGTGGTTCGTTTCATATCGGCGTGTTGTTGAGTTTCATCGCCGGAGTGGCGGGGAGTACGGCGCCGGAC
>CABFVV010000140.1_pt1 | contig 19696 bp, 10 predicted proteins | sample 8864751 | NCBI WGS metagenome assembly CABFVV01 (sample SAMEA5735770, study PRJEB23740) | soil metagenome | biome: forest; feature: forest soil; material: soil | place: USA | collected 2013-10-13 | depth 0.1 m | reverse complement strand
GACGCATTCGGGAAGTAGTGCGACCTGCTTGCGGTCATCGCCTTCAACGAATCGCTTCATGAGTCACCCGGTCTCAATGAGTTGATTCAGTTTAGGCGATGAGTGCGTTTTCACACAGGCTCGGCCAGCATCGGTCGTTCGACAAGGTTGTGCCGATCGTCGACAATGCTCCGTCTGGCTAGTTGGATGTGGGTCGACTTCCGCCGGCGCTGTTCGTAGACACACGGCAGCATTTACGGGCGTAAAAAAAATCGCACCAAGGGGCACCGAAGGAAAACTTAAGATCAGGGAGAACCTGATGCACCGTTACCTAGGACCCGTTGTCGGGACACCTGGCGCGAAAAAAAGCCGGCGCGAAGCCGGCTTGAAAGGATCTAGCGTCCGAGTGAGCTAGAACCTGAGAGACCTGCACTATATGCGGAGTAGCTTAAGAAACACTTACGCCCGGAACGACTTGACTTGGGCTACAGGCGGCTGAAGTGGGTCCAGCCTGTGTGAAAACGTGCTGATCGCCTAAACTGAAGCAACGCATTCAGGTTGGGTGGGCACATGAAGCGATTCGTCGAAGGTGAAGACCGAAGGCAAGCCGTCTTGCTACCCGAGTATCTCGACGACTATGTCGCCGACGACAACCCGGTCCGTGTAGTGGATGTCTTCGTCGACGAACTTGATCTGCATGATCTCGGTTTTGATGGAACTACGCCAGCTGCAACCGGGCGACCCTCTTATCATCCCTCCGTTCTGCTTAAGATATACATCTACGGTTATCTCAATCGCATTCAGTCGAGTCGGCGCCTGGAGCGCGAGACTCAACGCAATATCGAGCTGATGTGGCTCACGGGCCGCCTTTCACCCGATTTCAAGACCATTGCCGACTTTCGCCATGACAACGGCAAAGCGATCCGCAATGTATGCCGGCAATTCATCGTGTTGTGCCGTAACCTGGACCTGTTCTCAAAGTCGATCGTGGCCATCGACGGCAGCAAGTTCAAAGCGGTCAACAATCGTGATCGCAACTTCACCAGTGGTAAGGTCCGGGCACGCATGCAGCAGATTGATGAGAGTATCGCGCGTTACCTTGCGGCGATGGAGACGGCGGACCGGACGCAATCCGATGTGGCAGAGGCGAGGACAAGCCGCATCAGCGACAAGATCACGAAGCTCAGGCAGCAGATGCAGGACCTCAAGGCAATGGAGCAGCGGCTGCGCGAATCACCCGATGGACAGGTCTCGGTGACTGATCCGGATGCGCGCTCCATGGCCACCAGCGGTTGGGGAACAGGGATGGTTGGCTACAACGTTCAGACGGCCGTTGATGACACGTCTCATCTGATCGTGGCACACGAGGTCACCAATGTTGGCAATGATTGTAACCAGCTGACGAAGATGGCTGGGCAGGCGCGAGCGGCTACCGGCATCGGAAAATCTGACTGTTGTTGCCGACCGGGGCTACTTCAAGAGCGAGGAAATCCTGCAATGCGATGAGGCGGGCATTACGGCCTTCGTTCCTAAACCACTGACGTCGGGCAGCAAAGCAGATGGGTACTTCGGCAAGCAGGACTTCGTCTACGTTGCGGAAGATGATGAGTACCGCTGCCCAGCGCAACAGCGACTCACCTGGCGGTTCACAAATATCGAACACGGTATGACTTTGCATTGCTACTCGAGTTCGGCTTGTGCTACCTGCGCAATCAGAAAGCAATGCATATCCGGGAAGCAGGCTCGCCGGATAAAGCGCTGGGAGCATGAGGGCGTAGTCGAAGCAATGCAGCAGCGACTCCACCAGAAGCCGGAAATGATGCGCATACGCCGTCAGACCGTGGAGCATCCGTTCGGTACGCTCAAGTTCTGGATGGGCGCGACGCACTTCCTGATGAAGACACGCGAGCATGTCAGCACAGAGATGAGCCTGCATGTGCTCGCATACAACCTCAAGCGCGTAATGGCGATCTTAGGCACTGCGGCATTAATGCAAAAGATGAGGGCCTGAGGAGAGGCCTTACATCAAACCGGCTGCACCACGGCGAACCGGAGAGCTTCTGGGCTCGTCGACGAACCTTCGCATTCTGACCGGCCTGAAGGTCCTCCAACCATACAGCGGGCTAAAACAGCCGCCAATGGCCGTGATCGACGGTGCGAAGTCATCGAGCCACATCGGTTCGCGTTTTTACACAGCCTGGGTCGTGTACTGCCGGTCGCGACAAGCATCGGTTGCGCAAAGACTGGCTCGAACTCGATGGGCGCCGAGGCATAGCCGCGTGCCGCAGCCCGTGCGGCGATACCGCTATCAGCGGCGCGCCAGCCCTACGTTAGAGATCATCTGCCGAAAGCGTTATCCGTTCGCCAGTGCTTGGCAACGCTTTCTGCTCTACCGCCTGCAGAACTCGGCGCTTGCCAAGCTCGAAGGCGAGCATCAATTGTTTTGGGGTCTCGTCCGCAGCGCCGAGTTTTTCGCAAACTGCTTCAGCAGGCAGCGCAAAGGCGCAGTATCCCCAGCCGAAGCCATACGCCGAAAACCACACAGTCGCATCGGCAGAAAGGGTTGGGGCAGTGAGGTTGGTACCGGGCTGATTCATGGCGATCACCGTCCTGTCCGATAAAAGCAAGTATTGATTCTCGCACAGTAAGCGATGGAGGTCGGGGCGAACTCCGCCTCCGTGACAGGCAGGAACCGACCAATACTGTTGAAAAAGTCGCTCACCGTCGCTCTCGCGAGGTTAGAGGGTAGCCGCGCCCCCTCCCGGAAACGCGGCCCCCGAAGAACCGTACGTGCGAGTTTCCCCGCATACGGCTCGCGCACGGCATTAAGCATCATGTCGATGCCGGTTGCGGTTTGTGCACACACAACCTTCGCAAACGTCACATCGTCGATTCATCCCGTCGCCGGGACAAGGGCGCGGAACCGTAGCCCGACCGGTCTCTCACAAGCTTCCCTTTGGTGAATCTCTGACGTGGGGCAACGACAGCCGCACCACGCGCACGTCAGCACCCTTTCAGGTCGGGGCAAATCTCGAACCCCTATGTCACCCGTTACAGGCAACCCTTCGCTTCTTGCGCGTTCTCACTCCCGCTTCCCCAACAGTGTTCCTCACGGTCCACCTGCCACCGCTCCATTGAACCAGAGCGAGGGCGAGAAATCGGGGTTCCCGCGTTCCCATCCCTGCCGACCCGAGCACTTCCGGGCCTGTCCGTTTAGCACCTGTCTATTCCCCGATGGCCTCGTGACGACGTGCACCCACTTGAAAAAGGTGCAACCGGCCATTTACCATTTTGGTCAGAGCCTCTCAGCAGCTTTGGCTCTTCGAAGATAACGAGGATTCCATCGACAGTTCACGTACGTTGTGCATGCGGAACTTGCCTGGCCCCCACACCGCACGGCTGCTGGCAGTGTCGATCCCTGCCCGGTCGCCCGGGTGAATCGCCCATAGGGTGGGTACGTTGTCCCCGGAGCTTCGAACCCGACCGTTACCGGTCGCGCACGTCCAGGTAGGCAACTGCTGGTCGTACAGCAGGTCACGCCTTCAATCTCCGATGTTCAGGTTGTTGAATGTGACAAGGCAGAGAAGAGCTTTGCCATCCACTACGTTGCCGATTTACGTCCGGCGGACGGCGACACGCGTCGCACTTCAGGGGTCTTCTTACCCTTGACCGACGCTCGCGAGCGGCTTGTAGGTCGATCTGAGAGGTCGATTTTTTCGCTTGCCGATTGCAAAAACCATGCAGCGACTTTTTCAACAGTATCGGCCACTAACCGCCGTTCACATGCGTCGTCGGTCGGACGTTCAGGCGTCGGCTCCGCCCCCGTAAGCGGCCATCCGATTGTCAAAGACGAACGCTCCTTCATCGGCCTGAGCCGACGTTCGCGGTCAATCGATTGCGGCCGGCGCGAGCGTCCGCTTAAGGTTTTCAGTCACGATCAGGACAAGGGACAATCGACGTCAATGCGTTCAGCACCAGTCCTTCGCGAACGAGGCCCGCTCCCACAACATCCAGGCCAGGATGTGGCTGTTGCGAACGGCGCTCGGGTCGGCTCAGAGCGGTTGTCGAGACAATCGGCTACACGTCTGGGCACACCGGGGTGAACCGGTCCGCTATGCGATTTTCACGTCACACGGACGCAATGGTGCTAGGGAACGACCCAACTGCCTTGCGGCGAAACCGCATCGGACGTACTCCCGGAAAGCTTGATGAAATAGCCACCTTTTGACGCGAAGCGCTGCGTTGGCGCGAGGCTCAAGCGAGGGAAATAACCGTTCACCAGCCGTCGACTCAGCATATTTTCGAGCTGTTCGACCAGATAGTCGCGATGAAACAGATCGAGCATGCCGGACAACGTATCCGCCAGTATCTGGCATGCCAGATACGTGTTTGCTTCCACGCGTTCATCCAGTATCGGTACGTGCCGTATATTGAACCAGGCGAGCGGAAAATTCATTGCGACCCGTCTCAGCACAGGAAGATCGAACGGATAGGTGACTAACGTGGATTCGCGCCAGGCCGATGGTAGCGGCGCATGCTCAAGGCCGCCCATCAATCCGGACACGTAGACGGTAGCCAAGGGCGCAGAGGCGGGTAATGCAGCAAGTGCGCCCGGCCGCAGCCACAGGATCAGCACATCGTCCTCTTTGATTCCAGTCAATGCCCGGTTGATCGCGCCTGGCGCGGCGTCGCTGTCGAGTGGCCGGTCGAGCGGCGGCGGTTTACCGGCTGCCGCAAGTTGGGCCGCAAGATGCGCGGCCGCCTCTTCGCCAGCATCGCCTCGCTGAAAGACTTGAATCACCCTTCGGTCGGTGGCCGATTTCCCGTGCGCCAGTGCCGCGCTCTGCGGGAGCGCCAGACGCGCCGAGATCAGCTCGGCCTCAAGCAGGACACCCTTGGAAAAGTAGACGTTGTAGAAGTCGTGCTCGGCGATAACGGGGACGTCGACATTCGGAAACAGACAGGGCAGTGCCTCGGATTCGCAGAATCGATGCACTGGCGCCCATGTGTTGCCGCCGATGCCTGAGATGACGGCGAACACCGGCTCGGTGGCGAGATGCTCATGGAGCTGACGCTCCCATGTCTCCGGTGGTCCACTCAGTTCCCACACGTGCAGTTGCCAGCGACGCTTCACCCGGTAGAACACGTTGCGGTCGCTTTGCATCGGCTTGACGCCGCCTCGCAGAAATTCGTTCTGGTCGGAAAAAAACTGTCGAATTACCGCTAGCATTCCGTCGCGGCTCGTGCGGTCCGAATCCGGAGTGGTAATTGTAGCGAAGTGAAGCGTGTCCTCGGTGACGCCGGGCGAAAGGGTGCTCGACAGTCCGCGCAGATAGTCGATCAACTGGGTCATCGTGTTGTCGTCGATATCGAAACGCGGCATCAATTCGTTGAGGGGGCGGCCGTCCCGGCCCGTCCCATGACGGATGGCTTCCGCCAGCGTCTGATCGACGTACGGCTGGCGTTTGAGATTGACGTATCCCGGCATGTACCGGTAGTCCATATCGTCGTTCGCACTGCTTGCTGGGCGAAACAGATAGTGTCCGGTGATGGGCGGGACGATGATTTGCCCTTCTGCGGTGCCGAAACCGCTGCGACGATGGCAATTGACGCACGCTGCATCGGCGCCTTTGACTGATGCGCCTGCGAGGCGCTGTCCGACAAGCGGGGCGCCCGACGGCAGGATGCCGTTGCGATACAGCGCCTCAGCGCTCGATGCGTCCGCTGCATATGCAAGGCGGCTTATCAGCAGGAACGCGAGCACGCCTGAAGTCAGGAATCTCATATTGGCGCCCTTAAGTGGGTTCCTAAGAGGCCTAGGAAGCGGGAGACTAAGCAGATCATTTTTACGCGCCTCCGCGCAAGACTAAATCGGCCCGCTTTTTCGGGGTTCCTCGAACTGGCCGATAACCCCGCTGCGCAGGAGCTGTCAGGTCTGCTGCGGCGTACTGGCTGGCCAGAATGATGATCCAGATTGAGTGATTTTCAATCTGGGTGTTTTCCCCATTTTGAAATCACCCGATTCCACGCATCGACCGTTTTTTCGCATTTTGCGAATCGGGTCGCGCAGGCACCGAGGCGGACATCTCCTACTGTGGTTTGCGGGTCTCTCTCCAATGACGCGTGCTTTCATTTCCTAGACACTGGCCCGGCAGTTTGATTTCAGAAATTACAGCTCGTAGACAGCATCATCCACCGCATGGCGACTTTCGAAGGTCGTGCGCAGATGTAGACATGTCGAACGTAAGCAGAACATATCGCCGCTCGTGCACACGCGAGCAGGCGGGCCAAGCGTGGATATCTGAAGGACCGGTGCTGGATGCCAGCGTATGTTGCGCAGGCAGTTCGTCCGTTCGCGGAGGGATCTATGTTTGGTACTCGCTTGTTTCGTATCGTGCTGCCCGCGTTTTTCTTTCTCGTCGTCTCGATACCGGCGTTCGCGCAGTCATTCCGCGTGCAGTGTCCGAACGGCACCACGCTGCACAAATCGCTCGACGGCAAAGTCGACTCGATGGTGCAGGGCGACCCGGCACGACCCACCGCAGCGAACGCGAATCCCCAGATCAAATGCCAGCACATCTCGGGCGGCGACGGTTACGCAACGATGGCCGATGGTCAGCAAATCTATCTGTTTGCGTTCGGCCCGCTCTCGGGCCTTTCGGATATTTCGATGGGTCTGCCGGGCACCCAGCCTGCGTCGGTATTCAACAGCACGTTCGTAGGCGCGACTTTCCCGGGCGACGGCATTGCGCCCAATAACGCTGCCATTAAGGAGCCCGCCTTGATGATGAACAACGGCGTGCTCGCGGGCCAGGCGCCCGCGCCTACGATGGCGCTAGACGAGGACGACGAGTTTTACCTCACGCTATCGAACGTCGGCATGATCATGCGTCCGGACCTGTTCGAGCAGCACACCGTGCATTTCCACGGCTATCCAAATGCGTCGTCTTTCTTTGACGGCGTACCCGATGCATCGGTGGCCATCAATATTGCGGGCAGCTTCACCTACTATTACACCGCACCCGACGCAGGAACCTATTTCTGGCATTGCCATATCACGCCGCCTGAGCATCTGCAAATGGGCATGGAAGGCCAACTCTACGTGCGTCCCCGTCAGAACCGCCTGAAGCCGGGCGCGAATCTCTATACCGCGTTACACGACTATGAATACCCGATGCAGCCGATCAGCACTGCGTCGAATGCGCACTATCTTAATGCATCGTTCCCGCCTGAAGACTGCCGGAAAGACGTTCTGTGTTCAACGCCGCTGCCGCGCAAGGATACGGGTGCAGTGCAGGCTCCGGGCGCGCTGTACGCCTATAACGACGGCGACGGTTCGACTCGCTACGATGTCGAGTATCCGATCCAGATGATGGGCTTTGATCCGAACTTCCACTTCATTGGCATGACCTTCAATCCCGAACCGTTTGCGGATATGAAGGACAAGTATTTCTTGCTGAGCGGTCGCAGCTATCCGGATACGATCGGCGTGCCAGGCTATGCGCAACTGCCAACCACTGCGACGAACCCGACCGCAAGCGGGGCTATTACGACACTCGATTCAGATGGCGTATCGCGTGTGTCGCAACCGATGCCGACCCTCATCACAATCAACAAGACCGCGGGACAGACGCGTGCGTTGCTGCGTGTGTCCAACCTGAGCGTCACCGAATATCACACGCTTGCGACCGAAGGCGTGCCGATGCTCGTCATCGGCTTTCATGCGCGCCTGTTACGCGACATGGCCGGCGCAAACATGTACTACACGACGAACTCGCTGACCATAGGCGGCGGCGAATCCGCCGACGTGATCCTCGACGTGACGAACATTCCACAGGGTACGTACTTCCTCTACACCACACAGCTCGATCACCTGTCGAACGACGCCGAGAATTTCGGCGGAATGATGACTGAGATCCGGGTCTTATAGGAGCGGCCCGTCATGTACTCATTCAAGACCTGCGGTGGGGTCGTCGTCCGGTCGATGTCGATGCTGCTGATTCTGGCTGTCGTCACTAGCATGTGTTGCGGACTGGCGCGCGCGGCTGTGCCGGGAATCACGGGTGGCGCAAAAAACCCGACATTCAATCTGGTCGCGAGCGCTGGGTCGACTTCGCAGCCGGATGGCGCATCGATCTATACGTGGGGCTTCGGCTGCGGCAAGGCCGGAAGCGCGGTTGGGCTGACCGCTGCCGCGGCGCCCGCAGGTTACGCGCCCGCGGCGCTGACTGCCATCAGCACGTGTGCGGTCATGCAGTTGCCCGGTCCCACGCTGATTGTCACTGAAGGCGACACGGTGACGGTCAACCTCACGAATGAATTGCCGGTGGCCGCCGGCAATACGTCGATCATCTTCCCAGGCTTCAAGGTGTCGACGACCAACGGCGTAGCAGGTGTTCTTGCGCGCGAGGCTACACGTGGGACCACGGTAACGTATTCGTTCACGGCGACGAAGCCGGGCACGTACGTCTACCACAGCGGCACGCAACCTGAGTTGCAGATCGAGATGGGGCTCTACGGCGTCGTCATCGTCTTGCCGAAGACACCTCCCGCGGTCTGTCAGACGCCAGGCGCGCTTGGATCCCAGGCCGACTACCGGCTCTCCACGGCGGCCTACGACCATCCGCAAACCTGTTACGACCGGGAATATCTGTTCCAGCTCATGGAGATGGACTCAAACATTCACCTCGCGGCGCTCCAGCAGGTGACGGACTGCGATGCGCGAGTCGCTGCCACTCCAACGGCGACGTGCGCGCCGATCGCCGTGCAAACCGAGCCGTACCACCCGAACTATTTTCTGATTAACGGCCGCTCGATGCCGGACGACATGGATGGCCCCTACTCGTCCGCTTATCCGAATCAACCGTACAACGGCAATCCGCACTTGCATCCCGGCGAAACCATGCTGATCCGTGCGGTGGGTCAAGGCCGCATACAGCATCCACTGCACATCCACGGCAATCACGCGCGTGTGCTTGCCCGTGACGGCAACCTTCTGCTGTCCTCAGTCGATCAGCTCAGCCTTGCAGGGCCTCTGATCTTTACGTTCCCGACGGTATCGGGGCAGACCGTCGACGCGCTGTTTCAATGGACCGGCAAGGGGCTGAACTGGGATGTCTATGGGCACACGTATGCCGGTGCGCCAGCAGGACCGAGCACCGCCGGCAATGGCGACCCGGCGCCGTGCTATCCGGACCTCAACGGCTACTACACCAACACGAGCAATCCGGCCGCGATCCCGGGCGTCACTCCGAACTACGGCGAATGGTGTGCGGATCACAACAAGCCGATCCCGGTTACGCCGCCTAACCCGAATATCGTTGCCAACGGTCTGTGGTATGGCGGGACGCCTTATCTCGGTCTGCAAAGCATTCCGAGTGGAAGTGCGCAGTTCATCTCGACTCCGCTTCCGCCGGGTTTTGCAAGCCAGAACCCCAGCGCTGGTTACGCCTTCATGTGGCACTCGCACGACGAGCGCGAGATTACAACCAACGACGTCTTCCCGGGCGGCATGATGATGATGATGATCATCGATCCGCCGGCCGCGAAGATTGACGAGTCGCAGTGACACGAGTGCGCCAAAGGAGTCGTAAGCATGAGATCCCTGATCGATCGACTGACATCGAAGTCAGCGTGTGTGTGCGCCGTGACGATGCTCCTGGCATCGCTCGCGTCCGCGCAAACGGTCACGACGGTCAATCTGACTGCGCAGCGTATGTCGACGACGCTCCCGGACGGAGCGATCGTTCCCATGTGGGGCTTCTGTACGAATGACCCGACGCAGGGTGCGGCACTCGGGGGCGGCACGCTGGACAACGCCAATGTCTGCTCGCGGAAGTCCGCTGGATCGACCACGCCGGTGCCGAATAACGTCTGGGCGCCGGGGCCGACCATTGTGGTGCCGGTCGGCAACAAACTGCGTATCAATCTCACGAACAGTCTGCCCGCCGGAACCCCAACGTCACTGGTGATTCTCGGCCAGATTGGCGGCAGCGCCGGCAAGCCGACACGCGATGCAGCGCCGATTGTCCATCCGGCGGTGACCACGACGACGTGGCCAGCGAACGCGGCGGTGCCCGCTGGCTCGGCAGGATTTGTTCCGCCGCAGCAAGCCGCTCGTGCCCGCGCGTTTGCGCAGGAGGCAGCCCCGGGCGGAACGGTGTCTTACACATGGGATACCAACATCGCAGCGGCGGGTGCGAAAGCAACGTATCTCAAGCCGGGCACGTACCTCTATGAGACGGGCAGCCATCCGTCGATGCAGGCTCCGATGGGTCTGTACGGCGTGCTGGTCGTCACCTATGCGCCGTTGTACGAAGTCGAGGGCGCCGGCACCCAGGAAGCTGAGATCCATCTGTCGAACGACCCTCATGCCGAGGGCAAGGCGTTTCCGGGCGCTTACCGGAACGCTGGGCCAGCGCTTGCTTCGCTCGCCGATGTGCCTTATGACATGGACGCGGTTCTGCTCTTATCGGAGATCGATGCCGTCCAGAATGCGGCGGTGGACGCAGCGGCTGTCGCGGGCACGAGCGAGACGATCCGCTGGAACGACCAGCAATGCGCGCAATCCCAGAAGGCCGCGCCGGTCGTCAACGGAGTCGCGCAAGCGCAAATTCCATGCTACCCCGCTGCGGTCAACTATGCGCCGACCTACTTCCTCGTCAACGGCAAGTCTTATGACCAGTCCAATCCCAGTGGCACCTCCGTGGCGATGCCGGACCTCAAGGGAAGTGACTACAACGCGCTAAGCGGGAATGTGCTGGTGCGGATGGTCAACGCTGGGTTGCGTACTCATGTGCCGTCCGTTGTCGGTCAGCCGTTGCAGCTCATCGCAGAGGACGGCAATGTCGCGCCAGGCATGCCGAAGATGCAGAACGAAGTGAACATGCCAGCGGGTAAGACCATCGATGCGCTGGTTCATCCGGCAAAGAATGCAACATCGTACGTCGACGCGGTATTCGCATTCTTCGACCGCGCCTTGGGTCTGACGACTGCCAATGAGACCGCGGGCGGGTTCGAGGGATACCTGGCCATTGCTAGCGCGACGACTGTCACGGCGGGTCCCGGCACATTTGCGGCGGCGCTGAACCGGACGATCGGCAGCAGTGCGAAGCCGGCGGTCGCGGCGCAGGCGAATCCGGACAATTACACGTTGGCCCCGAACGCCACGACGTTCAGCAACAACGTGTTGAGCAACGACATCGGCGTTTCCAACGTCGTCATCAAGGGCGTGACGGCGGCCGCTGGCGCTACGTCGACCACGATCACGCTGGCCCACGGCACGGTGACGCTTAACACGAACGGCACCTTCACCTATACGATCACGAGCGCGCCGACCACCAGCCCGAGCAGCGATACGTTCTCCTACTGCGGCAATGCGGGGACCGCTTGCGCGCTCGTCACGCTGGCGTTCGAGGCGACGGGCGCTGCGCCGACCGCGAGCGCACGCGTATACGACAACACGGCGGCAAGCGCCTATCCGAGTCGGGTGTCGTCACTCATCAAAGTGCCGCGCGGCGCCGGTCTGCTGGCAGGCGCTGCCGATCCCGGCAATTTCCCGCTTACCGCGCGACTCTCGGGCACGGCGCCCGCGTGGGTCACAGTGAATTCCGACGGCTCGTTCACTGCCACGCCGTGCTCGGCTGCGCCGGCGACCTGCACGTTCCAGTTTGTCGTCGTCAATTCGCAGGGCACGTCGAGCGCGGCGCAGACGGCCACGGTCGTGTTCCCCGCTGGCAGCGGCTTGCCGGTGAATCTGCTGGATGCGCAGAACGGGATGGCGTTACCGAACGATTACGGCTGGATCATCGAAGAGGACCAGACCTGGCATAACCCGACACCCGGCACGACGCCGCCGGTCGTCAACGGCACACCGCAGCCGAGTCTCGCGACCAGTTTCTTCCGCAGCCACATGCCTGTCGTGGCGGCCGGCTGCACGGGACCGCTGAGCTGTGGTGACGCGCAATCGAATGGCGGCACGGTCGCGAACGCGAAACCACGGTCCATGCCGGGAGATGTCGCGCTTGATCCTGCCAAGTGGTATTTCATTTCGATCCTGCCGGGCGATTCAGCGAATCCGTTCATCGCCGGCTATGCCAATGATCCGCTCATCAACCCCGACTGCCTGACGCCGAGTTCGGCGACTGCCAACGACGCAAAATGCGGGCACACCATGAGCGGCATATCGGTCCCGCCACCTGTCAACGGCGCGTATCAGACCGCAACGATCAAGGTTGAGCCCAATCCGCTCAAGCCGGCGCAGCTGTCGATCTTTATCTTCGAAGACAGCAATCCGACCAACGGCGATCCCGACGCCAATGAACATGGCCTCGGCGGCTTTGAGATCGTGATCTGGGACGTGGCCGGCCGCAGCGGCGACCCGATCGGCCAGGTGACGTACGATACTCTCAATCAACCGCTGACGAACGCGCTGCTAGGGACGCCAGGCTGTCCAAATGTCTACAGCCCGACCGCGTCAGCCACGCCATCGACTCACCCTAGCTATGCAGGCAAGGATTTAACCGGGGTAGTCATCACCTGCCCGAGTGATCCGAAGGACCCGGCCAATCCGTCCGCGGATTACGCGCTGCAGGGCCAGGCGCTGGTCAAGAATTTGATGCCGGGACGGTTCGACGTGATTGCGCACCCGGGTGCGGCGCGCGAAGGTGCAGGGGAGACCTGGTATCAGGTGTCCACGCTCGAAGGGACGCCCGGACAGGACGCGTTCACGAAATCGGGCGAACCGCCTTACTTCCAGGAGTTCGGGCCGCCAGGATTTCACACGTTCATCGGCTTCGTGAATCCCGCGCACATTGCGCAGCAGAACGTGATCGCAACACACGTGCCGGTGGGTGGGGTGCCGCCCACGAATCCTAACGGCGATACGGAGGGGCCGCCCGTTACCGGGCCGATCCCGCTCGCGACGACGTCAGTGACCGGCCGAATCACGAGCCTCCACATGTCGCGCCCCGTCATGGAAACATTGTGGGATTCCGCCTCGCGTGCGCCGCTTGCATCGACCACCTGTTTCGTCGGCTTGAATCAGCAGGGCGAAACTGGCTTGAATATCGGCTTTGCAGCCTGCGACCCGAACGGCAATTTCAAGCTGAACAATATCCCGGTCGGCAACTATATGCTGGTGGTCTGGGATCAATGGCTCGACCAGATCATTGCGTCCAAGTCGGTGCAGGTCACGGCAAAGCCGACCCCTGACACGAACGGAAATCTCGTTCCGACAGGGCCGGTCTCGATGGGCAATGTTCCGGTATTCAGCTGGTTCACGCGGCTCGAAGCCAGCACGTTCATCGACTCGAACGGCAACGGTGTACGGGACCCCGGCGAAGCGGGCGTTGCCCAGGTGCCGGTGCGAATCCGCTTCCGTGACGGCTCTGTGTCGAATACGCTGCTGACGAATTCCGACGGCAACGCGATCTTCAATGAACTGTTTCCACTGTTTAACTGGTACGTCGTCGAATCCGACAGGACGCGTTTTGCCAGCACGGGCGTCAACGTGACGGTCGACGGCGGCGGTCTTGTCGACTGTGTCACGTATAACGCCGCGACCGGACAGGGAACGCTTGGCAGCAGCAACCAGAACAGTACGCAGCCGTGCTCGAAGACGGGCGGAATTCTGAACTCGTCGTATGCATGGACCGATCCTGTCTCGGGCAAGGCGTACGGCGCGGTGCCGCCGGGCGTGCCGAACGTAACGAGCCGTGTCGATTCCGGCAAGGTGCTCTATGAGGGGCTGCAAGGCTTCATCAATCAGACCCAGATGCTCGACTGGGGCAAGCGACCATTCGCCGTCGGCGAAAACGGCGGTATTCAAGGCATGGTCGTGTATGCGTCGACCCGCGGTTTCGACGACCCGAGCCTCGAGGTTCAGTTCATGTGGGAGCCGGGCGTGCCGCGGGTGCAGATCAATCTGTACCGCGAAACCCCGAATGCCGACGGCACTGTGGGTCTCACGCTCGTCAATTCGACCAGGACGACGAGCTGGGACGATTTTGCGAACGGCACGACGGCAGGCGGCGCACCGAACATGATCTGTCCGGGGCAGGATCCGGCTGATCCGTTCCTGTCCTACACGCTTGGGACATCGAACCAGTTCAGGTGTTACGACGGCTTCCACTTGTGGAATCAGGTGCAGCCTGCCGTGTACGACGGCGCCTACACGTTTACGACCGATTCGGCCGGCCACGCGCTCACGCCGGGCAAGTACGTCGTGGAAATGATTGCGCCGCCGGGTTACGAGGTCGTCAAGGAGGAGGACAAGAACATCCTGATCGGCGACGCATGGGTGGCGCCGGCCGCACAGCAGTTCGCCTCGCTGTCGAATGTCTTCATCATCCCCGACCAGGCGCAGGTGGCCGCGTATTACAACCCGGGCAACCCCAACAACCCGACGACAACCCTCGGGTTCAAAGGCGCGAAGCAGCAGTTTCCAGCTTGCGTCGGCACGAAGCATACCGTTCCCGATTTCATGAGTCTCTTCCCGAACTCGGGCCAGGTAGCGCCGTTTGCTGGCGCGACCAAGGCGCTGTGCGACCGCAAGGAAGTCACGCTGAGCGACCAGATGTCGGCGCCCGCGAACTTCTTCGTGTTCAGCAATACGCCTGTCGCGTCGCACTATACGGGGCTCATCCTTGACGACGCCGCCAGCGAGATCAACGCCGCATCGCCGGACTTCGGCGAGAAGTTTGCCGCGTCTTACGCACCGGTGTCGATTCGCGACATGAACGGCGTGGAAATCTCGCGCACCTACTCGGACCAGTGGGGCACCTACAACGGCATGACACCGTCCACCTGGCAGGTGAATGTGCCGAATCCGGCGGGTTACTCGCCGAACATGCTCGTCACCTGCATGAACGATCCCGGTCCGGTGCTGGATACGCGTCCGGGCTCGGCGACTTACGGCCAGATGATTACCGACCCGCTCTTCAATCCGTCGTTCAGCAACTTTTGCTATACCAATCCGTTCATGCCGGGCGCGACGGTGTATCTCGATACGCCGGTTCTGCCCGTCGCGGCGTTCGCGGACGGCTACAGCCCGCCGGATTGCGATTACCCCGATAGCACACCTGGGATCAAGCGGGTGGACGGCGACAAAGTGGGTCCGTGGGTGGCGGCAGCCGATGGCACACATACCTTGCGTATCACCGCGCTGGGCGATGTCGATGTGCCGAACCCGGTGTACCAGGGTCCGAGCGCGACCGCCGCGCCGTTCAACCAGCGCACGATCAAGCGCCACTACGGCTTTGGCGCCACGGCGGGCACGGTCAGTGTGAACGGCGTGCCGCTCACTAACGTGTCGTGGTCGGACGGTCTTATTACCGGGACCGTTGCCAGCGGCACGACCACGGGTGAACTCGCCATCACGAATGCCACCGGCACGAATAGCGTGGATGCCGTGACGGTCGACATCGGCGGCGCGGCGCCGGTCGTGGTCAGCCCGGTTGTGGCTCCCACGGGGAGCGGCCATGCCGCAGGGTTCCCGCATCCTATCCAGGATGCGATCGACGCCGCGAAGCCTGGCGACCTGATCATCGTCGATGCGGGCGTCTATCCTGAACTCGTCATCATGTGGAAGCCGGTCAGGCTGCAGGGTGTCGGCGCGGCTTCGGTCACGATCAACGCGGCCAAGTATCCGACGCAGAAACTCGACGACTGGCGGCCGCGCATCAATCAGCTGTTCGGCCTCAACCCGACTGCGCCGAGCAGCAGCGGAGGGACCGCCGACACAGGCGGCGCGGGCGAACTGGTGACCAATCCGCAGGTTGATCCGTTGCCGACGCAAGCGCCGATTACCGGAGGTGTCATTCTTCTCGAGCCGACCATCCTCGCAACGGAGGAGGGCGCGGGCATAACGGTGCTTGCCAAGGGCGTCGGGCTCGATGGTGTGACGCCGCTGACGGCTAGCGACTGCAGTGCCAATCCAGCTTCTCCGATGAATGCGGCAAGCAGCTATTTCAAGGTGACGTCGTATAACAACGGCGTCCCGAGCGCGACCACCTTGACGCCGACTGGCTGGAAGATGTCCGACTCGAACTTCCTGTGTGCCCCTTCGCGCATCGACGGGTTGAGCATTACTGGCAGCGATGCGGGTGGCGGGATCTATGTCAACGGCTGGGCGCATAAACTCGAGATTGCCAACAACCGAATTTTCAGCAACGCCAGCGCGATGCACGGCGGCGTGCGGATCGGTAGCCCGTTTGAAGAGGAAACACCACCGGCGGACGGCTATGGATACGACAACAACGTCCGCATCCATCACAACTCGATCACGAGGAACGGCACGGTTGAGGCGACGCCCGGTGCGGGCAGCGTGAACGTAACCGGCTCCGGCGCAGGAGTGTCGATCTGCACGGGCACCGACAATTACACGGTCAACTACAACTTCATCTGTGGCAACTACAGCAACGGCAATGGTGGGGGCATTGGCGCGATCGGTGTCAACATGAACGGGACGATTGCGCACAACAAGATCCTGTTCAACCAGAGCTGGCAGCAGACGTCGGCCGTGCACGGTGGCGGTATCGACATCGAAGGCGATCTGACATCTGCCACCACGCTGTCGAACGGGACGGGCAACATCACGATCGACTCGAACCTGATTGTCGGAAACTTTGCGCAGGGCGGGCACGGCGGTGGTATCCGCCTGCAACAGGTGAACGGCAACGACGTTGTGACGAACCCGCGGAATCCGGCGAAATGGTACCGTGCCACGGTCACCAACAACATTATTGCCAACAACGTTGCGGGCTGGTCCGGCGGCGGCATCTCTCTCGTCGATGTGTTGAATGCGGCGATCCATGAGAATACGATCGCCAGCAACGACAGCGCCGCGATTGCCGGATCGCTGTTCGGCACCGGTGGGCGTGGGCCGACCACGGCGTACCCGAGCCCGGCTGGCATCAGTACCGAGCTGACTTCATCTGCGTTGCTCGCAGCCTTGCCGGCAACCGCGTCGGCTGGCGTACCGGTCACGGCGACCAAGGCGCATAACAGCTACTCGAACCCGGTACTGTTTAACGACATCATCTGGCATAACCGGTCGTTCTTCGTCGACGCCAGCACGGGCGCGGCCAAAGTCTGCTCGAGCAACAACGTTGCCGATGCGGGGCAGAGCTGCACCGTGTTGCCGGTGTCTCCCGCTGCGGGCGCCTGTACCGGGTCCCCCGCCTATTGGGATATCGGCACGGTTGGCGACAGTTCGGCCACTGCGTCCAGCTTCCGGCTGACCGATATCAACAATTCGGTGGTGTCACCCGGCGGTTCCGTGTACGACAGCACGACGGGTGCTGGCGTCTCGACCAACGATCCGGGCCTCACGAGGATTTATTGCAATGGCCCGCGCGCCAACCCGGCCTTCAAGTTCGAACCCGGCCAGCCGTTCCTGCCGCCGTTCAGTCTCGCTGCGGGCGTGACGCTGGATGAGGCGGGCAACTTCGTCGACCTCAAATACGGTCCACTGTCGCTGTCCGATCCGCTGCAACCTGGCTATGTCGCGTATGGCGACTACCACGTGACGGGTACGGGATCTGCGTACAACAACGGGGTGCTCGCCGACCCGCAGAGTCTTGTCGCTGCCACAAGGTTTGACTTTGGCGGCGCGGCACGTCCGGCGCTGGGGCGCGTGTCAGGAGTCGACATCGGCGCCACGCAAGTGACTGTTCCAGGGGCGCTCGCGTTGACGCCGCAGTCGATGCTCGCTGCCGTCGCCAGGCAGGTGAAGGCGCTAACCGGGGCGACGATGCCGCTAACCGGGGCGACGATGCCGCAGTTAGCCATTCCGGCCATCACTCTGCCGGGGGCCCCATAATGCGTCCAGGCTTGCGCGCATTGACCGGGGTGTGCGTCTTGCTGGTACTGGCAGGGCAGGGCGCATGCGTCAGCCCCGCCACTACCAGCGCAGTGGATCCCCGCGATGCGGCGCACGCGTGGCGGGTCCGCCGGGCGCCTTATTTCGACAGCAACTGGGGCGTCGATATTGTTGGCGTGAAACTGGTGTCCTCGGGCTGGATGCTGCAGTTCAAGTATCGCGTGACCGATCCGGACAAAGCCAAGGCGCTGCTCGACAGTCATGCGAAGCCGTATCTTATCGATGAAGCAAGCGGTGCCAAGCTGGCTGTTCCAGCGCTCGAAAACATCGGTGAGTTGCGGCAGACCGCGGCGCCGGAGCAAGGTCGGACGTACTACATGATTTTTGGAAATGCTAATCAGATTGTGAAGCGTGGAAATCGAATAAACATTGAGATTGGCCGGTTCGTCGCGGACGATCTGATCGTCGAATAGTCTGACCTGGCTCTTTGCAGATGGGGTTCAAATGATGAAGCACGCAGACCTGAAATTTCGTGGCGCGAGCCTCATGCTCGTCGCCGGCATTGCGCTCGCCCTGTTGGCCCCGGCGCCGACCATGGCCGAGACAGCCACCATGAGCGCCGCACAGGTGGTGGCGAAAAATGTCGCCGCGCGTGGCGGTCTTGAAGCGTGGCGTGCGGTGCATGCCGTGTCTTTCACCGGCAAGATGGATGTGGGACGTACTCACCCTGAGCCGCAAGGAACAGTCGACAACCCGCCAAGTTCGTCGCCCAAGCGTCACATGCTCGAAAAGGCCATGACCAGCAAGGGTGGCGCGATGGAGGGCACCGTGATTGCATTGCCCTACCGTATCGAGATGAAGCGGCCGCGCAAGGTGCGCCTTGAAGTCGACTTTGCTGGAAAGACCGCGGTGCAGGTGTACGACGGCACTGCAGGGTGGTACTCGCGTCCGTATCTCGGCTATTCAACCGTGCAACCGTTCAACCCCACCGAATTGAAGCTCGCCGCCGACCAGCAGGATCTCGATGGCCTGCTGATCGACGCTGCCGCCAAAGGCAGCCAGATTGCGATGGAAGGCGTCGAACCCGTAGATGGGCGCCGTGCGTACAAGCTGAAGGTCACCCTGCAAAACGGCGACATCCGCCACGTTTGGGTGGACGCAGGGAATTTTCTTGATGTCAAGGTCGATGGTACCCGGCAGGTCGGTACGCGCACGCGGACGATGGTCACGACGCTGCGCGACTACCGCAAGGTCAACGGTGTGATGATCCCGTTCGTGATGGAGACGGCGGGTGAGGGCATGAGGCAGCCGGAACGAATTGTGATCGAGCAGGCGACAGTTAATCCGGATCTGCCCGACACTCGCTTTGCTAAACCGCAGTTGAACTGAAATGACTTTGATGGCGACGTCCGGGTTTGCTAAAGCTTTCGTGGTGTTCTGACGGACAGGATGGATTGCAGTTCTATTACACGGCCTCCGGTCCGAGGCTTCGCTTGTAAGCGGCCGCTCGTGCGCACGGGACACGACGGTTGCGGATGACCGTAATGGCCGAACACCCGTCTCCCTATGCGAGTCGACGAGCGACAGTTGTACCTCGAGAGCCGACGTAGATGTCGAGCCGTCTCGACGGTCCGAAACGGGTCGATCACAGGCGTCGCCGCTCGGCCCAGAAGTAGCATCGCCGCGATGACTCACGAAGCCGTGAAGGTGTTTGAAGAGAACAGAGCGCCAACGCATATTTGAGACACGCGTCCAAGCCCTCATCGGGCCCAGTAGAAATCCACGGGGATAAGCTCGACGACCCATCCACCTTCTTCGCCCAGCGTGGCCGCCGGGTGCATGGAGGCGATGCGCAACGCCTCGTCATGGGTATCCGCCTCGATGATGAACAGGCCG
>CABFVV010000139.1_pt1 | contig 19781 bp, 20 predicted proteins | sample 8864751 | NCBI WGS metagenome assembly CABFVV01 (sample SAMEA5735770, study PRJEB23740) | soil metagenome | biome: forest; feature: forest soil; material: soil | place: USA | collected 2013-10-13 | depth 0.1 m | reverse complement strand
GGCGTATTTGAATTCTGGTTTGCCCATCATCGCATCCTCACCCTTGACCTGAGGAGCGAAAATCACTGACCATAAAGTGTCAATGATGTCCCCGCACGTCTGTCAACCATGTCCCCGGTCTATACACGGCATGCAAAGAAAAGTAGGTGCCGCCCCGCACAGGGGCAACGCTAATAGACCACTAACAAAACAAGGAAAGGCCAACGCCGCCCGAGCAAGCACCCCAACAGCGCCAGCCAGCCAAAAACATCAAACCGCCGCCACAACCCTCCGCGGCGACAAAACCGACACAACAAAACTAACAACAACATTAGCAGCGAGCGCAATCAACCCAATATAAACCGGATAAACCGCATCCCCAACATGCAAAGCAAACACCGGCTTTAGCCCTTGAGAAATAGCAAGCCCAGTCCCAAGCACGATCCCGACCAACCACCCAAGAAACAACCCCGCCGTATTCAACCGCCGCGTATACAACGAAAACACAATAGCCGGAAAGATCTGCAAAATCCAAACCCCACCCAGCAACTGCAAATCAATCGCATACTGCGTCGGCAGGAACACAATAAACAACAGCGCCCCAAACTTCACAACCAGCGAAACGATCTTCGCCGTAGAAGCCTCAGCCTCAGGCGTGATATCCGGCGAAACGAGAGGACGCCACAAATTCCGCGTGAACAGATTAGCCGCACCAATCGACATGATCGCGGCGGGCACCAACGCGCTAATCGCAATAGCCGCAGCAGCAAAGCCAACGAACCACGACGGGAACAGCGTGTTAAACAGCGCCGGCACCATATCGGACGCCGACTTCACATGCACCCCAGCCGCAATCGCCATATACCCGAGCAACGCAATCAACCCCAGCAACAACGTATAAGCCGGCAGGAAAATCGCATTCTTGCGCACCGTATTAGCCGACGAGGACGACAACACCGCCGTCATCGTATGCGGATACATAAACGCCGCCAGTGCCGAACCTAACGCAAGCGAGGCATAAGCAGTGAACTGAGCCGGCTTCAGAATGATCCCGGTTGCACCGCCCTTGGCCTTGAAATACGTATCAGCCGCATCGAACACATGCGCATAGCCGCCGAGCTTCGCCGGAATCAGCCAAATGGCTGCAATCACGACGATATAGATCATGATGTCCTTGACGAACGCGATCATCGCCGGCGCCCGCAAGCCGCTTGCGTACGTGTAAAGCGCAAGAATCACGAAGGCGACGATCAGCGGCATCTCGCCCGTCACACCTAGCCCTTTGATCACGACCTGCATGCCCACCAGTTGCAGCGCGATATATGGCATCGTCGCGACAATGCCGGTCAATGCAACCGCAGCCGGGAACCACTTGCCACCGTATTCGCCCTGCACATAATCCGCTGCCGTGATGTGATCCTTCGCCTTCGCGATCTTCCACAGCTTCGGCATCACCGCGAACACGAACGGATAGACGATGATCGTGTACGGCAGCGCAAAGAAGCCATACGCGCCCACCGAATACACCAGCGCGGGCACCGCGATCACCGTATAAGCGGTATAGAAGTCGCCGCCGACGAGGAACCACGAAATCACCGTGCCGAATTGGCGGCCACCCAGGCCCCACTCATGCAATTGCGTCAGATCGCCCCGCTTCCAGCGCGCGGCAAAAAAACCGATCACGGTGACGAGAACAAAGAACGCGATAAAGACGGTCATCGCGACCGGGTTGACAGGATTGACATCGCTCATTTGACACCTCGGTACACGACGTAAATCAGTAGCGAGGTCAACGGAACCCACAAGAACTGATACCAGTAGAAGAACGGAAAGCCGGCGAACGAGGGCCGCGTGTCGTTATAGAACGGCAACCACAGCAACGCGATGTACGGGATCAGCAGGATTAGCCATAGCCATGAACGGCCGGCAGATTGGGAGGTCTCCACAAACTTCTCCTAGGTCTATTATTGAAATCGCGCTCCGGAAGGCGCGGTGCGTCGTGGGGATGTAGTATTCGCCTTCGTGAGCGCTCTCACAAGCGCGCAACTACGTAAGCCGGCTACGTAATACTACGTAGCCCGTCGGCCGTCCTGTCTACGATGAAACTCAAAGCAAAGATTGTCCTGCTGGCGATCGTGCCCTTTCTGGCGGCCATCGCCAGCATTGAAATTGGCGTGCGCCAGGAAGCCACGGCGCTCGCCGACACGCAGCACGCGACCACCCAGGCCGCGTACCTGGCCAGCAAGGAAATCGAGCTCAAACACTACGTCGAGCTCGCGACCACGGCGATCGCCCCGCTCTACAACGCCGGCCAGGACAACGCCCGCGACGACGCAATGCTGCGCACCCGCGCGCTCGACATCCTCGAGAAAATGGATTTCGGCAAGGACGGCTACTTCTTCGTCTACGACATGCACGGCCGTTCGCTGATGCATCCGCGCGAACCCGATCTCGTCGGACGCGACCTCTGGGAGCTACGCGATCCGCAAGGCAAGCTGACGATCCAGCAATTGCTCGCCACGGCCACGCGCGGCGGCGGCTATGTGCGCTACGTGTGGCATCGTCCGTCGACGGGCAAGCTCGCGTCGAAACTGGGTTACGTGGTGCCGCTCGAACGCTGGGGCTGGATGATCGGCACCGGCATCTATCTCGACGACGTCGACGCCACGCTCGCTGACATCGATCAGCGCGCGGCGGCCAACATCGACCGCACGATGCAGTGGATCGACGCCATCGCACTCGCCGGGCTCGCCGTGATCGCATTGTGTGCGCTGGTACTCAACGTCACCGAATACCGCAGTGCCGATGCAAAACTCAAGCGGCTCGCGCAGCAGGTGGTCGACTCGCAGGAAAACGAACGGGCGCGCCTGTCGCGTGAATTGCACGACGGCATCAGTCAGATGATGGTTTCCGTGAAGTTGCTGCTCGAATCGGCGTTGGCGCGCTTCGAACGCAGCGATGTACGCGTGCCTGCGGCGGAAGCCGCGCTATCGACCAGCGTGGCGCGCATCGGCGATACCTTGCGTGAAGTGCGCCGCATTTCCCACGCGCTGCGTCCGTCAATGCTCGATGACCTGGGCGTTGCAGCCGCGCTGGAGCAGCTCACTTTTTTTTTCAAGCAGAAGACGGCATACGAGATCGGCTTCACGCAGATCGCCCACACTCATGCAGCGGCTTTGCCGGAAGCCGTGAACACGGTCCTGTTCCGTATCGCCCAGGAAGCACTGACGAACATCGTGCGGCACGCACAGGCGTCCAGCGCGGCGCTTTCGCTGGAAGTATCGAGCGACGCCGTCACGCTGACGATTTCGGACAACGGGCGCGGTTTCGATGTGGCGCACGCACTCGTCAGTCCACGCGCGGGCGTGGGTCTGCGCAATATGCGCGAGCGGCTGGACGTACTGGGCGGCAAGCTGTCGCTCAGTTCGCAAGCCGGTCATACGATCGTAACCGCGCGCGTGCCGATCGTTGCGTCTGGGCTTCAATCGCCGGCCTTGCAGGAAACCTCACTATGAACGGCATGTCACTTGCCATCGCACGTCTGATTCTGATCGACGACCATCCGCTGGTACGCGACGGCTTGCGCGCCCGGCTAGAAGCCGTGCGCAACATCGAAATCGTCGGCGAAGCGGGCAATGCGCAGGAAGCACTCGCACTCGCCGCCAGCCAGGAACCTCATCTGGTGCTGATGGATGTTGGCATGAACGGAATGAACGGCATCGCGTTGGCCGGCATGTTTCATGAGCGCTTCCCGGCGATACGCGTGCTGATGCTCTCCATGCACGACAACCTCGAGTACGTGACCCAGGCGGTGCGCGCAGGGGCCAGCGGTTATGTGCTCAAGGACTCGCCCGCCACCGAAATCATTCAGGCGATTGGCGCGGTGCTGGAAGGCAAGACGTTTTTCAGCGCGGGGCTGGGCGCGCGATTGATCCAGGCATCGGCGACGCAGTCGCCCATTGAAAGGCTCACACCGCGCGAGCGCGATATTCTCGATGCGCTCGCGGAAGGTCTCTCGAGCAAGCAGATCGCTCAACGCAACGACCTCTCGGTGCGCACGGTGGAAACGCATCGGCTGAATCTGAAACGCAAGCTCGATATCGAAGGCCAGGCTGAGTTGATCAAGTTCGCCGTTGAAAATCGTCGCAAGAGTCAGTGAGGTTTTGAGCCGCCGCGGCATAATCTCGACGGGGTAGTCGAGAATCTAAACCGTTGAACCGTCTGCCCCACGCTCAAATCCCGGAGCCCAAGACGATGAAGCGCCTGATCCAACAGCACCTGGCGAGTCTGCTGATCTGCATGGCCGCGACGCATGCCCAGGCGCAAGCGCAACGCGTCAATCGCGGCCACGATCCATTCTTTCAGATATCCAAAGCGATCGACAAATGCCCGGTTCCCTTAGGTCCACTCGAGACCGAGCAGGAATGGCTCGACGACAGTCATTACCGGATCGAGCGCGGCAATAGCTGCTGGGTGGAGGGCCGTTGCCGTCTGTCGAACGCGTATCTCTACGACGTGGAAATCGCCGACGCCGTCCAACGGCGTCTCACCAACATCAATTACGCCACTCACTGGCGCGAACAGTCGACGCTGTGGCTTACGCTGCAACGTCGCTTCATCTACGTACAAGGCTGCGTCGCACCAGGCTTCGACAAACAGACGTTCCTCGCGGAACTCGCAAAAACCGCTGACGTCGAGCGCGTGATCGACGACACCACGACCAACCCGCACGCAGCGTCGCTACCCTATAAAACGCTGGCAGATCCTGACAAGCCCGTGATCGATCCGGGCAACTAGCCACAGTAGCGCAGCGGCGGCAATCTAGTCAGCAGCACCCCCACGGTCACTATTGTCCCGAATGATTTGAGCGATCAGCACGTCCGCATCGCGCGAGACGTTATCGTGAACGCGGGTACTCTGTGTGGCCGCCGGCGTATCGTTGCCGATCAGATGACCGCTGCGCACATGGGTATCCACCGAGACCTGCATCGACAGGCCGAGCCGCAACGGATGCGCCGCGAGTTCGGCCGCGTCGAGCGAAATCACGATCGGCACGCGCTGCACGACCTTGATCCAGTTACCGGCAGCGTTCTGTGACGGCAGCATCGAAAACGCACTACCCGTGCCAGCTGAAAAGCCCTCCACGTGCCCCTGATACACCACTTGCGAGCCGTACACGTCCGACACGATGCGTACCGGCTGCCCCACGCGCATGCTGCGAATCTGGCCTTCCTTGAAATTCGCCTCGACCCAAAGACGCTCGAGTGGAATGATCGACATGAGTGCAAGCCCCGGCCCGACCTGCTGGCCGATCTGTACCGAACGCTGTCCGACCGTGCCGTCGACGGGAGAAACGACTGTGGTGCGCTGCAGATTACGGTAAGCGAGCCGCAATTGCGCTGCGGCCTGCAGAACCGGCGGGCTGGCTTCGACCGGGAATTTCCCGCCGAGCGCGCGGGCGGCATCGAGCTGGACTTGCGCCGAGGCGAGGTTCGCTTGCGCGACTGCTACCGCTTCGCGAGCGCGCGCCAATTCTTCCGGCGACACGACTTCCACCGACGCATGATCGCGCGCCGCCAGCGCACGTTGCGCCAACGCGAGTTCGGCGCGGCGCGCGTCGATTGACTGGACATAGAGCTTGCGCGAGATCGTCGCGTTTGCCACTTGTCGCACGGCGAGTGTCAGTTGCGCTTTGGCCTGCGCAAACGCGGCGGCCGCCTCCGCATCGTCGAGTTTGACGAGCGGCTGACCGGCACGCACCTGCCGTGTGTTGTCCACCAGAATATCGGTGACCGTGCCGGGTATCTGCGCGGCGATCTGGACGATGTTGCCCGCCACGTAGGCGTCGTCGGTCTCTTCGAAGAAACGCGCGCTTAAGCCCCAATACGTCAGCCACGCCACACCGGCGAGCGCCACCACGCCGAAGAAAGCGGCAAAACGGCGCCGGCGCGCCGCCCGTTTCGAATCATGCGCGTCGCCCGCTATGCCTGTCGCGTTTGCCGGGTTTGCCTGCTCCTCGGTCCAGCCCGCGGCATGTTGTGCCTGTTTATCGTTGTGCATTCAATCGAAGTGCGTATCCGTGATGCGTGCGTGGGAGGGAAAGGTGGTCTGATAGTGAGAAATCGGTGCGCCGGCCACCTTGCGTACGTCGAAGCCACCACCGAGCGCGCCGACCAGCGCAACCTGCAGCATTCTGCGGCGGCCCTGCAAATCCACCTGCTGCGCGCGTTCGTCGAGCAAGGACAGGTCGGCCAGCGTCACGTCCTTCTGCATGCCGATGCCGCGGCGATGCCGCTCTTCAGCGATCGCGACGATATGCGAGGCCGCTTCCACGGCGCGCGTCTGCTCGGTCGCGAGCGTATCGACAGTGCGCAAGGAAGTCAGCTGGCGCGCGACCTCGCCGAGCGCCTCGTCGACGGTCTTGTTGTAGAGGCCGATCGCGGCGTCGACATTGGCGTAGTCGCCGCCTAATTGCGCGTGCAAACGGGTCCGGTCGAAAATCGGCAAGGAGATCGCCGGTCCCACCGAGCCGGTCAACGCCGCGCGCGAGAAAAGCGCGCCGGGCGTCAATGCTGTCAGCCCGGCAAAGGCCACCAGATTCACGTCCGGATAGAACTGGGCCCGCGTGGCGTCGGTGTTGGCGAGCGCCGCTTCAGCCCGCAAACGCGCCGCCACGATGTCGGGCCGACGGCCCAACAGATCGACCGGCAATTGCGCAGGCATCGGCGCATCGGCCGCCGCGGCCAGTTGCGGACGATGCAGCGACAAACCCCGCTCCGCGCCGCGCCCCGTCAACACGCCGATCTGCAATTCGGTCAGTTTGATGCGCTCGTCGTTGAGCGCCTGCTGGGAGGCGAGCCGGCTTCGCTTGAGTGTGGCATCGGCCGAGTCGTACGCGTTATCGATGCCACGCGCGCCACGCTCGCGCAAGACCGCATCGACCCTGTCCGCGGCCTGCTGCTTTTGCAGCAAAATGTCCTGCATCGCAAAGGCGCGGTCGAGCTCGCAGTAGAGCGTCACGAGCGCGACCGTCAGCGTGAGCCGCGCCTGCTCCGCATCGACTCGTGCGGCGTCGCGCGTGGACAGCAGGCTGCCGGTCAGCGCGGCATTCTTGCCCCACAGGTCGAGCTGGTAGCTCAGGCCCGCGAACAACGCGGCCGGCGACACCACCGGATCATTGAACAACTGCACCGGAATCTGCTGGCCGCCGACAGATACGTTAGCCACGTCGTTCGGCTGCGGTAAGCGGGCCTTGCTCACTGTCGCGCCCGCCGTGCCGGTGAGGCCGGTGAGCGAAGCAAACTGTTCGAGTTGTGCCTGCGCGGCACCCACTCTCGCTTTGGCAATCTGCAGGTCGGGATTGTTTTGCAAGGCTTCAGCGGTCAGCTCATCCAGTTGCGGATCGCGGTAGCGCTTGACCCAATCGGGCGCGGGCCATGCACCGTTCGCGCCTGGCCCGATGGTCTGCGAAAGTGCATCGGCGGATGGCTTGATCGGTTTGACGTTGGCTTGCAGACCCGCATCGCTCACGCAACCGGTCAGCGCCGCTGCAATCAGCAGCAGCGGCAGCAGCAACGGCAAGGTGCGTGGCATAGGGAATTGCATAGACCGTCTCATGAGTGCCGGGTAAGAGGCATTGCACGTTCTCCTGCTACCCGCGTATTCATCTCGCCAAAGCTCGCCGAGTTAGCCGCATTAACCGCATTCGTGGTCCTGGCCAATTTGGACGCAAATCGCGGACGGGTCCTCTCAAGCGGCCCCATTCGTCCGAAGAACCCATCGAATAGACCCAGCGCAATCGCGTTGAGCTTGGCCAGCTTGTCTTTTTCAAGCAGCGCAATCTGCACGATTTGCCAGAGCGTCAGCACGTTCGGCACGATTGCGACCGGCAGACGCATTCCATATTGCAGCGCAAGCTGCATCGCGTTTCGCGCGCTGTAATAGCGGCGGAAACCGGGGTGATTCATCGTCGTCAATTCCAGAGAACCCAGTTTGTGGCGGCGCCGTGAGCCGATCCGATGCAGCAGCACGAGCGACGGCACCACGTACACGGGCACATTACGCAGCAATGCACGCAGGCAGTATTCGGTATCGACGTGGTCGATAAAGAGCGCTTCGTCAAAGCGGCCGAGGCGCGCGAACGCCTCGCGTGAAATGACACAGCCGGACGAAATCAGAAACGCGCAGCGCTGCAGCGCGGCATCGGCGTGTATCGACAGCCTCTCTACCGCCAAACCGCTCGTCGCGAGTTCGGGCAGGAAGCGTTGATCGTTTTCATCGAAGATGCGCGGGCCCGCTAAAAATGCCCGGCCACTCATCGACGTGCACCGGTCGCGCATCACGGCGAAGTAAGCCTCCGGCGCCTCGGAATCCTGATCGAACAGCGCGACCGCATCCGCGCCTGCGTCGAACAGCGCACTCAAGCCGCAATTGAAGGCGCCGGCAATGCCGTTGCGATTACCGTGATGCAGCAACGCGACGCCAGCCTCGCCCAGCATCATCGCGGCGCGCGCGTCCGGCAACGGTGAGTTGTCGACCACCAGCAAGCGGTCGCACGCCGAACGCATCGCCACCGCGCGCGCGAGCTGCTCTTCACTCGGATGAAACAGGATGATCAATGCGCCCAGGATCGTCATTCGAAGTTCCTCAGTGACCTAAAGCCATCGCCGCGCCGCGCTTGGGACGCGTGAGCCACATCATGACGGCGAGCACGAGGCAGGTGATGCTTGCCATGTAGAACATGTCGCCGGTCGCCATCATGTAGGCCTGTTGCTGCACGACGTAATGCAAGGTGGTGAGTTCGCGCGCGCCGTCGATGCCCATGCCGTGCAGACTCTGAACGAAGCGCTGCGTATTACCGGACGATTTCGTCACCGACTGCGCGACGACGTCGTAGTGATACAGCGCGCGGTTATCCCATAGCGTGACGCTCATCGCCGTGCCGAACGCCGCCGACAGTGTGCGCAAAAAATTCGACAGGCTGGAGGCCGCGGCGAGCTTGTCGTCGGATACGCGCGAGAGCGTCGCTGCCGTCAACGGAATGAAGAAGCACGGCAAGCCGATGCCCTGAATCAGACCCGGCGTGATGATCTGTGTGAAAGTCATGGTCAGCGTGAAATGCGCATCCCACCACAGCACGGCCGCGAACACGAGAAAGCCGAAAGTCGCGAGCACGCGCGCGTCGAAACGGGCCGCATAAATGCCGACCAGAATCGAGAACACCAGCGCCAGCACGCCAAGCGGCGCGGTGGCGAGTCCGGCCTGGTACGCGGTGTAGCCCATCACAGCCTGCAACCAGAGCGGAAAGATCACGCCCACCACCGAGAAGCTCATCATGCCCAGCGAAATGATCAGCACGCAGAACGAAAACGTGCGATCACGGAACAGGCTCAGATCGATCACCGGATGCCGTTCGCCCGCCTCCCAGATCAACAGCGACACGATCGCCAACCCGGCGATGATCGCGAGCATCAGGATCAAAGGCGAATCGAACCAGCCGCGGTCGTGACCGAGATCCAGCACCGTCTGTAGCGAGCCCACGCCGACGACCAGCAAGATAATGCCAGGCAGATCGATCGGCACCGCCTTGCCAACGGGTGCATCGCGGCGCAGCAGCGTCATGCACACTGCGAACGAGAAGATGCCGATCGGCAGATTGATCAGGAAGATCCACGGCCACGAAAAATTGTCGATGATCCAGCCGCCCACCACCGGACCGAAGATCGGCGCAAGCAGCACCGTCATCGCCCACAGCGCGAGTGCCACGACGCGCTTATCCGGCGGAAAGGTCCGCAGCAGGATCGTTTGGGAAAGCGGCACCATCGGCCCGGAAAAGAGCCCCTGCAATGCCCGGCATACCACCAGAAGATGAAAGTCGCCGGCCACACCGCATAGCAGCGACGTCAACGTGAAAAGGATCACCGCGCCAAGGAACAGCCGCGTTTCGCCGACCCGCCGCGAGAGCCAGCCCGTCAAGGGCACGGCGATGGCGGCGGCCACGGAGTACGAGCTGATCACCCACGTACCCTGGCTGTTGGACACGCCGAGGCCGCCGGAAATAGCCGGTACCGCGACGTTGGTTACCGTCGAATCCAGGACTTCGATGAATGTGGCCAGCGACAGCGCGAACGTCAGCAAGGCGAGCCGCGCACCGCGCATGCCGGGTACGCTGCGCTCGCCGGTGGCGCCAGGGCCGACGCCGTGCGCCTCGTCAAACGACGCGGCGCGTTTCGGCAATGGCGTGGCGGCGCTCATACGCTATGCCCGCTGTCTGCGAACGCCGGCAAAGACATGCGGCCGACGGTTTGCGCGCGCATGCCGGTCGGCATGAAACCTTCGATATAGCGTGCGGCCGCCTCGCAACCATCCGGCGACGACGCGAGCCGGTCCTGCACGCGCCCGCACTGCGTCGCGATTGACGGGCTGCCGAGCAAATGCCTCAGCGCACGCGCAAGCGCCTGCGGCTCCAGTGGTTTATCGAGCCGAACGCCGCAACCGCTCACGACGACACGCTGCGCGTTATCGAACTGATCGTGCGCGAACGGCGTAACCACTTGCGGAATGCCGGCAGCATACGCAAGCGCCGCCGTGCCGATGCCGCCGTGATGCACCAGCGCCCGGCAGCGCGGCAACAGCTTCTGTAGCGGCACGTAGCGCCGCTTGAGCAGCGCGCCCTGTGCGTCTGTTTGGGCGGCTGGCGCTTCGGTTCGAGGCGCATCCGGCGTCAAAAGAATCCCGCGCAGCCCGCTTTCCGCCAGCGCCGCGCTCACCGCATTCGTATAGCGCGCCTGATCGATCAAGGTCGAACCGGCGGTGAAAACCACCGGCCGCTCGCCCGCGGCGAGAAAGGCGTCGAGTTGCGGATCGGGCGCGTGCACGCCCGTGTCGTTGAACAGCGGAAAACCGCTGAGGCAGCGCGGCGACGGCCAATCCGGCTGAGCTTGCGCGAACCAGTCGGGAAAGAGACACAGCACACCGTCGGTCGAATGCAGCCACTCGCCGAAAATGCGCCGCGCCGGTGCGAGCCCCAGCTCCACACGCAACGCATTCAATGCGGGGCCGCAGACCTTGTCGAGCGCCTGGCGCTCGATCAGCCGCAGCAGCGCCGTTTTTACAGCCAGCGGCAAGCCACGCGGAATCGTCAGCCGCGGGTGGGTGGGCGGCGCATGCGCGGAGAGCAGTGTCGACGGCGAGACCTGTACCGACACGAACGGCACCCGATACAGCTCCTGCATCAACCGCGCTGAAAAAGCCCACAACGTGCCGACCAGCACGGTGTCGTTATCGGTCAACGCAGCCAGCGTGTCGAAATGCGGCCGCAACGTCGGCGCGATCACCGCCCACAACGTGCGGAATGACGTACGCGGATGCCATAGCGCCGGGTTCGCCATCGCCGCTTCATATTCGGCGGCGGTGCCGATCGGCACGAATGTGAAACCCTGGCGCGAGACAGCCTCCGCGAACGGCGGATGCGTGCAGAAGACGATCTCGTGGCCGCGCGCAGCCAACGCCGCGCCGATGCCGAGCAAAGGATGTACGTCGCCCGCCGAGCCGATCGCGGTGATGATGACTTTCGTCATTCAGGTCGCTCAGAAGAGACCGGGAATCAGCGCGGCGACGTCGCGACGATACTGCGAATACGCGCGGCCGAAGTGACCGGTCAGCCAGCTCTCTTCGACCCGGACCTTGTACGCCAGCGAGGCGAAAATCAGCACTAACCCAGCCACGCCACGCCATTGCGCGCCGATCAGCACAGCGCCGAGCAGCGCCAGCAGGCAGCCGGTATAGATCGGATGACGAACCAGTCCATAAGGTCCGCTGCGCACCAGCTCATGCCCTTCCTTCAGTGTGACCGACACGCTCCAGTTAGTGCCGAGATGCAGCCGCGCCCACACGGAAAATGCGAGGCCGGCCAGCAGCACGGCGAGGCCTGCCAACTGCAACGGCCCGATCGCATGCGGATCGAAGGACAACGCCGCTGTGTTGAAGTCCGGCAGGACGATCAACGCGCCTCCGCCGATCAACGGAATCGACTGCAACGTGCGCGATAGAGACGCCTCCTTGCGCGCGGTTTCTTTGACCCGGTTCGACGTCGCGATCCAATACAGCAGCCACAGCGTCCACGGTACGACGATAGCGATGCTCTGAGCGATATTCACGGTAGTTCGACCTGTTGAAACGAGTGATCGGCGGAAGCTTGCAACGCGACATTCGCGACGTTCGCGACGTTCGCGATGGCGGGTTGTTGCACCGGCATGATGGGCGCGCGGGCGGCGAACGTGTCGAAACAGTCGAGCCCACGGCCTGGCGCCTGCGCCCGCGCGGCGCCGAAGTAATCGAAAATGGCCGTCCGAACCTGGCGCAGCGCGGCCCGCCCTTCGAGATCGAGGAAATGCCCGGCCTGCTCGATCGTCAGAAACTCGGCGCGCTTCAGATGCGCGCTAAGCGAACGGGCGTCCTCCGGTGTGGTGTAGTCGTCGATCTCGCCGTTGAGGAATTTCAGACCGCACTCGATGTTGCGGAACTCGTGCAGATAGTCCTCTGGACGAATGGCCAGAATCTGGTCGACGTGAAAGGCCACCTGATCCTGCTCGTCGCGTGGCAGCGTTGAGAGGTAGCGGTAGTTATAGAGCTTCATGATGCGCGGCAGATGCTGGCCAACGGTATCGTTGAGCAACTGCGCGGCCTTCAGATTTTCGCCGGCGGCGATGTGGTCGCGTGCCGCGGTCACGTACGCGGTCATCGCCGCGTTGAGCCGCGGCGAGAACGACGCAATCACAGCGCGTCTCACGCTGGTGCGCGCCCGCGAGAGCGCCAGCAGCGACGCCACCCCGCCCCACGACACCGACAACAGGAAGCTAGGCTCGAATAAGCCTATTAGATGCAGCAGAATGTCGACTTCATCGTCTTTTGTCAGAACGAAGTCGCACACGTTATGCGCTTTCGATTGACCCGCATAGGGTAAATCGAAACAAATTGGGTTATAGCGTTCGCCGAGGTATTTGATTGTCTGTCCGAACGACGCCGTGGTGGCCAGCGCGCCGTTGATCAGAATGACACTCTCGAAGGCCGGATCGAATACGTGACGTTCAACGTAGACTTTCAGGCCCGCCGGTAGCGGAACAAGGAGTTTTTCGATGGGCATGGCGTATTCGCATGCACTTGCGCAAGGCAAATGCGTACCGATACCGCGCCCGCGCTCGCGGACGCCTTGCGGCCGTACTACCGGGGATCAGGCCCATGCGATTTGCCTTTACGTACATTACGTATCTTTACGCCGGCAAATCCGATCCGCGACGACCGCTGCTGCACCGAAAACACGTACCACTCGACGTGATACCCGCCTGCTCTTCGTGACGCGCGCCTGAACTCAGGTCCGCTTCAATCGAGCGTTCGATGCCTCGTAATATATTTATATGTAATTTCGAATGCGCTGCTTCAATCTCTGCGGCGCGCCATTCGTTGACGCCAGTCTGCCCTCACTGCGTGAAGACTTCATGTCAATATACGATGACGGAAAGCTTTTTAACATGTTTCAAAAATAAAAGCTAAAAAAAGTCATTGAGCATATGTTCGAATTTGGCGGGAAAATGTTATTGAAAGGAAACAGCAGCGCGTTGCGCAGTCATTCCGTCGCCGCTGCGTAGCCAGCAGCGGCGCGAACTTCCCGACGGGCGTGAGCAACACTATCGGACCAGCGAGAAGGCTTCCCGGCAGGCGATCTCACCCGCGCCATACACGCCGACCACCGTATAGTCCGATGCCACGCATTCGAAGGTCGCGCCCTGAAACGTGATGACGAAATGGCGTTGCGCAGGACCAGGCGACGTGACGGCCGAAATCTCGGCGGCCAGCGACGAATTCATGACTTCGTGAACCGAGTACCCACTGAGCCCTTGCGACGCGAGTGGATGGATCTCGAGATCGACATCGCCGGGCGGCCCGAGCCGATGAAACACGGCGTCGGGAAATAGCACCGTGCAAAATGGATCGTCGTCGGAATCGAATGGTCCGAACCGTTCGAAGTCGGATTCAGCAATCGGATAAGCCAGAATCACCCGGCGGTCGCTGGCGACAATGAATGGTTCGGCGGCATCGGCTGCCGGATGAGGAACGGAGTCCAGCAGGACGACATGGTCCTCCTGCTGGGGTACTTCTAGCATGCTGGTCATCTACTTCACGACTCCGTTGCGCTCACACGCCGGCTTGTACCGTCGAGGTTTGCGGCGCTGCGGCAACGCTCGTCGCGCCGGCTTTGCCTTTACCACCCGTCTTGCGGCCCGGTGCTTTCCTGGCCGTCGCGGTTTTCTTCACGGCAGTCTTCCTTACCGCGGCTTTCTTCGCAGCGGGCTTGGCCACGCTTTTCTTTGCCGCAGCCTTTTTAGTCGCCGCAGTACCCTTCTTCCCAGCCGCTTTGGACGCCACTGCCTTTTTCGCCGTGACGGTTTTTTGGGCGGCGACATTGCTGGTGGCCGCAGCGCTATCGATCAGAAATTTGGTGCGATCCTTGACCGTGGCGAGCCATGCCGGCGCCGGGCCGCGTCCGCTCCAGGTCGCACCGGTTTTCGGATTGAGGTACTTGGGCGGCTGCGCGCCTTTAGGCTGGCCTTTACTTTTGCCTTTGGGAGCCACCGCTGCCTTTGCCGCGGACTTCAGTTCGCTTGCGCCTTCAATCAGGAATTGAGTCCGGTCTTTCACGGCAGCAATCCAGGCCGGTGCACGCCCGTGACCTGTCCATGTCGCGCCGGTTTTATGGTCGCGGTACTTCGGCAGCGACTTACCCGCGCTGACTGCTTTTACCTTGCCACCTGCAGCATGACCATTCAAGGCGCGCGCGGCGCGTCTCGCCTTTGCCTTTTCTTCGATATCTGCGGTAGTGAGGCCGTGCTTGAGCATCAGGTCGCGAATCTGGTCGACCGCGGCTTGTGCTTTCCTGGCAATAAGGACGTCAGCTTGCGCCTGGAGTTTCTTAAGCTTCGCCTGGATTTGCTCTAACGTGGGCATTTGATTGCTCCTTATGTGGTAATCGATCGCACTATGCCATGAATAGCGCGAGAAAGGCAGATCTACGAGCCTATAAGGGCATCAGGTTTACGCGGGAGCGCATCGCGTGGAGTACGAACCTTTCGCGTCCTGTATCCGATAGCCGCATTCTTTAGCTTTTCCCATTGCGAGCCAGCCGCTTAAGTCGGCGTAAAAACGACAACCTGGCGGTCGGCGATATACCGCACGCTGCGCACAAACCGGTACTGTTGATCGTCGGCGGTTATCCGGTTGAGTCCCAACTGCGTCAATGCGAGCATCTCGTCGGCCTGGAAAGCGGCCACTACGCCGTGATCCGTCAAATCCTCCAGCGTGCCGGACGGATTGCCGACATAAATACTGCGCACCTGCGTGCCGATCCGCATCAGAACCACGCTTTCTCCCTCGTCGAGCGCCAGTTCGAGATAGGCCGCAAGGGTTCGTAATGAATCCGGCGTGCAAGCCTGAGCCTGATAGATTGCAGCATTCGATGGCGTCATTTCTATTTCCCCGTCACCTATGTCAAGAGAAGCCGGCCGCCGTGCAATGCGGCAATAGTCGCTTCTACTATAGGCAAGCATCCGGAGATTCAAAGGGCGGCAGTTCATTTTTTTGCCGGTAACCCCGCGTTACCAATCTCGCAGCGCTGTTTCACCTGCGTCCGGACTGTCCTTCTACCGCCACGGCGAGTGGCGCGAACGCCGCGAATGGCGTGAACGTGAATGGCGTCGCGAGCAATGGCGCGAGCACGAATGGCATGGACGCGGCCGCTGGGGCGGCTATTGAAATGACGCGCAAAAGCGCCCTCTTTTCACGCGATCCGTAGTCCGCGAGTCGGCAGAATGTCCTGCGTAATCACAAAACGGTGCTCTTTGACGGCGTCGTGAAAGCGCCGGTAATCACTTTTCTCAAAGACGTCGCTCCACCGAGGGCGGTCCCCGCTGTCGTCGTCGGACTGCAAACCGGTGGCTTTATATTTCCAGGAGCCGAGCCCCTTGGCTACATAGTCCGGAATCGACTCTGACAGGCCTGGAATGGCGTCGGTTTTCACCGCTTCGCAAATGATCTGCAGGCGCTTGTTGTCGTCGAGATTCCGATTGGTATCGAGAAGCTCCGTGAGCGCGGCTTTGACATCTTCCGGCAAGCCGGGCTGGGATTCAAAATCTTCCCGTCCCGCGACATAGGCGCGCACCGCGCGGCAAGTCATCTCGGCCGCCTGCATGAACTCCGGCAGATTGTGCCTTTTGACGCGCTCATTTCTGCCGTCGATGTAATGCCATTTCGCCCACGGCTGATCGGGATAATGCAAAGCGGCCCCATGACCGACGGGCAGTGCAAGCGTCAGTACATCTTCCTCGACGTGTTGGACCAGATGCCGCGTGGCGCGGGTAAGACGGGCAAGCCAGCCTTCTCGCGTGCAATCTTCCGCCTCCAGCATATGAACGCGGTTCATCGGGCTTTCGATACCGGCGAAGCCCTGGTGAGCCCACGTATCGACGTACGCGTGCAGCGTCACGCCCAGGCGGTGCAATGCCGTGTCCGAGCCCCGCTGCCGGATCGCGCGGCGCACCACCTCGCGAGCAACAGCGCTATCCGGCCGGCACACCGCCTCCTCTTCAAGCGTCTCCCCCTCACCGGCAGGTAGAAAATGAAATGGCGTCCACACCAGACGGTTCTGGTCGTCTTCCGTGTTGGTGTAGTCGAATAGCTTGTGCGCCGTGGCAAAGCGCTCAAAAGTCTCGCCGCCGGCAAAACGCAGTATTCCTGAAGTGGTCGCATCGTCGACATACTGGCAGGCATGGGCCACCGTGAGCGCCTCAGCGGGCGCCATCCCGCCGGTACGGGCGACGATATAGACCACCCCGTAGTGAAAATCGATATTCATGGCAAACGCTCCTGACGCGCGACGAATGACGGCTAGATCTTCCGCAATGCGCAAAGCGGCGATTGCAGTGTTGCCGCACGCGCAGAGGGTAAACGACCGAATGCAACAGGACTTTAAAAAAGAACGCTACTACTTTTAGCGGAACGCATACGCCACGCCTACCCCATACGTGATCTGATTGCGCGTGCCGCGCTGCGTGACGATCGGACTTTCGGCGGCCGAGCCCGTCAATCGCTGATAGTAGATCATCGCTCCGCCAAACCAGTTTTTGTTGAACTGGTAGATCGCGGCGCCCCAACTGGTGATCTGTTCCGTGCCGAAACGGCATGCTTTGTCGCATTGTCTCTCATGCGAATCTTCGGACCACCTGACCACCGGTGAAAAAGGATACTGCAATGAAACTCAAGGAGTGGAGAGAAGGTGCAAGTCCGGAGCGGCGTAGCCTGATACGCAGCAAGCTTCACGTATTGCTGGCCACTATCGGTACGCTTTCTTCCGTAGTCGGCATTGGCGTGGCCATCAACGGCGGCCTTGAATTCAATCGTACCAAAGTCTTCGTCGGCGTTGGCATTATCGTCGTGTCCACTATTGTGTATGTGTCGATGCTATTCGCGCCAGCCGAGTAAGGCGAGAACTTCTGTTCTTTTAGAGAATCCAGTCGATCGACTACACGTCAGGTTCAGTCACCACGAGAGTAGCTCGATTTCTATCACAGATAGATTTCAGTGGGCAAATGCAGTGCCCTGAAAAAGAAAAACCCCGCTTCGATCTCCCGAGCGGGGTTCAGTCTCAGCGCACTTCGCGCGGTATTACTTGACGATACCTACGAGTTCGACTTCAAACGTCAGGTCGCTATTCGGCGGAATCGGGCCAACTCCGCGCTCGCCATAGGCCGTGGCCGACGGGCAGGTCAGCTTGGCCTTCTCGCCGACCTTCATTTTTTGCACGCCTTGCGTCCAGCACGGAATCACGCGATTAAGCGGGAAAGTTGCCGGACCGCCATGTTTGGCCGAGCTATCGAACTCGGTGCCGTTAGCGAGCGTGCCGCGATAGTTGACCTTGACGACATCGTCTGCGGCCGGCTGGGCACCCGTGCCCTGCGTAAGATGTTCAACGATTACGCCGGAAGGCAGTTTCTCAGTGGTGGAAGCGGCCATCGCCGTGGAAGAAAGAACAGCCGCGGCGACCAAAGCAACGATAGATTTCAAAGCGAGTCTCCAGGTGGGTAGTGCGTGCCATTGTAGCGGATGACATGTCGCATGCCACCGACCGCCGATGCGGGGTAATCACAGCCGCAAAGGCAGTTGAGCGGCAGGGCCCGTGGCACAGAGAATGCTACGTCCTGACGAGCGAGACGTAGGGTCGCCACCGCGCGTGCGGTTAATCCAGTCGGCGCACCACGTACTCACCCGCCGTCTCAACCGCGTGCGTCTTGAAGTCCGCGAGCACTGTTTCGCGCTCACGGACATCGGCCAGCACCGCCGGGTCGAGTAGCGCGGTAATCACTTCCTCCCGATCGCGGCTCGCTTCCGTCAGCACGTCGCCATAGGGGCCCCAGATCGCGCTCGCACCGCACGTTTCCCAACCGCCGGTGATGCCGACGTGATTCGACAACAGCACGTACAGGGTGTTGTCGAAAGCACGCGCGGGAAACCAGATGCGCGACTGGTGATAGCCAGTCTTCACGCTGAAGAGCGCGCTCACCAGATAAGCGTGCGCGCCGTTCACAGCGGCGTTGCGCGCGTGCTCAGGAAAACCGGAGTCGTAGCACACGCCGAGCGCGAGCCGCCATCCGTCGATCTCCAGCATGCAGCCTTGCGTGCCGGGTCGGTAAGTCTTCGTTTCGCCGCTGTAGAGATGCTGTTTGTGATACGGCTCGATCAGCTCGCCGGAATGGTTGAAGATCAGCGACGAAATATGAAGGGCGTCCACGCTGCCTATGCTACGTGTTGCCGCACCGACGACTACGGCGATCCCTCGCTCGCGGCAAACTTCCCGAATCGGTTCGAGCCGCGCGTCGTGTTCGTCGAAGGCGTATTTCGCGGGGTCGCCGGCAATCAGGTCAGGCTCGTAGCCGCTTAGAAATTTCTCGGGAAAGACCACCAGTTTCGCGCCGTGGTCGGCTGCAACGCCGGTCAGTTCGACCGTTCTGGCAATGTTCGCCGTGACGTCGCCGGAAACCGGTTGCGCTTGCGCCGCCGCAATTCGCAAAGGAGCTTGCGGCAGCGAGGCCTGTTTGTTATTCAACGCGGACTCCGTTCTGAATGGACTGTTGCGGTGTGCACGCCGGCGGCTGGCTTTGGCGTTTTACGCGGTGAGCGAGACCCGGCATTTAATCATGGACGGCACTCTATCAGGCGAACGTTGTTTGTGTTTTCGTGGATCGCGTCGAGCGGATGTTTTTCGAACTTCAGAAGGCAGGTGATTGAAGCGGCGCGGGCGGCCGTTTGTCGGCCGCCCGCGCGCTGAGGGTTGCAAGACGCGTTAGTGGCCGTGGCCGCCGCCGTAACCGCCACCATGGCCGCCACTGCCGCCGAAGCCTCCACCGAAACCGCCGCCATGGCCCTGGCCGCTGCTGCCTTTGCCGCCGTCGCCTTTGCCGCCGTCGCCTTTGCCGCCATCTCCATGGCCACCGTTGCCATGACCGCCGTCACCATGGCCACCATCTCCGTGGCCGCCGTCGCCATGGCCACCGTCTCCATGGCCGCCATTGCCATGACCACCGTCACCATGGCCGCCATCGCCGTGGCCGCCGTTGCCATGACCGCCGTCGCCGTGGCCGCCGTCGCCATGACCACCGTCACCATGGCCGCCGTCGCCGTGGCCGCCGTTGCCATGACCACCGTCACCATGGCCGCCATCGCCGTGGCCGCCGTCGCCGTGGCCGCCGTCGCCC
>CABFVV010000138.1_pt1 | contig 19937 bp, 25 predicted proteins | sample 8864751 | NCBI WGS metagenome assembly CABFVV01 (sample SAMEA5735770, study PRJEB23740) | soil metagenome | biome: forest; feature: forest soil; material: soil | place: USA | collected 2013-10-13 | depth 0.1 m | reverse complement strand
GGCCGGGGCGCTGGGGCGGGCTGCCGCAGCGCCGGATTTGCGTCCGGAACCGGGCGTAGAAGCGGTCTTTCGAAGCCTGTACAGGGTTCCGTGAAACGTCCGAAGGGAGATATCGAGTCCCTGTTCGCGCAAGGTATTCAGGATTTCAACGGCGGGAACGCGAGCGGCGAGCGCCGCCTCGATGTCCGGAAGGAGGGTCTTGAGATGGGAAGCCTTGCTGCGTTTCGGGCTTGTGCTGGCAAGGCGGCGCAGCGCGGAAGCAAGCTGTTCGTGATCCATTGGGCAAATGGCGAATAAACGTAGTATGGGCGTAGTATGAATGACGACAGCGTGTAGGGGCAAGCTTGTATTGTGTAGTATTCCGATGCAATGCGTGATGTATTGGTGTAGTAGGGCTGTAGAATATGCGTAGGAAATAATGTGTGGCGAAAGCGGGGCGAGGCACGTCGAATATGTTTACGCAACGCTACGCGTTCCGTAAAATATTTCGTGCCAAAGGGGCGAGCCCCTTTGAAACCCCGACGCGGTCTATTGCCGCGTCAGACTGGTCGGTGGCTCCGCCACCGACATTAAGCACTGCCTGGTATGCGTAATGAATACGGAGGTGCGGTCAATGATTCCGAGCAGCGAATGGGTGATCCAGCTTGTAGTGGGAGCGCGTGTTGATGAGCACGGCAGCGAGCCGCGCTATCTGCCGTGGGCAGGCTATACGCGGCCAATCACGGGCGACCAGGCAATGCGTGCGTTGCGCGAGTGCGAGTTGCGCTGGCCGGAATACGAGTTTCGCGCGCACCCGATCGATGACGACGGCAGGCAGTTCGCGACGGTCGGCGCTGACATCGACCGTAGTCGCTCGACGGGGCTCTGGTGATGCCAAAGCAAAAAAGCAATGGCGGGGCAGGGCTGGGCAAGCCGATCGCGTTCCGTCTGTCGGATGCGGATCGCGATGCGTACCTTGCAAAGGTGGCGCAAAGCGGGATGACGCAATCGGAGTTCTTCCGGCACGCGGTGCTGACCAACCGTACGCGAGTGATCGCGCGGCCGGTGGCCAGCGGGGACCGCAAGCGGCTGCTGTACATCTTCAACAAGACCAGTAACAACCTGAACCAGATTGCACACCGCGCCAACTCCGAACACGTTCGTGGGAAGCTTTCGGAAGCGACTTACGAGCAGTTGCTCACGCAGCTGCAGCTGATCGGGCAGTACCTCAGGGCAACCCTGAACAAGGTCGACTGATAGCGATGGGAATGGATCAAAAGCAGGCGGCCATCATGGCGGTGATCGAGTTGGAGACGAAGCTGCACTTCGATCGCGACCATGCCGGTGCGCATACGCTGACGCAGACGGACTGCGACTGCGCCCGGGCGTCGGTCTCCGCTGCCGGCCATCTGTTGCCGTCGATCGTGCACAGCACGCTGCTGTTCCGAATCGAAGGGGCGCAGCGCTGGCTTGCCGAGCGCAAGGCGCAGGGGTAGGGCGATGCTCATACGCGTACGCGGCTATCACGACGGGATCAAGGACTATCTGGAGAAGGGCCAGAAGCAGGGTCGCGAGATGGAGCGCGACGAGATGGATGAGCGCGTGATCCTTGCCGGCGATCTCGATCTGACGAACGACATCATCCAGTCGATCGACACGGACGCCGAGCGCTACCTGAATGTCACGATGTCATTCAAGGAAGACGAGGTTGACCGCGATCTGTTAGGTGAGATTGTTCGGGAGTTCGAGGCGTTTGCGTTTGCCGCGTACCGTCGGGACGAATACAACTTCTACGCTGAAGCGCATGTGCCGCGGATCAAGAGCTATGCGGACCGCAAGACGGGGGAGCCTGTCGAGCGCAAGGTGCACGTGCATATCGTGATTCCGGAAATGAATCTTGTGACAGGCCGACGGCTCGATCCGTTCGGGAAGGTTGACCATAACGAGCGCTACCTCGAGGCCTTTCAGGAGCACATTAACGCGAAGTACGGGCTCGCGAGCCCGAAGGACAACCGGCGTGTGCAGTTCACGGACGCGTCCGAAATGATCAGCCGGTACAAGGGCGATGTGTTCGAGGGCGCTAACCGCGAGCTGAAGGCCTCGATTCTTGAGGCGGTGATGACGCGTGATGTGACCCGGTATGACGACTTCAGGGCCTTGATCACGGAGTACGGCGAGACGCGCACACGCAATGCCGGCAGGGAGTCGGAGTACGAGAACGTCAAACCGGCCGGTGCCGCGAAGGGTGTGAACCTGAAGGAGTTCGTGTTTTCGCGCGAGTTCATCGAGCTCGATGCTACGGCCAAGCGTGAGTCGCTCGAATCGAATGTGCATGCGCAGTACGTCGAGCCAGGCGTATCGCGCGATACGCGGCAGATCTATCTCGATGCGCTCGGTGCGTGGCACGACACGCGCGCGCGCGAGATCAAGTATCTGAACAGCGGCAGCGGTTTTTACAAAACGTATCAGGCAGCGTCGCCGGCGGAGCAGCGGCGCATTCTCGATCACCGCGAACAGCGGTTCTATGACGCAACAGGAGGGCTTAATGAGCGCACACGACAATCCCACGATCGATCCGGACACTGGCGAGATTGGCGGCGAATCGGAGCCGCCGGAGCAGGAGGGCGGGCGCGAGAGCGCGGCGCCGGGCGGGAGCCGGAAGGGGCAGGGCAGTCGCAGCAATGGTGGAACGAGCTCGAACGCGCGCACCGGGAAATCACGGGGCGATGGCGAGCCGGAGCGGATCACGACTTTGACGCTCGCTTCGATCGATCCGGCGCGCCGTCCCAATCCGCCCACCGTGTGCATGGCGTGTCCGGCCGCGGTGTGGATGGCGACGCCGCGCGACGTCAAGTGCTTCTGCCGCCTGATGCACTACTGGAGCTGGGAAACCAGCAAGCCGAACGAATTGACGCATTGCGATGGTCTGGCGATCGCGAGCGAGGGGGAAGAGAACAGCTAGGCATTTCGGTGCCGCGGCTGCGATGGCGCGAAGGTGCCGACCGCGACTTCGAACCCGGCGGAAGTTACGACGAGAGGGAGGATCGTTGGCAATGGTCCGGCGAGCGCGATGCGGTTGACAGGTCCGCCGGCGAGCCTGAATGGAAAGCGATGGTCGATCGCATGTTTGTCGCGTGGGACCAGGCAGACGAGGCAGGGCGGACGCGTCTTGCGCGAACCGGTGCCGAGAAATTCATGCGGGCTGGAGGCCCGTTCGGCGCACGCGAGCCTTTTGGTCTGAGCGGCGGCCGCCTGCCTGCAGGGTTCGGACCACGTGAGGAAATCCGCAGCCTCGCGGATGTGCAATCGTTCGATGCGATCGATTCGTTGCCGTTCGAGGTCCGGCCAACTGATTCGCCGCCGACGACGGACGCTGCGTCGGTCGATTTCAATGCGAGTGCGCACGCGTCGACGGGCCGGGCAGCCGATACCGTTCGCGACCAGTTCGCACGTGACCTGTCCGAGGCTCGCACGGCGCGACGTGCCCGGGAGCGGGATGAATTCACCGAGATCCGTGCGACGCTAGACGCGGGCCGGCTGCTGGCCGCGCTTGCGCACTCGCACGGACTGATCGTCGAAAAGTATGCGATCGGTAAAGGCGCGGATGGCGGTGACAGAATCCGCGCCGGTTCGCGCAATCTGAATGTGTCTGACTTCCTCACCAAAGAGATGAACCTGTCATGGGAGGAGGCTGCGCAGCTGCTGCGCGAGACCTATCGTGCACAGACAGGACGTGATCCGGAGCATGCACCGAGGCGTACGCCTGAACGGGACCTATGGGGCGAGTTCCAGCAATGGCGATCGGCATACCGGAACGAGCTCCGTCGCGCGTGGGATGCGCAGGCCGATCATGAGAGTGAGCGGCGAAAGGCGGTCAAATCGGAGTTCTACAGTGCCCGCAGCGCGCTTGTCGACCGCATCGACCTGTCAGGCGCGCAGCGCCGCGAGCAACTGTCTGCAGCACGTGTTGCGCGCCTTGAGGCAGAGGCCGCGCTGCGTGTGCAGATTGCGAAAGAGCGGGATGCGCTGAAGGGCGCCGCAAGCCGGCCGTTGAGCGAGCAGTATCGTGACTTCCTGCAGGAGCGCGCTCAGAAAGGCGACGAACGGGCGCTGCGTGAGTTGCGCCGGATGCAGCAGATCCGCCTGCGGACGAAACGTGCAGACGACGCACGCGCGGTCATTTTCAGTGCGCTGTCTCATGCGGTGAAGCCACCTGCAGCCCACGACCGCAACGAGATCATCTACGCGGGCCCGGCGATCACGTACGAGGTGCGGGCCGGCGGCGAGGTCGACTACCGGAAGGAAGGCGTGGCGTTCCTCGTCGACGAGGGTCGCACGCTAAGGCTGTGGGATAGCGAGCGCGAGGCGATCGAGATTGCGCTGCGCTTCGCACAGCAGAAGTTCGGCTCCACGCTGTCGCTGTCCGGACCCGAGCCCTTCCAGGCGGCCGCCGCGCGCGTAGCAGCCGACACGCGCATGCGCATCGTGTTCGATCAGCCGGAGCTGGAGAGTATCCGGCAGGTCCGGCTTGCGGAGCTCGATGCCGAGGCGCTGGAACGTCGGGCAGCGCAGCGTCAGCGCGAGACATGGGAACGCGACGAGTTGCGCGATGCTGTGCGCCATCCGACGCCACCCACTCCGGAAGATCCGTCCAATCCAGATCAGGATGCGGCATCGCCTGCTGATCCCGATGCACCCGGCAACGGGCCAGATATTGACCGATGAATCGTCAAACTGAGAGAAGAAAATGAACCAGCTTGCACACCTCGACCGCGACGGCCTGGTTGCGGTCGTGCCCGGCGTAATATTCAGCGGCACGCCGTCGCAGATCGTGAATCTGCCAACCTACATCAAGGGCGGCGTCGGCGCGATCGCTGTTTTTGCCGCCTAAGATCCTCATCGCGGATGACCACTCGCTAGTGCGAGACGGATTGCGTCATGTCCTTCAGGAAGCGAGCGAGTTTGAAGTCGTAGGCGAGGCCGGCGATGGAGCTGGCACGATTGCGCTGAGCCGCTAAACCGACGCACACGTGCTGGTGCTCGACCTTTCAATGCCGGGTCGCAATGGTGTCGAACTGCTGCTTCCCGGCTTTTTTATCTATTGGGCCCTTCGGGCCCGACGCTGACCTCAGCCTGCGCCGGGCGGTTGAACAGATTAGTAGCTGTAACCGGGCATTTTAATCAGCGAGTCCAGTCGTGGAGAAATCGTTCTGTCGTAGATCTCGGGCTTCCACTGAGCTTTGGCGAACTCAGTAATGCCGACCGAAAGAGAGCCATCTGTTGAACCGAGGTGTCGTTTTAACACCTCGGTGAGCTCCGAAGCGATAGTCTGCCGGGCTTCGGCAGTCAGTTCCGGACGTTCGACAAACAGCAGCTCGATTTGTGGCATGGTCTATTCATCCTCAAGATCAAGAAACGTCAGGGCTAGGCTGGTGTGCCAAGGAACTGCCTACGCATATGTAACGCGCCGTCTACAACAAGTAGCCCGACAGCGGTCCAGATTGGAAGGTATGTCAGCATTTCGTCCGGCTTTATCCGCTCGCCGACTGCGAGCGCCACAAAAACGATCAGTACCGGCTCAAGGTATCCGAGAAGGCCAAACAGGCTGAAGGGTAGCTTGCGACTCGCGAGAATGTAGGACATGAACGCAGCCGCAGTAAGCATTCCCAGTAGCGGTACAAGGACGTAAAGACCGGGCGCGCGCTCGAAGGCTGCACCGACATTGGGATCCTTGAAGATGAAGTAAATCGCCACAGGAAACATGAGGAGCATGTCGAACCAGAGACCGCCGAGATTGTCGGTTCCCAGGTTCTTGCGCAGGGCAAAATAGACCGGGAAACCTGAAGCCACGAAAGGGGCGACCCACGAGAAGTGGCCGACAACGTAAAATTGATGCAGGACGCCTAGCGCGGCGCTTGCCGTAGCCATATTCTGCAGAAGCGAAAGCCTTTCACGGTAAAAGACCCGTCCCACAAGCAGGAGGGTCAAAGGGAGCATGAAATACCCCAACGACAGGTCGAGGCCGCGATCATTGATGGGAGCCCAGAGGAAAAGCCATTGTTGAGAGCCGAGGAGTGCGCTGCTTGCGCAGAGTCCTATTACGAGCTGGGGCTCTTTTCTGATTCGCGCGAACAGAGCCGTGACGTGCCGTGACTCTTTTCCTGCCACCATCAGAATCGTGAGGAACGGTAGCGTGAGAAGCATGCGCCAGGCAAAGATCTCTTTCCCATCAAGGGGAGCAAGAAGCGTTGCATAAAAGTAAAGGCCAGCAAAGAGGGTTGATGAAGCTAATGAAGAAGCGATACCGAAGTTAAGCAAAACAACACCGTACAAGTTTTGGGAGTACTGGATGAGCCGTTGGAAAACGCACTCAGGAAGCTGAATGGTTCCAGATCGGACCATTTTCAAATTTGGACACCAGCCAGTCCTTGAACGCTACTGTCTTGGCCGGTGAAAAACGTGCAGAGGGCCTTACAAGATAGACCGCTCCGGAGCCATCGAGCTGCCACTCTGGAAGAATCCGGACGAGCTTGCCGCTATTCAGGTCTCGGCTCATGAGCCACTCGCCCGCGCCGAGGATGCCGACTCCGTCGCGTGCCGCGGCCAGCAATGTTTCGCTATCGTTAGCGGTCAGCGCCCCTTTCGGCACGATTGTTTCATGCAGGTCTCCCTTGACCAGACGCCATTCCGGGAAGGTTGCGAGTCGCGTAAACCTCAGACAGCTGTGCCGGAGGAGGTCCTTGGGGGCGTCAGGCAAACCATGTCGTTCCACGTATTCGGGTGAAGCGCACAGAATACGATGGTGGTCACACAGTTTTCTCGCAATCAACCGGTTGTCACTGAGTTCACCGATTCGGATGGCGGCATCAAAACCCTCTGCGATGATGTCAACGAATCGCTCGCTGTAATCGGCAATGATGGAGACTTGGGAGTGCTTCTCAAGAAACTCAGGCAGCATCGGACCGATCCAGAGGCGTCCCATCGCGGCCGGAAGAGCGAGACGCAGGACGCCTCGAACTTCGGCAGCGCCGGACGAGGCCTCCTGTTCCGCCTCTATGATCGAGCCGATGGCGGACCTTAGGCGCTCGACAAGCTTCACGCCGGCATCCGTCATCCTGACATGCCGTGTAGAGCGCTCGATCAACCGCACACCCAGCCGTTTTTCCATTGCGGCAACCCGCTTCGAAACCACGGTTGGATGACGCTCAAGGTGCCGCCCGGCCGCGACGAAGGAACCTTCGGAAGCGACGGCAAGTAAGGCGGCAATCTCGTCTGTGTGCGTTGTATCGAGCGCTGTTTGATTCATGGTGTCAGAATGATCGCTCCTGCTGACTTACCGTTTTCAAGGTCCGAGTGCGCCGTTACTGCATCTGCCAGCGCGTAAGTACGCCAGATATGTGCCGAAATCGTACCTGCTGCCAGCGCGGACAGAACGTCCTTGGCGCGCTGCTGGTACTCGGCCGCGGTGCTCGTGTGGGCCACGATCGAAGGGCGCGTCAGGAAGAGTGAGCCTTTTGCATTCAACGTCGAGAGTTCCACAGGGCCAGGAGCGCCGCTCGACGCTCCAAACGACACGAGAAGACCGCGCGGTCGCAGACTGTTCAGTGACGCTTCAAAGGAGATCCGGCCAACCGGGTCGTAAACGACGTCGACTTTGCGGCCATCAGTTACCTTTGCCACCTCGTCAGCGAGCGTGGTGGGATTAAAAACAATCACGTGGTCGCAGCCTGCGTTCTTGGCGATCGGAACACTCGCGGGCTTCGATACGACGCCAATGACGGTTGCTCCCAGCGCTTTTGCCCACGGCGCCATAATCTGGCCTACGCCGCCGGCAACACCGTAAAGAAGTACGGTCGCTCCCTGTGCGACTTGAAACGTTGACTTCAGAAGATATTGTGCAGTAATACCCTTGAACAGAACTGCTGCTGCATCTTCGCAGGATACGTTGTCGGGAAGAGGCACGAGTCTTTCGGCAGGGAACAGACGTGCGCTTGCGTATGCGCCAATTGGACCTGTCGCATACGCGACCCGCTGCCCGACCTTGACGTTGTCGACGCCTTCGCCGACTGCGGCGACGCGACCCGCACCCTCAAGCCCCAGCCCGGAAGGCAGCGGGATTCGCACGGCTCCATTTCGCTGAGTGACATCAAGATAGTTCACGCCGATCGCTTCCTGCTCGAGCCAAACCTGACCTGCTGCCGGGTCGGTTTTTTCGCCGGTAATGACTTTCATCACATCTGGCGATCCTGCTTCGGTAATCCTGATTACGCTAATCATCGCGACTCGACTCCTGAGTGGACCAGTGGTTTTCCCTACGGAAACCATTCTGATAGCTGCATCAGATAAAAGCAATTATTGTAATTTGCATTTCAATGCTGCATCAGGCGCAGCAATATGAGCTATTTTCGTTGAAATGGTAAAAATTACCAATGAAGATCGGCCTCGCCACGCCAAAACTGCCAGCGTCTTTGGGGGAAACCCTAGATAGCAAAATGATATCGGTAGTGGGTACTACCAAAAACACCAACTCGGTAGCGAGAATTTTAATGGACCCAACTTCGACCTTCTCCGAGTACATCGAGGAAAGCTTCGCCAGACTTACTCCCGCCCAGCAACAGATGGCGCGATACATCCTTGATCACAAGGAGCAGGTTGCTTTCCGCACTGCCAAGCAACTGGCTGAGGACACCGGCCAGAGTGATGCGGCGGTCATCCGCTTTGCGCAGGCGATCGGATACGGCGGGTATATGGCGTTGCGGGAGTCGCTTCGCGAGAGCCTGCTTCAGCGGGTCGGAGAAAGCGGTATCCCCGAGCAAAGCGGACTAAAAAACGAGCAGGAGCTCAAATGCGCCGTCTTCGAGACTGACGCTGCTCTTGTTCAGCAGACCGCTCGACGCAATGCCGACGAGACTGTCTCGCATGTTGCGAACATGATCGTTGGCGCGCGGCGCGTCTACATTAGCGCACACGGGACTTCCTACTCCCTCGCCTTTTCCGATGCAGTTGAATCACTGCATCGGAAAAGGCGAGGTCTTCAACATGGGCAATGGCGACCTAGCCGACCGGCTTCGCGGCGTTGGCAAGGAGGATGTGTTCATCCGGATAGGGTATCTGCGCTACTTGCCGTACACGATAGATCTCATGAAGGCGGCCCGCGATGTGGGCGCGCAGACTGTAGCAATCACCGATCGCGCTTCGTCTCCGCTCGCCGAAATAGCCGACAAAACGCTCTTTGTAGCGCGCTCGGTCAGCTCGCCAGCCTGGTGGTCGCAAGCGGGCACGCTCACCTTGACTAACTGGCTCATTGCACTGGTGCTGGAGCGCGACGCAGCAAATGCAAATGCCCAACTGACGGCTTCCGACGAGCACCTCAAGCAGCTGGGTCATTGGCAGAGCGCTGGCAACGATAAGGACGAGTTTTCGTTGGCGAACCGGGCGAAGCCCTAAAACTGACCGGACAGCAGCATCCGACCATATCAATCAACCTGCAGGTTAAGTACTCCTATTGGACAATCATGAAGAAAACTGACCTAATTCGGAATGAAACAAGTTTCACCAGTCGTATTGATCGGCGCACGTTTCTTAAACAAACAGCAGCGGCCGGCGCGGCACTTGCGGCACGTCCGTTGTTTGCCAGGGATGCAGGCCAGGTGGTTGTGCGCGGACTGGGCGGAGCCTATCAGGACGCGATGGACGCGGCGGTCTACAAACCATTTACCGCTGCGACTGGCATCGAAGTGATCGTACAGCCTTTGACCGCCGGGCAGATCCTCGCGATGGTAGAGGCTGGTCGTGTGCAGGTAGATGTGGCGGATCTTGGTGATCTGCACCTGCTGACGCTCGAAAAAGCCGGCGCACTGGACCCGATCGACTACGACGGCATGAAGCTGACCAATCCGTCCGACCTCCGCGCATCGGTGCGAGGAAGGAACATGGTTGGCAATTTTTATTTCGCGACGGTTGCATCAGCGTCGCTGGCCTGTCCTGCATGATCACGGCGAGCCATCGGCTGAATCTGACACTCTTCGGGCTTCTGACGTATGTCGAGCCCGTGCTGCTTGTTCTGGTGTCGCTTGCTCTCGGCGAGCGGATCGCCCATAACCAGTGGCTCACATACATTTCGATCTGGGTTGCGATCGCGGTGCTGGTCGTCGAAGGCGTGTTGAACTTACGATACAGGCAGGCGCTATGATCACCTTTCCCCAGCCGGGCGATCATGCAGATAATGAGGCCAGTAGTCGATACGAGTAGCGCGTTGGCGTGTGGAAGCCGCCGGCGCGCGTTCGCAGTCGACAGACGGACGTGGCGGCTTAGAGCGTCGCGTAGCTACTAACGGGTCCCAATACGCAACCCCAGCAGCCTGGGATAGCAGCGGCACTTCGCTGAAGGATTCCAGCCTGAATTCCACGCTCTTCCGCTTCTTCGCAGCCGAGAATTCCCCACTGAACAAATCTGCCGCCGACGAAGCGGAACGGTTCAGGTCGCAACGATGGTACTCAAACGACCAGTGACTTTGTGGCGGGTCATCACGACTACCTCAGTCGCTTGAAAGCGAAGAAGACCTGGCGCCGTCGAGATGATCTTAGAAAGAGACTATTTACGTCACAGTCTGGTGCATCCGCGTACATCAAATAGGCTGAAGCGGTTCGCGAAAAAACATCCCGTGAAATAGTCGCGTCTCTGCTCTTCTATGGCGTCTGCGATTCCGAGTGATATGCAGCAAGGTCACTATGCGTTCGGTGAGGCATTCGCCAAAAACCCTTGATGCAGAACACTCGTGCACCCGGTGCAGCAATCAACTATTCCCCGACGGGCATTAAACAAGCAAACTGCAGAGAAGGGTGGCTGCAAAGCTCTACGACGACGGAAAGGCGGAGCGAACCACTGTCGCAGAGTTCGCGAGCCTGAAGCGGGCCACCGACTGCCGGGAAGGTTCTGCATACCAGCGTGCAGTGTAAAGCGCGATTTCCGGGTGATTGAAGGCGTCTTATAGCTTTGCGACGTTTGTAGCAACATTCAGCAGGTCTAGCGCCATTTGATTATGCCCATCTTGCGACGGGCGGAACCCCTACCTACTTCTCCCCGGATGCTTCTGCGTAACGAAAATGTTCTGCCTGATGTGTGCTTTGGCCCGTGGCAAACTTATGGAGAAATCTGCTGCGGACAAAACGCACACCCCCCAACTGGACCTTATGGTTGCCTTGGTCTGATCATGATCGCGAGAGCAGGCGCCGCAGATGTGGCTCCGCATCATCTGGATCATGATGTTCTTTATATAGGAGCATCGCGCTACGTCGATAGATGCGGGTACTCCCTACGCGTGCCGTTGCAGTCTTACAGGAAGCGCGGTGAGAATCACGACATCGATCAATTGCGCATATCTGTCTGGTTGTCAGAATGGACTTCATTCGGGAGAAGAGTTCAACCCTCCGACTGGGCGACGCTGCAGTTATGCGAAAGTCTGGTTATCTTTGAGTATGTAAAGCGATTCGGACGCTATCCGATGCTGAACTAGTCACTCCACGGTGAAGAGGACCATAATAGGCGGCCGCCGCGGCGCATGTACCGCAGCGCGAGCCACCGGTGTTGCAGTTGGGATCTCATGGGTTGCGGGTTACTCCGTGGTAGGTCGAGACACCGGAGACAAGCATGCCGTATTCGGAGATTGTCTTGCGGGCAACGAAGACTGCCCGCCGGCCTCGTGGATGCATGTGATCGGCGGGCAGTCTTCTGTGTCGGTGGAAGGTTTGACGCATGTGAGGCCAATCGGCGATTTGTGTCCGGCAATCTCCAGGTTGTTCTAATCGTGATGGGTATCCCGTCTAGCTCGCCGCATGGCGTGTTCTGAGCCCATCTGCGCTCGGAGTCACGAGCCATCTCCGCATCCCAGGTCAAAGGTGGCGTTGACTATCGGTTTCCACGCCACCATCTGCTCCAGTACTGCTTGCGTGACCTCAACAGGGGAGACTTCCCGGTCTTTATAGAGGCGCCTGAGGGTGGTTGCAGAAAGCGCGTGAAGTGAGGTCATGTCGATCCTGGGCTTGTTGAGCAATATGCGTCCGAGTTGAAGGCGACGCCAGCTCGGGCCACAAATTTTGAAAATGACACGGCGTCGATCTTGAATTTGCTAGCCGATCAGTCGGTAAAGAGACCTCATCCCGCACGATAGTCAACGCGAGCTAGCAACATCCCATGTTCAGATTCTGAGGAGAAATCGCCAGGCAAAAATTCCTAAAAAGCCTCACGTTCCCGACTCATGCATTCGATGCAGGAATGTTGTGCATGGAACGCTTTCATACTCCAACCGATCCGGAAGATACTATTAATTCCATGCTCGCAGTGTGATTTCAACGTAGCTGTGACGCGATAGTCTGCGTAAAAATACAGATCTCCGACGAACGCTTGCGTTTTTACTGCATTGGAATATGTACTCGGTGCAGTTTCCCACGCGCGCGAAGAATTGGAGGCCAAGGTACCTGAGAGTGAGTCGCCTGACCCAAGGCGCGACGTGTTGATGCTGGTCTCAGTATCGGCGAATGGTTGGTTCTTCCAAACGGGATAGTCCTTTTTCCTGAAAAGGAAGCTCATGCCGCGTGCGAGGAACTTGGAAGACGGGAGGAGCAGATATGACAGGGACGATAGTGCACGATGTCGATACGCGTCGGCGCGCATTGACCTTTGGACTCGCGTGGTTGGCGTCGCCAGCAATCTGAATCAAGAATGAAAAGCCACTGCGGGACAGATCATCCTCAATTCTCCAGGCGCTTATGAGGCGAATGCGCGCGAACACATCTGGCAGCCTTTTGAGGCCGAGACTGGAATTCGGGTGCAGCCCATCCCCGTCACCACCGAAAAAAATTCATGCGATGGTGAAATCAGGACGGCCAGAACTCGATGTTATTGTCAACGTCACAGGCGTGCTGCTGAATTTCGCGCGCATGGGTTTTGGATACAGCAAGAAATCCTTTGGCAATAAGAAGGTTCCTCAGAACTGGCACCAGTTCTGGGACATTAAGGCATTCCCGGGTCCGCGATCGTTGAGCAGTATGGCGCCCGGGGGAGCGCCACTGGAAGTGGCACTCATTGCAGAGGGCGTACCCTTTGAGAACTTTAGAAGAGGTGAATTATGAATGCATCCCGCGATACATCGCGTGAGTCCGCTCCGTCGGTGAAGCTGCTGATTAACGGTAGCTTCGTCGATTCTGGAACGCAGCACTGGCGCGACGTCGTGAATCCGGCCACGCAGGAAGTCCTCGCCCGGGTGCCTTTTGCGACCGAAGGCGAAGTGCGTTCAGCGATCGAGGCAGCGCATAGCGCGTTTGCAAAATGGAAGAGCACTCCGGTCGGCGTGCGCATGCGGATCATGCTCAAGCTTCAGGCGCTGATTCGGGAGAACCTGAAGGGCATCGCGCTCACGCTCAGCCAGGAACAGGGCAAAACTCTCGCAGACGCCGAAGGTGACGTGTTCCGCGGGCTGGAAGTCGTCGAGCACGCAGCGTCGATCGGTACGTTGCAACTGGGCGAGTTCGGCGAGAATGTTGCGAGGGGCGTTGATACCTATACGCTGCGCCAGCCGATCGGTGTTTGCGTCGGAATCACGCCATTCAATTTCCCGGCCATGATTCCGCTTTGGATGTTTCCGATGGCCATTGCATGTGGGAACACTTTCGTTCTCAAGCCATCGGAACAGGATCCGCTTTCCACGATGCGACTAGTGGAACTTGCCATCGAGGCCGGCGTGCCGGCGGGCGTTCTGAACGTAGTACACGGCGGGAAAGAAGTGGTGGATGCCTTGTGTACACATCAGGATGTAAAGGCTATCTCTTTTGTCGGCTCAACGGCCGTCGGTACCCATGTGTACAGGCTCGGCAGCGAGCATGGAAAACGTGTGCAGTCCATGATGGGTGCCAAGAATCACGCAGTTGTGTTGCCGGACGCCAATCGCGAGCAGACACTGAACGCGTTAGTCGGCGCCGGGTTTGGTGCAGCAGGTCAACGCTGCATGGCGACTTCCGTCGTCGTGTTGGTTGGAGAATCGGGTCAGTGGCTGCCGGACCTTGTTGAGAAAGCCAAAACTCTCAAAGTGAACGCTGGTACAGAGCCGGATACAGATATTGGCCCAGTCGTATCCCGGTCTGCGAAAGATCGCGTTCTGAGCCTCATCGAGATGGGGGCGCGGGAAGGTGCAACGTTGTTGCTGGACGGACGGGGGGTGCAGGTAAAAGGATTTGAAAGCGGCAATTTTATCGGACCAACGATTTTCTCTGATGTCACGACCGAGATGGGCATCTACAAAGAGGAAATCTTCGGTCCGGTTCTCCTCGTTTTGCAGGTCGACTCGCTTGCGAAGGCAATTGCCCTAGTAAATCGCAATCCGTTCGGTAACGGCGTGGGGATTTTCACTCAAAGCGGCGCGGCCGCTCGCAAATTCCAGAGCGAGATCGATGTTGGACAGGTCGGCATCAACGTTCCAATTCCGGTTCCTGTTCCGCTCTTTAGTTTCACGGGTTCCCGTGGTTCAAAATTGGGCGAATTGGGGCCGTACGGCAAACAAGTAGTGCAGTTCTACACGCAGACGAAGACCGTTACTGCTCGTTGGTTTGACGACGAGACCACAGTGAAAGGCGTCAATACCACGATCAGCCTGACTTGACAAGTGTCCATGTGGATCCAGCGCGTGCGTTTGCCTCCTGGGGCGTAGGGCAATCGGGCCCGCGGTAACAACGAAAACTGGAGTGCTCAAGTGCCAAAAGGATATTGGATATGCTCGTATCGTGAGATACGGGATGCCCAGAAGCTCGCTGCATATGCAAAACTCGCGGCGGAGGCGGTCGCAGCCGGCGGAGGACGTTTTCTCGCCCGAGCTGTTGCCTCAAAAGTCTACGATGCGGGGCAAATGGGACGAACCACGGTCGTAGAATTCGCGAGCCTACAGCAGGCTCTCAACTGCCGCGAAGGTGCCCCGTATCAACGTGCTGTCGCAACGCTCGGCGATGCCGTCGAACGTGATTTCCGGATCGTTGAAGGCGTCTGATCGCTTTGCGAACCTTGTAGCCTAAAGCAAAGGACCGCTGGTGGTTCAATGGCTCAATGCTTGGATCGGGCAGCTGCCTTTCTGGTGACAGTCCTCTCGCGCGACGAGATGCTGGCCTGGGCTGGCGGCTCCCTTCCTGTTTGGCCTGATTTTTGTCGATTATTGGAGCCTTCATCCGTTGCTTGATTGACGAGACACTCGCATTCGAATATTTGACCAGAGAAGGGAGGGCGAATGCTCGGAAATCTGGTCGAAAGTATGGTGGGCTTGCGATTGGTTACACCTTCTTCTGGGCGGTTACGTATTACATTCTGCTGGTTCGGATGCCGAGTCGTTTCAGGTGGTTCCAGAAAGAAATTGAAGTGAGCTCGTGTCGACTCAGATTCTCAGATTTGCATTAAGGAAGGTCTGCACAAGCTGTTTCGTGCACGTCGCGCGGTTTGCTGCCCGCGTTGTAGTGTCGGCGAAGATGCTGGGACCTTGATCACAGTTTTATTCGAACCATGGCGACACGCGTTTGAGACTCATGGCGTCTGTGGAGCGTGTCTTAGGCTTTGCGCAGTGCCTTGCGCGTCATCCACAGATTACCCAGCGCAAACAGCGTCGTGATCTGGGCAGTGTTTTTCATCAGGCCACGGCATCGTGTCTTCGTATAGCCAAACTGGCGCTTGATGATCCAGAGTGTGTGGAAACTCCATTTTTGCCGCCGAGCGGGCGATTGCCGGTCAGGTCGATCGAGTTTGATACGGCGAGTTTTCACTAGTCCAACATCGCGAGCGACAAAGCCCCCCGGGGCTTTAGCTTCCGGCCATCTTCATGGCCTTCAACGTCCCCGCAACGCCAAGTATGTTCATCACCCGCTTCATGTTATAGGCCAACACCTGAAGGCTCATCTCCGTACTCACTCGCCTGAGCGTCCTGGTCAGGAAGTGTGCAGGACCCATCCAGTGCTTGAGCGTACCGAATACATGCTCGACAGTACTTCGGCGGATAGTCATTGAATCGGGCTTCCGGTCGAGCCGGCGCTGCATGGCTTCCAGTGTGTTCTCGTGCTCCCACCGTCGGATGCGACGATAGTCGCTCGGTGAACATCGTTCCTTGAGATGGCAACGCGGGCAGGCGCTGGGCCAGTAAACCCGCAGGTTCATGTCATGCTCGACGGTCGTGAATCGAAGGATGGCCCGCTCGCCAGCAGGGCATCGATACACATTGCTTTTTGCCACGTAGATAAAGTCGGCCTTGGTGAACAGACCTTTCTTCCTCGATGCAGAGGTGAGCGGCTTGGGAACGTACGCGCTGATGTCGTTCAGATCGCATGCCCGTATCTCCGGGCCGCTGAAGTAACCCCGATCAGCAACAACCTTCAGCTTCGGCTTGCCCATCGCGTCCTTCGCAGACACCGCCATCTTGCTGAGTTGTCCGTGATCGTTTCCGACGTTAGTTACCTCATGCTCCACGATCAGGTGATGTTTCGTGTCTACGGCTACCTGAACGTTGTAGCCCACTATGCCGGAACCTCTTCCACTTGTTGCCATGGATCGTGCGTCCGGATCCGTCATCGACAGCTGTTTGTCCGGTTGCTTTCCTAACTGCTTCCTGATCTGTGCGAGTTCACGCATCTGCTGGCGCAGGCGGGCGATCTTCTCGTACAGGCGAACGGTCTTCACGTCGAAACCTGTTGGACTGGTCCGGTCTGCGGATTCAATCAGGTCGAGATACCGCTGCACGCTTTCCTCGATCTGCTGCTGACGCTTGTCGATCTTGCTTGCCGTGTAGTTCCTGTCGCGGCTGTTTGACGCCTTGAACTTGCTACCGTCGATGGCCACCATGTCGCTGGATAGCAGCTTCAGCCCGCGACACAGTTCGACGAAACGCCGGCATACGTTGCGAATGGCTACGCCGCTGTCACGGCGAAAGTCTGCGATCGTCTTGAAGTCCGGAGCCAGACGTCCCGTTAGCCACATCAGCTCGACGTTGCGCTGACATTCACGCTCGAGACGCCGGCTCGAAGGAATCCGGTTCAGGTAGCCGTAGATATAGATCTTGAGCATCACGCCTGGATGATAGGACGGGCGGCCGGTGATCGCTGGCGTGGTACCGTTGAAACCAAGTTCCGCAAGGTCCAACTCGTCGACGAAGGCGTCTATCACCCTGACCGGGTTGTCCTGCCCGATGTAGTCATCGACACATTCGGGAAGTAGTGCGACCTGCTTGCGGTCATCGCCTTCAACGAATCGCTTCATGAGTCACCCGGTCTCAGTGCGTTGATTCAGTTTAGGCGATCAATGCGTTTTCACACACTCTGGATCCGGAATGGATGCTCCACCTTGGCGCGGGCACGGGCCTTCAGGCGTTCGATCTGATCGTATATCGCCTCCAGACGGCCAATCAGGCCCAGTTTTCTGCGTTTGCCGGGTCCCATTGCGGCATGCCCGCGCACCGAACCGCCCGCGCATCGCTTCTGAATACCCTGATATCCGGCATCAGCCTACACATCCGCCTCTTCGCCGTGTAGCAACGCTTCGGCCATATTGATGTCCGTAACCGTCCGACCGCGACCGTTCTTGACAGCGTATTGATATCGAACAGTTGAAGGCGGCGTGTTGGGTCAGGCGATGTCGTGGTGAAGCTGATCGGCCACGACCCATGGCAACAGTTCGTCGACGCGATTGACGGGATGCTCGGCGATACGAGCGATGACGTGGCGCAGGTGGGCCTCGGGATCAAGGCCATTCAGTTTGGCGCTACCAACCAGAGTGTAGATTGCGGCCCCGCGTTCACCGCCGCTGTCGGAGCCGAAGTGCAGGAAGTTTTTTCGGCCGAGGGCGACGGCACGTAAAGCGCGTTCAGCTGCGTTGTTGTCGATTTCCACGGCGCCGTCATCGACGTACAGCGTGAGCGCCGCCCACTGATTCAGCGCGTAGTTGATGGCTTTGGCGGTATCGCCTTTCTGCGACACCGTACCCAATGTCGAGCGCAGCCAGATCTCAAAGGCATCGAGTAACGGACGCGCCTGTTCCTGCCTGACACGTCTTCGCTCGTCGGGCGGCTTGCCGCGGATCGCGGCCTCAATTGCGTACAGTTCGCCGATCTGGCGCAACGCTTCAGTGTTGACCTCGTTCCTGCGTGCGACGAACAGATCGTGGAATTTGCGGCGCGCGTGCGCCATGCATGCAGCCTCGCGCACATCACCACCCTCGTAGATCGCGTTGTACCCAGCGAAATGTTATGCATAACATTTCGCTGGCTATGTTGCGGCCAAATTTATGTGGCGGCGATGTCTTCGAGTCAGGGCTTATCCAATCCCCCCTGACTCGTGCCCGCACATAAAAAATGCCAGCGAACAACTAAAGTTGCTTCAGAAACGTCATCAGTGAAGGCAGCGTGGTCGCACGCCTTGATGCTGCGGGCAGGCCTGAGATGTCGACGCGAGCAAGCGCCTTTGCTTTCATTTCTAGGTCGACCTCGGCGTAGATGTGTGTCGTATCCAAAGAGACATGCCCTAACCAGGCTCGGATCGTGTTGATATCGACGCCGGCACGTAGCAGATGAACCGCGGTCGTGTGCCGAACCGAATGCGGACTGATACGTTTATCTTTCATCGCAGGATGTGACTTCGTCACGAGCTTGGCATATTGGGTGACGATACGATGTATGCCGAACCGTGTCATCGGCTGATTTGTCCGTCCACGGAACACGGTGTCGTCTGCACTACGCCCGGTTACGAGTTGAGTCAAGACGGAGGACGTCGTCGGCCACAAGGGACACACACGCATCTTGTTTCCTTTGCCAAGTATGCGAACGGAGGACGGCTCGGTGAGCTGCAAGCGTCCGATGGTCAACTTCGCAGCTTCATCGGCGCGAGCCCCGCTGTTGTACAGGAACAGAAGCAATGCATAGTCGCGCGCCCCGATCGCCGTGCGACGGTCCGGCGCTGCCAACAAAGCATCCATCTCGGACTTCTCGAGATAACCGATCAATGTCATCGCCGTTTTTTTGAATGGAATTGACCGTACCTCGCCACACCAGGACAGATGAACTGGTGAGTGCATGCCGATGAAGCGGGCCAGAGAATGGAGCGCGCTGAGCCGCACATTGCGGGTGGCGCCACCGCAATGCCGATCGCATTCGACGTGATCCAGAAACTGGCGCACGATGGTTGGCGAAAGGTCCTCAACGGTCATCCGGTCGATCGCAAAGCCGCCGAGTTTGGCCGCAAACGGTAACAACAAAGTCAATGTGTCGCGGTAACTGGCCTGCGTGTTGGGCGAGAAGTTCCGTTCCGCCACCATATGCTCAAGCATGAAGCGCCGGATCCAGGGGCCAAGCAGGTTCCTGTCATTCATGATCGTCTCCACACTGCGCGTACTGTGCGAAACGCCGGCTTGCTTCTGCGAGCAACTCCGGTGTCATGCGCAGATATCGCTGCGTCGATTTGATATCGACGTGCCCTAGGTAGGTCGCTAATTGCGGGAGCAGGCGTTGCACATCCTTGCCATCGCGATACCATGCAAGAACCCGATGTACTGCCGCGGTGTGCCTCAAATCGTGTAGGCGCGGCGGATGCAGCTCTCCCTCGGGGCACTCAATTTTAGCCATCCGGCGCAGACGCTGAAACAGGGTAATGACTTGCGAATACGGCCACCCGTGCCCAGTGCGTGAAGTGAACAGGCGCGAATTATTGCCCTCCGGCATCGGCAGGCCCCGACGGCGCTCGATATGCGCGGCCAATTCCGTCGACAACCGTTGCCCAATCGGTACCAGACGAGTCTTGCCGCTACGCCGCTAGCGGCGTAGTGGCAACTATGCCGCGTTCGTGGCAATGCCGATCAAGCCGGGATTGGATCACGATGATGCTTGTAAAGAGCCCGCGGGAGGTCATTCTTAGGTCGCCCGGATCGGCATAGTTTTAATGGCTATAGAC
>CABFVV010000137.1_pt1 | contig 20058 bp, 17 predicted proteins | sample 8864751 | NCBI WGS metagenome assembly CABFVV01 (sample SAMEA5735770, study PRJEB23740) | soil metagenome | biome: forest; feature: forest soil; material: soil | place: USA | collected 2013-10-13 | depth 0.1 m | reverse complement strand
GCAGATCGATTCCACTAAACTTGTTCATGCCGGCCTCCTGTGCGTCACGTCGCTGTTCGCACCTCGACTCTACGCCAGCCGTTCGACCCGAACGGAGGGGAGGCCGGCTATATGATTATCAGAACCGGTTGTGTTGTCGCCACCCTACCCGATCGGCGCGCCTTCACGCAATCACCAGCAGCAGGCGATCCCATTCCGCGGCGACCGGATCAATTGCAGGTGCACCGAACCCACCACCCGCCACGTGCGGGCCGGATGCGCGCGAACACGCCTGGCTGGCTGCGAATTGATTATCCGCTGCCCCCAGCGGTCCCACAGCTGACTCGCAACGCTCGAAAATGCTTGATCAGAGCGGGCCGGACCTTCAAAGCGCCGCTACAGGCATCGGTAGCGATCTGCGGGTAAATTGCGGGTAGAAATTCATATTGTCACTCAGCAATGAGCCATAAAGTCCCGACCAGCAAGGCTCTTCGCGATCCTAAGTTGATCCTGAATAAGGATCAGCACGTCACACCAGTTTGCGGGGCCCTGAGTCGGCTCATTGAGCGTGCCGTTGACCGTCGCGAACGGATAGTTGACCACACCGTAAATATCGCCCTTGAGTGCCGAGGGCAACTCCTGCGATTCGAGGTGCAGCGGTCGCTGGAACTGATTGTGCGCGAGCTGTTGCGTCAGACTCCGGTATCTGTTGCGCAGGCTCGCCGCATTGTCGGCCGATTGCGCGAAGGCGCTCTGGCACAGGCAGCAGAACACCGCCAGCATCGTGGCTATCAGGCACTGTCGCGCTCTCCAGTTGCCTGCAGGGGATCCGGCAGGGCTGCCCATGGACGTCCTCCTACTACTGGCTCAGGTTGCGGGGCGCCGTGCGGGATCGGATCGTGGCGCGCTTGCTGCCCTCGCATTCTTGCAGGCTCTGGCGTGGTTCGTATATCCATAGTCGCCGCTGTTTTGCGATCGGGCGGAATAGACTGATAGAACTCATGCACTGCCGCCTGGCGACGTTCAAAGCGGTCGTTCGTCCGGACCGGTTGATCATCGTCAGTTGAGGAGCCCATACCAGCCTTGACGCCTTGAGGCATCAACGATCGCTGCGGCCGACCAACCGCTACCGCGTCAGCGGCTTCGTTCAACCGATGTTATCGCGGCTGGCACCGGACATTTCTATAAAGCTACTACACGTCGCACGAACGACAAATTATGTTATGTAAAGTCGAATGCTGGAGATGGCGTCAAGCTATTTCGACCGCTGTTTTCCATAAAACTGTTCCCGTTTTTTGCAGAATTTTGTTCCTGGCATCCAGACCTGAACCAAGCACCGCGTGATGCCAAAGGCCTACCTTCTCCCGCATTGCGCCAGCAACCTCAGCAGGTGCTTTCATCAGTATTCAACTCGGCGTTGCATTTAGGGCCTTCCGGAAAAGCCGCAAAATCGCCTCAAATGTTGGTCTGACGAACAACTTTCTGCAAAACCTCCTGAAGCAAACTTGTTCGCGATGTTTCTGTCAGCCGCAATTCGACAGGCCACGCGCGGGAACAAAATTATGCGAACCAACGACGGTCCAACTGCGGAACGCAGCGGTTCTTGGAGGCCAGTTTCGCCCACTTGGATATCCTGCTGCGCGTCCTATACTAAAAGGGAGCCGCGCGGAAGCCGGCCCCTGAAGCAGAAACGGACGAGAAATCGTTCATTGGGGCGCGGTAGCGGGGCCACGGAAACGCCTGCGTGAATAGCGCGGGCGTTTTCTTTGGGGGGCCTGATGAACGCCACGCCGCAAGTGTCGGCATGCTCACCAGCGCCGATCTTACAGGCCCCATGCCATTCAGTGGCATCGTCTCGGGCCCGGGTCCTCACTAATATGTGCGAAGTGTGGCTACGCCCGCATGAGCGGGTGCAAGGTAACTTGCCCCGGTCACGCACCGCGCAAGCGGGCAAATGCCCCGCTTTGTCGTGCCCGTTGGTCAGCGGTCCTGCCTCGTGTCCCATACCCGGAGCACGAAGATTGTGGTGGGGGGATCGGCGTATGCGGGTTTGATTTCGAGATGGATTTCGTATCGTCCGCCCAGGCACACCCACCTGTGAACCTCGCGGGGCGGCGGGCCGTCGTACCCGTCCAGTTCTTCCCCGAGCCGATGGTGGTGGTCCTCACCCAGCTTCTTCGCTTCGGCCAACAGTGCCTTTACTACCTTTCGCGCCACTGTGACGTCGTTGTAAAGCTTGACGTGATCAGCGATTTGACCGAGGTCGGACATGGCCTTGCTGGTCAGTTCAACAGGCACGGTCATGCACGCGTCACCGGCCGTTCGTTTTGCGTCCCGATGCTATCCGCCCACCCTTCGGCTTGCTCCATCGAAACCACACGGCCTGCGTCAACGTCGTCCAGGCCCTCCTGGATCAGACGTCGCCTTTCCTTTTCACGCGCCAAATACGCGATCAAGGCTTTCTTAATGATCCATTGCTTCGGGCGTTCGATCTGCTCGGCCAGGGCGTCAACCTCCTCGGCCAACGCCACGGGTACCTGCGCAGTCAGGGTCCGGGTTGTCGCTGTTGCGGTCATTGATGCCTCAATTATGAGTTTCCAATAGTTTCTATTGTAAAACAATAAATTGACTGTGGCGAATCGCCTGAAGGCCTGCGCCTTCCCGCAAACGCTGTCACACAGCGTATCGGAGATGCCTCACTCCCACCTCCCTTCGGCAGAAATCGTCCTGTGGGCACGTGGACCATCCGCCGGCGTGTGTCAACCTGGACCGGAAAATGCTCAGCCGACTGGCCCACGCGCGGTCAATTCCGCCCTCTTAACTTCTGATGCAACGAGTTCAACATCCCGCCCTATTTTTCATGCTGACAAGTCGTACTCGACGGCCTGGTCCTATCAGCGAAAAGCCTTGCTCCTGGCCCGCGAGCTGTACAAAAATACAGTACTGTATTTTTGTACAGCACTGGCGGGATGATGGAGCATCTGGTCAGGGTCTACACCGAAAGCGACCGCCGAACGCTCGAATGGCTGCGTCGGCACGTCGGTGATTCCGCGATTGCAGTTACAGTCGAACGGTTTGCCGGATCCGGCAAACCTTATCTCTCTGCCGTTTGCAAACACCTGGGTGTCAAGACCCCGGTGTTTTCCGTTCCACACCAAACTCCCAGTCCGGTGGCCGAAGAGTCTCTTGCTGCGATCCGAAGCATTCTCCCCGCGCGTTCAGCGTCGATGGTTTCGAAACTCGGCGCTATGCGTTAGCGGTGGTTCCCGCTGGCTTGTATCAGCGTCAGGGAACAGAGCTGCTGCCCCAGTCTGGACCAGGACGATCCGCGAAATCATGTCGGTCATGGTATTAACCCGCCGTTGTCAATGGCTTGCTGTCCAGTTTGGGGCAAGCAGCGAACCTATCCAGTATGCACTACTAAAAAAAACTGAGATTAGTCCGCTCAAGTCGCGCTTTGCGCATTGACGGGCGCGTGATTGACCCCTGCGCCCACCTAATTGTCGGGCGCATCCCACCTGCCTGGCGCACGATGGACGCCGAAGGACACGCGTGGCCTTCGGTCGCGCATCCGCTTCAGTCCAGGTCTCACACAGAAAGGTACGGCGCCCTTTTCTCGATCGTATGATCCGCATCATGCGTCTCCTCGTATCGGCTTGCCACATCCGCCGTACACGTGACGGACCTGCGCTCACGACAACGTCGAAGGTTGTTGTAGGGAAATAAAATTATAATGGCGAGGCCCATTCATTTTCGGATCGGCCGCATGATGTGTCCCTCTCATGCTGCGAAAGAGCATTGGGCGTCCTGACCTTCTGGCATCAGACCCGCTGCTCCGCTCAAGCCGATCCATCGTATTCAGCCATGCATACTCAGTTCCGCTTTTCCTCCGCGGCTTTCGTGCTTGCGCTAGCGAGCGCACTGTCTGCGTGCTCGACGCCGAAGCCGCTTTACCAGCAAGAACAGTTCGACGCAGGCGATAGCCCCTATATGCACAGGTTCGACGCGAAGGCGGAACCCGCTTGTGAAGCCGCCCGCCGTGCGTTGCTCAGCCAGGGATATATCGCCAGTTCGACGAGGCCCGATTCGGTCGATGGATCGAAAAATTTCCAGCCCACCAGCGATTCGCACGCAGTGATTGAAATCCACGTGGTCTGCACAACCGACGACCCGAAAAGCACCAGCAGTACGGCGTACGTGAACGCGGTGCAGGATCGCTATGCGCTGAAGAAGAGCAACACGTCGGCTAGCGTCGGACTGAGCGTATTCGGATCGCTGTCGCTGCCGATCGGCTCGAGCGATGACTCGATGGTGAAGGTTGCGAGCGAGACGATTCCTGCCGGCGTTTTCTATCAGCGTTTCTTCGCGCTAGTCGATCACTACCTGAAGGCCGACTCCGCCCAGCCTGCCGCTGTTGCCACCGCTGCAGCGCCAAAGGAGGCGCTGCCATCGATAAACGACGCCGTGCCGCCAATCGGAGCAGCCCAGACAGGCGGTCGTGGTGCCGCTGACGACCACTGAGTTCGCGAGGGTATTGCCCTGATTCTGCGCAAGCGCCAGCCTCAATTGCTGGTACTGGCCTGCCGCCAGCGGCGCGCGGCCGAGATCGGTCAGAACGCCGTTGGTCAGCGACAGCAGATCGACCTTCTGCGGTGCCGGCAGCGCAATGTCGGTCCAGCCGCTGTCAGTATCGCCGGCTGTCGAGCTGGCGTTGACGCGCACTTTGTCGACCGTCACGTAGACGTGGTCGAAGCCACAGGACGGCGCATCGGTCATTGCGACGTGAAGGCGTACCTGTCGCCGGGCCTGCTCCGTCTCCACCACCGCCGCCACATCCGGACAGCATCACTGGCACAGCCAGCAAACCGGTCAATGTCTTCAGAATCGTCCTCATGGTGAAACAACGCCCCCTTGTTTTTGGTGGTCGAAGAATACAAAAAGGGGGACGGAAAACTTTAGACGATTTGCAACGAAGCGTAACTTCTTGCGCGGCATCCGGTGGCCGCAGGTTGCGATTGGCCAACATCGCATGCTGTTCGGCAACTAGACTGCGCCGTCAGACGACCTCATTGATTGGCTTCGAATGCTTTGTCGAGGTCGTTTCAACATGTTTCATCCGCTTACTTCGCCGGATTCTGGCGACGTGTTCCGCGCAGTCGCGACGCACGTCAATTTTCGTAGCGTGCATACGGTTGCGGGCGTGCGACGCTCATCGTCGCACGCCGAATGTTACAAAAAATTTCATGCCGCTGCCTTTCGTACGACCTAAATTCCTTTCCATTCCTCCAGGTGATCGTCATTAGCGCTGGACAGCGCGCCGAGATTGGCGAAATGCCGGGCACCAGGGAAGGTTGACTGTTCGTAGACGGAATCGTAGCCGACGCGCTGGCGGTCCCCAGCGCTGGCGGCCTGTGACATGGAAGCGGCAGTGGGTACCGGCGAACGACAACGGCGGAAAAGACTTTCCGGCAATGCCAACGTGGAAATTTCCGGCAAAGGGTGCAATGCCAATCGAGCTATCAGCTGCTGCCGTGCCGCTGCCGCTCGTCCTGTTACGGGTCGCATATAGATGAGGAGTCTTCCATGCGACGCAACAAGCCTGGTGCATTTCTGATCGGAATTCCCTTTGCCGCGATGCTGGCGGCCAGCACGACGAGCTGGGGCGCCCCCACGCTGGTCTCGGGTCCCAGCCCGTTTGCAAGCTGTACCGTTGGCGGACCCGGCACCGTCTACGTGAACGCGGAGGTCGAACCCTGGATGGCTGTGAATCCTGCCAATCCGTCGAACCTCATCGGGGCGTGGCAACAGGATCGCTGGTCGAACGGCGGTGCGCATGGGTTGGTTGCCGGCTTCTCGTTTGATGGTGGTCAGACATGGAAACAGACGAATCTGCCTTTCAGCGTGTGCGCAGGTGGACTCGGGTACGAGCGCGCCTCTGACCCTTGGGTATCCATTGGGCCGGACGGGACCGCCTACTCCGTATCGATCTCGTTTAACCAGTCCAACAACAACAATGCAGTCGCCGCGGCCGTTTCACGGGATGGCGGCCAAAGCTGGGGGAACCTGAGCGTCCTCATCGCCGACAACGAGCCCACGCTGCAGTTCTTCAACGACAAGGAGTCAGTGACGGCCAATCCCATCAAGGCAGGGGTCGCCTATGCAGTTTGGGACCGGCTCGAACTGCCGAACGGCAACCCATACGCCAACCTGCACACTGCCGCGTTCCGAGGGCCGTCGATGTTCTCGAAGACCGTCGACGGCGGTCTCACATGGAGTTCACCATCGGTCATCGTGAGCGTGCCGTCACGCCAGCAGATGATCGGCAACCAGATCGTGGTCAATTCGCAGGACGGGACACTGTATGACTTTTTCGACCTGATCAGTCCACCGTTCAAAAAATCGGCCGGCAAGGTTGCGTTCACCAAGTCGACCGACGATGGCGCAACGTGGACGAAACCGCAGATCATCGCCGGGCTGGAGACCGTCCCGGTCACGGATCCCAACACCGGCGAAGCGGTGCGCACCGGCGACATCATCCCCGAACCGGCGATCGATCCAGCGACGGGGCAACTCTACGTTGTCTGGCAGGACTCGCGTTTCAACGGCGGCCAGTATGACGAGATCGCCTTCTCGACGTCCACGAATGGCGGTGCATCGTGGACCGCGCCCATCCGGGTGAACACACCCTCAGGGCGGCCAGCGTTCAATCCGTCGGTTCGCGTGAATTCCGCAGGTACGGTCGCTGTCACGTACTACGATTTCCGCGACCTGGCGGCGGATAACAAGTCGACGCTGCCGACAAACTACTGGCAAACGACGTCGACCAACGGCGGGGGGAGCTTCGGCAGCGAGTTGCGACTGTCCGGTCCGTTCGATCTGAAAACGGCGCCGGTAGCGGAGGGATTCTTCCTGGGGGACTATTCAGGTTTGGACACGCGGGGAAATGCGTTCCTGTCGTTCTTTGTGCAGACGAACCCGGGCAACACCTCTAATCGCACGGATGTTTTCTTTGTTGCGCCGTAACGTCGGGTAGTCTGGCCGAGGCAGGCACAGACCGCCCAGATGCTGCTGGGCGGTCGTAGTCGGTTGAACGCGAGCGGCTGGTTTGGACGACGACGCGACAGACATCATCTGCGCACAAAGGTCCGTTGTCTGGACGGAACCGATGTTCGAACGTCCGTGTGAAACGGTGGAACAAAATCCGCAGAAGGCCGGCTGCTGGTGCACGGACCGGCAATCCGTGCGCCAGCACTCATCCGGCCAGTGACAAATTTCCTTCGCGTTGACCAAACACCTGTTCCCAAGGCGCGACCGCCATGGGAACCTCGCGTCGTCGCGAGTGGGCACTTTTACTGTCGCAACGGTGGCAGATTTAATCCGGTCTACGCGTAGCGAGCCTATTTTGCAGTCGACGGCATCACCGACGTCGCCGCCTTTCCCGACCACATCGGTGACATCCGCTTTGTCCGGCAGCTCCCCGGCAAGGTAGCCGGGCTGCGCAACATGAATGAACGCCCAAGAAGGCTCTACGCCACAGGCGAGATCGAGGCCGTGGACATGCGGGCGGCCGGCCAGCTGCTGCATGAGCAGATCAACCGGGTGCTCGATCTCGTTCGCTTCGAGTACGACCACGCGAACATCAGCGTCGCGGATGACTTTGCCGCGTGCCGCTCCACCGGCGGGTACTGGCGTGTGCTGCCGATTCCGAAGGTGGTGCCCAATCCGCGCGCGGCCGTCAGCGGCGAGGAGCTGCACCGGTTCGCCGGCAATGTCAGCCGCCTTGTGACCGGCGAGCGGTTTTCGCAGGAGGGGCGTGACAGGGGACTGGCCGCCTTCCGCCTGTATCGGACGGGCGCGGATACGACCAACTTCGAGAACAAGCTCGTCAACTGGTGGACCGGGCTGGAACAGCTTGCGAAGGGCGGAGGAGGAACCAGCTCGATCGGCGGGGCGGTCGAGTCAAGTCTGACGCCCGTGCTGATGGGGGTCTCGATCGCCAACCACCTCGGCGCCTATCGCGAGGTGTTGCTGGAGCAGTCGATCGAACTCGTCGATCCGGGCGACGGTCAGCCGGTCGCGCTCAAAGAACTGGACCTCGCGCAGCTCTACACTGTCCTTGCTCAACCGGCGCATCGCCAGACGATCAACGACCGGCTGCGGGACCTGCCGTTCACACAGATGCGCTTTGACCAGTTCATGGGTTTCCTCGCCTCGCCGACCGACATGAAGACAGTTCTTGCGTTCCGGTGCAAATCGGAGGAGCCGATAGGTTACGCTCGGGTGTTGACGAGCGCGAGCAGGCAATGAGTAAGCTGATAGACATCGACAGGCTGTTCAACGGCCGCCACTTTGACCGCGAAGTCATTGTCCTGTGTGTGCGTTGGTATCTGCGTTACAAGCTTAGCCTTCGAAACCTCGTTGAAATAATGGCCGAGCGCGGCCTGTCGCTGGCGCACACTACGATCATGCGCTGGGTAAAACGCTTCGCGCCGGAGTTCGTCAAGCGCTGGAATCGATTTGCGAGATCCGCTGGCCGTTCATGGCGAGTCGACGAGACGTATGTGAAGGTTCGTGGCAAATGGGCCTATCTTTACCGTGCAGTTGACCGCGCAGGAAAGACGGTCGACTTCCGGCTCAGCGCCAGGCGCGATGTCGCTGCGGCTAAGGCTTTCTTCGTGAAGGCGATCAACAGTCAAGGGCTCGCCCCGAAGACCATCACGCAGGACGGCTACGCGGCGTCTCACCGCGCGGTGCGCGAAATGAAGACTGACGAGTTGCTTCCCGAGGACACGACGTTGCGATCGTCGAAGTATTTGAACAACTTAATCGAGCAGGATCATCGCAACATCAAGTCCAGGGTCAATGCGATGCTCGGCTTCAAACGCTTCAGGAACGCCGCCGTTACTATCTCAGGCATCGAATTGATGCATCGCATTCGAAAGGGTCAGTTTAACCTCACACAGCTGCGCCTCAAAGATACCACTGCGCCTGCAGTTTGGATGGCAGTCCTCTCAGATCGATGATGTAACGGCGATTAGTCGTCTATCTTTCGCTCGCGCCGGTAATTTGCACCAGAGCCGGTCGGGTCGCATTCCGTATTGCGCTACTGGGATGGGAAGTTATGGCATGCAGATGGACAAGTCTGCAGTAAACAGGACTGGCCGCGCAGATTACAAAATCCAGTCCTGATACGGCAGACAAATCTAGCCCCCTCAGAAAACCCGCAACCAGTTATAAACGAAATTCTCAAGCATAGCGCCCATGCCGCGTCGCGCCATCAAGCTCAGGCATCTCGAGGAACCAGTGTGCTTCCTTCGAGATGAAATCAGGTTCGCCGTTGACCTCCACACGTCGATGTCGTTACACTTGATGTCTGGCCATCGCTCCTTCGCCTCCCGGCTCATGGATCTAAAGCAGATTCAGTATTTCATCGCGCTGTTCGAAGATGGCTCCGTAACGCGGGCCGCGAAGCGGCTCAATATCGTGCAGCCCGCGCTCAGCATGCAGATCTCCAAGCTTGAAACGGAACTGAACAGCCAGCTCTTTGAGCGCGGCCCGCATGGCATGACCCCCACCGACGCCGCACGGCAGATGTACCGCCTCTACATGCCGATCATGCGCGACATCGACCACGCGCGCGAGCAGCTCTGCCGGCACGATGTGATCGTGGCCGGGCGTATCTCGCTCGGGATGGTGGCGTCGGAAGCGCAGAGCGTCCTGCCGGAATCGCTCGCGCTATTCAACGCGCTCTACCCACATGTCGAGGTGTCGGTGGCCGATGGTTTCAGCGCGCAACTGATCGACGCGGTGGAAGCGGGCCGGCTCGACGCGGCCATCATCAACCGGCCCCGCGGGCGCCTGTCGCTCGATACGTCTCCACTGGTAGTCGAAGAGATGGTGCTCGTCACGAGCGCGGAACACGGCCCTGCGCTGCCCGACACCATTACGGCATCCGCGCTGATGGAGCTCGAGCTCGTGCTGCCGACGCGCCGCAACGGCCTGCGCGGCGTGCTCGACGCCGCGCTGCTGAATGCCGACATCGTGATCAAGCCGCAGTTCGAGATCGACCTGCTGACCACGATCGTGCAATTTGTCGAACAAAGCAGCATCGCGACGATCATGCCGCGCGTGGTCGTGCAGCGGAAGGTCGACGACAGCCTGCTGCGCGCGACCCCGATCTCGGCGCCGCGCATCGTGCGTCACATCGTTTGCGTGAGCCATCCGAAGCGGCCGATCGGTCCTGCCACGACCGAGCTCATCGACATCATCGCCGACCAGATCCGCCGCGTCACAACGGGGATCGAGATCGCGGACCCCGATCCGGCCAACGGCAACCAGGCGTGAGCCGCTTCGCTGGTGCTGTCCTTCCGCCGGCTGGCGCGCGTCGCTACGCGCATCGCTGCGGATAGCGAACGGCGCGACGCAAGTCGGCCTATCGCGCGCGGTCGCGCGATCAGTACGGGTCGCGCACCGGCGTGTTGTCGAGCTTGCCGAGCGTCTCCGGCACGACGAACGCGCCGATGAGAAATATCACGCTGATCGCGCCGACGAACACGGCAAGCGTCATCGGCAGATCGAGTGGCGTCTTCGCGACCAGCGAGACGAGCGTGGGCATCATCCCGCCGATCGCAAAGCCAATATTCCACGACAGACCCGTGCCGGTCGCGCGGATCGCCGTCGGAAACCGCTCGTTCAGGAAGATCAGAATATCGGCGCATAACCTGCGCTGCCGAGCGCACTCAGGATGACCGCGTAGACACCGACCATCGTGATGGTCTGCGCCGTCGGCAACAGCAGGAACAGTGCGGGCAATGCAAACAGACGGATTGCGCCGAGCAGGATGAAGGTCCGTTTGCGGCCGATGAACGTGCTCAGGTGACCGGCCGCGACCGATGCGATTACCACGGCCACGCTGCACAACATAAGGATCGCAGCAGCCGTCCCATTCGGTGCGTGATTGACGACCTTGAGGAAGGTCGGCAGATAACCCGACGTCAGGTAATAGCCGCTGCCGCCGCCGATCGTCAGCAGCAGGTTGACGAACAGGATCGAACGATAGTCGCGCGAGAACAGCGTGCGGATCGGCGAACGAACCACCTCGACCGGCGCGTTACGCGTCTTGTCGGCGGCGGCACGCGCGGCCTTTTCCGCGGCAAGCTTTTTCCACAGCGGCGATTCTTCGAGACTGTTGAAGACGAAGAGTCCGAGCACCGAGCTGATGATCCCGGTGAAGAACATGCAGCGCCAGCCCCACACGTCGAACAGGTCGCCGGGAAACAGCGACGACATCGCGAGATACGTCAGCGAAGCGAGCAGCGCACCAAGGCCTGCCCCTCCGCCGCCAATCAGCCCCGACACCGCGCCGCGATACTTCAGCGCAACGGATTCCGTGCCGATCGTGTGCGTCGACGCCACCACGCCGCCGACGAATACGCCCTGCACGAGACGCAGCAGCAGAAAGAGCACCGGCGCGATCACGCCCACCTGTGCAACGGTCGGCAGCAAACCGAACGCCGCCGTCGACAGACCGACACCGACCACCGCGAGAATCATCGCGCCCTTGCGGCCGCGCCGGTCCGCATACGAGCCGAACAACGCGGATCCGAGCGGCCGCATCAGCAGCGTGACGGCGAACGACGCATACACCGCGGCGAGCGACAGCATCGCGTGTTCGGAGGGGAAGAACAACCGGCCGACCACCGGTGCGACGAACAACAGGACGAACAGATCGAACAGATCGAGCGCCCATCCCAGACACGAGGCTACCACTGCGCCCATCACCTGCCGCCTGTTGATTGCGGGCACGGCGGCGCCACTTTGCGCTGCAACGGACATCATCATCTCCTAAGTTAATACCGGGCTGGCCCAGATGTGAACTCACCCGATGTGCGACGCGCTTCGGCCTCGTGAAAGGCACGGCGCGCTCTTGTTACGTTGACGAAAATCGTTATGACGTCAGGCGAGCCAGACCGCGCTGGTCTTGCGCCGCAAACTGCGTCTTGCCGAGCATCGCGTCGGCGATCTTCTCGGCGATCATGATGGTCGGAATGTTCGTGTTGGCTGACGGCAGACGCGGCATCAGCGAAGCATCGACCACCCGTAGCCCATGCGCGCCATGCACTCGCCCTTCGGTATCCGTCACGGCGCTGCGCTCGCGCGCGTCGCCCATCCGGCAAGTACCGCTCGCATGCCAGACGCCGAACACGTTCGCGCGAATGAAGTCGTTCAATGCGCGCTCGTTTGTGAGTACCGACGACATCTGCACGCCGCGCGTGAAGAAGCGTTCGATCAACGCCCGACGCATCGGTGCGGGTGTATCGAGCAGCAGCCCCAGCAGCGACGTGATCACCGCATTGGCTTTACTCACGCGGCTCAACGCCTTCACGCGCGGCGAAAAAGCGGCGGGGAAAAAGTCGCGCTGATCCTCGCTCAGGCCCGAGGCCGCGACCACACGCGCCAACATGCGCACGCCCGCGGCGAGCCGCGCGACATCGCGTTCGTCGTCGAGCAGATTTAGATCGACCTGCGGTGCGGCGACCGGATCGCTCGAAACGAGTTGCACGCGGCCGCGCGAATACGGACGGTTGCACCACAGGAAAAACAGGCCAAGCCGGCTACCGAGTGCATGCCACGCGGCGCGCGTCGCGCTCGACAGGTACAGATCGGACGCCTCGCAATCCGCGACGCCCGACGTGAATCGCGCTGCCGTCATGCTGGCGCGGCGCCGCGCGAGCGGCATGCGAAAGCGCGGCTCGAGAAAATGACAGAACGTCAGCGACGGATGGTCCTGCAGATTCCGCCCGACGCCCGGCAGATCGAGCACACACTCGATGCCGAGTGCGCGCAGTTCGCTCGCGTCGCCCACGCCCGCGCGCATCAGCAGTGCCGGCGACTGCAACGCGCCGGCGCACACGATCGTCTCCCGCGCCTTGAAGCGCAGTCGCTCGCCGTGCGGCGAAACGGCAAGCACGCCGCGTGCGGCCACCCCTTCCATCACGATGCGCTCGACGCGCAGGTTCGAAAAGATATGCAGGTTCGGCCGCTTGCGTGTTTCTGCATCGAGATAGGCGACCGCGGTCGATACGCGCCGGTCGTCGCGATTCGAAAACGCGCCCGGAAAATAGCCGTCGTCGAACTGCGCGTTCTGGTCCTGCAACGCCGCGAAGCCGTTGCTGCGCAATCCGTGGGCGAACGCGTTGCAAAACGGCGGCCACTGCTGCGGCATGATGCGGCGGATCGGCACCGGTCCATCCGCACCGTGCAGCGGACCATATGGAAAGTCGACGTCGCTCTCGAGCTTGCGAAAATACGGCAGCACGTCATCCCACGCCCAGCCTGCCGCACCGCTCGCGGCCCAGTCGTCGTCGTCCCGCGGCAGGCCGCGATTGGCCGACTGCACGTTGATGCTCGAACCGCCACCCATCACGCGGCCCTGCTCATAGACTTTAGCCGCCGACTTCCGCGTGGCCTTCGCCTTGAGCTCAGGCCAGATCCAGGTCTCCCCGCAGAAAACAGGCATCGGGTAGCTGTCGAGGATCGCCTCCGGCACCGCGCCCGGCGGCGTATCCGCACCCGCCTCGATCAATGCGACGCTCACCGACGGCACGGCCGACAGCCGATGCGCGAGCACGGATCCTGCCGACCCACCGCCGACGATCACATAATCGAAACGCGCGCTTACCCGCTCCATGCCTGTCTCCTGAATTGCTCGATCTATGCGCTGCTATCAGCTACCGCGAAACACGGGCTTGCGTTTGCCATGAAACGCTTCGACGCCTTCACGGAAATCGTCCGAACTGCGCAGCCGGCTATAGCAATGTCCTTCCAGTTCGATCGCGATCGAAAGCGGCGCGTCTTCGGTGTCGTTCAGCAGCTTCTTCGCAGTACGCTGCGCGAGCGGCGAGAAGGCGCGCAACTCGTCGACGAGTGCATCGGTCGCGGCTTCGAGCTCCGCATCGGGCACGCAGTCGACCGCGATGCCCCAGTCATACGCCTGCTTGCCCGGAATGCGGCGCGAGCGCATCACGATGTCCTTCGTGCGGCCGACGCCGACCATCTTCTGCAGACGCGCCGAGCCGCCCGAACCCGGAATCTGGCCGAGCTTCTGTTCCGGCAGTGCGTAGAAGCTGGTGTCGGTCGCGATGCGGAAATCACAGGCGAGCGACAGTTCGAAACCGACGCCGAAGCAGAAGCCGCGATTGGCCGCGATCACCGGCTTCGAGCACCGTGCGGGCGCGGCGACATTCCACGCCAACTTCGACACGTGTTCCGGCGACGCTTCGAGAAAGCCCTTGATGTCGCCGCCGCTCGAGAAGTGCTCGCCTTTCGCACGCAGCACGATCACGCGGACGCGGTCGTCCTCGTCGAGTGCTTCGAATGCGGCGCGCAGCTGGTCGCGTGCATGCATCGAGATCACGTTGAACGGCGGGCGGTGCAGCATGATGTCGGCGCGTTCGCGCGCGGCGTCGATTTCGATCGAGAAGCCGTCGAGTTCCTGCAGCAGCGTCTGGCCGCGATGAGTCAGGTCAGTCATGTGTTACTCCTTTTGTGGTTCTGTCAGGTTGTGCGGCGCCGTGCTCCGGTTCGTACTCGCCCGCGGAAAGCTTGCGGCGCAGGATCTTGCCGACCGGCGATTTCGGAATGTCGTCGACAAACACGTATTCGCGCGGGCGCTTGAAGTTGACGAGATCGGAGGTCCGGCAAAAGTCATCGAGCGCCTGGGCTTCGACGTATTCGCTGCGCTTGATGAAGGCGACAACACGCTGCCCCCAGCGCTCGTCTTTCACGCCAGCGACGGCCACTTCGTCCACCGCCGGATGCAGCGACAACACCGATTCGATATCGACTGGCGAGATGTTCTCGCCGCCGCTGATAATCATGTCGTCGACGCGGCCCGATACGAAGAGATCGCCGTCGTTATCGAAGTAGCCGGTGTCGCCGGTGAAATACCAGCCGTCGCGCAACGACTTCGCGTTCGCGTCAGGCCGGTTCCAGTAGCCTTCGAACGACTCGTCGCCGAGCAGGTCCGCAATGATCTGGCCTTCTTCGCCGGTTTGCGCGAGTTCGTCGGGCGACGTCGCGTCGAGCTTCACGACGCGCAGCCGCGTATTGACGCCGGCGCGGCCCGCGCTGCCGGGTTTCAGCGTCGCGTCCTGATCGATACTGAACGTGTAGACCTCGGACGAGCCGTAGTGATTGACGAACAGTTCCGGCTTGAAAGCAGCCGAAAGACGCTTCAGCAGACCGTCGTTCATCGGCGCGCCGGCAAAGCCGAGTTTCGTCACCGAACTTTTGTCGGTGCGCGCGAACTCCGGTGCGGCCAGCAGATCGTGATAGAGCGTGGGCACCAGGTACAGACACGTCAGCCGGTACGTGCAGATGGAATCGAGCGCAAGGGTCGCATTCCAGCGGCGAACGCAGACGAACAGCCCGTCGACGAGTGCCATCGCCAGCAGCGAGCGCACGCCCATCGTGTGATAGAGCGGCATCACGCCGAGCGTGCGTTCGCCGTGGCGATAGAGGTTCTGTGCGACGTGCGCGAGCGCGGCGGCGCGTTCGTGGCGATGCCGGCGCGGCACGCCCTTCGCCTTGCCCGTGGTGCCGGACGTGTAGAGGATCAGCGAGTAGTCTTCCGCGGTGGCCGCAGCAACAGCTGCGCCTTCGCGCCGACGCTCGCCCAGCAGTGCATCGAACGAAATCGACGCGCCCGCCGCATCGTCCAGCGCAATGCGCGCAACGGCCTTCGCGGCGGCGCTTTGCGTGACGGCTTCGGCGCAAACCGGCTCGTACACGATGGCTTTGACGCCCGCATCGGTCACGCAGTAATCGAGCTCATCGGGTTTCGCCCGCCAGTTCAGCGGCACGATCGCCACGCCGGCGAACTGGCACGCCCAGTGCAGCGTCGCCATTTCCCAGCGATTTTGCAGCACGACGAGCAGACGGTCGCCGTGTGCGAGGCCGAGTTCGTGCAGACCGTCCGCAACGTTCAGGATGATCCGGTGCCACTGCGCATACGTGAGCGTCAGTTCACCATCGACGAGCGCCAGCGCGTTCGGGCTGCGCTCCACGCTTTGCAGAAAGGTTCGGCCGAGATCAAGCATCGCTCGTCTCCTTCTCTTCCTGCGCCTGGCGCCGGCGCGCCGCCACATCGAGCACGGCGGCGACGATCGGCGTATAGCCTGTACAGCGGCACAGATGGCCCGACAGCATGTCGCGCACCTGCGCCTCGTTTGGATCCGGTACGCGCTTCAGATAGTCGGCGCACGACATCAGAATGCCGGCGGTGCAAAAGCCGCACTGCAGCGCGTGATGACGCTGGAACGCCTGCTGAAGGTCGCCGAGCGTCTGGTCGGGCGCGAGGCCTTCTACCGTATCGATGCGGCGGCCGTCCGCCTGCAACGCGAGCATCAGGCACGAACGTCCCGCCACACCGTCGATATGAACCGTGCAGGCGCCGCACACGCCGTGTTCGCATCCGACGTGCGTGCCGGTTGCGCCCAGTTCGTGCCGCAGAAGATCGGACAGCAGATCGCGCGGCTCGCAATAGCCGCTCCGTTCGCGGCCGTTGAGCGTCAAGGTGATTCGCCGCCGTTCGCCGCGCGGTTGTATGCCCTGCGGCATCGTATTAACAGGGGTCTTCGGGGTCTTGCTCACTTCGCCTCCTCTATCACGCGCCATCCCAGTTGCCGGACCAGATGCCGGCGATACGTCGCACTGACATGCGCGTCGTCCTGCGCGCCCAGCTTCCAGCTCAAATCGTTCAATGCAGTACGCAAGTCGTCGCCCTGCAGACGCGGCCAGCGCTCCACCACCGGCCGGTCGGCGACGCCACCCACTGCGAGCTGGATCAGGTTATCCGTCACCACCGCCGCGCACGACACGAGGGCGAAATCGCCATGACGGGCGGAGAATTCCGCAAAGCCGTAGCGCTCGCCCGGCTTTTTCAGCGGAAAACGCACAGCCTCGACAAGTTCGTCCGGCTCGCGCGCCGTCATCAACATCCCCTGAAAAAAGTCCTCGGCGGCGAGCACGCGCTTGCGCTTTGTCGAGCGCAGCAGCACACCGCCGCCCAGGGCTGCCAATGCGAGAGGCAACTCGGCGCTCGGATCCGCGTGAGCGATCGACCCGCATACGGTGCCGCGATTGCGGATCTGAAAGTGGGAAATGTGCGGGAACGCGAGAGCGAGCAACGGCACTTCGTCGCGCAGAGACGGGCGCCACTCGACGCTGCCCTGCGTCGCCGCCGCACCAATGACGAGCTGCCCCGCCTCGTTGTCGACCCGCACCGTATTCAACTCGTCGGTGCGGGAAATATCGACGAGCCAGCGCGGTTGCGCGAGGCGCATGTTCAGCACCGCCATCAGCGACTGGCCGCCGGCCAGCACGCGTGCGTCTTCGCCGCCATGCGCGAGCGCTTCGAGCGCATGTTCCGTACTCGTCGCGCGCAGATAATCGAACGGCGCCGGTTTCATGTTCTACTCCTGAAGAATGCGAGGAAGCGCGAGAGCCACGAGCCTTGCGCGCGGCCTTGATCGACGGGCTTGCCTGATGCTTGCCGGCCCAGCGATTCGAACAGTTGCCGCAGCACGACTTTCGCCGCGCCTTCGAGCATCCGCCCGCCGACTGCCGCAACCTTGCCCGACACCTGCGCTTCATAGTCGTACGACAGCCGCGTGCCGCGCTCCGTGGGCGTCAGTTCTACGAGTCCTTCGCCACGCGCGGTGCCAAGCGGCGAGCTGCCGGCACCAGCGAGGCGCAGACGATGCGGCGCGTCGATATCCGACAACCCGATCCGCGCTTCGAAGCGCGCCTTGATCATGCCGACGCCGACCGTCACATCGGCGCGATACTGGTTCGGTCCGGTCGCTTCGAGCGCGTGGCAGCCTGGAATGACCTTCGCGAGCGCCTGTGGGTCCATCAGCACCGCAAAGATCGCTTCAGGTGCGGCGTCGAGATCGACAGTGCCCCGCGCCGTCAGCGCCTTGCCGCCTGCAAGCGCCTTGTTCGACGCGGCGGCCGCAGCCGCTTGAAGTAACTCGGGACGCGAAGGCGGCGGATCGTCGATGCCGATCAGGTGCATCACCTTCGCAGGCGTGAGCGGCAAGCGGATATCCTCGACGCCGAGTGCATCGGCCACTGCATTTGCGATGCACGGCGGCGTGCTCATGTTGTTGCCTTCGCCCAGCCCTTTCGCACCGAGCGGCGTGAACGGCGACGGCGTTTCCAGATGCACGATCATCGGATCAGGCACTTCGCAGGTGGTTGGCATCAGGTAGTCGGCGAGCGTGCCCGACTGGAAACTGCCGTCTGCGCCGTAGCGGAACTCTTCCATCAGTGCCGCGCCCAGGCCCTGCGCGAACGCGCCACGAATCTGGCCGTCGGCGAGTGCCGGATTGAGCAGCGTGCCAGCGTCGTGGGCGGTCACATAGCGGTCGATGCGCACCCGGCCGGTTGCGCGGTCCACTTCGACGGCGCACATGTCGAACGCGAAACCGTAGGCCGCCGATGTGTTGATGCGATCCTGCTCGTCGGGCGCGTCCATGTGCGGCGGCGTCCAGAACACCGTCTCGCGCAGGCCCGGCTCTTCGCCTTCAGGCAACAGCGCGGGCGCCCAGTGCGGCGCATTGCTCGCGACGCGGCCAAACGGCAGCGCGCGGTCTTCCTTGCCCTTCGCAAAGATGCGGCCGTCTTCGAAACAGATGTCCTCGGGCGCACAACCCGATTGCTTCGCGACGATGCGGGCCACCTTGTCGCGCACACGCATCGCTGCCAGATGCACCGTGCCGGCCACCGCACCGGCAAAACGACTCGAATAGTTACCTGCCGCCACTGACCATGCGTCCTTGTGCGTGTCGAACTCGACGTTGACGACGATGTCGCGCGGATTCAAACCAAGCACATCGGCGACAACCTGCGCGCAGACAGTCATATGCCCCTGCCCCGCCGGCGTCGATGCAATCGTCACGACCACGCCGCCGAGCAGATCGACGCTGACTGTCGCGCTCGCGACGGCGCCGCTCTTCGGGCCGGCTTTTTTGCGCGCCTCGGCGGGCATCACGGTCGTGATGTAGCCCATGTTCGACACAGACGGCTCAACGATCGCCGCAAAGCCGATGCCATACACACGTCCTTCGCGGCGCGCCGCATCGCGACGCGCGACGAGTTCGTCGTAGCCGCCTTCAGCGAGCGAGCGGCGCAGCGCTTCCTGATAGTCGCCAGAATCGAGCAGCGCACCCGCTGCGGCGCGATACGGGAACGCATCGGCGGCGACGAAGTTGCGGCGATACACGTCGAGCACATCGAGCTTCAGTTTGATCGCGATGCGTTGCATCAGACGTTCAAGCGCGAAATACACCTGCGGTCCACCGAAACCGCGGACGAGGCCCGTCGGCGTTTTATTCGTGAGCGCCACGCGGTTGCGCACGACGAGATTCGGAATCGCGTAGGCGCCCGTCAGGCAGCCATGCATCCGGTAGAACGTTGCTGGCTCCGGCGCACGCAGATAGCCGCCGCAGTCCTCGATCTGGTCGTATGAGAGCGCGGTAATGCGGCCGTCGCCCTCAACGGCGGCTTCGAGCGTCGTCAGGCGCGCGGTGGCCGACGTGGCCGCGCTCAGATGCTCGAGGCGATCCTCGACCCATTTCACCGGTGCACCGGCCTTGCGCGACGCAAGGCACATCAACACCACATACGGAAACACCGCCTGCTTCACGCCGAAGCTGCCGCCCGAATCGCGCGGCGCCTTGTGCCGCAGACGATTTGCCGGCACGTTCAGCGCCATCGACATCACCGCATGCAGCGAGAAGGGCCCCATGAAATTCGACGTGACGTCATAACCCTCATCGCCGGACAGATACTCGGCGATCACCACGCCGCATTCGATCGGCGCACACGTGTCTGTCTCTTATACACATCTCCGAGCCCACGAGACCTCTCTACATCTCGTATGCCGTCTTCTGCTTGAAAAAAAAAAACCACAGAATCTCTCTATCCGCTCTCACATGAAACAGGTAGATGCGACAAAGATAGCAAGATTAGAAGCGTAACGTACGAAAGATGACAAGTGAGCTCGATATACTG
>CABFVV010000136.1_pt1 | contig 20180 bp, 29 predicted proteins | sample 8864751 | NCBI WGS metagenome assembly CABFVV01 (sample SAMEA5735770, study PRJEB23740) | soil metagenome | biome: forest; feature: forest soil; material: soil | place: USA | collected 2013-10-13 | depth 0.1 m | reverse complement strand
GCACAGGTCCGCCTGCGCTCTGGTGAAATCCGCCGCGTTCACGTTGAATGCCGCGCGACGATTGGTGAAGTTGGCAACGAAGAGCACAGCCTCCGTCAAATCGGTAAGGCTGGCGCGAACCGCTGGCGCGGTATCCGCCCGACGGTGCGTGGCGTTGCAATGAACCCGGTCGATCACCCGCACGGTGGTGGTGAAGGCAAGACGGCTGCAGGTCGCGATCCGGTGAGCCCGTGGGGCACGCCTGCTAAGGGTTATCGCACCCGCAGCAACAAGCGCACGACGAGCATGATCGTCCAGCGCCGTCACAAGCGTTAAGGAGTAGGCAATGGCACGTTCTGTAAAAAAAGGTCCGTTCTGCGACGCCCATTTGCTGAAGAAAGTTGAGTCGGCAGCCGCTGCACGTGACAAGAAGCCGATCAAAACCTGGTCGCGTCGTTCGACGATTCTGCCGGATTTCATCGGTTTGACGATTGCTGTGCACAACGGCCGTCAACACGTTCCGGTGTACATCTCGGAAAACATGGTCGGCCACAAGCTTGGCGAGTTTGCATTGACCCGGACGTTCAAGGGTCACGCAGCCGACAAGAAGGCTAAGAAATAAGGGGCTCATGATGGAAGTGAAAGCAATTCATCGCGGTGCCCGCATCTCGGCGCAGAAAACGCGCCTTGTGGCTGACCAGATCCGCGGTTTGCCGGTCGACAAGGCGCTGAACGTTCTGACGTTCTCGCCGAAGAAGGCTGCGGGAATCGTGAAAAAGGTCGTGCTGTCGGCGATCGCGAATGCGGAGCATAACGAAGGCGCCGATATCGACGAGCTCAAGGTAACGAGCATCATGGTCGACAAGGCTGCATCGCTCAAGCGTTTTACTGCGCGCGCTAAAGGCCGCGGTAACCGCATCGAGAAGCAATCCTGTCACATCACTGTGACGGTCGGGAATTAAGGGGTCATACGATGGGACAGAAAATTCATCCGACTGGCTTCCGTTTGGCCGTCAGCCGCAATTGGGCGTCGCGTTGGTACGCGAACAACAACAATTTCGCGGCGATGTTGCAGGAAGACATCGGTGTTCGTGAATACCTGAAGAAGAAGCTGAAAAACGCTTCGGTTGGTCGCGTCGTTATCGAGCGTCCGGCGAAAAACGCGCGCATCACGATTTATAGCTCGCGTCCGGGTGTCGTCATCGGTAAGAAGGGCGAGGATATCGAGCTGCTGAAGTCGGAACTGCAACGCCGCATGGGCGTTCCGGTCCACGTCAACATCGAAGAAATCCGCAAGCCGGAAACCGATGCGCAACTGATCGCTGACTCGATCACGCAACAACTCGAGCGTCGGATTATGTTCCGCCGCGCGATGAAGCGTGCGATGCAAAACGCAATGCGTCTGGGTGCTCAAGGCATCAAGATCATGAGCGCTGGCCGCCTGAACGGTATCGAAATCGCTCGTACGGAATGGTATCGCGAAGGTCGCGTGCCCCTTCATACGCTGCGTGCTGATATCGACTACGCAACTTCGGAAGCGAAGACGACGTACGGCATCATCGGCGTGAAGGTGTGGGTCTACAAGGGCGACACGCTCGGCCGCAACGACGCACCGGTGGTTGAAGAAGTCGCCGAAGAAAAGCGTCCGCGCCGCAACGCACGTCCGGGTGGCGATCGTCGTCCGCGTCGCGATGGTGAAGGTGGTGGCCCGGCAGGTGCACGCCGTGGCGCTCCCCGTCGTGCTGGCGGTGCCGGCGACGGCGGGAAGACTGGAGAATAACGATGCTGCAACCGAAACGCAGAAAATATCGCAAAGAGCAGAAGGGTCGTAACACCGGTATCGCTACCCGCGGCAACGCGGTGTCGTTCGGTGAGTTCGGCCTGAAGGCTATCGGTCGTGGTCGCTTGACCGCGCGCCAGATTGAAGCGGCACGTCGTGCAATGACGCGTCACATCAAGCGTGGTGGCCGCATCTGGATCCGCATCTTCCCGGACAAGCCGATCTCGCACAAGCCGGCTGAAGTACGTATGGGTAACGGTAAAGGTAACCCTGAGTACTACGTCGCGGAGATTCAACCGGGCAAGATGCTGTACGAAATGGACGGCGTAACCGAAGAGCTGGCACGCGAAGCGTTCCGTCTGGCTGCAGCTAAGCTGCCGCTCAAGACGACGTTTATCGTGCGTCAGCTCGGCGCCTAAGGAGTAAATGATGAAGGCTTCCGAACTTCACCAGAAAGATCAGGCCGCGCTCAACAAGGAGCTGTCGGACCTGTTGAAGGCGCAATTCGGCCTGCGCATGCAACTCGCGACCCAGCAGCTCACGAACACGAGCCAACTGAAGAAGGTTCGTCGCGACATCGCACGTGTGCGGACCGTCCTGACTGAGAAGGCGAACCAGAAATGAACGATAGCGTAAAAACCTCGCTCAAGCGGACGCTGGTCGGCAAGGTCGTCAGCAACAAGATGGACAAGACGGTCACCGTGCTGGTTGAGCACCGCGTGAAGCACCCGATCTACGGCAAGTACGTTGTGCGTTCGAAGAAGTACCACGCGCACGACGATGCGAACACGTACAACGAGGGTGACCTCGTTGAAATCCAGGAAACGCGTCCGATTTCGAAGACGAAAGCTTGGGTTGTGGCTCGCCTGGTCGAGGCTGCTCGCGTCATCTGACGCCGCAAAGTTGTAGAAGTAGTTGAAATCGCAGTAAGTTTCGCTTGCAAGACCGAGATTATCAGTTATAATCTCGGTCTTCCCTCTTTTATGGGAGCCCCGTCGCGGGCGAAGTTGGTGGGGGAAGCGGTTCAGGCGCCAGTCTGTTCCGAAGGATTCACCGGATTGCGATGGCGGGTTTCGTTTGCCGTCGCTGCTGTTCATACCCAAGCAGCCGATTGGCTGACGGGACCAAGACTGACCGGGTACGCCATGGTGGTGTGACCGGATTAAGTTGGGATAGATAAACCATGATCCAGACCGAAACTCGGCTTGAAGTGGCCGACAACACCGGTGCGCGTGAAGTCATGTGCATCAAGGTTCTCGGCGGCTCGAAGCGTCGTTATGCCAGCATTGGCGACATCATCAAGGTGACCGTCAAAGAAGCAACGCCGCGCGGGCGCGTGAAGAAAGGCGAAATTTACAACGCCGTGGTGGTTCGCACCGCCAAGGGCGTGCGCCGTCAGGACGGCTCGCTGATCAAGTTCGATGGCAATGCTGCAGTGCTGTTGAATGCCAAGCTCGAACCTATTGGCACCCGTATTTTCGGGCCTGTTACGCGCGAGTTGCGCAGCGAACGATTCATGAAGATCGTTTCGTTGGCACCTGAAGTGCTGTAAGGAGTCGCGATGAACAAGATTCGCAAAGGTGACGAAGTTATCGTCATCACCGGCAAAGATAAAGGCAAGCGCGGCGTCGTGCTGTCCGTTGGCGAAGACAAGGTAATTGTCGAGGGCATCAACCTCGTCAAGAAGCACGTCAAGCCGAACCCGATGAAGGGTACGACGGGTGGTGTGGAAGCCAAGACGATGCCGCTGCAAATTTCGAACGTCGCATTGGTCGACGCGAATGGCAAGGCGTCGCGTGTAGGCATCAAGGTCGAGGGAGACAAGAAAGTCCGTTTCCTTAAGACGACCGGTGCCGTGCTGAGCGCCTGACGCTGCGGAGTAAAAAAATGGCTCGTTTGCAAGAGTTTTACAAAGAGAAGGTTGTACCCGGCCTCATCGAGAAGTTCGGTTACAAGTCCGTGATGGAAGTGCCGCGCATCACCAAGATCACCCTGAACATGGGCCTTGGCGAAGCGGTTGCTGACAAGAAGATCATCGAAAACGCCGTTGGCGACCTGACGAAGATCGCAGGCCAGAAGCCGGTGATCACGAAGGCACGCAAGGCAATCGCTGGCTTCAAGATCCGTCAGGGCTATCCGATCGGTGCAATGGTCACGTTGCGTGGTCAGGCAATGTACGAATTTCTGGACCGTTTCGTGACGGTTGCGCTCCCCCGTGTGCGCGACTTCCGTGGCGTGTCGGGTCGTGCGTTCGATGGTCGCGGCAACTACAACATCGGGGGGAAAGGGCAGATCATTTTCCCCGAAATCGACTACGACAAGATCGACGCACTGCGTGGGCTGAACATCAGCATCACGACAACTGCGAAGACCGACGACGAAGCAAAGGCTCTGCTCGCCAGCTTCAAGTTCCCGTTCAGAAACTGAGGTTACCGTGGCTAAACTGGCACTGATCGAACGTGAAAAGAAGCGTGCTCGCCTGGCCGCTAAGTACGCTCCCAAGCGTGCTGAGCTGAAAGCGATTATCGGCGATATGAGCAAGTCGGACGAAGAGCATTACGCAGCACGTCTGGAACTGCAACAACTGCCGCGCAACTCTAACCCGACCCGTAAGCGCAATCGTTGCGCAATTACCGGTCGCCCGCGTGGCACGTTCCGTAAATTCGGGCTGGCGCGTAACAAGATTCGCGAAATCGCGTTCCGCGGCGAGATCCCTGGCCTGACCAAGGCGAGCTGGTAATAGGAGAAACGTAAATGAGCATGAGTGATCCTATCGCCGATATGCTGACTCGCATCCGCAATGCGCAGATGGTTGAGAAAGTTTCGGTGACAATGCCCTCGTCGAAAGTCAAGGTTGCGATTGCGCAGGTCCTGAAGGACGAAGGCTATATCGATGATTTCGCAGTGAAGTCCGAAGGTGCGAAGTCTGAATTGAACATCGTGTTGAAGTACTACGCTGGCCGTCCGGTGATCGAGCGCATTGAACGCGTTTCGAAGCCTGGTCTGCGTGTGTACCGCGGCCGTAACGACATCCCCGTGGTCATGAATGGCCTCGGCGTGGCAATCGTGTCGACGCCGAAGGGCGTGATGACGGACCGCAAGGCGCGTGCAACGGGCGTTGGCGGCGAAGTCATCTGCTACGTCGCTTAAGGCCGAAAGGAGAGAAACATGTCTCGAGTAGGTAAAAGCCCGATCGCGCTGCAAGGCGCAGAAGTGGCCCTGAGCGACGAACGCATTACCGTCAAGGGCCCGCTGGGTACGATTTCGCAGGCTGCAAACAGCCTCGTGAAGGTGGTGAACGACAACGGCACGCTGAAGTTCGAGCCGGTGGACGAAAGCCGCGAAGCGAATGCGATGTCGGGCACGATGCGCGCACTGGTTGCGAACATGGTGAACGGCGTGACGAAGGGTTTCGAGCGCAAGCTGACGCTGGTTGGCGTCGGTTACCGCGCACAGGCGCAAGGCGACAAGCTGAACCTGTCGCTGGGTTTCTCGCACCCCGTGGTGCACCAGATGCCGGAAGGCGTCAAGGCTGAAACCCCGACGCAAACCGAAATCGTGATCAAGGGGATCAATAAGCAACAAGTTGGCCAGGTCGCTGCAGAAGTGCGCGGCTATCGCCCGCCGGAGCCCTACAAGGGCAAGGGTGTGCGTTACGCCAACGAGGTTGTGATCCTCAAAGAAACGAAGAAGAAGTAAGGGTGCGCAATCATGGATAAGACTCAATCTCGCCTGCGCCGCGCTCGTCAGACGCGTATCAAGATCGCTGAGCTGCAGGTCGCGCGTCTCGCCGTGCATCGCACGAACACGCACATCTATGCGCAAGTGTTCTCGCCGTGCGGCACCAAGGTGCTCGCCAGCGCGTCGACGCTCGAAGCCGAAGTGCGTGCGCAACTGGCTGATCAGACTGGCAAGGGCGGCAACGTCGCTGCTGCGACCCTGATCGGTAAGCGCATTGCAGAAAAGGCTAAGGCTGCCGGCATCGAATCCGTCGCCTTCGACCGTTCGGGTTTCCGTTACCACGGCCGCGTGAAAGCGCTGGCTGATGCGGCGCGCGAAGCCGGACTCAAGTTCTAAGGGAAGAATTCGTCATGGCAAAGATGCAAGCGAAAGTTCAGGCTGACGAACGCGACGACGGCCTGCGCGAAAAGATGATTTCGGTCAACCGCGTGACCAAGGTTGTGAAGGGCGGCCGGATTCTCGGTTTTGCCGCACTGACCGTGGTTGGTGACGGTGATGGCCGCGTCGGTATGGGCAAGGGCAAGGCGAAGGAAGTGCCGGTCGCTGTTCAGAAGGCGATGGAACAGGCTCGCCGCAACATGTTCAAGGTGCCGCTTAAGAACGGTACCCTGCAACACGAAGTGCACGGTAAGCACGGCGCATCGATGGTCCTCCTCGCCCCGGCGAAGGACGGTACCGGTGTGATCGCTGGCGGCCCGATGCGCGCAGTGTTCGACGTGATGGGCGTGCAGAACGTTGTGGCCAAGAGCCACGGTTCGACGAACCCGTACAACCTCGTTCGTGCAACGCTCGACGGTCTGCGTAAGCAGTCGACGCCGGGTGATATCGCGGCGAAGCGCGGCAAGTCCGTCGAAGATATTCTGGGCTAAGGTGGACACCATGTCTGATAAAACTGTCAAGGTCCAGCTCGTCAAGAGCCTGATCGGCACCCGTGAAACGCACCGTGCAACGGTGCGTGGCTTGGGCCTGCGCCGACTCAACTCGGTTAGCGAGTTGCAGGACACGCCGGCTGTGCGCGGCATGATCAACAAGGTTTCGTACCTCGTTAAGGTCATCAGCTAAGCGGCTGACCAGGACTCAAGGAGTTGATAATGGAATTGAATAACCTGAAGCCGGCTGAAGGCTCGAAGCACGCTAAGCGTCGCGTCGGCCGTGGCATCGGCTCCGGTCTGGGCAAGACGGCTGGCCGCGGTCACAAGGGTCAGAAGTCGCGTTCGGGCGGCTTTCACAAGGTTGGCTTCGAAGGCGGTCAAATGCCGCTGCAACGTCGCCTGCCGAAGCGTGGCTTCACCTCGCTGACGAAGGAATTCGTCGGTGAAGTGCGTCTCTCTGATCTGGAAAAGCTGCCGGTCGACGAAATCGATCTGTTGGCTCTGAAGCAAGCCGGCCTGCTCGGCGAGCTGATCAAGAGCGCCAAGATCATCGCGACGGGCGAGCTTAAGCGCAAGATCGTTGTGAAGGGTCTGGGTGCGACGAAGGGTGCGCGCGCTGCTATTGAAGCAGCCGGCGGCTCTTTTGCCGAGTAACGCGCAAGTTATTTGCCGTCACTAGCATTTGCATCGGAGAAGGTACTTGGCTAACAGTCCGAGTCTCGCAAAACCCGGTCGCAGCGCGGCGAAGTTTGGCGATCTGCGTCGGCGTGCAGTGTTCCTGCTGCTGGCGTTGATCGTCTACCGTATCGGCGCGCACATTCCGGTGCCGGGTATTGACCCGGACCAGCTGGCAAAGTTGTTCCAAAGCCAGTCGGGCGGCATCCTTGGCATGTTCAACATGTTCTCGGGTGGTGCACTTTCGCGGTTCACGATTTTTGCGCTGGGGATCATGCCGTACATTTCGGCGTCGATCATCATGCAGTTGCTGGCGATTGTCTCGCCGCAACTCGAAGCGCTGAAAAAGGAAGGGCAGGCGGGGCAACGGAAGATTACGCAGTACACGCGTATCTTTACGGTCCTGCTGGCGACGTTCCAGGCGTTCGGCATCGCCGTCGCACTGGAAAATCAGCCGGGCCTGGTGATCGATCCGGGGATGGTATTTCGGCTGACGACGGTCGTGACGCTGGTGACCGGCACGATGTTCCTGATGTGGCTGGGTGAGCAGATCACGGAACGCGGGCTTGGTAACGGTATCTCGATCATCATTTTCGGCGGTATTGCGGCGGGTTTTCCGAACGCAATCGGTGGTCTTTTCGAACTGGTGCGAACTGGCTCGATGAGCATCATCTCGGCGATTATCGTGGTCGCGCTGATTGCCGGTGTGACGTATCTGGTGGTGTTCATCGAACGCGGCCAGCGCAAGATTCTTGTGAATTACGCCAAGCGGCAAGTCGGTAACAAGATTTACGGCGGACAGTCTTCACATCTGCCGCTGAAGTTGAATATGTCGGGCGTGATTCCGCCGATCTTTGCATCGTCGATCATTCTCTTCCCGGCAACCATCCTGAACTGGTTTAGTTCGGGGTCGCGTACCAGCTGGTTCGCAGACACGTTGCACAACGTGGCCGAAGCCCTTAAGCCCGGTCAACCCGTGTACGTGTTGCTGTACGCGTTGGCGATCGTCTTCTTCTGCTTCTTCTACACCGCACTGGTGTTCAACAGCAGAGAAACGGCCGACAACCTGAAAAAGAGTGGCGCTTTCGTCCCAGGCATCCGCCCGGGCGATCAAACGGCGCGATACATCGACCGCATCCTGACGCGTCTGACGCTGGCTGGTGCGATCTACATCGTGTTTGTTTGTCTGCTGCCTGAATTTTTGGTACTGCGCTGGAACGTGCCGTTTTATTTTGGTGGAACGTCGCTGCTGATCATTGTCGTCGTCACAATGGATTTCATGGCGCAGGTGCAGTCGTACGTTATGTCGCAACAGTATGAATCGCTGCTGAAGAAAGCTAATTTCAAAGGCGGCGGCGTCCCGATGCGTTGAAAGGACTTATGGCCAAAGACGATGTTATCCAGATGCAGGGTGAAGTCATCGAAAACCTGCCTAACGCTACCTTTAGGGTGAAGCTGGAAAACGGCCATGTCGTATTGGGACACATATCCGGCAAGATGCGGATGCACTACATCCGAATCTTGCCGGGCGACAAGGTAACGGTTGAATTGACGCCTTACGATCTGTCGCGTGCGCGGATCGTGTTCCGGGCGAAGTGATTTGAAAAAAGGGTAATATCATGAAAGTGATGGCATCGGTTAAGCGCATTTGCCGCAATTGCAAGATCATCAAGCGCAAAGGCGTTGTGCGCGTGATTTGCAGCTCTGATCCGCGCCACAAACAGCGTCAAGGCTGAACGCCGCGCTTTTTGCTGCGCTTTTTGTTTGAGGAAAAACAATGGCTCGTATCGCAGGGGTTAACATCCCGAATCACCAGCATACCGAAATCGGCCTGACGGCAATTTACGGTATCGGCCGCACGCGCTCGCGCGACATCTGCGTCGCTGCTGGTGTGGCATTTTCGAAGAAGGTCAAGGACCTGAACGACGCAGACCTCGAAAAGCTGCGTGAAGAAGTCGGCAAGTTCATCGTTGAAGGCGATCTGCGCCGTGAAACGACGATGAACATCAAGCGCCTGATGGATCTCGGCTGCTACCGTGGCGTGCGTCATCGCAAGGGCCTGCCCCTGCGTGGCCAACGCACGCGTACGAATGCCCGTACGCGCAAGGGTCCGCGTCGTGCAGCGCAATCGCTGAAGAAGTAAGCGGAACTGACAGTTACAGGAAAACGTAATGGCTAAGGCTTCGAACAACTCCGCGGCGCAACGCGTTCGCAAGAAGGTCAAGAAGAACGTCGCCGAGGGCGTGGTTCACGTTCACGCGTCGTTCAACAACACCATCATCACGATCACCGATCGTCAAGGCAATGCACTTGCTTGGGCAACGTCGGGTGGTCAGGGCTTCAAGGGTTCGCGTAAATCGACCCCGTTTGCAGCCCAGGTGGCAGCCGAATCGGCTGGCCGCGTGGCGATGGAATACGGCGTGAAGAACCTCGAAGTGCGTATCAAGGGCCCCGGCCCTGGCCGCGAATCGGCGGTGCGCGCGTTGCATGGTCTTGGCATCAAGATCACCGCGATCTCCGACGTGACGCCGGTCCCGCACAACGGCTGCCGTCCGCCGAAGCGTCGTCGTATCTAAGACGCTGTTTTCGCTAGCGCCTGTCGCCGCCGGGGTTCAAGCCGGCGACCACAGGCTGCTTGCGCTATTGAATTGACTAAGCCCACCGTTCGACCCAAAGGGTTCGGACTAGCGCGAGTGCATGCATTCGTGTGATCAATCATAGAAGGAATCAACGTGGCACGTTATATCGGCCCTAAGGCCAAGCTGTCCCGCCGTGAAGGCACTGACCTCTTCCTGAAGAGCGCCCGTCGTTCGCTCGCTGACAAGTGCAAGCTTGACAGCAAGCCTGGCCAGCACGGCCGCACGTCGGGTGCACGTACGTCCGACTACGGCACGCAGCTGCGCGAAAAGCAAAAAGTGAAGCGCATCTACGGTGTCCTCGAGCGTCAATTCCGCCGTTACTTCGCTGAAGCCGACCGCCTGAAGGGCAACACAGGTGAAAACCTGCTGCAATTGCTCGAATCGCGTCTCGACAACGTCGTGTATCGCATGGGCTTCGGCTCGACGCGCGCTGAAGCACGTCAGCTCGTGAGCCACAAGGCGATCACGGTGAACGGCGTGGTGTCGAACATCCCGTCGATGCAAGTGAAGGCAGGCGACGTCGTCGCAGTGCGCGAACAAAAGAAGAAGCAGGCGCGTATTCTCGAAGCGCTGTCGCTGGCTGAGCAAGGCGGTCTGCCGAGCTGGGTCGCTGTCGATTCGAAGAAATTCGAAGGTACGTTCAAGCAGAAGCCGGAACGCAGCGACATCGCTGGCGATATCAACGAAAGCCTGATCGTCGAATTGTATTCGCGGTAATCGGATTAACGGCCGGGGCACCCCGATTGCGTTGCGCAAGGGGGCGTCTCGGCTGTTTATTTTCAGGTTGTTACCGGTCAGCCTTATCGGTGTAACGAGCCGAGGGTATTGAAAAGGAAAACCTATGCAAACCAGTTTGTTGAAGCCCAAGATCATCGCTGTTGAATCGCTTGGTGAGAGCCACGCGAAAGTGGTCATGGAACCGTTTGAACGCGGTTACGGCCACACCTTGGGTAACGCGCTTCGGCGCGTGCTGCTGTCGTCAATGATCGGCTACGCGCCGACCGAAGTGACGATCGCAGGCGTCGTACATGAGTATTCGACGCTCGACGGTGTGCAAGAGGATGTGGTCAACCTGTTGTTGAACCTGAAGGGCGTAGTGTTCAAGCTGCATAACCGTGACGAAGTGACGGTTACGCTGCGCAAGGAAGGCGAAGGCGTTGTCACCGCTGGCGACATCGAACTCGCGCACGATTGCGAAGTGATCAACCCGGATCACGTGATTGCGCATTTGTCGAAGGGCGGCAAGCTCGACGTGCAGATCAAGGTCGAAAAGGGCCGTGGTTATGTGCCGGGCAATGTGCGTCGTTACGGCGAAGAGTCGGCCAAGATCATCGGCCGTATCGTGCTGGACGCGTCGTTCTCGCCGGTTCGCCGCGTGAGCTACGCCGTTGAAAGCGCGCGCGTCGAACAGCGTACCGACCTCGACAAGCTCGTGATGAACATCGAGACCAACGGTGTGATCTCGCCGGAAGAAGCGATCCGTCAATCGGCGCGTATTCTGGTTGATCAACTGTCGGTGTTCGCTGCACTGGAAGGCACTGAAGCAACGGCGGAAGCGCCGTCGCGTGCGCCGCAGATCGATCCGATCCTGCTGCGTCCGGTTGATGATCTCGAACTGACGGTTCGTTCCGCGAACTGCCTGAAGGCCGAGAACATTTACTACATCGGCGACCTGATCCAGCGTACGGAAAACGAGTTGCTCAAGACCCCGAATCTGGGGCGCAAGTCGTTGAACGAAATCAAGGAAGTACTGGCGTCGCGTGGTTTGACGCTCGGCATGAAACTCGAAAACTGGCCGCCGGCAGGTTTGGACAAGTAAGTCGAGAAGTAATCTCGGGATAAGACCCCGCTGCTGCACTGGCAAAGACGCGGATTTTCCTTTAAAATCCGCGTCTTGGCTTTTTTCACTACCGGCCCGTGCACTCATCACCGTTGGGAAACCGAGGGTAGACCGAGCGCGATAGAAGAGCTGGACCAAAACTTTGAATCAAAGGAATTAACATGCGTCACCGTCATGGTTTGCGGAAACTGAACCGCACGAGCAGCCACCGTCTGGCAATGCTCCGTAACATGTCCAACTCGTTGATCGAGCACGAAGTCATCAAGACGACGCTGCCGAAGGCGAAAGAACTCCGTAAAGTCGTCGAGCCGCTGATCACGCTCGGCAAGAAGCCGTCGCTGGCAAATCGTCGTCTGGCGTTCAACCGCCTGCGCGATCGTGACTCGGTCACGAAGCTGTTCGAAGTCCTCGGCCCGCGTTACGCTACCCGTCCGGGCGGCTACCTGCGCGTCCTGAAGTTCGGCTTCCGCGTCGGCGACAACGCACCGATGGCACTGGTCGAATTGCTGGACCGTCCGGAAGTCGAAGAAGTTGAAGTGCAAGAAGCTGAGTAAGCTTTTTAGCATCGAAGAAAAAGCCAGGCGCCAAGCCTGGCTTTTTTGTTTATAGCGGCGAATTTCACTGCGGCATGTCGATCGCGGCGGCCAAATGCCGCATGCTTGCTGCGTGGGCGTCTGCGGCACCGCGAGGCTAGGTGATACGATATTGGCACTTGAATCGTGTCTGTCTGGAGCCTTCGTGAGCGTGAGCTTGAATGTGACCTTGATTCTGACCACGGTACCGGATGCTGCCGTTGCTCAGAAGCTCGCCGCGGATGCGTTGGCCGCGCGGCTATGCGCCTGCGTCACGCAGTTGGGCACTGTGCAGTCCAGCTATCACTGGCAGGGCGCCGTCGAAACGACGCAGGAGATCCAATTGCTGTTCAAGACCAGCGCGGCACGCGCGCTCGAGCTCGAGCAGTACATTCAGGCCCACCATCCCTACGACACGCCGGAAATCCTCTCGTGGCAAGCTACGGCATCGGTCGCGTACGGCCAGTGGATTGCTGCTGAAACCCAACGTCCTCTCCATGTTTAACGGTCTAAATCGACGTGCGCGTCACGCGTTGCGCGTAGTCTTCTTCCTGTTCGGCTGCCTGATATTCGCGCAGTTCGGCACGCTTGCCCGCGCTGCGGACGACTTCCTCGATCCCGCCGTCGCCTTCAAATTCAGCGCGACCGAGAAACCGGGCGAAGTCGACGTCACGTACAAGATCGCGGACGGTTACTACATGTACCGTGAGCGCTTCGCGTTCGCGACCCGCAACGGCACGACGACGATTGGCGAGCCCCAATTGCCGGCTGGTCATGTCAAGTTCGATCAGACCTTCAACAAGAACGTCGAGACGTATCGCAGTGAGCTGACGATCCGCATCCCGGTGAAACAGGCCCAGGGGCCGTTCGACCTGGCCGTCACGTCTCAAGGCTGTGCCGATGCAGGCATCTGCTATCCGCCGATGGAGCGCGTGTACCACGTGAGCGGCGAGGCTTTGCAGCCGGCCGGCAGTGCGGCGGCTACCGGCGGCGGCTCTACGCAGCAATCCGCAGCAGCCGGCGCGCCGTGGTATGAGCGCGCCACCAGCGCCGACTATGCGCAATCGCTGCTGCAAGGCGGTGGCTTCTTCGCGATCATCGGGCTCTATTTCGTGGCCGGCGCCGTGCTCAGCCTGCTGCCGTGCTCGTATCCGATGATCCCGATCCTGTCGGCGATCATCATTGGCGAAGGCGCGCGGGTGACGCGTGCCCGCGGCTTTGCGTTGTCGCTGGCCTATGTGATCGGCATGGCGCTCGTCTACACGGCGCTTGGCATTGCGGCCGCGCTCGTTGGGCAGAGCCTCGGCGCGTGGCTGCAGAACCCGTGGGTACTTGGTACGTTCGGCGTACTGCTGACCGTTTTCGCCTTGACGCTGATCGCGGGCTTCGACATCGCTTTGCCGCAGCGCTGGCAGGACGGCGTGTCGCGCGCGTCGACCGGACGTTCCGGCGGCAAGTTTGCCGCTGTGGCGGTAATGGGTGCCCTGTCCGCGCTGGTGGTCGGGGCCTGCATGACCGCGCCGCTTTTTGCCGTGCTGGCATTCATTGCGCATACGGGCGACGCGTTGCTCGGCGGCGCGGCGCTGTTCTCGATGGGACTCGGTCTCGGCGTACCGCTCCTGATTATCGGCCTTGGCGCTGGTACCTTGCTGCCGCGCGCCGGCGCTTGGATGGACGGCGTCAAGGTGTTTTTCGGCGTAGTGTTGCTTGCGGCGGCCCTGTGGATCGTCTGGCCGGTGCTTGGTGCGACCGCGACCATGCTGTTGAGCGCGCTGTGGTTGCTGATCGCTGCAGCCGGGCTTGGTCTTTTCTCGGCCTCGACGGCGGGCGCTTCGGTGTGGCGCCGGCTCGGCCGTGGTATTGGCGCAGCGCTGGCAATCTGGGCGGCGGTGCTGCTGGTCGGCCTTGCTGCGGGTTCGTCCGATCCGCTGCGTCCGCTAGCGGTCCTGGCCGCACGTGGGGGCGGGGAAGCAAGCGTGGCAAACACCTCTAACATGCCGAATACAGCGCCACAGAGCGATCTGACGTTCGCTTCGGTGCGTTCCTCGACCGAGCTCGACGAGGCCGTCAAAACGGCTGCGCAGCCCGCTATGCTCGATTTTTACGCAGACTGGTGCGTGAGCTGCAAAGAGATGGAGAAGTTCACGTTCAGCGATCCGCGCGTTCAGGCGAAGTTGAAGCAGATGAACCTGCTGCGCGCCGACGTCACCGCGAATAACGCCGACGATCAGATGCTGCTCAAGCGCTTCAGCCTGTTCGGCCCGCCCGGCATCATCTTTTTCGACCAGGGCGGCAAGGAAGTGCTGCGCGTCGTCGGCTACGAGTCCGCAGACAAGTTTTTGCGCACCCTCGATCGCGCGAACGCGCCCCGGGGCGTAACGCAAAGCAGCTCGCCCGCCTGAGCGGGCAAAGAAACCCGCGCCGACACGCCCGTAGAAGACGCACGCCAGAACACGCATAAAAAAACGGAGGCACGACTTAAAAAGTCGGCCTCCGTTTATTTGGGGCGCTTTCAAAGACTAGCGCCGCCGGCAAAGCGACACGTTAAATCACTTCTGTGAGCGCAAAATCCGCGCGGCATCCAGCGCGAAGTAGGTCAGCACGCCATCCGCGCCTGCGCGCTTGAACGCCAGCAGCGATTCCATCATCGCCTTGTCGTGATCGAGCCAGCCATTTTGCGCGGCCGCCTTCAGCATCGCGTATTCGCCGCTGACCTGATACACGTAGGTCGGGAACTTGAACTCGTCCTTCACACGACGCACGATGTCCAGATACGGCATGCCCGGTTTGACCATCACCATATCCGCGCCTTCTTCGATGTCCGCCTGCACTTCGCGCAGCGCTTCATCCGAATTGGCCGGATCCATCTGGTAGGTCATCTTGTTGCCCTTGCCGAGGTTCGTCGCGGAACCGACGGCATCGCGGAACGGGCCGTAAAACGCCGACGCGAACTTGGCCGCGTAAGCCATGATGCGCGTGTGGATATGTCCCTCGCTCTCGAGCATTTCGCGGATCGCGCCAATGCGGCCGTCCATCATGTCCGAGGGCGCAACGATATCGACGCCCGCTTCAGCTTGCACACGCGCCTGTTCCACGAGGATCTCGACGGTTTCGTCGTTGATCACGTAGCCCGCTTCGTCGAGCACGCCGTCCTGGCCGTGGCTCGTGTACGGATCGAGCGCGACGTCGGTCAGTACGCCGAGGTCGGGAAAGTTCTTTTTCAGTTCGCGAACCGCGCGCGGAATCAGGCCAGCGGGGTTGGTCGCCTCGCGGCCATCAGGCGTCTTCAAGGAAGGGTCGATTGCCGGAAAGAGCGCCAGTACCGGCACGCCCAGTTCGACGCATTGCTCGGCCACACCCATCAGCAGATCCACCGACACGCGCTCGACGCCTGGCATCGACGGTACGGCTTGCCGCACGTTGGTGCCTTCGACGATAAACACGGGAAAGATCAGATCGTTGGTGGTGAGGATGTTTTCTCGCATCAGACGGCGCGAGAAGTCGTCACGGCGCATGCGGCGCGGACGGTAGTGCGGAAAGAAGCTCATAACCGAATCGAAGAAACGTGGATGTGTGGAGTGGACAAGTAGCGCCTGCCTCCGCTCCCGGAAACTTTTCGAGACAATGGTATATCATACCGATCGAGCAAGGCGCCCTGCGCTGACCTCCCCGCTTCTCCTCCCTGAGCGGGTGCCTGTCGTTTTTTCGATTAGGCTGTTTGACCCGCCGTTAAAGCGGCGGGGTTTTTTTTGGGCGGCCGGGATGGCGTTTTTTTCCTGGGCTCGTACCCGCCGCGAGATTACTGCGCCGCGTCTGCTTCTCCCTTGGCCTCGGGGATCAACCAGCTTTCGATCAGTTCGTGCGCTTCGTCGATGCCGACGCGCTTGAGCGCCGAGAACAACTGTGCGGTCAGTTCGCCCTGGTAGCCTGCGGCGCGATATTCGGCCAAACCTTTCTGTGTCGCGCGCAAGGCGTTGACGCTTTCCTGGCGCGTCAATTTGTCGCACTTCGTCAGCAGCGTGTGGATCGGCTTGCCGGTCGGCGCGAACCATTCGATCATCCGCCGGTCCAGATCCGTCAACGGGCGGCGCGAGTCCATCATCAGGATCATGCCGCGCAGTTGCGAGCGCGATTGCAGGTAGGTGGAGAGCAGTGCTTCCCAGTGGGCCTTGGCCGCGCCCGGCACTTCCGCATAGCCGTAGCCCGGCAGGTCGACCAGATGCGCGGTTGGTTCGTCCTCCTTGCCCACCGAGAAATAATTGATGTGCTGCGTGCGGCCAGGCGTCTTACTGGCGAACGCGAGGCGCTTCTGATTGCAGAGAATATTGATGGCCGTGGACTTGCCTGCATTCGAGCGTCCCGCAAAGCAGATCTCAGGTTGCGCGGTGGCCGGCAGATCACGTAAGTGATTGACGGTCGTGAAAAAGCGGGATTGGTGGAGCAGGAAGGACATGATCAGGCCGGTATTCGAGACGCCGGGGAACCCGGAGTGGGGACGGGTCAAGCCCGACTGGCGTCTTAGCGATTAGCGAGTTATTGTACAATACGATGGTTTACTGAAAACCTGAGGGGGCCAGCCCGCGTGCCTTGGCGGCTCTTTGCGGTCACTCAGTCGCTGTCGTATCTTGCAAAACCTCTAAAATCCCACAAGACGAGACAGGGTGTGCGAATGAATCGACTGTGCAAGACTCTGATGGTGCTTCAAGTAGCGGCAGGTCTTTCAGGTTTGGCAATTCAGGCACGAGCAGCAGATCCGGCAAAGCCGGACGTCAATCGGGGGCAGGCAATCGCAGTGCAGGTTTGCGCGTCATGTCACGGTGCAGACGGCAACAGTGCTGGTGGTGCGTATCCGAAGCTGGCAGGTCAGCATCCCGAGTATCTCGTCAAGCAACTGATGGATTTCAAAACGCAGCCGGGCGCCAAGCAGCCCGCGCGCAACAATGCGATCATGGCGGGCATGGCCGCGGCGCTGTCCGATCAGGACGTGGTCAACGTGGCGGCTTATTTCTCGACGCAGACCCCGAAACCAGGTTACGCGCATAGCAAGGACACCGTCCCGCTCGGTCAGAAGATTTATCGCGGTGGGATTGCGGACAAGGGAGTACCGGCGTGCGCGAGTTGCCACGGACCGACCGGTCAGGGGATTCCGTCGCAGTATCCGCGTCTGTCGGGGCAGTGGGCCGAATACACGGTGGCGCAGTTGACCGCGTTCACGCAGGGCTCGGGCGCACGTAACAACAATGAGGCGATGCACGCCGTTGGATCGCGTCTGTCGGACAGCGAGATCAAGGCTGTAGCCGATTACATCGCGGGCTTGCACTAAGAAGTCCGCACGCAAGCAACCGGCCCGGCGAGGCCGGTACAAAACAAGAAAAGGGTGAGGGCGTCGTGTCTACGACAGCCCTTCACCCTTTTTTGCTGTTCAGTCGGAGTATGAATGAGCTTCACCACGTCGGGTTTGCAGTCGAAGTCGGGCAATCGCTTCACGCGCAGCATCATCGAGGTATTGAGTTCGATGCGCTTCGCGATCTCGTTGCTCGTGATCCTGTCGATCGCCAGTATTATCGGCACCGTCCTCACGCAGGACGATCCGTATCCCAACTACGTCAATCAGTTCGGCCCGTTCTGGGCGGACATCTTCCGCTCGCTGAGCCTGTACACGGTGTACAGCTCGTGGTGGTTCATGCTGATTCTCGGCTTCCTGATGGTGTCGGTGTCGCTGTGCGTGATCCGCAATGCGCCGAAAATGGTCGCGGACGCCAAGAGCTGGAAAGACAAGGTCCGCGAAGGCAGCTTGCGCGCGTTCCATCATAAGGGCGAGTTCGCGGTGCACGGCAAGCGCGCGCAGACCGCGGCGGTACTCGCCAAACTCTCGGCCAAGCTCGGCTACAAGTTCGTCACACGTGAGTCGGACGGTGCAACGCTGATCGCAGCGAAGCGCGGCGCGCTGACCAAGTTCGGCTACATCTCGGCGCACATTGCGATTGTGGTGATCTGTCTGGGCGGCCTGCTCGACAGCAATCTGCCGATCAAGCTGCAAATGTGGCTGTTCGACAAGTCGCCGATCCGCGCCAACACGGTGATCAACGACATTCCGCCGGAACATCGTCTGTCGCAATCGAACCCGACTTTTCGCGGCTATGCGTGGGTGCCGGAAGGGCAGCATGTGTCGACGGCGATCCTTAACCAGCCGGACGGCTCGCTGATCCAGGACCTGCCGTTCTCGATCGAGCTGAACAAGTTCATCGTCGACTACTACTCAACGGGCATGCCGAAGCTGTTTGCGAGCGACATCGTCGTGGTCGACCATAAGACGGGCGCACGCGTGCCGGCACGCGTCGAAGTGAACAAGCCGTTCACCTACGACGGCGTGTCGATCTATCAGTCGAGCTTCCAGGACGGCGGCTCGCAGATGCAAATGACCGCGTACCCGATGTCCGGTGCGAGTGCGAAGACCGCGCCGTTCGGCGGCACGATCGGCGGCAACGCGCCGTTGGGCACGGCCACGCCGCTGGCTGACGGCCAGACCGTCGAATTCACCGATTTCCGCGCGATCAACGTCGAAAACGTCTCCAATGGCAGCGGCCAGAACGATGCACGTGGCGTTGCCGCGCATCGGTCGCTGAAAGAAGCGTTTGACGAGCGTCTCGGCTCCGGTGCCAAGAGCTCGAAGCCGCTCGATCTGCATAACGTCGGTCCGTCGGTGCAGTACAAGGTGCGCGACAAGGACGGCCAGGCGCGCGAGTACAACAACTACATGCTGCCGGTGGACGTCGCGGGCGAAAAGATGTTCCTCGCCGGCATGCGCCTGAATCCGGACGATCCCTTCCGCTACCTGCGGATTCCCGCCGACACCGGTGGGACCGTCAAGGAATGGATGAACCTGCGCGCCACGCTTGAAAATCCGGCCATGCGCGCGACGGCCGCTCACCGTTTCGCGCTGCGCTCGGTGCCGGGTTCGAATACCGAACTGCAACAGCACCTGGAAGAAAGCGCGTTGCGTGTCCTGACCCTGTTTGCGGGTGCGGACAACGGTATCAAGATGCCGAACGGCCAGACGGTCGGCGGCTTCCAGGCGGTCGCCGGGTTCATCGACCATTCGGTGCCGAAGGGCGAGCAGGAAAAAGCCGCGGGCCTGCTGCTGCGCATGCTGGAAGGCGCGACGTGGGACCTGTGGCAACTGTCGCGTGAGCAGCTGGGCGAGCCGGACGCGCAGGCCAATGCGGACGCCAGCCGCTTCGTTCAGAGTTCGATCAATGCGATATCCGACAGCTTTCTGTATGGTTCGCCGGTCTATTTGCAGCTTGACTCATTCAAGCAGGTGCAAGCTTCGGTATTTCAGTTGACGCGCGCGCCGGGCAAAAAAGTCGTGTATCTTGGCAGCCTGCTCCTCGTGTTGGGCATCTTTTCGATGTTCTACGTCCGCGAACGGCGCCTCTGGTTCTGGCTCAAAGATACCGATCACGGCACGAATGTCGTGATGGCGATGTCGAGCGCGCGCAAAACGCTCGATTTCGAAAAGGAGTTCGTTCAAACGCGCGACGCTGTCGGCGCCGCGTTGGGCGCCAAACTCACTGAAGCATCCGACGCCGCCGGCGCCTCCGACAAACCCGGCCATGCCGGCGCGCCGTCCGCACGCTCACAAGATTCGACCCGGTAAGATCATGGACTTGACTCAGGTTTCTTCATCCTCCTCTTCACCCTCGCGGCCGCAGAAGTCGTTCGCGAACGAGGCACTCAACGTTGCTGAGTATGATGAGCGGCCGTTTCTGAAACGGCTCGGCATCGTCGACTGGCTGTTCGCCGTCGTGATGGTCGCGGGCGCGGGGTTCGCGCTGTCGCGCTATCACCCGTTCATGAACTACTACGACAAACTGGTGTTGTGCCTGGCCGTGCCGGTGTTCGTCGTACTCGGCTGGCGCTGGAAGCCGGTGCGTCCGCTGATGGTGGGCATCGCCGCGCTGTCGTTGCTGGCAATCCAGATCTATCAGGGCGATCTGTCGCGCGCGGATAGCGCGTTCTTCCTTAAGTATTTCCTGTCGAGCCAGTCCGCGATTCTGTGGATGAGCGCGCTCTTCGTCT
>CABFVV010000135.1_pt1 | contig 20212 bp, 18 predicted proteins | sample 8864751 | NCBI WGS metagenome assembly CABFVV01 (sample SAMEA5735770, study PRJEB23740) | soil metagenome | biome: forest; feature: forest soil; material: soil | place: USA | collected 2013-10-13 | depth 0.1 m | reverse complement strand
CCCCACCCCGAATGCCCCATCAACGGCCCCTTCGTTTGGAGCCTCCCATCTAGGCCAATTCCTTGGCTATCCCACCCGTCAGGCCATATAAATCTGGGAGTCGGGCACGGTCCCGCCGACATGCGTACTGGCTCGCAAGCGCACAGCTTGCCGATACCAGGCGACATAAAACAAGGAGGGAGACAATGGCAACATCGCAAGCGGCCCCCGCTCGGTGGGTCGACAGCAAGCGCTATCTGTGGCTGCTGGGCGCACTCACCATCACCTTGCCGCTGCATGCGGCCAATCTGGCGTTGCAGACTGGCTGGCATATTTTCTGGTGGTTCGGGCCGATTTTCGTGTTCGGCATTATCCCGGTGCTCGACTATCTGATCGGTGACGATCCGAGCAATCCGCCCGAGGAGGTCGTCCCCACGCTCGAACGGGAGCGTTATTACCGCCGCGTGGTCTATCTGGCCACCTTCATCGAATACGTGTCGTTCTTCGGCGCGCTATGGATCGTCGGCACGCACGCTCTGACGTGGTACGACTATCTGGGTTTTGCTCTCTCGCTTGGCGCAGCGACTGGCGTATCGATCAATACCGCGCACGAGCTAGGTCACAAGACTGATGGTTTCGAACGATGGCTCGCCAAGATCACGCTGGCGCCGGTCGCCTATGGCCATTTCTTCGTCGAACACAATCGTGGACACCACGTGCGTGTCGCTACGCCGCCCGATCCGGCGAGCGCGCGCTATGGCGAATCATTCTGGCGGTTTCTGCCGCGCACGGTATTCGGCAGCATCGCGTCGGCGTGGCGGCTCGAGAAGCATCGGCTCGAACGCCTCGGCAAATCGCCCTGGACATGGCGCAATGAAGTCCTGCACTCGTGGGCGATGACCGTCGTGCTGTGGGGCGCGATGATCGCGCTGTTCGGTAAAACGGTGATTCCGTTTCTGCTGATTCAGGCAGCGTACGGAGCCTCGCTGCTCGAAGTGGTCAACTATCTGGAGCACTACGGGCTCGGCCGCAAGCAACTCGCAAGTGGCCGTTACGAGCGCTGCCAGCCGCAGCACTCATGGAACAGCAATCGTATCGTGACGAATCTGTTTCTGTATCAGCTGCAGCGTCACGCCGATCATCATGCGAATCCGACGCGCTCTTATCAGGCACTGCGTCATTTCGACGGCGCGCCGCAATTGCCCTCCGGTTACGCGACGATGATCATGCTCGCGTACGTGCCGCCACTGTGGTTTCGCGTGATGAACCCGCGCGTGGTCGCGCATTATCAAGGCAACATGGCACAGTCGAATATCCGGCCGGCAATTCGTGAGCTCGTGCTGGCGCAGTTTGCCGGCTAACGTGGGTTGTTTCTTGCAAAGAGAAAGCCGCCCGGGCAATGCCGGGCGGCTTTTTTACCGAGCCTATCGAAGGCCGGCAGCGCAGCCTTAATGTCGGTCGATTGAATACTTACCGGCCCCGGTCACGCATAACAACAGCAGTGCACCCATGATGCTGATGTTCTTGTAGAAGTGGATCATGTTGTCGTACTGCATCGCGCCCGTCATATTCCAAAAGTGATGGCCGATGATTGCCGCGCCCAGCGTATAGATCGCAAGCAGCAACGCAAGCGGCCGCGTATAGAAGCCCACCACCAGCGCGATGCCCACCACTAATTCCATCACGACGGCGATAACTGCGGACAACTCAGGCGCAGGCGCGCCGGTCGACGTCATATAAGCGACGGTGCCGGAAAAGCCGGTCAGCTTCGACCAGCCGAACATCACGAACAGCACCATCAACAGGATGCGGGCGACGAGAATGACTGTATCTTTCTGGTTTTCAAATAGCGTATAGCGCATGATTTTTCTCTGTAGGTAAGGGACGGTGCGGTTCGCCGCAAACTTCGCGGCGAGCCACGCTTAAGCCGGCCAGATCTATCGACAGGATTGAGCCGCTTAAGCCCACAACTCCGATACTTCAATGTTACGCAGATCGAACACCAACACCTCCGCGTCGTGACCTTGCGTGAAGGTCAGGGCTTCTTCGCCGCGGATCCGCGCGCCGTCGCCTTCGCCGAGCTCGACGCCATTCACCGTGACGCTGCCGCGCGCCACGTGAATATAAGCATAGCGATTACTGGCCAGTTCGAGGTGCGCAGTTTCGTCGCCGTCGAAGAGACCGGCATAGATCCGCGCGTCCTGTTGCAGCACTAGCGAGTCGTTCGCACCGTCCGGCGACATCACGAGGCGCAACACACCGCGCTTCTCGTCCGCGCCAAAGCGCCGTTGCTGATAGCGGGGCGTCGTGCCTTTCTGCGCCGGCGCAATCCAGATTTGCATGAAGTGCACCGGGTCGGTCTTCGAATGGTTGTATTCGCTATGCGCGACGCCGGTTCCCGCGCTCATCAACTGGATGTCGCCCGGCACGATCACCGAGCCGGTGCCCATCGTGTCCTTATGTTCCAGCGCGCCTTCCAGCACGTATGAAAAGATCTCCATGTCGCGGTGCGGGTGCTTGCCGAAACCTTGCGCCGGTGCGACACGGTCGTCGTTGATCACGAGCAGGTCGGAAAAGCCGTTCTGCTTCGGATCGTGATAGTTCGCGAAGGAAAACGTATGACGCGAGCTAAGCCAGCCGTGCTCCGCGCGGCCGCGTTGATTGGCGTGTCTGATTTCGATCATCGTATTTCTCCTTGGTTCTGTTGTGCGATCCGGCCAGATGTTTGGCCGCGATCCATGAAAGACAGTGTAGGTCAATCAGGATGGTTATAATCGGTCTAGAACTGGAAACACTGTCTCCATGAGGTGGACAATACGATGCAACTCGATGATATGCGGATCTTTGTCGCCACGGTCGACGCCCATAACTTCACCGCCGCGGCAAAGCGGCTGGCGCTGTCCAAGCAGTTCGTCAGCCGGCGAGTCATGGCGCTGGAAGAGGCGCTTGGCGTGCAATTGCTGATCCGCAACACGCGCAAGCTGGCCGTGACCGAGCTCGGTCAGGAGTTCTATGAGCGTGCGCGGCGCATTCTCGGTGAGGTGGAAGACGCTGAGCAGGCGATGTCGTTGCGGCGCGCTGGGCCGCGCGGGCTCTTGCGGGTTAGTGCGCCGATGTCGTTTGGGATGATGCATCTGTCGCCATTGGTGGCGAGCTTTCTGCGCGAGCATAGCGACGTGCGCTTCGATATGGAGTTGAGCGATCGCACCGTCGACGTGGTGGGCGAGGGGTTCGATATGGCGATTCGGATTGGTACGTTGCCGGATTCCACGTTGATTGCGCAGAAGCTCGTCGATGTGAGGATGGTGGTGTGTTGTAGTCCGGGGTATGTGCGGCGGCGGGGGGCGCCGGTTGTGCCTGCTGACCTTGCTCGGCACTCATGTCTGTTGTATGGGCATGGTGGGGTTGTGAGTTGGGATTTTGTTGTTGATGGGGTCTCGAAGGGAGTTGAGGTGAATGGGCCGCTTCGGGCTAATAATGGGGAGTTGATTCGCGATGCAGCTGTGGCTGGGTTGGGGATTGTTCGGCTTCCTGATTTTATTGTTGCTGATGCGGTTGGGAGTGGGTTGCTGGTGACTGTTCTTGAGGAGTTTTTGCCTTCGGCGGCGACTGTTTATGCTGTTTATCCGCAGCATCGGCAGAGCTCTGTCACTATTCGGGTTTTTGTTGAGTTTTTGCGGGGGGAGTTGAGGAAGAGGTTAGTGGTTTGATTTTTTTTGCCTGCGCGGCGCTTGTTTGTCTGTGTGCCTAGGGCTTTGGCCTTTCCTTGTTTTGTTTGTGGTCTATTAGCGTTGCCCCTGTGCGGGGCGGCACCTACTTCTCTTTGCCGGCTGCAAAGAGAAGTAGGCAAGAGAAAGCAGCTCAAACCACTCCTGCTAAGTGGGTCCCGTAGTTTGCAACGGGTAGTGGTGCATCTGGAATCTGTGTTCGTGCACCTGCATGCGCTAGTGACAAGGGCGTCATACTTCCGGCGGCGCCGCGCGCGCCGAAGAGTACTTCAAAAACCGCCCGCTGCGTTTCAGGCTTCGGCTTCGCCGCTGATCAGCGACACTTCGCGGAGCAGCGGCGGACCTTGCCGCGGCAAACTAATCACCGTCCGCCACTCGCCGCTCCCAGACCTACCGCCGCTTACCCGTTCCGGAAAATGAAGCTGTAGCCGTTCAGCGCCGGCACGCCGCCCAAGTGCGCATACAACACCCGTGAGCCTTCCGGGAATTCGCCGTTTCGCACCATGTCGATCATGCCGTGCATCGATTTGCCCTCGTACACAGGGTCGGTCAGCACGCCCTCGAGTCGCGCGCACAAACGGATCGCCTCCAGCGTACCTTCGTTCGGCAAGCCGTATTCGGGGCCGGCGTAGCGCTCGTCCAGTACCACGTCCTCGCTCGTGATGTCGCGGTCCAGGCCGACTTTTTCTGCCGTCTGCTTCGCGATTCGGGTGATCTGCTCGCGCGTCTGTGCCGGTTTCGCGGATGCATCAATGCCAATCACGCGCTCGGCGCGGCCGTCGGCGGCGAAACCCACTACCATGCCGGCCTGGGTGCTGCCGGTGACGGAACACACCACGATGTAGTCGAATTTGAAGCCCAGTTCGGCTTCCTGCTGGCGGACTTCTTCAGCAAAGCCGACGAAGCCGAGGCCGCCCAGCGGATGGTCGGAACAGCCGGCCGGGATCGGGTAGGGCTTGCCGCCCGCGGCGCGTACGCTCTCCAGTGCATCCTCCCAGCTCTTGCGAAAACCAATGTCGAAACCGTCGGCAACCAGGCGGACGTCCGCGCCCAGAATGCGTGACATCTGGATGTTGCCGACGCGGTCGTACACGGCGTCCGAATAGTTGACCCAGTTCTCCTGCACCAACACACACTTCATCCCCAGATGCGCCGCGACCGCCGCTACCTGGCGGGTCTGGTTCGACTGGATGCCGCCAATCGACACCAGCGTGTCGCAACCCTGCGCCAACGCCTCCGGAATCAGATACTCCAGCTTGCGCGTCTTGTTGCCGCCGAAGGCAAAGCCGCTGTTGCAGTCCTCGCGCTTCGCATAGAGATGCACCTTGCCGCCCAGGTGGTCGCTCAAACGCTTCAGCGGCTGGATCGGCGTGGGCCCAAAAGTCAGCGGGTAGCGAGGGAATCGTTGCAGGTTCATGGCAGCTCCGAAATTGTAGGTTTGACGCGAGCAGCAAGCAGTCGCGTTACAACAAATGGTAGGGAAAAGCGCTAGAAATGAGCTTGCAAATAAATTCCATTCGACATACTTTTAAAACTATTCATTCAAAAATGACCTAATAAAAATCCGGACAGGAACCAATGAGCGCAACAAAAGTTCGTGGTGTATCGATGACTGCCGCCGCACCCTCATCCGCGGAAGCCGATCCGCTTCACACGCTCGACCGCATCGACCGGGCGATCCTGCGTCAACTGCAAACCGACGCGTCGATCTCGAACGTCGCGCTCGCGGCCAAAGTCAAACTGAGTGCACCGGCGTGTCTGCGGCGCGTCGAGCGGCTGAAGGAGTCGGGGCTGATTCGCGGTGTCGTCGCGTTGATCGACCCGAAGGCGGCCGGGGCGGGGATGCTGGTCATCATCGGCGTGGTGCTGGATCGGTCTACGCCGGAGTCGTTTGCCGAGTTCGAGAAGGCGGCCCAGAAGGTGGCAGGGTGCATGGAATGCCACGTCGTGACCGGCGAGTTCGACTATTTCATGACGATCCGCACGCGCGATAGCGACAGCTTCAATCGGCTGCATGCGGAACAGTTGCTCTACTTGCCCGGCGTCCGTCAAATCCGCTCGTTCATGGTGCTCAAGGAAATCCTGTCGACCACCAAATTTCCGCTGTAGCCGCTGCCGTCACGCAAAAAGACGCGCATGCTGTCATAAATCCCCTTGCTGGACGACTAAGTGTCGGGACCACTCGCGGGCGGCGCGCTTAGCGCCTGAACGGGTGAACGGTACGGACTTTCCGGGGCGATCATCATGGCTTGCAACAGACGGACATTCTTCAGGTTAATCGGCGCGGCGTCGCTCGCCGGCGGCACCGCGGCTTGGCGCACGGCAGGCGCAGCGGAGCTAGGCACAGCGGCGGCCTACGAGGTCGCGCACAGCGACGCCGAATGGCACAAGCTGCTCACGGACGCGCAATTCCGCGTGTTGCGCGAAGCGGGCACGGAGCGCCCATTCAGCAGCCCACTGAACGACGAGCACCGCGCCGGCACATTCGGGTGCGCCGGTTGCGCGCTGCCGCTGTTTTCGTCGAAGACGAAGTTCGATAGCGGCACCGGCTGGCCCAGTTTCTGGCAGCCGATGGATCACGCAGTCATCACGCATACCGACAAGTCGTTCGGCATGACGCGCGACGAAGTACTGTGCCGGCGCTGCGGCAGCCATCTGGGTCACGTATTCGACGACGGCCCCAAACCGACCGGCCTGCGCTATTGCATGAACGGCCTCGCGTTGACTTTCACGCCTGCCGCGCGCGGCACGAGTTGATCGAATCAGGACGGACATCATGAACATCGAGAAACGCATCATCGGCAAACCGGCCCGCTCGCGCGGGGCGGCCATCGCGCTTTCGGTCGGGCTCGGCGCGCTGGCGCTGCTGCTGGCGCAGCGCATGGCATTCTCGTCGGAAGCTGGGGTTGTCATTGCGCCGCCCGCTGTCGACGAACCGATCTCCGCCACAACCGCGCACGAAGAAACCGCCGTGTTCGCGGGCGGCTGCTTCTGGGGCGTGCAGGGCGTGTTCCAGCACGTGGGGGGCGTCACGAAGGCGGTGTCGGGTTATTCGGGCGGCCAGCGCGACACTGCACAGTATGAGACCGTCAGTGGCGGCGAAACCGGCCACGCGGAATCCGTGCAGGTCACGTTCGACCCCACCAAGGTCACCTATGGGCAGTTGTTACAGGTCTACTTTTCTGTGATTCAGGACCCGACCGAGTTGAACCGCCAGGGGCCGGACAGCGGCACGCAATACCGCTCGGCAGTGTTCCCGTTGAATGACATGCAGCGGCACGTCGCGCAAAGCTATATCGCTCAACTCGAGAAGGCGCATGCCTTCCCGGCGCCGATCGTCACGAAAACGGAGCCGTTCAAGGGCTTCTATCCTGCCGAGTCCTACCACCAGAACTACCTGACGCTGCATCCGAACTCCGCGTATATCGCCATCAACGACATGCCGAAGGTCGCCAACCTGAAGCGTCTGTTTCCGAATCTCTATCGCGACAAGCCCGTGCTGGTCGAAGCGGCACAGTAAGCCGGCGCTACAAATCGGCGCCGTCCAGCAGCGCAATAGAGCAAAATAACAAGGCAGCGCTGCAAAGAGGTGAACGCCGCACCGGCGCTAATCGCCCTGTTCCTGCGCCGCATCGCGCGGCGCCGGATTTTTTTTGCGACTGTATTCTGCCTCTCAACATCGCCACGGCACGCCTGGCAGCGACCGCCGGGCTGCCTTGCGATTCTCCTGTCCGACCTCATCGAGCCAACCCGATCCAACCGAAGCCGATCCAAGCCGGCTTTCCGGCGACCAGGCCCGCATTTTGCAAAGGAGCGTACGTCGGCAATTCTTTCGCACGTCTCTGTTCGTGCAGATGCCCAATTTACGCTGGGCGGCACCAGGTTCGGACAGCGCGTTTCGCCGGCAGTGCGTGTCGTTCGCTGAAAGAATTACGTGCCGCGCGTAGCATTGCAGCGGTCACCTGGAAGTTTGCAATCCATTGCGGACCTCGGGTGAGAACCTAAACCCCGTCGCGATACGCGAGGAACGGAGGCTTCCGGTGTCGAACAGCCGTAGAAAGCGGATCGGCAAGATTCGCAAAAAAGAAACAAGCATCGCGGCAACATCGCTGGTCGCCGTGACCCTCGGCGGTATCGGCGTTTTGCCGGCTTCGGCCTTGGCCCAAACTCCTTCGCCGCTGGGCGAATGGCAGTATTCGGTGGGCATTCCGCTGCAGAAGATGTGGCAGCCGGATATTCCCGAATGGCAGGTGCGTATCGGCGCGGCAACGTCGTTCCAGCCGCGTTATGAGGGTTCCGACCGGTATCACGTAATGGCCGGTCCGAGCATCGACGTGCGCTACAAGGATCTGTTCTACTTTTCGAGCGGCGAAGGCCTTGGGGTCAATTTCGCGCAAGGGCAGAACTGGCGCGCGAGTCTCGGGGTCGTCTACGATCTCGGGCGTCGCGGCCATGACGATCCGGAGGAGTTGAACGGTCTCGGCAACATCAATCAGGCGCCGGGCGTCAAACTCGCGGGGGAATATGTTGTGTCGAAAGATTTCCCGCTCGTGCTGCGCGCCGACGTCCGACGCTATTTCGGCGGCTCGAACGGCTGGATCGGCGATCTCGGCGCCTATTTGCCGATGCCGGGCAGCACCAAACAATTCTTCTGGTTTGCCGGGCCGAACGTGACACTCGCGGACTCCAAGTACATGAACAGCTGGTACGGTGTGAATCAGAATCAGGCGGCGCACTCGCAATACTCGCAGTATCACGCGAGTGCCGGTTTCAAGTCGGTGGGTTTCGGCATTAGCGCAGTGTGGCTGTTCGACAAGCACTGGTTTGCCACTGCCGACGGCGCATTTGAAGAACTGGTCGGCAGCGCGGGCAATAGTCCGATTACGCACAGCAGGGCCACCGGTGTGGCCGATATTTCCATTAACTATCGCTTCTGATGCAGCGGTTCTCTATTTGAGGGTATGGACGCAGGCGCGCGATTCTGGCGCGTCGCTCCAGGTGCTGAAGACCGTATCAAGGCCGCCGAATGGCATCGCGTGTGGACGTCATGAACACGCGCCTCCGGTCGGTCACAAGATCGATCATGTGTCGCACCCACGCGAACTGTCGCGCAGATGCAGCCCCGCTGCCGCAGCAAAAAACCCCAACGCGGCGACGCACACACCCGGCCAGCCCCAACGCGCGAGCGCCGGCCCGGCGCTGGTGGCGCCTACCGCGCTGCCGACAAAAAAGAGCCCCGTATAGAGCCCATTCACCCGGCCACGCGATTCGGGCGCGAGCAGATTGATTGCGCGCCGACCAAGCGCCTGATCGGCAATCACGCCACCGTCGATGAAGAATGCGGCCACAGCCAGCATGGTGATCGATGCGACGCGCGACACACCCGAAGTCAGCGCCAATGCCGCCAGCAGTGCGGCTGCGATGGCGACCGCGTGAGCGAGCATACTGGCGGGCTTCGACCAGCCCCTGTCGCCGGCACGGCCTGCCAATGGTGCGATGAACACGCTGCCGCCGCCGGCTAACGCGAAGAGCGCGACGGAGGTGCTGTTCAGCCCGAGTGGCGCGCGCGTCAGGACAATGGCAACGCTGCTCCAGAACGCATTGAAGCCGGCCATGAGCAGGCCCTGATACAACGCCCGGCGGCGCAGCACGGGCTCATGCGCCACCAGTCGCACCATTGACGCCAATAACGCGGCATAAGGCGGCGCGCCGACGGGACGGCTATCCGGCACCCGTGGCACCACGACGAGCGTGACAGCAGCGAGCAGCAGAGCATCGGCTGCGTAAAACGCGCGCCAGCCGAGTGCGCCGCCGATCACACTGGCAAGCGGCCGTGATAACAGAATGCCGAGCATCAAACCGCTCATCACATTGCCGACGACTTTGCCCCGCGAAGCCGGCGGCGCGAGCGACGCCGCGGCGGGCACCAGCATCTGCACGACACTCGACGTCACGCCGACGGCGAACGACGCCGCCAGAAACACCGGCGCGAGCGGCGCGATGGCGGCCAGCGCAAGACACGCGATCTGCGCGAACAACGTCGCCGCAATCAGAGGCCGATTGGGCAGGCGGTCGATCAGCGGTACAAGTCCGACGAGGCCGACCGCATAGCCGAACAGCGTCAATGCGGTGACGAGCGTGGTCCATGCGCCGAGATGCAGCGAGGCGTCGAGCGGGCCAATCAACGTTTGTGACGCATACAGGGGCAGCACGGCAACCGCGACCATCGCGGCGAAGCGCGCGGTCGGAACGCTCTGTGCCGGCGGCGTAGCCGCTTGGGCTGCCGTCGGGCATTGAATCGTGGATGAGTCCATCGCCGGGCTACCCGTAAAGTCAAAGTGAATCGATGCTACTCTCCCATCAGACAAACACAATTCGCACGGAATTGGATACATCCTCACGATAAACGGGAGAATCGCCGATGGATGCATTGCGCGATCTGGAAACCTTGGTGGCAGTGGTCGAGGAGGGCAGTCTGACGAACGCCGCGCGCCGGCTTGGCCGGTCGTTGCAGGCTGTCAGCCGCTCGCTTCAGGTGCTCGAGCGCGCGCACGGATCGACCCTGATCGTGCGAACCACCCGCACTTCGCAGCCGAGCGAGGCCGGCATGCGTTTTTACGAACGCGTCAAAGGCGCGCTGACCGAACTCGAACTGGCGCGCACCGAACTCGCGGAGGAATTGCACAGGCTCACCGGGCGTTTGCGCATCAATGCGCCCACACTGTTCGGACCAAAATTCGTCGCGCCGCTTGTCGCGGAATTTTTGCAGCGTCATCCGCAACTGGCGTTGTCGCTCGATCTGAGCGACGAGTATCGCGATCCGGCAGAGACCGGCGCGGACGTGACGGTCCGCATAGGCGAAATGCCTGATTCACGGCTGGTGGCGCGGCGGATCGGCACGCTTCGGCGGGTGGTGTTCGCAGCGCCGGCTTATCTTGCCGAACACGGCAGACCGTCGCATCCGCGGGATCTGGTGAGACATGATTGTGTCGTTCGAACGGGCGTGCCGCATCCCGGGCGGTGGGTGTTTACGTCGCCGGACGGCAACGAAATTGCGGTGAACGTGGCGGGGCGCTTTGACAGCAATCAGGTTGCGGCGGTGAATGCGGGCGTGCTGGGTGGTATGGGGGTTGGGGTCGCTGCCTTCTGGCAGATTCAGGAATGGGTCGAGGCAGGCAAGGCTGAGGTTTTGCTCACGGATTTTCAGTTGACACCTTTGCCGTTGCATGCAATGTGGACGAGGACGCGGCGGCTGCCACAGAGGACCCGGCTGCTGGTCGATTTCCTTGCTGTCAAGTTGGGGACGTTGTAGCTATATCCCCCGCCGAAGGGTTTGCGAGGGCTCGGCAGCGTGAGCGGTTTTCGCCGTGCAGGCAGAGCAGCATCAGGTGCAATGCTTCATTGTGCTACGCTTGCCGGACCAAACTCCACGTAGCGTGACCTCGCCATCATCATGCGTTCCTGGCGCATATCCACACCGGCCCGCAGCGGGCACATCAACACCTCGCGTGTTACCGACCTCGTCATGTCGATCTCACATGACGACCCGGACGCGCTTGCTGCAAGCATTCTGAAAACGGTTGGCGACACGCTTCCCGTGTCGCAGTGCACGGTTTTCGCGTACGAGTTCGACGCGAGACCGCGCACCGTCTCCGCCGCCGACCATCGCGGCGGCCGCTTCCTTCGTGATGTCGCCGATCGCTACGCCACGCACTTTTATGCGCTCGACGGAAACCGCGCCATCGTCGGCGGCTCGCAAGCGAAGCAGGCGCGCGAGGCGTTAGTGCTGCATCAGCAGCAAAGCGAAGAAATCGAAAACGAAGCGTACCGCGCCGCCTGCTACGCGCAGCCCAACGTGTCCGACCGGCTGTCGCTGCTTTTGCAACCGATGGAAAGCGTCTGGCTGTCGATCAATCTGTATCGTGACAGCGCATACGGCGTGTTTCAGCCAGGCGAACTGGAGCATGTGGAAAGCATGGCGCATCTGTTCGCGCACGCTGTAAAAAGCCATTACGCGCTCAATGGGCAGCATCAGCAAGGCACGGCAGCCGCGATGCTGGCACGGGTCAGACGTGCCTGCCCGGCGCTGACGCCGCGTGAGATCGACGTGCTGCGCGGCACGCTCGAAGGCGCCAGCGCCGCCGAGATCGCGGAGCAAATGGGCGTCAAGGCCACCAGCGTGATTACGTATCAGAAGCGCGCTTACGCGCGGCTGGGGATCTCGAGCCAGCGCCAGTTGTTCGCGTTATGTCTGCTGCCTGAGCGGTCTTGAACCGGCGCGCCGAATTTGCAGCCGTAGATTAGCTGCGAGACGGTCGAAGAAGAGCCGCCGAAGCACTATTGAGCTCGCGTCGACAAAATCATCCGCGCTTTGCCCGCGCATCGACCTGCGTCTCGCGATCCCAGCGCTTCAGCCATGGCATGATGAATTCCGCGAATCCATCCGCGGGCGGTGACAGCGCACGTTCGGTCGAACGATACACGCACACTTCACGGATCGTTTCAGGATCGACGATCCGCTTCATCACCAGCCCGAAGGTTCGCGCGAGCGGCGCGACATAGGCGGGCGCGAGCGTCACAGCAAGCCCCTGCGAAGCCAGACCGAACGCTGTGGTTACGTTGTCCACCACGTCCACGGGAATGATGCGTGCCTCCGCCGGCAGATTAGCCAGCATCTGTTCGACTGCACGCTCGTGGTCGCGGCCGGTGGCAACAATCGGCACGCCGCGCAAGTGCTGCCACTGCACCCGGCGCCGTGTGTTCAACGGATGCGTCGGCGCGCACCACATCACCCAGGGGCTCGCGAAGGCCGGATCGCAACGCACCCGCGTGCCGCTCTGACGATCCGGGCCGATCGCGAGATCCACGTCGCCGCTTTCCACACGCTCCACCAACTGTTCGACCACGGTGTCGCATATGCGCACGACCACTTTCGGTTTGTCGCGCGCATATTCGGCGATGGCCGCCGGCAGCGCGGTCGCCGCGAGCACCAGCGGCGCGCCGACTCGCACGATCCCGGCCGCGCGATTGCGGATGTCGTCGGCGGACTGGGCGGCGGCGCGCACATGGCGCAAAACCGATTCGGCCGACGACAGGAAATCCTGCCCCGCGCTCGACAGATTGACGCGCCGCGTCGTACGGTCGAAGAGGCGAAAGCCCAGTTCCGTTTCCAGTTCGGCCAGCAACTGACTGACCGCCGACGAGGTCAGCCCGAGCCGTTCCGCCGCCGCGCCGATGCTGTGCAAATCGACGATGGCGAGAAACGCTTCGAACTGACGGATGGTGACGCGTGTGAGTGGCATCAGGCGATTCTAAAGAAAAACTTACGAATCGTGAAAAATCGATTGATTGTAGATAGCGTGCCATTGGTCGACACTTGTCCTCATCGACGCGAAGCAGGAAACCCGCTTAGACTTCCGACTCGCCCACGCTGCTACGACCAGCCTGCAACAAGTCCACACTCAGGGTATACGCAGGCCGCAATCCAGCCACATGCAGGGCTCCACTCAAGGAATTGCCATGTTCGACCACATTCCCGCCTATCCGGGCGACCCGATTCTGAGCCTGAACGAGGATTTTCAACTCGATCCGCGGCCCAACAAAGTCAACTTGAGCATCGGCATCTATTTCGACGACGCCGGCAAGCTGCCGGTGATGGACGCCGTGCGGCGCGCCGAAACCGCGCTGCTCGAATCGATCGGCCCACGCTCCTACCTGCCGATGGCGGGCCTGCCGCTCTACCGCGACGCAGCACAGGCTCTGGTGTTCGGCGCGGACCACGAAGCACGTGCCGCGGGTCGGATCGCGACCTTGCAGACCATCGGCGGTTCGGGTGCGCTGAAAGTCGGCGCGGATTTTCTGAAGCGTTATTTCCCGGCCTCGCAGATCTGGATCAGCAATCCGAGCTGGGAAAACCATCGCGTGGTGTTCGAAGGCGCGGGCCTCACGGTCAACACGTATCCGTACTACGACGAACACACCGGTGGCTTGCGTTTCGCTGACATGCTCGACACGATCGACCGCTTGCCGGAACAGAGCATCGTGCTGCTGCATGCGTGCTGCCACAACCCGACCGGCGTCGATCTGAGCCCGGCGCAATGGGCGGAACTGGTGCCGGTATTGCAGCGCCGCAAACTGATTGCGTTTGTCGACATGGCGTATCAGGGTTTCGGCGCAGGCCTTGAGGAGGATGCCGCCTGCGTACGCCTGCTCGCCGATGCGGGCGTGCCCTTGATCGCCGCGAATTCGTTTTCGAAGAACTTCTCGCTGTACGGCGAGCGCTGCGGTGCGCTGAGCGTGGTGTGCAAGAGCAAGGAAGAAGCGGCTCGCGTGCTCGGTCAATTGATGTCGACGGTGCGCGCCAACTACAGCAATCCGCCGACGCATGGTGCGCGCCTCGTCGCCAACGTACTGTCCGACGCGTCCTTGCGTGCCTCTTGGGAAGCGGAACTCGCCACCATGCGCGAACGGATTCTCGCCATGCGCGGCACGATCCACGAAGGCCTAGCAGGCCGCGTCGATGAAGTGATGCGCGCGCGTTACGTCGCGCAGCGCGGCATGTTCACGTACACGGGATTGAGCGAAGCCCAGGTCGAGCGCTTGCGCAGCGAATACGCCGTGTACGTACTGCGTTCGGGACGCATGTGCGTCGCCGGATTGAATGCGCGCAATGCCGGCTATGTGGCGTCGTCGATCGCGGCGGTGGTGGCAGGCGCATAACGGCTATTACTCGCAACGGCTTGCCTATAACGAACGATAAAAACGGAGACCCTGATGACGACTCTTGAAATGCCGACGGCGAGCCCTAAAAAGGCCGCCGGGATGCACCCCGACGAATGGCGGGCGCGCGTGCAACTGGCCGCGTGCTATCGCATCTTCGACATGCTCGGCTGGACCGAGATGATCTATAACCACATCACATTGCGCGTGCCGACGAGCGTGAGCGGCGGCGAGCGGCATTTCCTGATCAATCCGTTCGGCCTGCACTACAGCGAAGTGACGGCGAGCAATCTCGTGAAGATCGACGCACAAGGACGCGTGCTCGACAACTCGCCGTATCCGGTGAACCCTGCGGGTTTCGTCGTGCATGCGGCGATTCACGAAGGCCTGGCCGATGCGCACTGCGTGATGCACACGCACACCACGGCCGGCGTCGCGGTGGCCTGCCTCGAAAACGGCCTGGAGCAAACCAACTTCTATAGCGCGCAGTTGTATGACCGCATTGCGTATCACGACTTCGAAGGCATCACGGTGCATGCGGAGGAAGGGCCGCGTCTGCTCGAACATATCGGCAGCAGGCAAGCGGTGATCTTGCGCAATCATGGCCTGCTGGCATGGGGCCACACGTTGCCGCAGACTTTCGCTATTCTGTGGACGCTCAACCGCGCGTGCGAAATCCAGATGGCCACATTCTCGATGGGCCGCGCGCTGCCGGTACCAGAAGACGTGGCGATCCGTTGCTCGCGCGACTCCCTGCAATTCGATCCACGTCACGGTGCGGGACAGGATGTATTCGATGCACTGGTGCGGCGCGTGGATCGCATCGACGCGAGCTACAAGGATTAACGCGAGGATTAACACAAGAATCGGCGCAAGGATTAACGCGAGACTTGAGGCGAAGATTGCTCCGACGATTAAAGCAAGGATTGAAGCAATGAAAGTAGGTATCTACGGTGCCGGCGCGATCGGTGGCTGGATGGGGGTGAAGGTCGCACAGGCCGGCCACGACGTGAGCGTGGTGGCGCGCGGCGCGACACTCAGTGAGTTGCAGCAGCACGGCTTGCGTCTGATCGAAGGCGGCGTGACGCACGCGGTGAAGGTGACTGCAAGTGAACAGCCGGCGGATCTCGGCGTGCAGGACCTTGTCGTGGTGGCGGTCAAGGGTCCGGCGATGGCGTCTGTGGCCGCGCATATTGCGCCGCTGCTGAGTCCGCAGACGATTGTGCTTACGGCAATGAACGGTGTGCCATGGTGGTTCTGCGACGGACTCGGCCGTGATTTCGCCGGCAAGCGGCTGAAGTCGATCGATCCTGACGGCGCGATCGCCGCCGCGATTCCGACCGCGCAGACAGTGGGCTGTGTGGTGCATGCGAGCTGTCTGATCGAGTCGCCGGGCGTCATCAGGCATCACCAGGGCAATGGGCTGATCGTCGGCGAGGCGTCGGGGCGAACGAGCGAACGCGTCAAAACGCTCACCGCCACGCTGGACGCAGCGGGCTTCAACGCGTCGATGTCGGAGCAGATTCAGCGCGACGTCTGGTACAAGCTGTGGGGCAACATGACCATGAATCCGATCAGCGCCATCACCGGCGCGACCACCGACCGGATTCTCAGCGACGAACTGGTGCGCAACTTCGTCACGAGCATCATGCTGGAAGCGAAGGAGATCGGCGCACGTTTCGGTATTCCGATCGAACAGGCGCCGGCGGATCGTCACGAGGTCACGCTCAAACTCGGCGCGATGAAAACCTCGATGCTGCAGGATGTACAGGCGGGCAAGGCGGTCGAACTCGACGCGCTGGTGGCTGCGGTGCGTGAACTGGGGCAGCTTACCGGCGTGCCGACGCCATACACGGACGCGTTGCTCGGGCTCGCACGCCTGCATGCGAGTACGTTGGGGTTGTATCCCCGCCAGTGAATGTTGTTCCGACTTCCGAAAAGAAGCCGCCCCGCATGATCAATGGGGCGGTTTTTTTTCGTCTTACGTTTCGCGTCTTAAGCACAGGGCTTTCCGCATCACGCAGCCACTGCGGAAGAGGCTGGCAGCTTTGCTGCTTCGATCAACGACAGCGCTTGCTGCGTATCGCCGAGTTCCGTCACGCACAGCAGCGCAAGACGGGCCAGATATAAGGGTGCTTGCGCTTCGCCTTCAGCGGTCAGTGTCTTGCAGAGCGTCGTGTAGACGAGGTCGAGTTCGCTATCGGTCATGGTGTGGGTTCCTCTTGCGTCAATTCGTCAGGCTGGCCGTCACGGCGCTTTGCACGTTCGTCGCGTTGCCGTTGCGCCAGCGGGCGAGCACATGACCGTCCGGCCTGATCAGATAGACGGTGCCCGGCGTGGCATCAAGCATCTCATGCAAGCGTCCCGCCGGATCGAGCACATGCGGGACGGTGGCGCGCGGTGCATTGCCTGTAACCAGCGTGATCGCCTTGAACGGAATGCTATGTTCGCCGAGCGCATGGTGCAATTGCTGCCATGCTTCGTCTTGCGCCGTGTCCGCGCCGAAGCGAAGTGCGGTGAAGCATGGCCCAAGCAGATCGGTGAGATGGATATCGATTGGTACGCCGTCGCACGTGCGTTGGAGTCGGCACTCTGGTAGTACCGTGCCAGGCGCCGGACCCTTGGCGAACGCGCCTGATGCAACGGCGGCGACGCGATTCAGCGGCGATTGGGCATACGCAATCGCATGCGTCTGCCGCGGATTGATCAGTGGTCGCACGGCCGGATGATGCGCGGCAAGGCCCAGAACTGCCTTGCGCATCAGGTCGAACGCGAACGAGGGCGGCGCCATGAATTCCGTGCTCTTCATCCCGTAGCTCAGGTTTTCACGCGCCGCAAACAGGCGCTCGTCGCTGTAGCTGTCGAGCAGGCGGTCCGATGCAATGCCGTTGACGACGCAACCGAGTTTCCAGCCGAGATTGTCGGCGTCGTCGATGCCGGAATTCGCGCCACGCACGCCGAAAATCGGCACGAGATGCGCGGCATCGCCCGCGAACAGCACCGAGCCGTGCCGGTAGCGTTCGAGCGTCAGCGCGTTGGCCTTGTAGACCGTAATCCAGATCGGCGACCATTCGCCCGTTTCGCCCATCGAGTCGAGCACGCTCTGCACGCGTGGCATGACGTTTTCAGGCTTGATCGCGGCCTCGGGATCTTCATCGTCGCGAAGCTGGTAGTCGATGCGCCAGACGTTGTCGGGCTGCTTGTGCACCAGCACCGTCGAGCCGGGATTGGAAGGCGGATCGAAATAGGCGAGACGCTCGGTGGCGCGCTCGCTCTCCAGTTCGATATCGACGATCACGTAGCGGCCTTCGTACGTGGTGCCGGTGAGCTTGAGGCCGAGTGCCTCGCGAATCGTGCTGCGGCCGCCGTCGCACGCGACGACCCAATCTGCACGCATTTTCCACGCGGTGTCGCCGGTGCTGAGGTCGAGCGTGGCGCCGTTGCCGGCATGTTGTTCGATACCGGTCACGCGGGTTTGCCAGCGGATTTCGATCAGATCGGCATGGTGTTCCACTTCGTCGAGCAGCAACTGCTCGATCTGGTATTGCGCGATGTTGATCATCGGCGGCAGCGATTGCTCGTCGTCCTGATGCATGGCGAAGCGGAACACTTCGGCATCGCGATAGAAGCTGCGGCCGCCGGTCCATGGCAAGCCCTTTTGCAGAAAACCGTGCACTGCGCCAAGGCGTTTGAAAATCTCCAGGCTGCGGCGTGAGATGCAGATCGCGCGACTGCCGGTGCAGACGCCGTCGTCGGCTTCGATCAGCACCGAGCGTACGCCCTGGCGAGCCAGCGCGAGTGCCAGCGTCATGCCTACCGGACCGCCCCCGACAATCGCGACGGCGCGCCGCACAGGGTCGCGCCCGTCGACCAGCGGTGGCACCTCGCCCGCATAGTGACGCGGCGTGAACGGATAGGGTTTGAAACTGCGGCTCATACGTGTCTCCTGGATCTTCGCTGCCGATGGATTGCCCGCCGTGGCTTGAGTGCTCTCTGGAGGCGGTGCGAATCGATAGGTGAAGTATGAAGGAGGGGTGGCGCGTGGCTGTCCTCATTTTGGGTACAAGGCCCCTGCGTTCCGGCGATAGAAAAGGCCGCAGGGCGCTTACGCACCCTGCGGCCTTTCTGATTCACGCAATGCAGTCCGCGCGGACTCGCCTAGTCCGCTCCGGCCAGATGCGAAGCCTGGCGCGAGTGCTGTACGCTCGCTCCCATCCGGCATTCCTCGATCATCGCGCGGAACGTCGGCGCCGCGTGCGAAGCGCCGGTTGCACCCATCTCCGGACCGGCTTCCGGTGCGCCACCCACGCCCACAACCAAGGTCGCCCGCGGCCGCCATTCCCGCGTGCGCCGCAGCATGTTGCGCAGATACGGCGGTGACTCCGGCGCGTCGAGCGAGATGATGCAGATGATCGGCGCGTCCTTGAAGCTCGGTTCGTCGGCATGCGCGCTGCGATAGCCCGAGTGCGTGGCGATCATCGGCGCGAGACCCTGACGGCCAAGCAATTGCACGGCGATCGCCGCGGTGACCTCATCGAACGCGCCGCGTCCAGGCACGCACAGGACCGACGCCCTGTCGGTTTCATGGTGCATCGGCGGATGGGCCGAAATGTGGCTGTCGTGCCGATCCGAAAGATCGGCCGTCGCCGATGCTGACATTGCGCCAGCGGAGTCGGCCGGTTCCGTGCGCGACAGACGATCCGGCAGTCCGTCGGCAATTTCCAGGTTTTCGACGATATCGACCAGTGCGTCATTGATTCGCGCCAGTTGCTCAGGCATCAACACCCCACGCATCGCATCGTTGCGCGCAAGCTTGAGGCCTTCCAGCGCGACGTTGTCGTAGTAATCGATCAGCGACATCTCGCGCAGCAACCGCTCGGCCTGCACGATGGCTTCGTGCGGATCGTCCGCCAGAAGCCGTTGATAGAAGTTCTGCGCAGGCGTGAGAGCAGGCTGGTCGCCCAGCAGCACCGTGAGAAAGTTCAAACGATCCGCGTAGCGGCCCAGCGTGACGACGCACAGCGTGAGCGGCGTGGACAGCACGAGGCCGATCGGCCCCCACAGCCAGCTCCAGAAAATCGCCGCCACGACCACGGCCAGCGGCGACAGCCCCGAGCGATGACCGTACAGCAGCGGCTCGGCAATCTGTCCGGCCACCACATCGACGACGATGAACAGGATCAGCGTATAGACCGCCATCGTCCATTGAGGCTGGATGGCGGCCGCGAGAAACACGGCAAGAATCGCGGCGATCCAGATGCCGATATACGGCACGAAGCGCAGCAACGCAGCAATCACGCCGAACAGCAGCGCGCCCGGCACGCCGATGATCGCGAGCCCAATGGCGATGATCCCGCCCGCGCTGAGATTCACGCCCAGTTGCGCGACGAAATAGCGGCTGAGCCGCCCGGCGGCGTCGTTGATCGCGGTGGTGGTGCGGTGCAGATCGCGCGAGCCGAAAAGACTGATCAAACGGTCGCGCAGGTCTTCGCGTTGCAACAAGATGAAGATCGTGACGACCAGTACGATAAAGGTGGTCTCGATCGGCGCAATTGCCGGTGATAGTGCGCGTTGAGCGAGTTGCATCGGCGTGAGCGACGGCTCGTGTACTTCGACGGGCGTCGGCACAGCGGGTGCGTTGCGCGCCGCGCGTCCGGTGAGGCGCGGCGGGCTCGGCTTTGTCGGCGCGACGCGTTGCAGCGGGGCGGCGGCGCGGCCCATCAGCGAAACGGCCCGGCCGACGGGTTTTTCCCTCACCGTCCCGGTCGTTTGTTCGGTTGCCGCCC
>CABFVV010000134.1_pt1 | contig 20280 bp, 18 predicted proteins | sample 8864751 | NCBI WGS metagenome assembly CABFVV01 (sample SAMEA5735770, study PRJEB23740) | soil metagenome | biome: forest; feature: forest soil; material: soil | place: USA | collected 2013-10-13 | depth 0.1 m | reverse complement strand
CAGTGTCAGATACGGTGCCGCGAAGCTCCATTCTTCGTCCGACACATCACTCGGATACCCTTTGCGGTCTGCTTTTCTCATGCCGCTAGGATACCAGGTCTGACACGAAGTGCCTAACACGCTCTAAGAAAAAGCCGGCTAAACGCTAAGCGTATCTGGAGGAGAGTTCGATGCGTTGATGGGCGGCCGGAGTGCGTGACGGCACATCGCTGATGGCCGGTTCACTTCGCCGCCCGGGGTCTCGACGGACTCATTCCGGTGACTCCATTGCCGATTGCTGATAGTTCTGAATCCCCACCTTGTCGATCAACGCCAGGTTGGTCTCGAGCCAGTCGATATGTTCCTCGGTATCGTCGAGAATATGGGTAAGGATCGCGCGTGAGACGTAATCGCTAACCGTCTCGCAGTAGGCAATAGCTTCCTTGCACGTTGCCTGCGACATCCGCTCGAGCTTGAGGTCGCACTCAAGGATTTCCTGCGTTTCCTCGCCGATAAGCAATTTGTGCAGGTCCTGCAAATTCGGTAAGCCGTCCAGCACGAAGATGCGCTCGATCAGCAGATCGGCATGCTTCATCTCGCCGATCGATTCGTCGTACTCGTGTTTGGCGAGACTTTTCAGGCCCCAATGACCATACATTCTGGCGTGCAGAAAGTACTGGTTGATCGCGCTCAGCTCGTTCTTCAATTGCGCGTTCAAGTATTCGAGTACCTTGGCATCTCCTTGCATACAGCCTCCTCTATTCGCTACACCACGCCTCTCAGGCAACGCACTTCGCGTGATGCTGTTTGGTGCATAGCATCACGCGGCTCATATGCCGCACCCGTTAGCGCAGCATAGTGCATGGTCCGGTCGACCGTACGAATGAGAATTGGTATCGCTTCAGATCTAACCAAACCAAACGCGCAGAGGGTCACTGGATTGCCAACTTTCGTATCCCATCCAGCAGCCTGCCAATTTCCGGCTCGGTAGTCAGATAGCTGACCGACGCTCGCGCGATCTGCTTAAGTCCTCTGGATTCCATATCAAGAGGCGTGTACGGGACACCGTTACTGCCGATCGCGACACCCTGATCCGCCAGACTGCGCTGCACCGACGCAGCCTCCAGACCCGCTATGTTGAACGCAACGAGCCCGGATTGCTCCCGGCCCTGGTCCAGCACGGTCACACCGGGGATCTCCGCGAGTTGCCCGCGCAACGCTCGTGCAATGCTGTCGATCCGCGCGCGAATATTTTCAACGCCGATCTCCAACGCCTCTTCCAACGCGTTAGCCAGGCCGCAATGCAGCGCCAGCGATGCTTCCGCCGACTCGAAACGCACCGCGTCGTCCCGTAAGACAGGTTCGCCGTCAGCACCCAGCGGCGCGGATCGCATGTCGACGAAGGCCGGCGTCAAGCGGGACAGAAAGTCCTCCCGCACATACAACAGGCCTGTGCCTCTCGGACCACGCAGCGCCTTGCGGCACGGACCGGTCAGGACATCGCAACCCACCTCGGCGACGTCGACGGGAAGTTGTCCAACCGCCTGGGCAGCATCGACGAAGTAGGGGATGCCGTGGCGGCGTGCGACCTGGCCGATCGCCGCAGCCGGATTGATCAGCCCGCCGTTCGCCGGCAACCAGGTCAGCGCAATCAGGCGCACACGGTCATCGAGCATAGCCTCCAGCGCCTGCGGATCAACGGCGCCGCTGGAATCGGACGGAATGACTTCGATCGTCGCCCCCGCGCGTTGCGCCGACAGGCGCATGGCGGCCAGATTCCCGCCCCACTCGTGACGCCCGACCAGAATCCGCTCGCCGGGTCGCCCTGGTCCTAGCGCGGCGAATGCGGGGCCCCACCCTGCCGAATTGCCGGTGGTCAGGGCGATCTCCGCCGGACGGGCGTTCAGCAGTCGCGCAGCCAGCAAGCGAGCGCGCTCGGTCTGCTCACGTCCGGCTACGCCGGCTTCCATCGGCCCCGTCGTGGCTTCGAGCCAAAGGTGAGCGCGTATCGCCTCCAACGTGGCGGACGACGGCAGCGAGGCCCCCGCGTGATTGAAATGCGTGGTGCTTTGAGCACCGGGTGTGCGGGCGCGCAACGCGTCCACGGCAGCAGGCGAAAGAGGAGAAGGCATGGTCGGTCCAATAACGGGCGTGTGGGATGCATTGGGCATGGGCGATAGGCGATAGGCGATAGGCGATAGGCGCGAAGAGTTTGCCATGCTACGCCACCTGGCCTGCGAAGGCACTGGCCTGCCGCCCTCGATCGGCGCCACGACCTTTAAAAAAAGCCCGCATTCGGCGACGGATTCCCGCAGGTTGCTCCGTTAAAGAAGCTGGAGCACAACGTTCGCGGGTCACGAGCAGCCTGACGGCACTGAAAGCTGGCGCGGCAAACCAGCAGTCGTGACGTGGCGGCCAACGTTATTGCACCCCTGTTTGCCGGCCTATGCGTTCGATTTCCCTACTATGACAACTCAAATACTGGTCGTTGACGACGATGTCGAACTACTTGGGTCGCTTGCCGACTTTCTCGGACGAGAGGGTATGGCGGTTTCCGTATTGCACGAGGTGAAGTCGCTCGGGGAACACATCGAACGGAACCCACCCGATCTGATTGTCCTCGACCAGATCATGCACGGTGTGAATGGCCTCGCAGCGCTGAGCACGCTACGCGCCGCGGGCAACACCGTCCCCGTGATTCTGGCCTCGGGACCCGACGACATGGACCGGATCGTGGGGCTCGAAATGGGCGCGGACGACTGCATCGGCAAACCCTTCAATCCTCGCGAACTCCTTGCCCGCATGCGGGCCGTATTGCGACGACGAACCCTGTCTGCGTCGGCCGCCACGCGGGAAAAACACGAAGTCGTTGGATTCGGCCCATTCACGCTGGACCTTCAGTTGCGCACGCTCAACACGGAGACCAACCGGCTCACGCTATCGGCGGGAGAATTCGCGCTGCTTAAGGTCTTCGTCAGTCACCCCATGCGCACGCTTACCCGTGCGCGCCTGCTTGAATTGCTGCATGGGCCGAAAGACGATCATACCGGCCGCGGGGTCGATGTCCAGGTGTGGCGGTTGCGCAGGATTCTCGAAGCAGACCCCTCCGCGCCGAGGTTCATCCAGACCGTCCGCAGTCATGGTTATGTATTTGTGCCGGACGGCGCGCAACCGTCCTCGACGCACTGAATCTTCACGCGTCGCGGCGATCGCAAGCTCGAGTGCGGATATGGACAAGGCGTCCACGGCGCTGCATTATCCATGCTGGCTGTCAGACACCACCAGCGCGAGAGAGGCGAACAATGCCCAGGCACAACCCAGCGCTTCATCGCAATGAAAAACGCCCCATGACACCGGGTCGCCGGCGGCTTCTCATCGCCGGCGTGATCGTGCTGATCGCCACGCTTGGTTGGGGACTTCGGGTCATACTCGAGCCCGCCTTCCGGCACACCATCGTCATCACAACCGGCGCAGACAACGGGATCTATCGCGGCTTTGCAGATCGCTATGCACCTCTCCTGAAGCGTGACGGTATCAAGCTCGATATCCGCAGTTCGTCGGGGTCGAGTGAAAACTATCAGCGGCTGAAAGACCCCGACAGCGCATACGAGGTGGGCTTCATCCAGTCCGGCACCACCAGCCCGAAAGAAACCGACCATCTGCAGACGATCGCCGCCGTCTCCTATGAACCGATCTGGGTGTTCTACCGTGGCGAGTCCACCATCAACCGGCTGGCAGAACTGCGTGGCAAGAGAGTTTCAATCGGTGTTCCCGGCAGTGGCCTGCTGAACGTCTCCCAGGTATTGCTCGGGTACAGCGGCATCACACGGGACAATACGACGCTGCTCCAAATGGACGCCGTCAAAGCCTACCAGGCTCTCGAAAACGGTCAACTGGATGCGGCTTTCTTTATCGGCAGACCCGATGCCCCCATGCAGACCACGCTGCTGAACAGCGATCTCAAGCTGATGAGTTTTGTGCAGGCCGATGCGCTCGTGCAGAAATTCCCGTCGCTATCCAAGGTTATTTTTCCGCGCGCCGCGACCAGCGTCGTCAACGATCTGCCGCAAGCCGACGTCACGCTGCTCGCCGCCACCGCCTTGCTCGTCTCCAAAGACACGCTGCACCCTGCGCTGGTCTACCTGTTGCTGGACGCGGCTAAAACCGTCCACGGCGGCGAAGATTACTTCACGCCGCTTGGCGTGTTTCCCAATCTGAATACCGAGGATTTTCCTGTTTCCGAAGAAAGCGAGCGTTACTTCAAAACGGGGCGCCCCTTCCTGCAGCGCTACCTGCCATTCTGGCTGGCCAGCTTTATCGAACGACGTCTGCTGATCCTGCTTCCCTTCATGGCTTTATTGCTCGGTCTGCTGCAGGCGTTGCCGCGCATGGCGGAGGCTCGCATAAAAAAACGCCTGGTTGTCTGGTATCGCGAGATCAAGGCGCTCGAAGACGAAATATGGAAAACCAGCCAGCCAACGCCGGACCAGATTGCGCAATGGCGGAACGAGATCGAGCATATCGATGCACATGCCAACCAGATCCGGATGCCGCAGCGCTATTTCCAGGACGTTTATGCACTCAAGCAGGCGATTGCCGTAGTCCGGAACCGAATTTCCCGCGTCGCGGACCAGGCTACGACGGGCGCAGCATGAGCTTATGGACTCGCACCGACGTCGCGCGGGCGCATACAAGATCGCGCATACTATCCCGACTATCCGGTTCACCGGCCGTCATTAGCGGCCGCAACCGCCATGCGCCGCGTTTCATTCGAGGTGATATCCATGCTCAGGAAAGTTTCGCAAGCAAGCTTCGCAACCATCGCCGTATCCATGCTCGCCGCATGCGCAATGCCGCCCGCAAGTCCCCCGAGTGCATCCATCGACCCACCTCAAGCTGAGCGCGTGATGACACTCGCTGCGTCCGGCGTACAGAACTATTCGTGTGAATTCGACGCGCAGCATCGACTGGGATGGGTGTTCAAGAGCCCACTGGCAACGCTGTACGATGCGAGCGGCCACGCTACGGTCCGGCACGGTGCGGGTCCTTCCTGGGAAACGGAAGATGGCAGCCGGATCGTCGGCCACGTGCTGGCACAGCAGCCCAGCGAAACACGGACGAGCATTCCCCAGCTACTCCTCGAAACACATAGCACGGCCGGTAGCGGCACGCTGTCAGCGGTGCGGTATGTGCAGCGCTTGCATACCGTCGGCGGGTTAGCGCCGACGGCACCGTGTTCAACGGAACATGAAACCGGAAGCTCGCCCTATCTCGCGGACTACGTGTTCTACCGGTAGCCGGCCAGGCGTCGCATCGCGCGCTTACTTCATGTCGGACTGATTCGGCGGCGGCAGTGACGGATCGAGTTTCGCGGACTCTCTCACCAGTTGGTCAGTCATTGCGGCCGCAACCGGGTTCGAGCCACGACGATACGAGTCGTCATGACTGGCTTGGGCTTGGGCTTGGGCTTGGGCTTGGGCTTGGGCTTGGGCTTGGGCTTGGGCTTGGGCCGGCGGCGGCAAAGCCGGATCGAGTTTCGCGGACTGTTTGACCAGCTCATCCGTGATCGCGGCCGCGACCGGATTCGAGCCATGACGATGCAGACTGTCACGCCGGCCTTCGGTTCGCAACACGGGGGCGGTCTTCGACTCGGCATAAGCACGAACGGCAACCGATTCGCGTGGTCGCGTGTTCGCTCGCGGCAATGGCACGGCATCGTCCACTGGCGAGCCGGATACGGTCACCACGGTCCCGCTCGTAGACTGCTTGGGGTCAGTCACCGTGTTGCCGGAGAGAGGCGCCGCACCGATCACAGTTCCCGCCGTCACGTCGGTGTCAACCTCCGAGCGATGGCTTTTTTGTAGCAGTAAAAAAGCGCCGAACACCAACTCGAGGAGAAGCACTCCGACTATCAATGATGTACGAACATTCCTCATATTAACCAACGATCCGTTCAATCGATACGATTGGATTGATGACGACCGTCTGCTCGAAGAGCACGTCAAACGGCAAGTTCGCAGCGTGAGCCTGCGATGGGTTGATGTGGGGATGATTTGCGCGACCCGCACACGTTGATTGTCCGGTGGCAATGGTCCGGTGATTCACTCCACCGAACGGCACGGGACATCGCTCGTATGCTAATGCGAAAAAATAACCTGTGCTGAACAGTCGCGAGATCGGGGCAAGATCGTCAGAAACGCGCGGGCATTCTCTGCGCCCGCGGCCACGGGGGACTTCAGCTCGATTTGATGGACCGTTCGGTTGGCGAGAGGCGATTTTCTCGTCCGGTGCGGTCAGATTTTTGTCGGCAACGAACTAGTTCTGTTCGCGATCGAGGCGCATGCGATTTGTCCGACGATCCGCACGCAGCGTGACGCCGCGTGCGCTGGCAATCAATATGCCCCTTGCACCAGATTGGTCGGCACACCGTTGACGAAGTTTTCAATGTTGTCCATTAATTGATCGGCAAGACGCTGTTGCGCCTCGTCCGACGCCCATGCAACATGCGGCGTCAGAATAACGTTCGGGCGACCGGCCGCACGCATCAGCGGATTGTCCTCAGGAGGCGGTTCGCATGCGGTCACATCGAAACCTGCACCGCTGATCAAACCTTCGTCGAGCGCCTGCACCAATGCACCTTCATCGACCAGGCCGCCGCGCGCCGTGTTGATGATCAAGGGCTTTCTTTTCATCGCGCGGAACTCGGGCATGGCCAGCATATTCCGTGTGTTCGGTGTGAGCGGACTGTGCACGGTGATGATGTCGCTGGTCGCGAGCACCTCGTCCCACGGCGTGTAAAGCGGACCCAGACCGTCACGCCCTTTGTGCGCGGCGAACATCGGTTGCACGCCGAAGGCTTTGGCGATTTCCGCGACACGCTGGCCGAGCACGCCTTCACCGATGATGCCAAGACGCGCGCCGGCCAGATCGTGAATCGCGTGCGTAAAGAAACAGAATTGTCCGGACTTCTGCCACTCGCCGGCGAGCACGTCATCGCGATACGCGATCAGATTGCGCCGCAGCGCGAGTATCAGTGCGAACGTGTGCTCGGGCACCGTGTTAATCGCATAGCCGCGAATATTGCACACGGCGATGCCGAGCCGCTGGCAAGCCGCTTTGTCGACGCAATCGGTGCCCGTAGCGGCGATGGCGACAAGTTTCAGATCGGGCAATTGAGCGAGCACGTCCTGCGTTAGCGCCACCTTGTTGATGATCGCGATCGACACACCGGCGAGCCGCTGCAACACCTGCTCAGGAGACGTGTTTTCATACTCGATCAACTGATGATCGAAGCGCGGCTCGCGCAACACGATTTGCGGCGCAAGCGTGGCGCGGTCGAGAAAGGCGATCTTATGCATGCTCATGTCCTTGTTGATTTACAGATGCCGCTTTGCTTCGGCCACGACATGCTGCGCGGTGATACCGAAGTGCTCGTACAACGTCTCCGCGGAAGCCGAGGCACCGAAGCCCGTCATCCCGACAAAACCGCCACGCTCGCCCAGATAGCGATCCCAGCCGAAACGCAGTGCCGCCTCGATACCGACGCGCACCGTGTTCGGACCCAAAACCGCGGCGCGATAGTCAGCGTCCTGTTCATCGAAGATTTCCCAACACGGCATCGACACCACCGCGGTCGCAATGCCCTCTTCCTGTAACCGAAGGCGTGCCTGCAACGCCAACGCGACCTCGGAGCCGGTGGCCAGCAACGTCACGACACGCGCGCCGCCGTCCGCTTCGGCCAGCACATAGGCGCCGCGACGCGACAACGACTCGGCGCTATATTCGCGGCGCACCAGCGGCAACGCCTGCCTTGCAAAAATCAACGTACTCGGCCCGCGCCGATGTTCGAGCGCGAGGGCCCAGCACTCGGCGGCCTCCACCGCATCCGCGGGACGCAGCACGCGCATATTCGGCATGGCGCGTAACGAGGCGAGTATCTCCACGGGCTGATGCGTCGGCCCGTTTTTGCCGACGCCGATCGAGTCGTGGCTGAACACGTAGTGCACCGGCAGGCCCATCAGCGCGGCCATGCGCATCGCCGGGCGCTGATAGTCGGAGAACGCCAGATACGTGACGCTGGTCGCGACGATGCCGCCGTGCGCGGCCATGCCGTTGGCCATCGCACCCATCAGATGCTCGCGCACACCGCAGTGGACGTACGCGCCGCTGTGGTCGTCGGCGGTGAAGGCGTGCAACTGGCGTTTGTGGCCCGTAGGCGCTTCGAGATCGGCGCAACCCACCATGCGTTCAGGCAGCAGCGGCGCGAACAGATCGCTGATCTCGCCGGACACGGTGATGCCAGGCTGCGGCTCGTCGCGTTCCACCGCACGCTTGCGGTAAGCGTCGAGCACGTCACACCAACCTTCCGGCAAGCCACCCGCCATGACCCGTTCGAACTCGGCGCACTGCGCGTCCGGCAACGCGGCGAGACGCGCATGCCACGCGTTGTATTCGTCACTACTGCGCCGGCCCGCTTCGCGCCATGCGCTCAGGATATCGGCGGGCACGTCGAACGGTGCGTGCGGCCAGCCGAGTTGTGCGCGCGCCGCGTCGGCATCCGCCTGGAACAACTTGCCACTATGGCCGCCGCGCTGTCCTTGCAAGCGCGCAATGCCGCGGCCGATGACCGTCTTGCACGCGATCATCGAGGGCCGCGGGTCGGCGCGCGCAATCGTCAACGCCGCGCTGACCGCTTCGAGATCGTGACCGTCGACTTCGATCACCTGCCAACCGGCAACGCGAAATCGCGCGCAGACATCCTCGCTGATCGAGAGTGAGGTGCTGCCGTCGTCGGTGATCTGGTTGTCATCCCAGCACAGGATCAGTTTGCCGAGCCGCAGATGGCCGGCCAGCGAGATCATTTCCTGACCGATGCCCTCCTGCAGACAGCCGTCGCCGACGAACGCATACGTGTAGTGATCGACGAGCTCGCGGCCGAAATTCGCCGCGAGATACGCTTCGGCGATGGCCATGCCGAACGCGTTGGCAATGCCTTGCCCCAGCGGACCGGTGGTCGCCTCGATACCATGCGCCGGCTCGTACTCGGGATGTCCCGCGCAATGCGAACCCAGTTCGCGGAAAGTCTTGAGCTGGTCAAGCCCGATCGCCGCATAGCCAGTCAGATACAGCAGCGAATACAGCAACAGCGAACCGTGGCCGTTGGACAGCACGAAGCGGTCGCGGTCGGGCCAGGTTGGATCGGCGGGATTGAATTTCAGGTGCCGGGTGAACAACGCGGTTGCGATTTCGGCCATGCCGAGCGGCACGCCCTGATGGCCTTCACCCGCGCACAGAATTGAATCGATGGAGAGGAAGCGGATCGCGTCGGCCAGCGGCAACTGGGGTGCTTGCTGACGAGATTGCGTCGCTGCGGCCAACAGCGAAGTCGACGGCGTAAGCGAAGCAATCGATGCAGCAGACTGAGCTTCAGTGGTGGACATGACAAAAGGCTCCTCTACGCCGCCCCGGCATGCAGGGCGGCGGCAATCAAAACGGATTGGATCAGGCGGAAGAACTTCGTCTGAGACGGCACCGCGCAGCCTCATACGTCAGCGGATCAATGCAGGAAACCTGTCGAAATCCACGGCACCGCGGCAACGATAATCAACCCAACCATCAACGCAGCGATATAACCAAGAATCGGCTTCATGCCTTCGTCGGGATGAATGCGGCTCACCGCGCAGGCCGAGTAATAGCCCACGCCGAACGGCGGTGCGAACAGGCCCACACCCATCGACAGGATCACCACCATTGCGTAGTGCACGTCATGGATGTGCATCGCCCGCGCGATCGGGAACATCAGTGGGCCGAACAGCACGATCGCCGGAATGCCTTCGAGCACGCTGCCGAGAATCACGAATACGCAGATGGATGCAGCCATGAACATCGCCGCGCCGCCAGGCAGAGCACCGAGCGTCTGCGCGAGCTGCCCTGAGAAGCCCGACTGCGTCAACGCCCACGCCATGCTGGTCGCCGCGCCGATGATCAGCAGAATCGCGCCCGACAACGTTGCTGTATCGATCAGCATCGGCTTGAGCCGCGCCCACTCGAAACGGCGATAGATCAGCAAGCCCGCCAGCACTGCATACGCAATGCCGATGGTCGAGACTTCGGTCGCCGTTGCAATACCTTCGACCACCGCGGCGCGAATCACGAACGGCAAGGCGATTGCAGGAAACGCGATGACGAACTTGCGCAGAATCTCCACGCCCGTCGCACGCTTGACGCCCGACATGTCTTCGCGTCGATAACGCCACTGCACCACGATGCACAAGGTGATCGCCAACACGATGCCCGGCAGCATGCCGCCTGTGAAGAGCGCCGAGATCGACACGCCAGTCACGGAACCGAGCGTAATCAGCACGAGGCTCGGCGGAATCGTCTCGGTCTGCGCGCCCGTCGCGGCCAGCAGCGCGACCAGATCGCCCGGCTTCGCACCGCGCGCTTTCATCTCGGGAAACAGCACGGGCGCAACCGCCGCCATGTCCGCGGCTTTCGAGCCCGAAATGCCCGACACCAGATACATCGCGCCGACCAGCACGTACGACAGCCCGCCGCGCACGTGACCCAGCAAGCTCGCGAGAAAAGCGATCATCGCCGCGGCCATGCCGGTCATCTCGATCAACTGGCCGAGAAACACGAAGAGCGGCACCGAAAGCAGGATCAGATGCGACATGCCCTCATCCATCCGGCCGACCACCACCGGCATCGGCGTATTCGTGGTCAGCGCGAGGTAGCCGAAGGTCGCGAGTCCAAACGAGAAGGCAATCGGCACGCCGCTTAGCACACCGAGCGCGACCAGGCCGACAAAGAAGATCAGTAGGTTGATATTGCCGAGATCGTGAAGCAGCGGGCCAAGCGCAATGAAGATGCCCGCCAGCGCACCGACCGTTGCAATCGCGGCGAGCGTCAGGCGCCAGTTGCCCATACGGGCGAGCCGTACCACTGCCACCAGCAGCATCAGCGCCGAACCGACCGGCAATGCCGCCGCGCGCCACGAGTTCGACAATTCGAGAGCCGGCGTGGTGATGAACGATTCGTCCTGCGCGAAGCTGATCGCCGGACCGATCACCATCGCGAGGAACGCGATCGGCGCGGCGATCGCGACCACGTCGAGAAAGGCGCGCACACCTGGCGGCGCCATGCCGACCAGCGCCGTCATCCGCATATGCTCGCCGCGCCGCAACGCGATCACGGCGCCAAGCATGGCGAGCCACAGGAACAGCATCGATGCGAGTTCATCGGACCACACGAGCGGCGCGTGCAGCAGATAGCGGCTCGTCACACCAGCCAGCAGCACGACGATTTCCGCAAGCACCAGCAACGCAGCGGGAATCTCCACCAGATGGCCGAGAGCGGAGTCGAGCGCACAGGCGAACCGATGCTGCCGCTCGTGCGAATAGGAGATCGAGATCATCGCATTACCCCAGTTTTCCGACGGACTTCTCCAGCAGCCCCCACGCCTCGTCGCCGTACTTGCCTTTCCAGTCGTGATAGAAGCTCGTCTTGGCCAGCGCGCCACGGAAAGCGTCCCGGTCAACATCGATAAAAGTAATACCCTTCTTTTTCAGGTCGTCGCGCAACGAGAGGCTGAGCCTGGCGATATCCGCGCGTTGCAGCATCGCGGCGCTTTCGAATTCACGCGTGACGATCGCGCGGATGTCCGCAGGCAGACGCTCCCAAGCAGCGCGATTGCCGAGAATCCAGTAACCGTCCCACACGTGCGACGTGAGGCTGATGTACTTCTGCACTTCATAGAGCTTGGCCGTCGCGATGATCGGCAGCGGGTTTTCCTGACCTTCCACCACGCCGGTTTGCAACGCTGAATACAGCTCGTTGAAATTGATCGGCGCGGGGCCGGCGTCGAGCGCCTTGAACAGCGAGGTCAGCATCGGCGCTTGCGGCACGCGAATCTTGAAGCCCTTCAGATCAGCCGGCGCGCGCAACGCCTTGGTGGACGAGCTAATCTGCCGGAAGCCGTTGTCCCACACCTTGCTCACCGACACGAGGCCCGACTTGCCGATCTGCGCGCGGATGTAGTTGCCGAGATCGCCGTCCATGGCCTTCCAGACCGCGTCGTAGTCCTTGAACGCGAAGCCGGTGTTGACGATGCCTGCGGCGGGCGTCAGCGTGGCCAGAATCGACGACGCCTGGTTGAAGAACTCGACGCCGCCATTGCGCACCTGCGAGAGCAGATCGGTGTCGGAGCCGAGCTGATTCTGCGGAAAGAGTTTGATATCGAGGCGGCCCTTGGTCGCTTCGCGAATGCGATTGATCGCCTCCTGCGCGCGGATGTTGACCGGATGTGTCGGGTCCTGGCCGGTTGCGAGCTTGTACGAAAACTCGGGGGCCGCCATCGCGCTTCGCGAGATGCTCCATAACGGCGCGGCGGCGGATAAGGTCGCACCGGCCTTCAGAAAGGTGCGGCGGCTGATGCCCTGCGGGGCGTTCGAACGGGTTGTCATGGTGTCTTCCTCCAATGCTGGATCGCGCGTCGTTATGGTTTTGGAATCTGAACCGCGGCGGCTGCACGTGTTGCTCGCCGCGGTCGTCTGTTCTCTACTACGTGGTCTCCATCGCCGCCGCCGGCCTCCCGCCCAACGGCCCGTCCTGCCGTTGGGCGTCAGCCGTGAATCAGCATGCCACCGTTCACATCGATCACCGCGCCGGTGATATACGACGACAGGTTCGACGCGAGGAACAGGAAGGCGCCGGCCACATCGTCAGGTACGCCCAAACGATTAAGCGGAATGCCCGCGAGAATTTCGCCGCGCTTGTCGTCGCTGATCTTGCCTGCGTTGATGTCGGTCTGGATCAGACCCGGCGTCACGCAGTTCACGCGAATGCCGTCGTTGCCGAGTTCGCGCGCCATCGCTTTGGCGAGGCCCAGCACGCCGGCCTTCGCCGCGGAGTAATGCGGGCCGCCGAGAATGCCGCCGCCGCGCTGCGCCGAGACCGACGACATGCAGCCGATCGAACCGCTCTTCTGCTTCTTCATCTGCGGGACGACCGCTTGCGACAGATACAACACGCCGCGCAGATTGACGTCGAGAATGCGGTCCCAACTTTCCGGGTCGATCTCGAGCAGCTTGGCAGCCTGGGTAATGCCGGCGTTGTTGATCAGGATATCGATCGATCCAAAATCGGCGACGGTGCGTTCGACAGCAGCCTGGCAGGCGCCACGGTCAGTCACATTGCACACGTAGCCACGATGTTCGGGTCCGATCGACGCTGCGGCTTCGACCGCGGCATTTTCGTCGAGGTCGAAAATGGCGATGCGTGCGCCATGCGCCGCGAACATGCGGGCGGTCGCCATACCGATGCCGCGCGGCGACGCGCCGCCGGAAATGACGGCGACCTTGCCGTCGAGTAGACGTGACTCTGACATGATGCGGATCTCCTGAATATGAAGCTTATGGTTTGCTAAATTGTTTGCTATCGGTAAGTGCGCGTATGTGCGGCGCCTACCCGCCTTGATGAACCTTTACCGCAACCACCCTTTAATCGTGTCGCACATCGCCTCGGTGGAAATGCCGTAGCGGTCGTGCAAGGTCGGTAGCGCACCTGCGTCAAGAAACGCGTCGGGCAAGCCGATATGACGGAACGGCGGCGTGACGCCATTGGTCAGCAGCACTGCCGCCACCGCTTCGCCCAGGCCACCGATCACCGTATGGTTCTCCGCCACCACGACAAGGCGGCCGGAACGGCGCGCTTCGCGCAGCAGCGTGGCGGTGTCGAGCGGCTTGATGGTCGGCACGTGCAGCACACCTACGTCGACGCGATCGGCGGCCAGCGCCTTCGCCGTTTCCAGCGCGCGCATCGTCATGATCCCGGACGAGATGATCAGCACCTCGGCGCCGTCGCGCAGCAGCTTCGCTTTGCCAAGTTCGAACTGGTAGTCGTATTCGTCGAGCACGACTGGCACGTTGCCGCGCAACAGTCGCGCATACACCGGCCCGCGATGGTCGGCGATGGCCGGCACCATCTGCTCGATTTCGATGGCATCGCACGGGTCGATCACCGTGAGGTTCGGCATCGCACGGAACAGGGCGAGATCTTCTGCCGCCTGGTGGCTCGGGCCGTAGCCAGTCGTGAGGCCGGGCAACGCGCAGACGATCTTGACGTCGAGGTTGTCCTCGGCAATCGCCTGATGGATGAAGTCATAAGCACGGCGTGCGGCGAACACGGCGTAGGTGGTGACGAACGGCTGCGCGCCTTCGTGCGCCATGCCGGCCGCGGCGCCCATCAGCAGTTGCTCGGCCATGCCCATCTGGTAATAGCGCTCCGGGTATTCCTTCGCGAACAGATGCAGGTCGGTGTACTTGCCGAGATCGGCCGTCATGCCGACCACTTCGGGGCGGTTACGCGCCAGTTCGACCAGTGCGTGGCCAAACGGGGCCGAGCGGGTGATCTGCCCTTCACCTGCAATCGAGGCGATCATCGCCGATGTTTTCAGACGCGGTTTCGGTACGGCGGCGCTCATACGGTTCTCCCGGCTTCCAGCGCCTGCAGCGCGAGTTGCCACTCGTGCGCATCGACGCGGATAAAGTGATTTTTCTCGCGCGCTTCGAGGAACGGCACGCCACACCCCATCCGCGTATCGCAGACGATGATTCGCGGTTGCGCTTCCGGATGCGCGTGTGCCGCATCGAACGCGGCGACGACGGCGGCGAGATCGTTGCCATCCACGCGTTGCACGAACCAGCCGAACGCCTGGAGTTTGTCGACCAGCGGCTCGAACGCCATGACGCTCGACGACGGGCCGTCGGCCTGCTGGTTGTTGACGTCGACCATCGCGATCAGGTTGTCGAGCTTCCAGTGAGCGGCCGACATCAGGCCTTCCCAGATCGCGCCTTCATCGAGTTCGCCGTCGGAGAACAGCGTGTAGACGCGGGCATTCGAGCCTTTGCGCTTCAGACCCAGGCAGCGGCCCACCGCGATCGTCAGCCCCTGTCCGAGCGAGCCGCCGGACATCTCCATGCCGGGCGTATAGCTCGCCATGCCGGACATCGGCAGACGGCTGTCGTCGCTGCCGTAGGTTTCCAGTTCTTCGTCGGCGATGATGCGGGCCTCGATCAGCGCGGCGTACAGCGCGATGGCGTAGTGACCGTTCGATAGCAAAAAGCGGTCGCGGCCTTCCCATTCGGGGTCGTCGGCGCGATAGCGCATGGCGCGGAAATAGGCGACGGCGAGGACATCGGCGATATCGAGCGCCTGGCCGATATAACCCTGCCCCTGCACTTCGCCCATGCGCAGCGCGTTGCGGCGAATCTGATAGGCGTGCTCCGCGAGTTGGGCGTACGGCGCGGTTTCGCTAGTGGTCACTGTTTGTCTCCTTATGGATCGCTTTGCAGGGGCCGCTGTGATGCCGATCCCAGTGACTCAAGCGTAATCTCGCGCTCACACGCGCTCAAACGAATTAAGATGGGCCAATGGATGAATTCAATTCACCTTGATGCTGCCATGCACAATCGCGTCACCTTCAAGTCGATACAGGCATTCGAGGCCGCCGCGCGGCTCTCGTCGTTTGCGCTCGCAGCAGACGAACTGTTTGTCACGCCCTCAGCCGTCAGCCATCAGATCAAGCTGCTGGAAGAGCAATTGAGCATTCGTCTGTTCCATCGGCTGCACCGTACGGTGATCCTGACGGACTATGGGCGGCAATACGCTGAGGAAATCACCGCGGCGTTCGCGCGGATCGACTCAGCCACCCGCGAGATCGGGCGCGCCGCCAAGAGCGACATCCTCACGATCCATTGCACGCCCAGTTTTGCGACTCAATGGCTGATGCCGCGCATCGCGCGTTTCAGTGCGGCGCATCCGGATATCGACGTACGGTTGAATGCCTCGTCAGAGGCGGTGGATCTGATCTCGGAAGCGGTGGATATCGACATCCGCTACGGTCCGAGAAAGTTGCAGCCGGCCGGCACAATGGTGCTCGAATTGCCACCCGAGACGATCGTGCCGTTGTGCTCGCCCGCGCTGATGGCTGGAGAGCATCCGCTGCGCAGCGTCGCGGATTTACCGCACCATGCGCTGATTCATAGCGAGGGGTGTCTGGTCGGATGGCGAGACTGGATGCGTCTTTATCGCAAGACGCGGCTCGATATTGGACGCGGTCCGCGTTTCGATCGATCGTTCATGGCGATCAGCGCGGCAGTGGACGGCTTGGGCGTCTGCCTCGAAAGCCTGCTTCTGGCGCAGCGTGAACTGGAAACGGGGCGACTGGTGGCGCCGTTCGGCCTGGAAGGACTTCCAGTACATGGCTATACGCTGAACCTGCTGAAGTCTCGCGCCGAATTGCCGAAGCTGCATAGCTTCCAGGATTGGCTGTTTGCGGAACTTGAGAAGTGATGCGCGTGCGGCACTGATCCGGTGATGCGCAATGCGCTGCCGGTGACAGTGCCGACTACCGGCCTTTAAGGTTTGCCTTTGAGGGTGAACGGCGCAAGCAGTGACCGCACGTCGACCTGCTGCCCCTGAAGCAGAAGCAGCCTCGCGTGAAGCACCGTGTTCTCAAGAACGAGCTTAGCGGTGCTCAGCAGATACAGCGCGTGGATATCGGAGATCGACATGTTGCCTGCTTCGACCTGGTGGTGACGCTCGACAAGTGAACTCATGACGAGCCGCCTGAGTTCCTGTTCTCCAAATGGAAGGTCCGCGTAGTCGATCGGGTCGTCGGCTTCTACTTCCCGCAGCAGTTCCACCAGCGTTTCAGTGCTCACGTCCATGTGCAGGCTCCACGTTGTCGTTCAAGACCAGCATAGCCAAACAGAGTCACCAGCACTGACAGCCTACCGTTTCTATTTAAGGGAGTCCAGCTTGAGCAGAGCAGTAGAATGCTCCGGATACGGAGGGGCACGCCATGGCAAGAATAACGAGTGTCGGCATTGAACAACTGCGGCCGCTGCAGGCAACGGTCGGCATGCTGGAAGTCGATGCAAAACGAAAGCGCCTGCTGGCCATGGATGCAAAGTCTTTGAAAGACTTTCTGAAAAGCGCACCGATTCCCACCGTCATCGGCAAGCATGACAGGCACTATGTCATCGACCACCACCATCTCGCGCGTGCGCTGTGGGATGGCGGTATCGCGAAAGCGTTCGCCGAGGTCGTAGCGGACCTGTCGCGGCTGCCGGACGCGAAGTTCTGGGACACCGTGATTGAAAGGCGCTGGGTGCATCCCTACGATGAACGCGGCATCCTGCGAGCCATTTCCTCGATCCCCGATGAGGTTTCCGCCCTCACGGACGATCCGTACCGCAGCCTCGCCGCATTCGTGCGCGACGCGGGCGGCTATCTGAAGACACCGGAACCCTTCGCCGAATTTCAGTGGGCGGACTTTTATCGCACACGTATGCCGGTCTGGACGAGCGAGTCGCAGTTCAAGGCAGCAGTGGAGCAGGCAGTCCACCTTGCGTGGAGCCCCGACGCCCGGACACTGCCGGGTTTCAAGTCCCGCCGCGCGAAATAGCGTCGAGATAGTCGCCGGCAAAGAAACCGTTCGACGCCCCGAAAAGTAAGTCGCTGGAGCGTCGAACCGCAGCGAAGAGCAACTTATCCGTGTCGCTTCTTCTTCAACTCGATCGTTTCGAATAACTCATAGTTCTGCGTCGGTGTTTGATCCGCACCCGGCGCGTGGTAGTAGTTCATCGTGATCGTGGTCTCGCCACCCGGATGGCCCGGATCATGATCGAACACCGCGATACCGTAGCCCGTGCCCGTATCCCGTTGCGCCGACCACACTGCATCTTCAACGGCATCCGCGCTGGCACGCACAAACGTACTCGCGGTCGTCCCGGCAACCGGACGATTCGGCCGCGTAAAAATACGCGCCTGCGGCAAGCCGGTGCCGATATCCACCCCGTACACATCGAGCGGCGCACTCGTCCCGCCACCGCCGAGAATCAGGTGAATCGTGCCGTGACTCGTATCGAACGTCGATGCCCCCGACGACACGGCCGACATCACCGGCCGCGGCTGCAATGTATCGACCACGCGTCCTGTGGCGATATCGGTGCCCTTGTTGTGATTGCAGCCGCGCACGGGATAGCTGCGCTCGTAATCATGGTCATGCCCGCACAGCACCAGATCGACGCCGTAGCGGTCGAACAGCGGCAGCCAGGCTTCGCGGATGCCCTTGTCGGAACCGTTGCCGGTCTTCGATGAACTCAGCGCGTCCTGATGCATCTGCACGACGATCCAGTCGACTTCGTCGTCTTCCGCCGCCCGGTGCAATGTCTTCTCGAGCCAGCGGGTCTGCTCGCCCTCGCTATAGCCACGCACATAGAGCGACGTGCCTGGTTGAATCGGCGGATTGCCGGTACTCGCCACCGGCACGAGAGGATTCGGGCCGGCCACGAACGCAGCCGCATCCTGATAGACCACGTCATCAGCATCGAGCGAGATGAAGAGCACCGAACTCACGCGGAAGCTGTACCAGCGTCCCTGGAAGCGCGTGTGATTCTCCGGCAGCGTGTAGCGCGAGAGATACGAGGCGAGGCCCTGTTCGCCGTTGTGGAATTCGAGCTCGTGATTGCCCGGACAGGGCATCCACGGCCGGTTCGACGCCGAGGTCTGGCAGTTGTTGCCGAAATCGCGCCACACGTCGGGCTGGTGCATCGGGTTCAGGTTGGCGTAGCAGAGATCGCCGTTGAGCAGGTGGAACAGCGGCTGAAATCGCTCGACGGCCTGAACCGCGAAACGGCTTTGCGGCGACGACAGGACCCAGCCGGTGTTGGGCGTGGCGAGATCGCCGTAGCTCGTCCAGCGAAACGACGCGCGGCCGCGGGGCGCAGTGCGGAAGCTCGCGGTGAAGGGCTGGGCCGCGTTGCTGTCGTTGTCGGCGCTCACCTCGTACTCGTAGCTCGTGTCGGCCTTCAGGCCACGCAGACGCGCGTGATAGGTGAACACGACTTCGCCGTTGAGGCCATCGGTATAGGTGCTTTGCACGCCGTGCACCGTTACTCTCGCCCCGCCCCCGCCGCTTAACCGCACTTGCGGATTGACCGCCGGTGCCGGCGATGCCCACGACACGGTCACTTCGCTCGTCGGATCGTTGCCCCATGTCAGGTGGATCTGCTCCGGCGTACCGTCGGGCGTGCCGTTCGCGGCCCGCGCCGCCGACGCGAGCGCGCCCGCGGCCGTCGCGAGGCTCGATGCGCCCGCAAACTTCAGAAAGCCACGGCGCGAGACGATGGTAGCGCCCTGATCGGTCGGCAAATCCTTGTCGATTTTCTTGTTTGTCATGTCGGGTGTTTTTGTAGGGGGGTGGAAGGTCGGCAACGCGGACGGCGAACGCACGGTGTTATGTGAGCCGCGCGTGCCGTGTCGGACCAAGGTGCGACAGAAGTGACAGGGCATCCTAGTCGCGAAGCTATGACATGCAGATGAAACGGCTGGACGTGGGCGGTGCCGTGCCGCCTCTTTCGGGAGAGACTACACCGCGTCGGCGCGGTGCATCACGCCGCCCGACCGCCGTGATCATTCAGTCGATAGACGGTGTAGAAGCCGCCCAATTAACCTCGTAAAAACCCTCATGGCGGCCCAAATTACTGCATCACAATCGGCCCGTTGGCCGCGCTGAAACCCCTCGCTTACCCCGCCCACTCATTAAGGGGCTGCATCCCTCACCCTGCCGCCGTGTAAACTGCTGACTTTTTTGACTCTGGTGGTATGGTGCAAGCCCCACAGCGCACAGCTTTCAGTGGCCCGGCGCTCATTCGTTTACTTGCTCGCCTGACGGACGTCGACGTTCCCGAATCCAGCCAGTCGCTTTCGGACCAGCTAAGCCAATGGCTCGGCTGGACCGACGCGATCGCGTTGTCCTCGGCGCTGAGCAACGCTCCGCCCGCCGTCGCCGTCGGCGCACGCGCCTTCAGCGACGCTGAAGAGAGCGAGTGCGCCCGCGTGCGCGCGTCGTTGGCGGATGCCATCGTCGGCGATAGCGTGTTTGCCGTCGCGAGGCGTCGCGGGTCGGCGGCGCAGGCGCTCCCGCAAGGCGCCCCGGCGGATGCGCCAGTCGATTACGCGGTTTTTCGTCAGCGCTACCTCTCCATGCAGCAGTCGATGGAGACGGGCATCGGCACCCTGCGCGCCCGACTGCGGGCCATGCTGGCCGCCAGAACGCCCGCCATGGCCCGGCTCGCGGTGGTGGACGCCGTGATGGAGCGAGCGCTCAGCGAGCGTGAGCGGAGTCTGCTGGCCGCCGTGCCCGGCTTGCTCAAGGGGCACTTCGAGCGTTTGCGTGAGGCGGAGCAACAGACGCTGGCCGACGCCGAAGCCTCGGGGGACGCCGCAACCGTC
>CABFVV010000133.1_pt1 | contig 20574 bp, 15 predicted proteins | sample 8864751 | NCBI WGS metagenome assembly CABFVV01 (sample SAMEA5735770, study PRJEB23740) | soil metagenome | biome: forest; feature: forest soil; material: soil | place: USA | collected 2013-10-13 | depth 0.1 m | reverse complement strand
GGTTCAGTTAAGAACCGGTCGCTCACTCAACGTACTGACGAATGATTAACCTGCCGGCGTGAATCCACCCCGACAGGAAAACCTTCCTTTAATACTCGTGTGAGACTTGATACTTTCGCTTCCGGCAAACCCCGAAGGATCCACCGGCGCGTCGCGCATCAAGCGCCCACACTTATCGGCTGTTAATTTTTAAAGATCGATTACGCACTCACTACCGGAACAGCGCCGCGCGTCGTCAACATCACAACCACCCGGCACCGCTTCGTTCTGCGTCGCTGCATCAGCAGCAGAGAAACGAGATTATGGAGAACGGTCGGCACATCGTCAATCCCCTCAGTGCAATTATTTTCAAAAAGTTGAGAGACGCCGAAGCAGTCCACTTCACGGCGCCAGAAAAATACTTAGGTATCCAAGTTAATTATCGGCCAATAACAGCGATCGTGATTTTTTGCAAGCGAGAGGCGCCAATACTAACGAGCGAACTCACGCCGCAAGAAGCGGAGGAGACGGAGGATGCTGGGGGGGGAACACAGGAGGCCGAGGGAATGAGTGAACGAAGGGGCACAGTAAAACTGGAAGGCAAAGACAAACAGGAAGCGCAACCGAGGGGAGTGGCGTTATGAAGTACTCTTCGGCGCGCGCAGCGCCGCCGGAAGAATGACGCCCTTGTCACTGGCGTATGCAGGTGCACGAACCCAGATTCCAGATGCACCACTACCCGTTGCAGGCCACGGTGCCCACTTAGCATGAGCGGTTTGAGCTGCTTTCTTTTGCCTACTTTTCTTTGCAGCCGGCAAAGAAAAGTAGGTGCCGCCCCGCACAGGGGCAACGCCAATAGACCACTAACAAATCAAGGAAAACCACAGCCCCTAGACAAACAACCCCTAAAGCTCCCGCCCAGCACAGCCGTAAACAAGTAATCCCGCCACATATTTAGCCGCCGACCATGGAAAACCAGACAGAAGCCCAAGCCGAAGCTCAAGCCGCGGCCCCAACACCGTCGTTGACTCTGGAAGCCGTACCAGTAGGCACCCCTCTCGACTGGCCAATCGCAGACTCCGACGGCACGCTCCTCTTCGCCGACGGCACCATCCTGGCGACCACGGACGAGCGCAAATTCCTCTTCGACAACTTCCACCCGCACCGCGGCGACCTGCTGGCAAAGGCCCCACAACCGGAGTCCCAAACCGACCACCCCGCCGACACCGCCGGCAACCTCACACTAAAAGACATGCACCTGACGATAGGTGCATTAATCGGCGTACGGTCGCAGCTCGGCAGCGGTGCCCCGATGCATCCATGCCGCATCATCGGTTTCGCGCCCAACCATGCGCTCTTCGTCACGCCGCCACTGCAAGACGGCCGCATCCTCCCGCTGCGCCTCGGTGAAAACATCGAGATCGTCGCCATAGCAAGCCATGCCGTGTTTCGTTTCGTCTGCACAGTCGAGGCCGTGTGCTGCGCCCCATTCGACTACGTAGTGCTATCGAAGCCCGGTGTGATCCGCCGCCTGCGCGAACGCAAGTCGATCCGCGTCCACGCGCACCTCGCGGTGCGCTTCGGCATCGGCGAAACCGGCGACTCATACGACGGTCTGGGCCTCGCCAAAAGCATCAGCGCACTCGGCATGTCGCTGGCCACTTCGTGGACGCTGGGTGCAGTCGGCGAACGACTGCGCATCGCCTTCTGCCTCAAATCGGCGGAGATGCAAACGGAGATCGAAACCACCGCAGTCATCCGCAACGTGCAGAAAGGCAGTGCGCCGGGCGAGCCGTCGACCCACGGCCTCGAACTCGATCAACTCGACGCCGCGCAGCAGATGGCGATGAAAGTCTTCGTATTCGACCGCCAGGACGACGTGCAGTACTGGTCCAACGGTTTGAAATAAGCGCGCGAAAACGTGCCGGCCGTCGCGCGTGTCGCTCAGACTCAGGCGATCAGTTCGTCCGGCGTAAACAGCGCCGCGCCCCATGCATCGGCAAGTGCCTGGCAACGGCCCAACCGTATCGCCGCTCGCTCGAAGTCGACGAATACCACCTCATCCGCGTGTCGCGGCCGCGTCGGTTGATCGCCACTGCGCCCATCGGTCAGAATCCACAGCCAGCGCTGCTGCGCGGGCTTGCGTCGGACGCTGCGCTCCAGCACCTGCGCGGCATGACGTACGCCGGACGCTAACGGCGTCCCACCGCCCCCGCCCACCGGTCTTAGCCACCGCTCGTTCCACCAGCGCGGCACAGCCGGACCGAAGCGCAGATCGGCACCAGCCCCGCCAAAACACACCAGCGCCGCCTCGGCGCGAGCGGCACTGGCGCGATCGAACAACGCGATCAGCAGACCCTTGGCGAGCGCGAGGCGTTGGCCGCCAAGCATGGAACCGGAGCAATCGAGCACAAAGCAATGCAGCACCCCGCCCCGCGGCGCCTCTCGCGCGAAACGCAGATGCTCGGTGCGCAACGTGTCCTGACGCATTGCGATGAGCGTCGGCAGCCATGCAATGCGCTTGCCCGGCGCACCTTGCAAGCGGCTACGCGGACCTGCGCCGGCACCTTGCCGCCATCGAAAACCGCTGCGCGAGTCAGCGGCGGCACCCTTCCGATGGCTCAGCGTTTTTTTGCGTTGAGCGGAATGACGCCTTTCACCTGCGCGACGCCTGCGGGCTGCGGTGACAAGTAACCCCAATCGCTATCGCCGGCAGCGGCGGCGCTTGACGTTGAATCTAGTGAAGATGGCGAGGACGCAGCATCCGCATCGTCGACAACCTGCCGCGGCGCTTCACTCTCACGTGCGTCGCCACCTGCACGCGTCTCGCGATCGTGGCGCCGATGCATCAGCACCGACTCAGCGACCCGTTCGACATGCTCCGTCGTCACCGCAGCCGCCTGCTCCAGCGCCGCCAATGCCCGCGCCGCGCGCAACATCACGAGATCGGCACGCAACCCATCGACCGCCGCGTCGATGCACAGCGCACTCACATGCGCATGCACGGCGTCGTCGAAGTCAAGTTGCGGCAGCACTTCACGTGCCGCATGAATCCGCTGAACATACGTTTCCTGTTGCTGCGTATAGCCGGCACGAAAACCCTGCGGATCGAGATCGAACGCCAGACGTGCCTTGACGATCTGCTGACGCACCTGTGGCTCAAAACAGTTCTGCAACCCGACCATCAAACCAAATCGATCGATCAGTTGCGGCCGCAACTCGCCTTCTTCCGGATTCATCGTGCCGATCAGCACGAAGCTCGCATCGTGACTATGCGAGACGCCATCGCGTTCGATGGTATTCACTCCACTGGCAGCCGCATCGAGTAACGCATCGACGAGCGCATCGGGCAGCAGATTCACCTCGTCGACATACAGTACGCCGCGATGCGCTTTCGCGAGTAAGCCAGGCGAAAAACGCACCGAGCCATCGCGCAGCACGGTTTCGATATCGAGCGTGCCGATCAGGCGGTCTTCACTCGCGCCCAGCGGCAAATTCACCAATTGCCCTTCGGGTAACAGCTCCGCGAGCGCGCGCGCCGCGGTCGACTTCGCCGTGCCGCGGGGCCCGCTCACCAGCACGCCACCCAGACCAGGATCGATCGCAGCGAGCAGGAGCGCCTGCTGCAATGGCGTCTGGCCAATCAGCGCGGCAAAGGGGAAAGCGAGCCGTTGGGTCGCAGCATTCATGTTTGCATTCCTTCGATCTGCTGCTCGCTCGCGAGCAGATGCTGTTCGACTTGCGCGCGATAGTCGCCGGGCGCCTGCCACAAGCCGCGCTGCATCGCTTCGAGCAGACGCTCGCAGATCGAATGCATGGCGTGCGGATTGTGCCGTTGCAAGAACTCGCGCGTGTCGGCGTCGTTCAGATAAGCGTCGGTGACGAGCGCATATTGATGATCGGCGATCACGCGCGCGGTTGCGTCGTAGCCGTAGAGATAGTCGACCGTCGCCGCGATTTCGGCGGCACCCTTGTAGCCATGGCGTTTCACGCCATCGAGCCATTTCGGATTGACCACGCGCGAGCGGACCACCCGCGCGATCTCTTCATGCAGCGTGCGCACGCGTGGCGCGGCCGGATTGCTGTGATCCGCGTGATAGATCTGTGGTTGAGTGCCAGTCAGGTGCCGCACAGCCGCGACCATGCCACCCTGGAACTGGTAGTAATCGTTCGAATCGAGCAGGTCGTGCTCGCGGTTGTCCTGGTTCTGCAGCACGACGTCCATTGCGGCGAGACGTGTGCCGAATGCCTGGCGCGCTTCTTCGCCGGCGCTTTTCTGAGTGTAGGCGTAACCGCCCCAGGCCTGATAGGCGTTCGCGAGATCGGCGTCGGTTTGCCATTGCTGCGAGTCGATCATGTCCTGCAGACCCGCGCCATAAGCGCCAGGCCGCGCGCTGAACACGCGCCAGCCGGCACGCTTGCGCGCCTCGGCGGCGTCCATGCCGCGCGCAATCAGCACGTCGCGTTCGCGCAGCACACGCGCGCGGATCGGGTTCAGTTCTTCGGGCTCGTCGAGTTCGGCCACGGCCTGCACGGCGGCGTCGAACAGATGCATCACGTTCGCGAAGGCATCGCGGAAAAAGCCGGATACGCGCAACGTGACGTCGATACGCGGCCGGTCGAAGGCCTCGATCGGCATGATTTCGAAATCGGTCACGCGATGACTGCCTGGAGCCCACTTCGGCCGCACGCCGAGTAAAGCGAGTGCCTGGGCGATATCGTCGCCACCGGTGCGCATGGTCGCGGTGCCCCATACCGAGAGGCCGATCGCGCGCGGATAGTCGCCCTTCTCCTGCAAATGCCGTTCAATCAACTGCTGCGCGGATTTCAAACCGAGCGACCATGCCGCTTGCGTCGGCACTGCGCGCGTATCGACCGAATAGAAATTGCGGCCGGTAGGCAGCACGTCGGGCCGTCCGCGCGACGGCGAACCGCTCGGCCCCGGCGGCACGAAACGCCCCTCAAGGCCGCGCTTCAGGTTCAGCATTTCCTGCGGACCGCAGGCGTCGAGCCGCGGCAATACGTCGTTGCGCAGACGTTCGATCACGCGTTCGGCTTGCGGCAAAGTTCCGCTTGCGGGCGCCGCATCGGACGTTTCATGGCCGCACACTTCACGCAACATCTCAGCCGCCAGCAGTTCCAGACGCTCGCGTGTATCGCCACAATGCCGCCAGGGCGCATCGCTCACCCGCTGCAATACCTCAGGACGTGGACCGTCCCACGCCGCAGCCCAGTCCACCGACAACGGATCGAACAGATGATCCATCAGCAGATCGCGCGCCAACGCGTCGATCAAACCAGCCTTGCCGCCCTGGCCATCGCCGACCGGAAAGCGCCCCAGCGCCAGCAACGTATCGCGCCGCTGCACACCCTCAGGCGACTGCCCGAACGTATGCAAGCCGTCGCGAATCTGCGCCTCCTTCAACTCGCACAGCCACGCATCGACGCGCGTCAGCAGCGCATCTTCATCGTCCTGACCGTTCGGCTCCGCAAGACTCAACTCGTCATGCAGCTTATGCTCGACGATGGTCGCGAGAATGGTGCGCCTCAACAGCTTCGAGCGGCGCGGGTCGACCATCAGTGCTTCATAGTATTCGTCGACCTGGCGCTCGAGGTCCTGCAACGGCCCGTAACTTTCGGCGCGCGTGAGCGGCGGCATCAGGTGATCGATGATGACGGCCTGCGCGCGACGCTTCGCCTGACTGCCCTCGCCCGGATCGTTGACGATGAACGGATACAGATGCGGCATCGGGCCGAGAATCAGATCGGGCCAGCAGGCATCGCTCAACGCGACGCTCTTGCCGGGCAGCCATTCGAGATTGCCGTGCTTGCCGACATGCACGACCGCGTCGATGCCGAACTGATGACGCAGCCAGAAATAGAACGCCAGATACGCATGCGGCGGCACGAGTTCAGCGTCGTGATAGCTCGCGTAATCGCCCTGCTCGCGCGAACGCGACGGCTGAATCCCAACGAACACCTGCCCGCAACGCCAGCCCGCGATCATGAAACGGCCGCGCCGCAGTGTCGGATCCTGCTCGGGTGAGCCCCAACGCGCGTTCAGCGCATTGCGAGCTTCGGCGGGCAACGCATTGAAGTACACAAGATAGTCGTCGAGCGCGAGGCTTTGCAACGCAGGCCGCAAGTCACGCACGACCGGATCGTTGGTCACGCCTTCGGTCAGCTTCTTCAACAGCGCGTCACCGTCGGCGAGCAGCTCGGCCACGCGATATCCCTCATCGCGCAACATGGACAGAATGCCGACCACCGAGGCCGGGGTGTCGAGCCCTACGCCATTGCCGATGCGCCCTTCGCTCATCGGATAGTTGGCGAGGATCAGCGCAAGTTTCTTGTCCGCGTTATCGAGCGTGCGCAGACGGCACCAGCGGCGGCTCAATTCGGCCAGAAAGCCGACGCGTTCGAGGTCCGGTTGGTAGCGGACCACGTCGACTTCGGTATGCGGACAACGATAGGCGAGGCCCTTGAAGCTGATCGCCCGCGTGATGATGCGGCCGTCCACTTCCGGCAGCGCAATATGCATGGCGATATCGCGCGAGTTGAGGCCCTGATTGTCCTTGACCCAATCCTCGCGATTGCCGCCGCTCAGGATCACCTGCATCACCGGCGCGTCGCCGGCGAGCGCAAGCGGCTCGGGGTCATCGATAGCGGACGCGGCGAATGCGGTTGTATTCAGCACCAGCGCGACATCATGTTGCGCGCACAACTGCTGTACGACGTCGCGGCTCATCGCGTCTTTAAGCGAGGTAATCGCGATCGGCAGCGGATTCAGGCCTTGCGCTTCGAGCGCATCGATCAGGGCGTCGAACACGGCCGTGTTGGCCGCTTGCAGATGCGCCTTGTAGAACAGAATCGCAGCGACCGGCGCGCCCTCCCGCCAGCGCGCCTGCCAGTCGGCAATGGTCGGCGTGTCGCGTTCGGGATGGTAGAGCGTCGCGGCAGGCAACGCGCGCGGCAGCGCAGGCTCGCGCCCCCAGCCAAGCGCGCGGTACGCGAGAAAGCGCAGGAACGCCTCGGCATTCTGCGGGCCGCCTTCACGCAGATAGCGCCATAGCTGATGACACAGATCGGCGTCGGCGGTGCTGCGCGCGAGCAGATTCGGGTCTTCCTGCAGATCGCCGGAGAACATCGCGAGCGTCTGCTGCTTGCGCTCGGCGAGCGCGACCACCTGTTCGATGCCGTACGGCCAGTACGCCTCGCCGCCGAGATGATCGACCACCACGACACGCGCATGCTGCAACACGTCTTCGACATAGAAATCGACCGAAGCCGGTTGCCGCAAATACGTGACGTTCGCAAGCCGCACGCTCGGAAAACCCGCGCCCAGACGAGGAAACACGCTCGCGAGCAACGACAGCGTGGTATCCGCGGAGCTGAGCACCACGATATCGGCGGGCCGTTGATCGATCCGGATCACGCCCTGTGTATCGTCGACAAAACCGCCCGGCGTAGTGCGCAGCAGATGCATGACAGGTTACGCCTGTTGCGGCTGGGCGCTGTTCGCGACGGCGCCCAACGCAGCGTCGAATGCCTGTTGCAGCGCGGCCTGGTCGAGGTCTTCGCCGATCAGCACGAAGCGGCTTTGTTGCTCTGCGCCCGTTTCACCCGCTTGCCAGCGCCGGTCGAAATAACTATCGAAACGACGGCCCACGCCCTGGATCACCAAGCGCATCGCCGCACCCGGCAACGCCGCGAACCCTTTCACGCGGTAAATCGTGTTGGTTTCGACGAGGCCCTGCAACGCGGCGATCACGGCTTCGCGCGACGAAACATTCGCGTGCACCACCACCGAATCGAACTCGTCGTGATGGTGATCGGCGTCTTCGGCCGAACCGTGATGGTCGTGGCGCAGATGAATCGTTTCTTCCGACGCCGCTTCAAGGCCCAGCAGCGTATGCAGGTCGAGTTGACCCATCTGCGCGCGCACGATCTTCACTTGCGGCGGAATTTCTTCGCGGATGGTGGCCTCGACAGAAGCCTGCTGCGCGTCGTCGAGCAGATCCGTTTTGTTCAGAATCACCAGATCGGCCGCCGACAATTGGTCTTCGAACAATTCGTGCAACGGCGATTCGTGATCGAGATTCGGATCGGCCTTGCGTTGCGCATCCACGGCGACCGGGTTGTCGGCGAACTGGCCGCTCGCCGCGGCCGGGCCGTCAACCACGGTAACGACCGCGTCGACGGTAAAGCTATTCTTGATCTGCGGCCAGTTGAACGCCTGGACCAGCGGCTTCGGCAATGCGAGGCCGGACGTCTCGATCAATACATGATCGATCTGCTCGCGGCGCTCCACCAGCTTTTCCATCACCGGGAAAAACTCTTCCTGCACGGTGCAGCACAGGCAGCCGTTCGCGAGTTCATACAGTTGCCCTTCGGTTTCGACGCCGTTTTCATCGCAGCCGATGCCGCAACCCTTGAGGATTTCCCCGTCGATGCCGAGTTCGCCGAACTCGTTGACGATCACCGCGATGCGCTTGCCGCCCGCATGCTGAAGAATGTGCCGCAGCAGCGTGGTCTTGCCGCTGCCGAGAAAGCCCGTGACGATGGTGACGGGGATCTTGCGCATTTGAGTTTGCATCGTGAGGTCCATCCGTAGGAGCTGCTCGTGCACGCCGGCGCATTGTGTACAGGTTGGGCAAACGGGGCACATGCCCCAAACCACGACATTAACCAGACACGGGGACGAACAACGGCGTTGCCGAGGCAACCGAAAAACAGAAAACGAGAATGAGGTCATGAACGCGCCACCGCATCCCCGCGATGGTCGTTCTTCGTAGTCTGGCCGGTATCCGGGCTGGCGAAAGCGCCGCTTCCCCTTCCCGGACGAGTGGTTTCTCGCCCAGTGGTTATATGCCGACGCGGCCTTGCGCGTGGACATCGAAGCCGGCTCCGCGGCGCTCTTGAACGCACCGCTTTTCGCTTACCGTTGCGGGGGCAGCACAGGTTGACCCGGTCCATTGCAGGTGGGCACCCTGTTTCCCGTTTAACTGCATGCGCACGAGCGCGCACGCGAGCACCAAAGTGCGTGCGAGTGTAGGCCGAGCGCCCCGTGCCGTCAAGGAACCGCGGGCTGCGGCAAGGCCTTTCCACAGTGCCGGCGCGGCCCGCCGTGTGCTATCGTATGCGCGCGTTTGGTGCCCGCATATGCGTTCGCATGTGCAGTTAAACGGGAAACAGGCCGCGCTCGCTGCGCTCAACCTGTGCTGTCCCCGCAACGGTAAGCGACCTGCGGTGCTTTCGCATCGCGCATGCGTTTTTGATGCCACTGTCCGACGAATCCGGACGGGAAGGCAAAACGCATGAGGCCGCCAGCCCGGATACCGGCCAGACGCGGAGGCAGCGAACGTCACGCTGCCGGCCGCCGGAATCCGCGAGGGACGGATGTGAAGGCGCTGAAGCACGACGTCGCGCGGCCGTTGGCGTTTCCCTGTGAGAAACGCGGCGAGCAGCGTTATTCGTCGCGCGTAATCCGTAGCACCGCATGACCTCAATTTCCGTCGCCTCCGGCCTCATCGAGCCTCATCCGTTTCCGTTTATCACGACATGGCGCACGCCATGCACGCCGCAATGAGCCGCGCCTGGCTGATCGGCGCCGGCCCCGGCGATGTCGAACTGATGACGCTCAAGGCAACGCGCGCGTTGGCGCAAGCCGATGTGGTCCTGGTCGACGATCTGGTGAACCCCGACGTGCTGCAGTTCGCGCGCGCCGACGCGCTGGTCGTGTACGTCGGCAAACGTGGCGGGCATCCGTCGACGCCGCAGGCCGGCATCGTCGCGCAAATGCTCGAACATCTGCAGGCGGGACGCAGCGTCGCCCGTTTGAAAGGCGGCGATCCGTTCGTGTTCGGCCGTGGCGGCGAAGAACAGCAAGCGCTACATGCCGCGGGCATCCGCGTGGACGTGATCAACGGCATCACCGCCGGGATTGCGGCGCCCGCGGCAATCGGCATTCCTGTGACGCATCGCGATCACGCGCAAGGTGTGGTGTTCGTCACCGGACACGGCGCCGGCAGCGGCGAGCCGGACTGGGCCGCGCTCGTCGCCACGCGGATGACGCTGGTGATTTACATGGGCATGCGGCGGCTGAACGAAATCGTCGACGCGTTGCTCGCGGCCGGGATGAGCGCCGATACGCCGTGCGCGGCGATCGAATCGGCTACGCGCCCCGAGCAACGGCATGCGCTCGCGCGGCTCGGCGAGTTCGCGGATACGGTCTCGCGCGCCGGGCTCGGCTCGCCGGCGATCGTGGTGATCGGCGGTGTGGCGTCGCTGGCGTTGGCGCGGCATGCGGTGAATGTTGGCAGCGAACCCCGCGGACACGCAATGAAAACGCTAACGGTCGGTATCGGTTGTCGTTTGCACAGCTCCGCCGAGGAAATCGAAACGGCTGTACGTGCCACGCTCGGCTCGCATCCATTCGACGAAATCAGCACGATCGCCTCGGTCGACGTCAAAGCCCAGGAAGCCGGCTTACTCGAATTCTGCGCACGTCATGCGCTGCCGCTGAAGCTGTTCAGCCGCGAGCAAATTGCGGCGATCTCCGTGGACGATCCGTCGGCGGCCGCACGCGAGCATCTCGGCATAGACGGCGTCTGTGAGCCGTGCGCCTTGCTCGCTGCGGCGGCCGAATCTGGTGCAGCCAGCGTACCTGGTGCGGCCCATGCATCGGTTGGATCAATTACCCCAGTTGCCTCGTCTGCAGCCGACACCCCCAACGCACGGCTACTCGTGCGCAAAACCGTACACGCCGGCGTCACAGTCGCGATAGCATCGACCACCGCCCGCCCCGCCCGCGAACACACAAACACCGACGCTCAAGAACAGGACCTCCCATGAAGACCGATCCCGAATCCCATCAGCGCATGACCGAACGCCGGCGCGAGGGCCATGAGAAAAAGCAGGCCAGCGCCACCGTCGAAAAAGGTCTGCTGATCGTCAATACCGGCACCGGCAAAGGCAAAACCACCGCAGCGTTCGGCATGGCCGTGCGCGTGCTCGGGCACGGCATGCGCCTCGGCGTCGTGCAATTCATCAAGGGCGCGCTGCATACGTCGGAGCGCGACTTCCTCGGCGCAATCGCCAATTGCGACTTCGTCACGATGGGCGACGGCTACACCTGGAACACGCAGAATCGCGACGCCGACATCGCCACCGCGCGCAAAGGGTGGAACGAAGCACGTCGCATGATCGAAAGCGGCGACTATCAGATGGTGATCCTCGACGAACTGAACACCGTGCTGAAATACGAATACCTGCCGCTCGACGAAGTACTGTCGGTACTGAACGCGCGCGCGGCGATGCTGCACGTGGTGGTGACCGGCCGTCACGCGCCGGACGCGCTGATCGAAGCCGCCGACCTCGTCACCGAAATGCGCATCGTCAAGCACCCGTATCGCGAGCAAGGCGTGAAAGCGCAGCGTGGCGTGGAGTTCTGAGCGATGTCCGCGTGCCCCGCCCTGTTCATTAGCGCGCCCGCGTCGGGCCAAGGCAAGACCACGATTACCGCGGGTCTGGCTCGCTACCATCGGCGACAGGGGCGACGCGTGCGCGTATTCAAGACCGGCCCCGACTTTCTCGACCCGATGATCCTGGCGCGTGCCAGCGGGGCGCCAGTCCTGTCGCTCGATCTGTGGATGGTGGGTGAGTCGGCCTGTCGCAATCTGCTCGCGCAGGCGGCCGCCGAAGCGGATCTGATTCTGATCGAAGGCGTGATGGGTCTGTTCGACGGCACGCCGAGCAGCGCAGATCTGGCAACCACATTCGGCGTGCCGGTACTCGCGGTGATTTCGGCGAAAGCCATGGCGCAGACCTTCGGCGCGGTCGCTTTCGGCCTTGCGCAATTCAGGACGGAGGTACCGTTTTACGGCGTGCTCGCCAATCGCGTCGGTTCGCCAAGGCACGCGCAAATGCTTGAAGAGACTTTGCCGCCGGACCTGCGCTGGTGCGGGCACATCAGCGGCAACGACGAGATCGAGCTGCCCGACCGCCATCTCGGCTTGCATCAGGCGGCGGAGATCGACGATCTTGACACACGTCTGGATCGCGCCGCCGATGCGCTCGCGCAAACCGCGCTGGCCAAATTGCCGCCGCCGGTCGAATTCGGCACGCCTATAGAAGAAGCACCGCCGCGTCTTCTGGAAGGCAAGCGCATCGCCATTGCGCGCGATGCCGCATTCTCGTTCATCTATCCGGCCAACGTCACGCTGTTGGCGACACTCGGCGCGCACATCGATTATTTCTCACCGCTCGCCGATGAAGCGCTGCCGGAGCATGCCGACGCCCTGTACCTGCCAGGCGGCTATCCCGAACTGCATGCGGAATTGCTCGCCCGCAATCTGCGCAGTGCCGCAACGATTCTCGCGCATGCTGCAGCAGGCAAACCGGTCGTCGCCGAATGCGGCGGTATGCTCTACCTGCTTGAACAGTTGACCGACACGGGCGGCACCACAACGCCGATGCTCGGCCTGCTGCCCGGCCATGCAACAATGCAAACGCGCTTCACCGCGCTCGGCATGCAACAGATCGACAGCCTGCACGGTTCAATGACCGGCCACACATTTCACTACTCAAAGCTGACGACGCCGCTCACGCCGCTGCGTTCAGCCACCCGGCCAAATAACGATGCCCCCGGCGAGGCCGTATTCCGCGCCGGCTCGATCGTGGCAACCTATATGCATGCTTATTGGCCCTCCAACCCGGCCTTCACGGCCGCCCTGTTCCATGGCGAAGCCTTTTAACGATTCCGAACGCGAAGCCGTCTACCGCGCGATTTACGAGCGGCGCGACATGCGCCATTTCGTGCGCGACCCGGTTGACCCTGCCGTGCTGCAACGCCTGCTCGATGCGGCGCATCATGCGCCGAGCGTCGGCTTCATGCAGCCATGGCGCATCGCGCGCATTACCGACCCGGCTTTGCGCACGGCGCTGCACGCGAGCGTCGAAAGCGAACGCCTCGCCACCGCCGACGCACTCGGCAAGCGTCGCGAAGAGTTCATGAAGCTGAAAGTGGAAGGCATGCTGGAATGCGGCGAACTGCTGGTGATGGCGCTGATGGACGGCCGCGAGCGTCACATCTTCGGACGCCGCACCTTGCCGGAAATGGACCTGGCTTCCGTGGCGTGCGCGATCCAGAACATGTGGCTGGCCGCACGGGCGGAAGGTCTGGGAATGGGCTGGGTGTCGCTATTCGACGTCGACACGGTGCGTACGCTGCTGCATATGCCCGAGGGCGCACGGCCGGTGGCGATCCTGTGTCTCGGCCACGTCGATCAGTTCTATAGCGAGCCGATGCTGGAAACCGAACGCTGGGCGAGCCGCATGCCGCTCGCCGATTGCGTGTTCGAAAATCGCTGGCCGGCAGACGACAAAGCGCCGGAATAACGGGGGCGCAGACCTCTGACTGCTACGGCTGAACAGGCTTGACCGAAACCACATCCGGCACGCCGCCCGCCTGATCGGTTCGCAGTTTCACGCGCCAGTCGGGCGGCGCATCGAACGGAAATTTTGCCAGCGCGCTTTTCACCAGCACCGGCATCGCATGCAGCGGGTCGGCATCGCGATCGCTGCTGGCCGCGCTCACCTTGTAGACTTCCTGTCCGCTCGACTGCTCGAAAAACCGCAGCGTCAGCGCGTGCTGATAAGCGCGTCCGCCGAATAGCGAAAACGGCGGTTCGGGCGAGCGTTCGCACACGCCTGGCGCGCAGTCCTTCGCGCCCACGCCGATTGCGGCCGGCCGCGTGTCATACGCGATCGACAGCAAATAGTGCGCGGACTTGCCCGCCGAATCGGTGAAGCCGTTCTTCGCCAGCTCATCGCGCAGCATCGTTTCAAATTGCGGATGATCCGCGCTGACATCCTGCGACGGCATGCGCGCAATCGTATAGGTGCGCTCGCCCTGCAGCACGGCCGAGGGATTCGCCGTGTGCACGTCGGCGTTCAAACCGGCGCATCCAGTCAGACTCGCCGCGGCCAGCGCAGCACAGATCAATATCGCTTTCACCGGCTTCTCGCTTCGATAAGATGAGTGTTCATAGTCATGAGCGTGGCATTGTGGACACGTCGGCTTGCGCTTCGTCGAGTGCCGGCAGGGAAATCGTAAATGCGGTCCCCTTGCCCGGCGCGCTGACCACCTCGACATCGCCGCCATGACGCGTCACGACGGTCTTGACGAATGCCATGCCCAATCCGGCACCGCCCACTTCCGGCCGCTCCGTCTCGTGAAAGCGCCGGAAGCGCTCGAACAGGCCCGCCTGCTGCTCCTCGGGAATCCCATAGCCTTCGTCGCGAATCGTGCACGATACACGTTTTGCCGCAGCGGGCGCGGCCATCTGCGTCAGGCCGCGTGGTGCGCTGAGACAGCCGACGCTCTTCAGGCTGCACGTGATCCGCGTATCCGGCGGACTGTACTTGACTGCATTGTTCAGGATGTTGACGAGTGCACGCGTCATCAGCGAGCGGTCGGCGCAGATCCAGTGGCCGTCGTCGGCATCGGTCCCGCCGGCCGTATCGGTTTGCAGCGTGATGCGCTTGGCGTGGGCCTGCGGCCAGACTTCGTCGCTGGCGTCGATCAACAGCTCGGTCATGCTCACCGGTTCGAGCACATAGGTTTGCGATTCGGCGCGCGCGAGTTGCACGAAATCGTCGGCGAGCGTCAGCGCACGTTGCGCATAACGCTCGATGCGTTCCAGCAGGCCACGCGCGAGCACCGGCTCGCTGCGCGCCCGCTCGATCTCCACCAGCGCCAGAATCGAAGCCTGCGGCGAGCGCATATCGTGCGACAGCAGCCGCAACGCGTCTTCCCGTTGGCGCTCGGCCGCGTGCAAGGCCGATACGTCGACCAGGCCCGCTATCCAGCCCGTCGTCTCACCTTGCTCGTTCGTGCAATTCGCGTAGCGCAACAGATGGTCGCGCTCGTGGGCGTCGCGCACCTCGACGCCTTGCGCCATCAGCTCGGCGAACTCGCCGCGCGCGGGATCGAGCAGCGCCGGCCACTGAGCATGCGCGAGGAGATTGTTCTCGGCGTCCGACGCTGCGCCACTATCGATGGTCTTGACCAGCGTCAGGCCGCCCAACACGGCCCGCATCGGCCGGCCCTCCGGCAGCGGTGCGTCAAGACGCGCGAAATGCGCCTTGGCGGCATGGTTCGCAATCAGCACGATGCCTTCCACGTCGCTCACCAGGATCGGCTCGGGCATGCTGTCGAGGCTGTCCCACACGAAGCGTTTCATGTCCTGCACGCGCTGCGCCGCCTGCGCCATCAGCGCCATATGCTGCTCCAGCACGTCACCGCCGAACTCGCGGCGGCGCTGTGGTGTTTCCGGCAGGAGGTGCGGCTCGTCGGCGAGGCGTTGCAACTCTTCGCGCAGATAAGCCATCGTCATTTCGAGGCGCCGCCAGTTCCAGATCGGATACACCACGATCAAACCGGCGATCGCCGGCACCGGCGACATCCACAGCCGCGCGCCGTATAGCAGCGCCGCGCTGCCGACGGTGGCAAGCGCGCCCAACGCGACGGTCAGCAGCAACGAACGTCGCGGCGACAGCACCAGAAAGCCGGCGAGCAGCGCGGCGAGCGGCGCCAGCGACACCGCGAACAGCACCCAGGGCTCGGCGGGCTCGAGCTCGCGACCGGTCAGCAGCGTATCGAGCACGTTCGCGTGGATATAGACACCGGGCAGCGGCCCCAGCTCACCGGACACCGGTGTGGCAAAGCGGTCGTACAAGCCGGACGCGGTCACGCCGATCAGCACGATGCGTCCGTGCAGCTTGTCCGCGGGGACATTGCCGGCGAGCACATCCGCAAAACTCAGCTTCGCGTAGTTCTGCGCGTTCGGACCGAAAGGGATCAGGAAGCGGCCCTCGCCTTCATTATGGTCATCGGATTGGGCCGCCGCCTCGCCGGACGACGGCCGGTGCGGCCGCTCGTTCAGTTGCAGCGCGCCATGCTCGACGGCCTGGGCGACCGGCACCATCAGTTGCGGCCAGCGCGAATTCGCGTCGCCCTCGAACCGCGCGACGCTGCGCACGATGCCGTCGCTATCGACTTCAAGGTTGATATGCCCAAGCCCGGCTGCGGCATGCACGAGCGGCGCCACCGGCTCGACCGCGACGCGCTGGCCGGCGCCGTCCGGCGGGGTCAGCAGCATCGGCAGATAGGTGGGGCTCAGGGCGACCGCGCGGGCGAGTTCGGTGTCTTCCGGATTGGCTTCGGTAAACAGCACGTCGTAGATCACCGCGGCGGGCTTCGCCTTCGCAATCTGTTCGAGCAGCCTGGCGTGGGTGCTGCGCGGCCATGGCCAGCGGCCAAGCTGCGCAATGCTGGCGTTGTCGATTTCGAGCACCACGATATCGCGCAGCAACGGTTGCGCGCGCAGACTCAGAAACCGGTCGTAGACCAGATGATCGACGCCGGCGGTCAGCCGGCCGAGCGAACTGAGCAGAATCACCACAATGCCCAGGCAGCCGATCGCCACCCATTCGAGCAGGAAGCGGCGGCCGGCACGCCGTCCGAGGCGGGCGCGCGGGTCGAGGCTCAGGCGCGTGTGTGTGGTCGGCAAAGCGTGGCGTGGTTGAGAACTAAGGAACGGGTCGATTGTCGACCCGGCCCCGTGAATCTACCAGCGTCAGCGTGCAAGCGTAAACGAGCGGACCGCGCTGCTCTTCTCGTAGAAGCGGCCGTTTTCGAACTGCTCGGCGACGATCGTCCAGTAGTAGACGCCGCCCGGCAGGTCGCTCACCACAATCTGGCCGCCCGTCAGATCGGTCCTATCGACGAGCGGATGGCGCAGGTCGGCGGTCGTGGCCAGCACAAAGCGAAAGCGCGTCTCGACCGTGGAACGGCTGACGAACCAGCGGAATTCGTAGTCGCGGCTGCCGGCGCGCGGGCCTGCCGACGCATCCAGACCCAGTTGGCGCCGCTCGAAACCGTAAACCTGCGGCAGGCCTTCGAGTCCGTTCGCGTCGATCGCGGCGATACGGACGAAATACGTACCGTCGGCCAGATCGCCGAAGTCCGCATGCGGCGCACTCACGCGCAGATCGCGAATCAGGTCGAGCTGATCGGCATCGCGCGCAATCTGTACGCGATAGGCCACGGCGCGCTCGGCGGGGACGAGGTCGAAAGCGACCGTTTTGCCGTTCTGCACTTTTGCCGGATCGGTAAGCGACGGCGCGGCCAGCAATTCCACCGGACCGCCGATCGCGCCGCCGGCCCGCGTGATACTGCCAAAGCGCGCCTTGACGAGTTGAGCCGACGCCTGCAGCGGCACGCCGGGTGGCGGCGCGGAGATCCGGCCATCGACGGCGGCCGGGTCGACGCCGACCGCGCCGTCCAGCACTTCCACTGCCGTGGTTTGTGCGTCGCCGTCGTAGGCGACCTTGAAGCGCGTACCCGCCGGGGCCGCCGCCGCCCGCCCCGCCCGCCCTCCCCCCGGCGGTGGTTTGGGCGTCCCCGTCGTGGGCGCCTTTGAAGCGCGCCCCGCGCCCGCCCGCCACAACCGATGGCGAGCGGATCTGGAAGCGGTCGTCCTTTTTGGTGGCATGCGTGACCTGGCTCTCGACTTCGCCATGCTTCAGATCGAGTACGCGATCGCCCGCGCCGGTCAGCACGGTGCGCCGCAGCGTGCCGATATCGAGCACACCATTCTGCGACACCGTGATGTAGGAGCCGTCCGACAACTCCAGCGTGACAAAGCCGTTATGGCCGGTGCGAATGCGGTCGCCTTCGCCGAGCGTCGTGCCCGCCGTGAGCGGCGTAAAAGGATTCTTGCCGAAGGCGTGCTCCGCCGGACCGCTCGTTGCGATCACGCGCGCCGACTCGGGGTCCTGTCTGAGCCTGTCGGCCGGCAGACGCAGCGTGATTCCGGCCGGCAAGCGGCGTGGCGCGGGCACATGATTCAGGCGGCTCAACATGGCCCAATCGCCGGAGTCGCGCAGATAGCGGCCGGCGATTTCGTACAACGTGTCGCCGTCGTGGGTCACGTAGGACACATAGACTGGCGCCGCCGTTTTGCTACGTGGCTTCGGCGCGCGCGACGATTGCGCATCCGCCGACACCGGTACGAAGCACGTCATTGCAATCAGGCCGGCGGCCAGCATCGCGCCGGCGCGCCAGCCCGGCGAACCTGCGCGGCCGGGCGCTACCGCATCGAAAGCAACCGTCACGCATCCCCCGCTTCGGGGCGTTCTTCGGCGGCCACGGACGGCGAGCCGGATTCGATCCGCTCGAGCCGGTACCCATAGCCGTAGATCGGCGTCAGACGATAGCCATATTCCGGGCGCAAGCCGAGCTTGCTGCGCAGCATCGACACGTGCGTGTCCATCGTGCGCGAAGGAATATCCGTCGCCTGCTTCCAGATCACGTCGAGAATGTGCGCGCGCGACAACGGCCGGCTCAGATGCTGGAACAGCAGCAGCGCGAGTTCGAACTCCTTCTGCGTCACGGCGACGGTCGCGCCGCGCACCACCACGTGCTTCGCGCTCAGATCGAATTCGAATTCGCCGAAAACTTCTTTCGCCGCAGACGGCTTCAGGTGGTACGCCCGGCGCAGCAACGAGCCGACACGCGCCAGCAGGACCGCCGCGGAGACCGGCTTGACGACGTAATCGTCCGCGCCGGTGTTGAGGATCGAAGTAATATCGGTTTCGCGACCGCGGCTCGTCATGAACAGGACCGGCAAGCGTTCGGAGAGGCTTTCGCGCACCCAGCGCAGCACCTCTTCGCCCGACATGTCGGGCACGTTCCAGTCGAGCACGAGCAGATCGAAGGTCTGGCGCCGCAATTGCCGCACCAGTTCACGGCCCGCGCCGTAAGCATGACAAACGTGGCCGGCCGCCGACAGCGTTTGGCAAACAAGGTCGGCTTGAGCCGAATCGTCATCCAGGACTGCAATTCTCATAAAACCCCGCAACGCGACATCGTCCTTCGTAACTGTTGGCCGGTGAGCCGGCAGATGGCCGGGATGGCGGTGCGAACACCGACGATCCAGCTTCCTGTTTTCATCTTCGGCCGCACTGTTTTTCGATTAACGGTCCTTTGCCTCGCGCCCTGTTCAGTTCTGCCGCCCCACTGTCTCGAAATTAGCGCGCATTTTTGGCTTTAACGCGCTGATTACCGAGGGGGCAGATCATCATAATCGAAAACGGCCGTTCTTTTTCCCGGATGCACTTATGCAGCTATCCGGCCCGGCTCGGCCACTGCGGGCCGTTCTATGGGATTTTCCCCAACGTCTCTCAGGTTCTGCCTGTTATTGAAATCGACCTCAATGGGTCGTTATTCGAGTCGGCTGGTCTCGCTCGCACAATGGTTGGCCCCGTCTGCCTTTTGTCCTATCGGGCTGTGCCCCCCGGCGCTCAGGAAACAGCGATTTGACAATTTGCGAGTCAGTATAGGAACAGTCTCAAAATAAATCGTTTAAGAATTGTCAAACCGGTTTAAGGATGCGATTGCAGATATACATCGAAACACACAGGCACCAAAAAAACAATTTTAAAAACAATCACTTAAGACAACAATCGGATCAATCGACGTAATGGCGACGTGCGCTATCGCGTTGCAAAACTTCGCGGCCAGCGTAACATTTAGCGTAGGTTTTTTTGCAACCAAAGTAGTCCGGAAACCGACATCAGACCCAAGATGAAGTTCGACGCCAGACGAGCCAAGCTCCTTCAGCCGCAACAACATATAGCGTTCGACGACTTCCCTGGCTTACGACTTGAAGCTACGGCGACTCGACGCACTTGGACGTACCGATACCGATCGCCTCTCGACGGTCACATGCGACAAATCAAGCTCGGGGATTGGCCAGCAATGCCTCTCGCCGCCGCAGTCGTTAAGTGGGAGACAAAACGAGGCATCCGTGATACTGGCGAAGAGGCTCTGTCGCATTAACGCAGGCGAGGTAAAATTCGAGGCGGACGAAAACGCTCTGGCCACACGATGAAGAAGACAATGACGCCACGAACGACGCTTGCTCCAGACATCGCTAAGGTTCTGAAGCGGCTGCACTATCCGCTTGAAGTGATCCTGCTGTGTGTGCGATGGTACGTTGCCTACTCGCTGAGTTTTCGCAATCTCGAGGAAATGATGGCCGAGCGCGACATTTGTGATCATTCGACGGTGCATCGCTGGGTCATCAAGGTGGTGCCACTGTTCGAAAAGACATTTCGTAAGCACAAGCGGCCGGTCGGCAAGAGCTGGCATGTTGACCAAACCTATATCAAGGTCAAGGGCTCGTGGAAGTATCTTTACCGGGCAGTGGATAAGGCGGGCAATACCATCGATTTTCTGTTCAGAGCCAAGCGGGACAAGGCTGCTGCGCGGCGCTTCTTCGAAAAGGCAATTGGTCAGAACGGCTCGCCCGAGACCGTAACCATCGACAAAAGCGGTGCCAATCTGGCCGCGCTTAGCGCGGTGAACGTCGAGCGCGAGATGCCCATCAAGGTTCGTCAGATCAAGTATTTGAACAACATCGTGGAGGTGCGACACGAGGTCGCTTATAGAAGTTGTTCTCACTTCTCGCCGCATAGAAGGAGAGAACCACCGGTGTCACCCGGTGAATCCAGGAGCCTGAATCAAGA
>CABFVV010000132.1_pt1 | contig 20713 bp, 17 predicted proteins | sample 8864751 | NCBI WGS metagenome assembly CABFVV01 (sample SAMEA5735770, study PRJEB23740) | soil metagenome | biome: forest; feature: forest soil; material: soil | place: USA | collected 2013-10-13 | depth 0.1 m | reverse complement strand
AGCTGCTTTCTCTTGCCTACTTCTCTTTGCAGCCGGCAAAGAGAAGTAGGTGCCGCCCCGCACAGGGGCAACGCTAATAGACCACTAACAATTCAAGGAAAGGCCAACGCCCCAAGAACACTGACAAAAAGCGCCGCACAGGCAAAAAAACCCCAAATCCCTCCCATAAACCCAAAATTCAGCGCACACTATCCAACTGCTCCCTCGCGGAGCGATAAAAGCCTACTGGGGAGCCCATCATGGCAAAAGGTCAAATGCGCAGTAACCGCGAAGTAAAGAAACCGAAGCAGGCCAAAAAACCCACACCGGCCACGACGCCATCGGGCGCGCCGCCGATCCGCGTGGCGCCGACCGTTTCGGCAACGCCAAAGAAACACTAAGGCAGCACCAACCAAGCAGCAAGCCCGCCCCGCCAGGCGGGCCTCAACTCAACCACCCGCACTACCTCGAAATATCCTCCAACGCGACATCCCGCGTCTTCGGCCCAAGCGTCCCGATGGCCAGCATGACGATCATCATCGCCCCCGAAATAAACACAAACACCCCGTTCACACCAAAGCGGTTCAGGCATCCCGCAATCACAAACGCGGAAAACATCGCCGAAATCCGGCTCCACGAATAAACAAACCCCACTGCCCTCGCTCGAATACTGGTCGGAAACAGCTCGGCCTGATATGCGTGATAGCTATAAGAAATAATGTTGCCCGCCAGCACAAGGCACACGCCCAAACTCACGAGCAATACCGTCTCCCGTGCCTGGCTAAACAGCAACCCGCACACGACGTTCACCGCCGCCATGCAGATAATCACCGTCTTACGCTCGAAGCGGTCGGCAATCAGCATCCCCAGCAACGGTCCAAGCGGCGCCGCGATCGCAATGATGCTCGCGTACATCAAACTCGTCGTGACGGTAATGCCCTGCTTGATCAGCAACGTCGGAATCCAGTTCGCGAAGCCGTAATAACCCATCGTCTGGAACACGTGGAAAATGATCAGCATTAGCGTGCGCTTTCGATACGGCGGCACCAGCAGATCGCGAAACGCCGCACGCACGCGCACCGGTTCAGGCAATGCCGGCTCCGGCAAAGGCCGTCCATATTCTCGTTCCACGCGTGCTTCGAGTCGCTTCATCACGGCGTCGGCTTCCTCGATGCGGCCCTTCTGTGCGAGCCAGCGTGGGCTCTCCGGCAAACGCAAACGGATCCACCACACCACGATCGCACCCACTACGCCGGTCAGCACGACCAGGCGCCAGCCGTCGAGGCCAAAGTAACGGTGCGGCACCAGCAAATACGATAGAAACGCGACGATCGGCACCGCGCAAAAACCAACTGCCTGTGAAAAGGCCGACGCACGTCCTCGCACATGTTTCGGCACGAGTTCGGAAATGTACGTACCGATCGTCACGATCTCCACGCCGATACCGATCCCCGCGATGAAGCGCCAGAGGTTGAGCCCAAGCGCCGTGTCCTGGAACGCCATGATGATGTTGGCCGCCGTGTACCACAGCAGCGACCATGTGAAGATCGCACGCCGCCCGAAACGGTCGGCGAGAAACCCGCATGCCGCCGTGCCGATAAACAGGCCCGCGAATAACGCCGCGATAAAGCTCGCCACGCCGCTGGTGCCGAACAGACCGTGGGTCGTCGCGGTGAGAATGCCGCTGCGCACGAGGCCCGGCGCGATGTAGCCGGAGAACATCAGGTCGTAGAGTTCGAAGAAGAGTCCGAGGCTCAGCAGCATCACCAGTTGCCAGATCGAACGCGTCGCGGGCAAGCGATCGAGCCGCGCGGAAATGCGCGCGCCATTCAGCGCGATCTCTTCAGCGCGGCCACCTGCCGATGCACCGGCGCCTGAGGGCAAACCACCCAGCGTGCCGGCATCGCCGACCACTGTCGCATACACCGCATGATTCGACGATTTCATCGTCCGTCTCCATGATTTCCGGTCTGATGCCGGATGAGATTGATTGACTACGTTTGACGCATCGAGCGCACTGCTACCCTCACGCAGCTTCTCGCGGCGTCTGCGCTACGCCGCCGCCCAACGCCGTAATCTGCGCTTCGTCGTAGCCCAAACCGCGCAGCACGTCGGCGGTGTGCTCACCGATCTTTGCGATCGGCGAGCGCGGTTGCAGACGAGCGCCATCCATCGAAATCGGCAGCAAGGTCATCGCGGTTTCGCTTCCGTCATCGAGCGTCAATCGCGCGAGGCCGCCGCTCTCGTTCAGATGCGGATCGTCGAACAGGTCCTCGGGTTTCGTGATCGATGCGAAAGGAATGTGGTCACGTTCGAACTGCGGCACGAGCGCCGCGCCTTCGAAACGACTCAAGGTTTCACCGAGCGTCTGCAACAACCACTCGCGGGCCAGCACGCGGTCGTTGTTAGTCGTGAGGCGCGGATCAGCCAATAGGTCGGCGCGATCGAGAATCGCGCACAGCGCGCGCCACTGACCGTCGCCGGTCGCGGCGATAAACATCTGCTCGTCGTTGGCAAGCCTGAACACGTCGTAGACGGCCCACGCGCTGATGCGCTCGGGCATCGGCGCAGCGGGCACGCCGGTCGCGGCGAACTGCTGCATGTGTTGCGCGGAAAGCAGCACACAGTTTTCGAACAGCGCGCTCTGTACTTCCTTGCCGCGTCCGCTCGTATGCCGTTCGTGCAGTGCGGCAAGCACGCCGATCGCACCGAACATGCCACCCATGATGTCGTTGACCGAACTGCCCGCGCGCAACGGCCGGCCTACCGGTCCCGTCATGTAGGCGAGGCCGGCCATCATCTGCACGACTTCGTCCAGAGCGAGACGGTGCTCGTATGGACCGTTAAGAAAGCCTTTGTGCGAGACATAGATCAACCTGGGATTGCGCTCACGAAGCGACGCGTAATCGAGACCCAGCTTCGCCATGCGGCCCGGCTTGAAGTTCTCGACAAATACATCCGCGGTATCGACGAGCTTGTGCAGCGCGGCCAGTCCGGCTTCGCTATCGAGATCGAGCGCAACACTCTTCTTGTTGCGATTGAAGGTACGAAAAAAACCCGCACCGGTGCCGAGCAAACGGCGCGTGCCGTCGCCACGCGGCGGCTCGACCTTGATAACTTCAGCACCGAGGTCGCCAAGAATCATCCCGCAGGTCGGCCCCATCACCATATGCGATAACTCGATCACGCGGATGCCCGCAAGCGGCAACGCGCCCTGTTGCTCTGCTGAAGACGCGGATGTAGCGGAAGCAGATGCAGAAGAAGCGGAAGAAGCAGACGTGGAAGAAAGCGGATTCATTGCAACACCCGTGATTCGGAAGGTTCAAGACGTTGAGCAACAGCACTGAACTGCTTCGGCAAACCGGCCCGCGCCAGATAGCCGTACAGCGGTTCGCCGGGGAGCGCGTCGGCGAGGACGTCGCGCGACGCGATGAGTCGGGTGAGGTCGATGCCAGTGTCGTAACCCATGCTGTCGAGCATGAACACGAGGTCTTCGGTGTTCACGTTGCCGGTCGCACCCGGCGCATGCGGACAGCCGCCAAGGCCAGCCAGCGACGCGTCGAATTCACGGATGCCGTGCTGCAGCGCGATCAGCGTATTGGCGAGACCAAGGCCGCGCGTGTCGTGGAAATGCAGCGAGCGCAACTTGTTCCCCGCGACTTCTCGCACCAGTTCGATGATTTCGCCAACCTGGCGCGGCGTCGCTTCGCCGGTAGTGTCGCCAAGCGCGATGACATCGGCGCCCGCCTGCAACGCGGCGCGTGCAATCGCAACGATATCGGCGTAAGGCACCGCGCCTTGCAGCGTGCAGCCGAACACCGTCGACAATCCTGCGATCAATTCGACGCGTCGCACGTTCGCACTGGCCGCGCTATCGATCAGTTCGCGCATCGCGGCAAATGACTCGATCATCTCGACAGGCGTCTTGCGAACATTGGCGAGGCTATGCGCCGTGCTCACCGAAATCGGCGCGACGATCCGATGCACGCCGGACTCGAGCGCACGTTGCGCGCCCTTCAGGTTCGGCACCAATGCCGTCACGATCAGATCGTCGTAGGTGAGCGCGTGGGCGATCACTTCGTCGGCGTCGGCCATTTGCGGCAAGAGCTTCGCCGGCACGAACGACGCGACTTCCATATGCCGCACGCCGGCGGCATATGCAGCGTCGATCCAGCGTCGCTTGAACTCGGTGGGCATCGTGCGTGCGATGCTTTGCAGGCCGTCGCGCATGCCGACTTCGGTCACGACGACGCGCTCCTGGGTGTCACTCATGGTCTTGAATCCCGGTCTTGAGTCTGCGTGGAGTGCAGGGAAAGAAGCAACTGAGTGACAGCGTGCCCGCGCGCGGCTGCACGGCAAAGTCTGCGTTGACGACGCACTCCATCGCCGCTCGCGATGGCCGCAGTGGCATGCGGGACGGGCGTGCGCCGTCGCAAAGGGGAAACCCTTAAGGGCTTTTCAGAGGGAGCTCAGAGGCAGCCAGGAGCCTGCGCTCAACCTAGGCGCAGCAGATGGTCGAGTAAATACGCCGCCGTCAGCGTCAGCGCCTTGCGGTCGCGCATACAGATCACGAAGCGCCGCTCCGCCCATGCTTCGCGCAAGGGCACGGCGACGATGCCGTATTCGTCAGCGGCATGTTTGGGCAGCGCCTCGCTCGGCAGGATCGCGACGGCAAGGCCTGCCTGGATAAAACGATAGGCGGCGTCGAAGGTCGATACATAGGTTCGATAGTTGAGCTCGCTGCCTTTTTCAACAGCAATGCGTTGCATCAGCGCATTCACCGATGCATTCGATGCGAGCCCGAGATGATCGAACGCCAGGGTCTGCTCAAAGCCAACCGCAATCTCACCGGCCAGCGGATGATCGCGCGGCACGATCAGCGCGAGATGATCGGAGCGATACGGCAGCACATCGAGACTGCCCATCGGCACCACGTCGCGGCAGATGCCGAGATCGGCCACGCCCTCTTCCAGACCGCGCACGATCTCGGCGCTGACACGCTCTTCGACATCGACACGAACCTGCGGATTGGCCTTCAGAAACACCGACAGCGCCTCGGGCAGAAACTCGACCATCGACGACACATTCGCCAGCACCCGCACATGACCGCGCGCGCCGGCCGCGTACTCGCTGAGCTCGGCCTGCAAACGTTCATGGCCGCGCATGATGAGCCGCGCGTGCCTGAGCAGCGCCTCGCCGGCGGCGGTCGCGCGCACGCCGCGCTGGCTGCGCGAGAGCAGCGCGACGTCGACCAGCGCTTCGAGATCGGCGAGCCGCTTGCTGACCGCGGACGGCGCGATGAACTCGCGTTCGGCCGCCCGCGCGATCGTGCCTTCCTCGCAGACGGCGATGAACAAGCGCAACGTCACCTGATCGATTTGCCACATGAACGGGCGCGCCCTGGGTGTTTGAGGTAGGAAAATTATGCCCGAGGAAGGCGACGGCCAAGTCCATCCCAGGGTATCCACGGCCGGCATGCTGGTTTGCGTCGTCGATCGCGAGCCAGGTTGTAACCGCTAATCGTGTGTCAAACTGCGCAATCAGAACAACCGACCAAGGCTTTCCCATGTCCACCGCCAGTCTCTTCGTCACCTCTGCGGGCGTCGGCCTCGCGATTGCCGCACCGGTCGGCCCGATGGGCATGCTATGCATCCGCCGCACGCTGACAGGCGGTCCGCGCGCTGGGCTCGCAATCGGCTTCGGCATTGCGACCGGCGATGCGGTTTACGGTCTGATCGCGGCACTCGGCCTGGTCGGGATTTCTCAGTTCATGCTCGCCTACGATCGGCCCTTGCATCTGCTCGCCGGTCTGTTTCTGCTTTATCTCGGCGTGCGTACGCTGCTGCAAAAAGCGCCCGCCGATGCGGCCAATGGCAATGGCAACGGCAAGCTCGCACAGGTGGGCCGCGCCGGCGCACTGCGCGCGTATGCGAGTTCATTGCTGCTCACGCTGACCAATCCGCAAACCGTCATCATGTTTGCCGCGCTGTTTACGACGCTCGCACCGCGTGGCGCGTTTTCATCGAGCATCGCGTTGACCACTGTAGGCGGCGTGTTTTGCGGGTCGATCGCGTGGTGGTGTTTTCTCGTGACCGTGGTGTCGCTCGCGCGCCATGCGATCGGCAGCAAGCTGCGCGTGGCGATCGACCGGATCGTCGGATTCACGCTGGCGGCGTTCGGTATCGTCGAGATTCGCCGCGCGCTTTGAAGAGGGTTAGCAGGACCGCACAAGGGCCCTCAACGATGCGCCTTGTGACTCACGAGCGACCCCGCAACGCCACGAACACCACACCGGCAATCGCCATCAAACCACCGCATAGCGTCGCGAGACCTAGACGCTCGCCGGTCAGCACGGCGGACAACGCCGTCGCCACCGCAGGCGTCAGATACAGAAAATTGGCCGCACGCGCCGCGCCGAAGTAGCCCAGCGCGAACGTCCAAGTTGCATAACCGAGCGCGGCCGGAAATACGCCGAGCACCAGCACCGCCTGCAACGTGCCGTGCGGCGCACTGCCAAGCGAACTCAACGCGCCCGGCAGCCACGGCGCCAGCAACACCGCCCCTGCCAGCAACGTGTAGGCGGTGCACGTCAGTGCCCCGTAGACCGGAATCAGGCGCCGCTGCAGCACGAAATAGCTCGCCGAACACAGCGCCGCGCCGAGAATCAGCGTACTGCCCGCGCCGAGCGTCAGGCCGCCGGGCTGACCCCGCGCAATGACCGCGATGCCGGCGAGACTGACTAACGAACCGAGCCATCCCCAACGATTGAATCGCTCGCCGAGGAACACGGCCGCCAGCAGCGCCGTGAAAATCGGCAGCGTATTGACGATGAAACTCGCCGCGCCTGGCGCCACCGTTTTCTCGCCGGTGTTGAGCAGCGCGTTGTAAAGCGCGATGCCGAGAAAACCGCACAGCACGAAACGCAGACCGTCGCGCCATGCCGGCAACGGCGGGCGCCGATAGGCAAGCCATGCGATCACCAGCAGCGCCGCGGTGGCGAAACGCGCCGCCGCCAAAGGCAAAGGCGCCAAACCCTGCAAGCCGATGCGAATGAAGGGAAAGGCCGACGCCCAGGACACAATGGTGAAGGCGACGGCGCCTGCCGCCAGCAGCGGCTGCCGCTCGGAACGGGGCGATGGAGACGAAGTGAGTGTGTTCATGCGCAGATGGTGCCGCGCCGCGAGCTGCTAAGCTAGCGCACAAATGAACATCGTGATGTGAAAATGGCTCACACCTCCTCACCGACCTCGTTGGCGCGGCCGCCGCTCGCAAGCCTCGAAACCGTCTGCGCCGTCGCCCGCGAAGGCTCGTTTCTCGCCGCTGCCGAGGTTGCCGGATTGACGCACGGCGCGATCAGCCGGCGGGTGGCCGCGGTCGAAAACTGGCTCGGCATGACCTTGTTCGAACGCCATGCGCGCGGCGTGCGGCTGACGCCGGACGGGCAGCGTTTCGTCGGGCGTATCGAGCAGGCGTTCGGCATCATCGACAGCGCCGCGGTTCAATGGCGCTTGCCGCGCAGCCCGCAACTGGTCAAGCTGAGCGTGGTGCCGGCGTTCGCCAAACTGTGGTTCTTCGAGCGCCAGGCGGCATTCGAGAGCGCCGCCCCGGCGCTGCGCATACAGCTCGATATCGATCATCGCAACGTGGACATCGCCGGCGGCGAAGCAGATCTGGCGATTCGCTACGGGCGCGGCAGTTGGCGTCAGCTCGAGGTCAAACCTTTCCTGCCGGAGACGCTCTATCCGGTCGCGCATCCCGCGCTCGCCGCACGCCTCGCGAAGCAGCGGCATAAACATGGCGACGCCGCGCTGCTCGATGTGCCGCTGCTGCACGACTCGGATGTGACCGGCTGGCGCGCGTGGTTCGGCGCACTCGCTATTCCGCTGAAACCGCGCGCCCAGGACCGGCGCTTCGAAGACTACACGCTGGTGCTGGCCGCCGCCGAAGCGGGACTCGGCGTTGCGCTGGCACGCGTGCCGTTCGCCGATGCGTATCTGCGCAAAAGCGGCCTCGTGCGGGTGAGCCGCCACGAAGTCGCCTCGCCACTGACTTATTACTTCGTGCATGCAAAGGGCGAGAGCCGGCCCGAAGTGCTGGCGCTGATCGACCGGATGCAGGCGGCCCAGCAGGGCGTGTCGTAGCAACTTCGTACGCAAGCGCGGCAGTTTTGCGACAATAGCGGCTTTCGCCGCGCCGTCGTGCGCCTGTCGCCGAGATGCGCCGGCGCTCGAAGGCGAGTGTGCGCCGGCCTTGCCGTCTAACCTGTTCAACCCACCCGACCGTCAGCGGTCTGCTCAATGGCTCTTCCCCACATCGATCTGCTGTACTCCGTCTCCGGCCTGTTCGTCGGCTTTCTGGTCGGACTGACGGGTGTCGGCGGCGGCTCGCTGATGACGCCGATCCTGGTCCTGCTGTTCAACGTACATCCGGCCACCGCGGTCGGCACCGATCTGCTGTACGCGGCCGCCACCAAGGCGACCGGCACGCTGGTGCACGGCCTGAAAGGCTCCGTCGACTGGCAGATCACCCTGCGTCTCGCGGCCGGCAGCGTACCGGCGGCAACCATCACCTTGATCCTGCTGCATCGGTACGGCATGGACACGCCGGGCGCGAGCCGGCTGATCCAGATCGTGCTCGGCGCCGCTTTGCTGGTCACGGCCGTGGCGCTGGTATTCCGGCCGCAACTCGCGGCGCTCGGCGCGCGCCGTCAGCGTGCGCCGAGGCAAGGGCGTACGCTCGCGCTCACCATGCTGACCGGCGCGATACTGGGCGTGCTGGTGTCGCTGACGTCGGTGGGTGCGGGCGCCATTGGCGTGACGGTGTTGTTGCTGCTGTATCCGTTGCTGCCGACCACGCGCATCGTCGGCTCCGATATCGCGCACGCAGTGCCGCTCACGCTGCTGGCGGGCGCCGGTCACTGGCTGCTGGGCTCGGTCGACTGGTCGATGCTGCTGTCACTGCTGGTGGGATCATTGCCGGGCATCGCGATCGGCAGTTACCTGTCGTCGCGCGCACCGGACGCGCTACTGCGCAACGTGCTCGCGGCCACGCTCACGCTGGTCGGCGTGCGCCTCGTGCTGTCATAAAGTAGCCGCGCTACTTGAAAAACCGGCAGGTGAGATCGGTCTCGAACTGCCTGACCCATTGACCCTGATGGTCGTGATATGACTGCGCCCAGCCGCCGCGCCGAACCGTGACAAGGCGCTCGTGTGCGGCATCGCCCGGGTCCGGGCAGGCGCTGATGTCGAAATGCGCCGGCGCAAAACCGTGCCGCGCACATACCAGTTCGAAAGCCGCCCGATCGCTGATCGGCAGATCGGTATACCGCAAATGCGTGGTTTCCATGGCGTTGACTCCGGTTCCGCTTGCATCACAGTACGCTTCGCTCCGCGTCGATAGTGTGTCACAGCACACAGACGGGCTGTTGCGGCACCGGCGTTCAGCCCGGCACTGGCCAACTCATCATCACCGTTTCAAAAATCACCGCTACGAAAAATAAAGCGAAAAAAAGGCTCCGGTTATTCGCCGGAGCCCCCGCACTGGCATGCATCACGATGGCGCATGGCGCGATAGCGAATCGCATGCACCTCCTGTTGCCGCCTTTCGCGCCTGCCGGCGCTTCGTGCTCATGTTGCAAGCCGCTTATGCCAGGCCGCTTATCGCGGCCTGCTCATTGCAACCGTCTTACTGCTGCACAACGGTCAGCTTGTTCGTCACCGACGTCACGCCGGCAACGCCCTTGGCCGCTTCACCGGCAGCGTCGATCTGGCCTTGGTCAGGCACCGAACCCGTCAGAGTCACTGCACCGCCACGAGCACGCACGGCGATGTTCGAGACGTCGATGCCTTGCGCCTTGGCAAGCGCGCCGCGCACCTTGCGACCCAGTTGGCTATTAGCCTTCTTGCCGGCCTTGGCGCTTGCAGCCGGCGCTGCGGTCGTGCCCGTAGCCGTTGCATCGCTTGCCTGAGCGTACACATTGCACGCCACCACCATTGCCACAACCGAGCCCAGCGTTTTCAGAAAACCGACCGATTTCATAGTTTCTATTCTCCTTAGCTACACATTGGACCGCATGTACAAGCGGCTTCGTTACGACTACCGGCGGCCATTCGGGACGCGACAACGCGCGGCTCAGCGACGGCCGACTATGGCTGCGACACGGTGTGCGAGAGGCGAGAGAGGCCGGCCGCCGTTAGTCGCATGCGATGCCACGCATGCAATGCGGTACGGGAGCCGGCAAGCCGCGAGGTCCGCCAGCGCGCCCGGTTCTTGTCTGTCGTGCCGGGTCACGCTGTGCAAACATCTGTTCGCGGCAGCGAACGACAATTTAATCTAGCCGCGCCAGAAGCGCAAAGGGTTTAGTCGTACGTTGCGGTGCATTCCGGTTGTCATAGGGGGCATCGGGCGTGTTTTGTTCATGCGCCGTTCATATTCTGGTTCGGTGCGCGCCTGGCCGGCCGGTCATGTGCCGTTCATGGGACGTTCATCGGCCGTTCATGTACCGTTCACGCGCCGTTCACGATTTGTTACGGGTTTGACGGCGCCCGCGCCGGCCGGACGCTGCGCCGCCGCGCGAATCTCAGGTACCATCGGCGCGACGCGCTGCCGCGCGGTTTGTGCGGCTTGTGTGCCTTGCACGGCAGCCAGCCCGGCATGGCGCGAACGCTTTGCCGCAGTTCGCGCGCCGCAGAACGCCGTCATCCTGTTCACTTTCGACCGTAGCCGTCACGTCACCCGATGAAGCCAGCCACCGGCCGCAAACGCCCTCCCCGTCTCGTCGCCCGTTTCGTGGCGATCTCCTGGCGCGATCTGGCGGTCTCGTTCGGACCGCTCCTGCTGATCGCCGTCGCGGCGATCTGGGTCGCCGTGCGCCTGATCCAGCCCGCCCCGCCCAGCACGCTGACGATCAGCGCCGGCCCCGAAGGCAGCACCTTCTGGAATGCGGCCCAGAAGTACAAGGAAATTCTGGCGCGCAACCGTATCACCCTGAACGTCTTGCCCTCGGAAGGCTCGCTGCAGAATCTCAAACGGCTCTCAGACCCGAAGTCGAACGTCGACGTCGGCTTCGTGCAGGACGGGGTCGCGCCCGGCCCGGCGAGCGAGGGCCTGATGTCGCTCGGCAGCGTGGCCTATGTCCCGCTGGCGATCTTCTATCACGGGCCGACAATCGCGCGGCTCTCCGAATTCAAGGGCTTGCGCCTCGCGGTCGGCGCCGAAGGCAGCGGCACGCGCGAACTGGCGCTCGCCCTGCTCAAGGCCAACGGCATCGTGCCGGGCGGCCCGACCAAACTGCTGCCGCTCTCGGGCGACGACGCCGCCCAGGCACTCGTCACCGGCAAAGTCGACGCGGCGTTTCTGGCCGGCGATTCGGCGCAACCGGCAGTGATGGGCAAGCTCTATCGCACGCCGAATGTGCAGTTCTACGATTTCACCCAGGCCGACGCCTACACCCGCCGTTTTCCGTATCTGACGCAGCTCCAGATGCCGATGGGCGCGTTCGACCTCGGCAAGAATCTGCCGTCCACGCCGATTCATATGGTGGCGCCGACCGCCGAACTGGTGGCGCGCGATTCGCTGCATCCTGCGCTCTCCGATCTGCTGATCGAAGCGGCACGCGAGGTCCACGGCAAAGCAAACATCATGCAGCGCGCCGGCGAATTCCCCGCGCCGCTCGCCCACGATTTCCCGATCAGCGACGACGCTGCCCGCTACTACAAGTCAGGCAAGGGCTTCCTCTACCGGATCCTGCCGTTCTGGCTGGCGAGTCTCGCGGACCGGCTGCTGGTGGTCGTGGTGCCGCTGATCGTGCTGCTGATTCCGGCGCTGCGCGTCGTGCCGTCGCTGTACACGTGGCGGGTGAAATCGCGCATCTACCGCTGGTACGGCGCGCTGATCGCGATCGAGCGCAGCGCGCTCAGCGAGTACTCGGCCGAAGAACGCGCCACGCTGATCGAGCGGCTCGACGCGATCGAAGAATCGGTGAACGGGCTAAAAATGCCGCTCGCCTATGCGGATCAGTTCTACGTGCTGCGCGAGCATATCGGCTTCGTGCGCGAGCGGCTCACGCATAGCCGCGAGGCTCAGCGCGAGGCAGCGGGGGACTCGGACGACGAGCCACAACCATCTGCTTCGGCGCATGCAGCAGACGCCGATGACGCAACGGAATCACCTGAAGCGCGGGGAGCCGACGAGGCCGACAAGCCTTCGGCCGGTCGCCACGCCTAAGGACCCGTCTCGACCCACGTGGTCGAATTTGGCGTCCCCCGTATCGGCCATCCCGATCCAAAACCACATTGACCGATGCAAGCGGCGGCTGCACCGCGTAAGATCATTACAATTCCGACGGTCCAGCAGACGACACCGTTCGGAAAGGGCAATCCGGGAGACACTTATGACCGTAGGCATCGACGCCAGGCAACCGCTGTGGTTTTACGATTTTGTCTCGCCGTTCACCTACCTGTTGCTAGAGCAACACGACAAGTGGCCGGGCTTCGACTTCGCGTTCACGCCGGTCGTGCTGAACGATCTGTATCGCCACTGGGGCCAGCGGCCCGCTTATAGCGTGCCCGCCAAACGCACCTTCATGTACCGTCACGCGCTGTTTCGTGCGGAGCAACTCGGCATTCCGTTCAAGATGCCGCCGGCCCATCCGTTCGACTCGATGAAGCTGCTCCTGCTCGCCACCGCGGCGAAGGGCGACATCAGCTTCGTTCGCGAGATTTTCCGTTTTATCTGGCGTGAAGGCCGCGATCCGTCGAGCGATGCAGCATTCGCCGAACTGTGCGAACGCGTCGGCATGCCGGACGGCCCGGCACTGATCAAGAATGAAGAAGTGAAGGCGCAATTGCAGCGCAACACCACGGACGCAATCGGTCTGGGCGTCTACGGCGTGCCGACCTTCTTTCTGAACGACCAATTGTTCTGGGGCGAAGACGCGTTGCCTATGGTGCTGTATTGCGCACGCACGCCGAACTGGCTCGACTCGCAGGAAGTGAAGCGGGTCAGTTCGCTGCCTTCAGGCTTCGCGGACGACTAAGCGAAAGGAAGACGTAATATTCGTGCAGACAGGCATGCCGCGCTCGTATCCGTGCATGCCTTTTTTGACGTGATGGCGTCAAAAAGGCCGTCCTGATGCCGGCCATACCGTGCCTGCTATGCCGCCACAGCGCAAACGAGCCTAAGGTTATAACCTTTGCGCCTCGCTCTCGCGATCTGGCTCGCGGGCGGCTCCGTACGACGCTTCATCCGGGCCCGACCTGCTTGCACCGCCTCGCCTAAACCATGGACGATTCCGCCGCTTCCCTCGATATCTGGCTCGTGCGCGTGCTGCGCACGCTGATCGTCGAGCGCAGCGTCACACAAACCGCGCTGCGTCTGAATCAGACCCAGCCCGCCATCAGCACCGCGCTGCGCAAACTGCGCGAGACGCTGAACGATCCGATCCTCGTGCGCGGCAAGTCGGGCATGGTGCCAACCGAATACGGCGAATCGTTGCTGGCCTCGGCGCAACGTGTGCTGCGCGAAGTCGATTTCGTTGCGACGCCGCATGGCGACTTTGATGCCGGCCGCTCGCGCCGGACCTTCCGCGTAGCCGCGCCGGATTATCTGAACGACTTCTTCATGCCCACCGTGATCGCGCAGTTTCGCGAAGCGGCGCCGCATGCGCGTCTGGAGATCGATTCGCTAAGCCCGATGCTCGACCATTCGGCCGCGCTCGATGCCGGTGAACTCGATCTGGTGATCGGCAACTGGCCGAAGCCGGATCCGCGTTTCGAGCGCAGTGACCTGTTCTCCGATACGGTGGTGTGCCTGATGCGCGCCGATCATCCGCTCGCGCGCGCGCCGATGACGCGCGAAGCGTATCTCGCCGCGCCGCATCTCGCACCGACGCCTTATAGCGGCGCAAGCGGCGGCGCAGTCGACATCGGCTTCGCAAGGGCCCGCGCCGAGCGGCGCATCGTCGCCACGCTGCCCTACTTCGGCCTCGTGCCGCAAACGCTGTTGCAATCGGATCTGATCTTCACGACCACGCGCCGTTTCGCGACGCACTATGCGAGCATCCTGCCGCTCGCCGTGGTCGAAGTGCCGATTCCGTTTCCACGCATCAAGTGCTATCAACTGTGGCATCCGCAGCCTGATCGGCCGAGCGATGTCGGCTGGCTGCGTACGTTGATGTCGCAAGTGTCGGATGAATTGATCGCGCAGAAGGTGCGGCGCGCGAAACGGCCGGCGAAAAAAGAAACGTCAGCCGCGCAGGGCTGACGCTGTGGTTTGAAGTCTGGGGAGTTCAGGTTACGAGCCTGGCGTTGAACGCCTTACGCCAGGCGCCTCGCTCTATCTACTCAAACGCTCGAGCAAAGCTTCTGCATTGCCGCCTGAGCCGCGGCTTGACGTGAACGGATCTGCAGCAACTCGGCACACACCGCGACCGCGATCGCCGCAGGCGCTTTATCCACAATGCCGGTCACGCCGATCGGGCAGGTCATCTCCACCAACCGATCCAGATCCACGCCTCGATCCAGCAAACGACGCTCGAATTTCACGCGCTTTGTCTTCGACCCGATCATGCCGAAATAGGTGAAATCGCGCCGCCGCATGATGCGCGCGGCGAGCGAAAAATCGAGCGCGTGGTTATGCGTCATCACGAGGAAATACGCGCCGGGCGGCGCCGTGTCGACGATCGCATCGGGCGTGTCGGTCGCTTCGATCTGCACGTTGGCTGGCGTTTCGTCGGGGAACAGTTCGTCGCGTTCATCGACCCACTGGACGACGCACGGCAAGCTACCGAGCAGCGTGACGAGCGCATGGCCGACGTGCCCCGCGCCGAACAGCACGATGTGCATCGGCGCCGGACGCGGCGCTTGCACGGCGCTGCGCCGGCCGATCTGAACGGAAGAAAAGTCGTTCATGGTGATCATTCCAGTGAGTTTCGATATTTGCACGATTGTCCTTAGCTGGCCAGCTCCCGGCGGTTCGTGACGTGCCCGGAGGTCACGTCCGGGTCCGACCAGTAGCCATGCGCTTTACTGCCGCGCCGCCGCGGTTGCTGCCCGCACAGCGCCGACTGCCTTCAAGATTTCCTCGCTGGTTGCGGGCGCATTCAGCGGCGGATTGACCTTGTGGTCGCCCACGGCCGACACCGCATCGCGCACGGCGAAGAACACCGAGAACGGCAGCAGCAGCGGCGGCTCGCCGGTCGCCTTCGAACGGTGGATGCTGTCCTCCGCATTGCGATTCTTGAACAGACGCACACGGAAGTCCGGCGGCGTATCGTTGACGGTCGGAATCTTGTAGGTCGACGGGGCGTGCGTCATCAGCTTGCCGCCCGTGTTCCACCACAGTTCTTCGGTCGTGAGCCAGCCCATGCCCTGAATGAATGCGCCTTCCACCTGGCCGACGTCGAGCGCCGGGTTCAGCGATGCGCCCACGTCATGCAAAGCGTCCGCGCGCAGCACGCGCATTTCGCCGGTCAGCGTGTCGATCACCACTTCCGACACGGCCGCGCCGTACGAGTAGTAGTAGAACGGCCGGCCTTGCAGCTTCGATTGATCCCAGTAGAGCTTCGGCGTTGCGTAGAAGCCGTCCGACCAGAGCTGGACACGCGCGACATAGGCCTTCGCGATCACTTCTTCGAACGGCACGATCATCTCGCCGACCACCACGCGATCGTGTACGAAACGCACTTCCGACGCGGCTACCTGCCCTGCGCCGAAACGCTCGGCGGCGAAGGCCGACAGACGTTCGCGCAACTGGCGCGCGGCATCCTGTGCAGCCTTGCCGTTCAGGTCCGAACCGGTCGACGCAGCGGTCGCCGAGGTATTGGCGATCTTGCTTGTATCGGTCGCCGTGACGCGGATGCGGTTAAAGCCGATACCCAGCTCATGCGCGACAACCTGCGCGACTTTGGTGTTCAAACCCTGGCCCATTTCGGTGCCGCCGTGGTTCACCAGCACCGAACCGTCGGTGTAGATGTGCACCAGCGCGCCGGCCTGGTTGAAGTGGGTCACGTTGAACGCGATGCCGAACTTGACCGGCGTGAGCGCCAGGCCCTTCTTCAGCACTTCGTTGTTCGCGTTGAACTCGTTGATCGCCGCACGGCGCGCGCGGTATTCGCTGGTCGCTTCGAGTTCGTCGATCAGTTCGTGAATGACGTTGTCTTCGACCACCTGACCATACGGCGTCTGGTTGCGCTCGGTCTTGCCGTACAGATTGCGGCGGCGCACGTCGAGCGAATCTTCGCCCACCGACCGCGCGACGTTGTCCATGATGTACTCGATCGCGAACGCGCCTTGCGGACCGCCGAAGCCGCGGAACGCGGTATTCGACTGCGTGTTGGTCTTGCCGCAGAAGCCGTCGATCGTTACGTCGGACAACCAGTACGCGTTGTCGAAGTGGCACAGCGCGCGCGTCATCACCGGACCAGACAGGTCGGCGGAGAAGCCGCAACGCGAGGTCATGTCGACCGTCACGCCGTCGATCACACCCTTGTCGTCGTAGCCCACTTCATACGTATAGTGGAAATCGTGGCGCTTGCCGGTGACCATCATGTCGTCGTCGCGGTCCGGACGCAGCTTGACCGGGCACAGCAGCTTCCATGCTGCGAGCGCCGCGCAGCACGCGAACAGACCCGATTGCGATTCCTTGCCGCCGAAACCGCCGCCCATCCGGCGGCATTCGATCAGCACGTTGTGCGACGCCACGCCCAACGCGTGCGCGACCATGTGCTGCATTTCGGTCGGGTGCTGCGTCGAACAGTAGACGTGCATGCCGTCGTCGTCTTTCGGCACCGCGTACGAAATCTGGCCTTCCAGATAGAACTGCTCCTGGCCGCCGAGCAGCATCTCGCCGGCTTCGCGACGAGCGGCGCGGGCGATCTTCGTATCGGCTTCGCCGCGCGCGAGTTTCATCGGCGGCAAGACGTGCTGGTTTGCGGCGCGGGCCTGTTGCGCGGTGAGGATGGCCGGCAATTCTTCGTACACGACTTCGGCGCGGCGCGCAGCGAGGCGCGCGATTTCATGCGAGGTCGCGACCACGATGAACATCGGCTGGCCGACGTATTGCACGACACCATCCGCGAGAATCGGATCGTCGCCATGGATGATCGGACCCACGTCGTTGACGCCGGGGATATCACCCGCGGTGAAAATCGCGACCACGCCAGGCGTGGCGCGCACTTTGTCGAGCGCCATCGAGACGATCTTCGCGTGCGCTTTCGGCGACAGGCCGAGCGCGGCGTGCAGCGTGCCGGCGAGCGTCGGGATGTCGTCGGTGTAGGTGGCGCGGCCGCTTACGTGCAGATGCGCGGACTCGTGCGGGCGCGAGATGTGGACCTGGGTAAAGTCGTCGAGATCCTGAAGGTCTTTCAGGAACGGTTCGGCATGCTGATTCATTCTTGTGTTCTCCGTATCCTTGTGGCGTCAGGCGCTCGCGCCGGCCGGGGCGCAAGCAGCGGCAACTGCTCGAACATCCAGCGAACTCTTGGGCAGCGGATTGTTCGGACGCGTTTCGAGCCAGAAGCGATACAAGGTGTTCTTCGCCGCTTCGAGGCGGTAGTTGCTGGTCGCGCGCATGTCGCTAAGCGGCGCGTAGTCGTTGCCGAGCGCGAGCATCGCGGCTTGCGCGGTGGCTTCGTGCCATTCGGCGTCGCGCAGCACGGCTTCAGCGTGCGTCGCGCGCTTCGAGGTGGCGGCCATGCCGCCGAACGCTATGCGCGGCTCGCGGATCACGTTGCCGTCGGCGATGAAGGAGAACGCGGCGCACACGGCCGAGATGTCCGAGTCGAAACGCTTCGACAATTTGTAGGTGCGGAACTGCAGGTTCTGGCGCGCGCCGGTGCGGGTCGGCACCTTGAGTCCAACGACGAACTCGTGCTCCGCCATGTCCTTCTTCTGATACGCGAGGTACAGATCCTCGAGCGGCATTTCGCGTTCGATCTCGCCGCCGCGCACGATCACATGCGCGCCGAGCGCGATCAGGCCAGGCATCGAATCGCCGATCGGCGAGCCGTTGGCGATATTGCCGCCGAGCGTGCCGGCATTGCGGATCGGCAGCGACGCGAAGCGTTGCCACATTTCGGTGAGTTCCGGATACTGCTTCGCGATTTCCGCGTAGGCCTTTTCGACGCTGACGCCTGCGCCGATCTCGATCCAGTCGTCGTTGGTTTCGAGCTCTTGCAGCTCCGCAATCTGACCGACGTAGACGATGTTGCCCAGTTCACGCATCTGCTTCGTCACCCACAAGCCGATGTCGGTGCTGCCGGCGAGGATGCGGGTGGCCGGTTCGGCTTCCTTGATTTTTGCGAGCGCGTCGACCGTACGCGGCGCGTCAAACTGCTGGCCGGCGTGCTGGTAATGGAACGTGTCCTTGCGCTCGAGCGCGGCGAGCGCGTTCGACAGCGCTTCGACATTGACCGGCGCTTTCGGCGCGGGCGCTTCGAACATGCGCACGGCCGCGTCGACGATCGGACGATAGCCGGTGCAGCGGCACAGATTGCCGGTCAGCGCGTTGCTGATCGCGTCGCGCGACGGCACAGTTTTGTTCGCGCAGCTATGTTCGTGACCGTGCTTTTCGTACAGCGACCACATCGACATGACGAAACCCGGCGTGCAGAAACCGCATTGCGAACCGTGGCACTCGACCATCGCTTCCTGCACCGGATGCAGCGAGCCGTCCGGCTGGCGCAGGTCCTCGACGGTGAAAAGCGCTTTGCCGTCCAGCGTCGGCACGAACTGGATGCAGGCGTTGACCGCCTTGAAGTCGACGCCGCCCGCCTCGTTGCGCTCGCCGATCACGACCGTGCACGCGCCGCAGTCGCCTTCGGCGCAGCCTTCCTTGGTGCCGGTGCAATGCACGTCTTCGCGCAAATACTGCAGGACGGTGCGGGTGACGGGCGCATCCTTGATCTCACGGATCGCGTTGCGGTGGTAGAAGCGAATCGGCTCAGTCATGTCTCGTTACTCTCAATGTTCTGTGTCCGTTGGGACGTGCTGCGATGATGGTTCGAAAACTATCACCATCAATAAATACAACCCATAGCGGGGATCGCATGCGGGACATATTCGTGAAACGATATAGAGATGGGTTTGGGGTTCGGTTGGCTTATGTTGATTTGGCTGTTTTGCCGCATTTCTAGATAAATTGTAGCTTTACAGCCATGGACGACCAGGGCGCATTCATCCGGTTGGCATCGGAAGACCTCTCGTGCAGAGTGAAAACGGACCACTATATCGATCCGGCACCGTTATTTAGGCACCGAAATTATTAAGCAACCCCTGCAAGGGAATCGGTTCCATGGGAAAATCACGCCTTCCCGCCGTTTTCAAGTCTCGTTTTCCCCATGTCCACCGACTCAGCGACACCGCGCAGCGAATTTGCGACGACCATGCAGATCATTCCGGTCGTCTTTTTCACATTTCTTTGCTACCTGACGATCGGAATTCCGCTCGCGGTGCTGCCTGGCTACGTCCACGACGATCTGGGTTACAGCGCGATTCTGGCCGGCGCGGCGATCAGCGTTCAGTACCTGGCGACGCTGGCATCGCGGCCGCTCGCCGGCCGCTCGGCCGACACGTTAGGGCCGAAGCGGACGGTCACAATCGGCCTGCTGGGTTGCGGCGCGAGCGGGATCTTGTTGCTGCTGGCCGTGTTGTGCGGGCGCTGGCCCGCGGTGAGCCTGGGGCTGCTGGTGTGCAGCCGTCTCGTACTCGGCTTCGGCGAGAGCCTGTGCGGCACCGGCGCGATTTTGTGGGGCATCGGCCGGGTGGGCACGAGCAACAATGCGCGGGTGATTTCGTGGAACGGCATCGCGACTTATGGCGCGCTCGCGATTGGCGCGCCACTTGGCGTCGCGATCGCGCACACGATCGGGTTTGCCGCGTTGGGCATTCTGGTGATTTTGCTGGCGGCGCTCGGGTTTTATCTGGCGCGGCCTATCGCGCCGGTGCCGATCGTGCATGGTGAGCGGATGTCGTATCGGAGTGTGTTCACGCGGGTGCTGCCACATGGGATTGGGTTGGCGCTGGGCTCGGCCGGCTTTGGGTCGATTGCGACGTTTATCACGCTGTTTTATGCCGCTCGGCATTGGCCTAATGCGGCTTTGTCGTTGACTGTTTTCGGCACGCTGTTTATCGGTGCGCGCTTGTTGTTCGCTAATACGATCAAGGCTTACGGTGGGTTCCGGGTCGCGATTGCTTCGTTTTCGTTTGAATGTGCTGGGTTGTTGATGTTGTGGTTGGCGCCGGAGCCGCATATTGCCCTCGCGGGGGCGGCGTTGACCGGGTTTGGGTTTGCTTTGGTGTTTCCTGCTCTTGGCGTTGAGGCGGTTGGGCTTGTGCCGCCTGCTAGCCGTGGGGCGGCTTTGTCGGCTTATTCTGTGTTTCTTGATCTTTCTCTGGGGATTACGGGGCCGTTGGCCGGGTATATCGCTGGGGAGTTTGGTTATGCGCAGGTGTTTTTGTTTGCGGCGGTCGCTTCCGCGATGGCGGTCGTGTTGTCGACGATGATGTATTTGCGGAATTCACGGGCGCCTAATGCGCCTGCGGCGACTTGATTTTTTTGCTTGCTCTGCGCTTGTTGTCTGTGTTCTTAGGGCGTTGGCCTTTCCTTGTTTTGTTAGTGGTCTATTAGCGTTGCCCCTGTGCGGGGCAATGCTCTCAACTTAAGCCCCATTCCATCAAGCGACCTTGTACGCGAGATGGAGATGGGGTTTGGCTTTTCTGGGCGGTCGTGGGTAAGA
>CABFVV010000131.1_pt1 | contig 20966 bp, 17 predicted proteins | sample 8864751 | NCBI WGS metagenome assembly CABFVV01 (sample SAMEA5735770, study PRJEB23740) | soil metagenome | biome: forest; feature: forest soil; material: soil | place: USA | collected 2013-10-13 | depth 0.1 m | reverse complement strand
TCCCCCACTGGCACCCCCTCCCCTTGTGCCCTCTGGACTGCGACGAAGCGTGGAATGTGCAGATACCCGCCCGGTCTCCCCGGATCAGCAATTAGCCAGGGGCCGAACTGGGTCTCGATGGCGCGGGCGTTCTCGCGTCCTAGCGATGTTGCTTCCACCATGTTCGGTAGTAGGCCGACGAACTGCAGTGCGGGGTTCAGCTTTGCACGTATCTGCCGCACACCATGCGGGCCATTGATCAGGTCCGCGAGGCTGTCAAGCGACTCCCGATTGAGTTGCACTGGACTCAACATTGCGTCGACTGTCGATTCGATACAAAGTGCACGCAGATCAGGAAGGGGCGGACTGTCGATCAGGCAGACATCCGCCAGCTTCGCCACAACGAAAAGCAGATGCCGGACATTGGCGTAGTATCGAGCCCCGTCATCGCCAAGCCCCAGCGTCAACGACGGCACGGTACCCGTCGGCAACACCCAGAATCCCGGCGCCTCTACATCGCCCCGTTCGGATTGTGTGATCGACTTTTCTCCTCGCAGCACGACTGCTCTACACCCCCGCACCAGCGAGGCGGTGCTACATGGCGGCTCGGCCGCGTCGATAACGAGCACCCGCAGGCGCCGCACCCGATGCAGGTAATGGGCGAACTGGCACAGCATCGCCGTCTTGCCGGCACCACCCTGTTCGGTGGCGATTAGAAGCGTTTTCATGGTCAGTCACTCGCCTCAGGTGATGCGCCGAACCACCAACCTGTATCTGAGACGACGAACAAGAAGCCCGCGGTGCCGAGAGACAAACCGCGGTTCAAAGGGGAATCTCGAGATGCGCTGCGGTAGAACGCAAAAAAGCCTGCGAATGCAGGCTCTTTCCATATTCAGGCAGTCACGCCATTGACAGCTAGGTCAGTACTTCGGGGCCGCTAACGCGTACTCGGTCGTGCTATGCACGTTGACCGGGACAGATTGTTGAGATCAACTTTAGGATGAATTTGTCCGTGTTGCAAGACCTCTCGGTCGGTCAGTTTTTTCCTTAATTCCAACCTGCTCCATACCATTCCGAAGCATTCCAAAATATTTTTAGACTCGTTATTCATGCAGCAATCGAGCGAGCGCGGCCTTTGCTTGCGTGACCTCGAGTTCATATCGGTACCAAGGCCGTTGGGGAATTTTCAAACGCCTGCAAATAACGCCACGGCCAGCGCGCCACACGTACGCCATACGCAACAATTCTTGATGATGTGTTGCAAGCCGACGCCACGCCGCATCCACGCGCGCAGCGTCTGCGGCGTCACTCCAAACCTTGTCCGCATTGGCCCAGTTGCGCAGACGCTCGTCGAGCCGGAGTGCGCCGTCAGTCTCGCTCATGAGTCTTCTCCCCTCCGCCGTTGTCAGATGCCAGTGGCGAGCGGTAGCCTGCGGGATCACGCAAAAAGCCATCGATGTCCCCCGCACGCCAACCCACAGCGCGCGCACCCAGCCGGATAGGCCGAGGAAATGTTCCGTCCTTGATGCGTTGATAGATCGTCGATCTCGACAGTCCCACTTCCTGTTCGACCTGCTTGCGCCGCAAAATCGCAAGCGAATGACGTATTGTTTCGCTCATGACAAACCCTGTTGTTGTCGCCGACGAGTTACCGGCCTACAGGGTTCATTCAAGCAAGGGAATCAAGCGACGGGCAAACCCGTCTTACCGTCAGGGTGACCCGTCAGGTCCGCGACCGCACGTGATGCCGACTGTCGGCTTCCTTGAGCCAGTCTGGCCGAATCGCTGACGCGTACGTTTGTCCGCTGCGCGACGCTTCGCCACCGGGCTGGGCTCTGAGGTTTAAACGTTGGTCGATCGCCTGTGCGACCACAGACGATTTGGGCGGATTGTTCTCGTCATAACCGGACCAGAAAGTGTGCATGACATCGAACATCCCCGAAAGAATTTCGGTAATAAAGGGCAGGTGAACTGTGATCCCGTCGGAATGCTCCGACGGCCCGTCGCTTATGCACGGGCAGATTTTCCACGCCGGAACCATCGCACGCAAAGACTCAAGTTCCTCCTCCTGCCGTTCCTCGATCGCATGATGCAAAGCCACCGTGCGCAAGAGCGCCTTCCCCATTTCGCCTAACTGTCGGTCCTTTCCTCTTAACCGCTCCGTTAGCCGACGAACATCGGCCTCTGCCTGATCAACACGCCGCTGCAATGCGTTGGTGTCAGACGCTGAGGTGGCTCCGTCGCGAGCGCCTGGCGGCTGGCATGCGTTATGTGAGTGATCCATGACACGTCCTCATGCAGCGCTACGCCGCATCACTCTTTGCCCCCGGTTGCTCTTCGAACCCGTCACGGAATGATTGCAGCGGCTAGCGCCTGCATTGACGGGGCACCGGCCTATCGCATCCTGCGATAACGCGCCCAACGTTTAACTTCTTCCTAGAGATTCGATCCCGTCGGCACAAAACGGACCTATATTCCAAACAGAATATCCATTGCCTCGACGTCCAATGCCGTACGCTGGGAGCGAAGCCGCAACGGCCGTTCCGTCGGTACAAAAATTATTGCCAACCCGAACCGAAAGTTGCGGCTATTGGCTGCCCAGTAAGCGAAAGTTTAGTCCGGCATTTCCAGGATCGGGGTAACGCCATCTTGCATTGACTTTCCGCCAGCATCGTGATATGAGGAGCCCAACATGTATGATTTGGATGCTCTGAAAAAGTTTGATCTGGTCATCGACGCGCGAAGCCCGCGCGAGTTTGCCGAAGACCATTTGCCGGGAGCCATAAACCTTCCCGTCGTCTTCGACGATGAGTATGCGGAAGTCGGCACTACGCACCGCACCGACCCTATGCGTGCGTATCAGATAGGTGTCGTTTACTCCCTGAAAAACATCGCTCGGCACCTCGAGCTTCCGTTTTTCCGGACCAGTCGGCGAATTTCAATTCTCGTTTATTGTTTTCGTGGTGGAAAGCGAAGCAAGCTTTGGACAGACACGCTGGAAACGATCGGCTACAAGGTCGAGCGGCTCCCGGCGGGTTGGAAAGGATATCGAAACTGGGTGCGTCAAAGCCTTGACGAAGTCCCTACGCACTTGCAACTCAATGTGCTCTCCGGTCCCACCGGTTGCGGAAAAACTCGCTTGCTACTTGCGTTAAGGGAGGTTGGTGCGCAGGTCATCGACCTGGAGGCTCTTGCCTCGCATCGCGGGTCAATCATAGGAGCGATTCCGGGTCGGGCGCAGCCAAGTCAAAAATTGTTCGACAGCCTCCTGCTTGCCGAGATAGGTCGTCTCGACGTAGCAAGGCAGGTATGGATTGAAAGTGAAAGCAAGCGAATTGGGCGCGTTCAATTACCAGAAGCGTTGTTTCACAGAATGCATGGCGGACGTCTATTCGCAGTCGAGACTCCAATGCCTGAAAGAATCGCCATGTGGCGCCGCGAGTATCCCCACTTCGAGAGAGACCCCGTAGGTCTGGTCGCTCAACTTGGTCATCTGAAAGCACTCGTAAGCGGAGTGACGTTGGAGAAATGGGTTTCAATGGCTGAACGTCGAGATATCGACGCTCTCTTTAAGAGCATCATGCTGGACTACTACGACCCCGCGTACTTTCGTTCGACGAAGAAAAATTATGTGCATACCAAGCATGCCGTCAAGATCCGACTCGAAACGCTTGACTCAGCGCACCTCATAAACATCGCGCGAGGTTTGATTGCAGAGGCAGACGTTTCGGCGCCGCCACCGCCTGAGTAAGACCTTTGCTCGCCGGTCCATTGTCGAAAACCAAAACGGCGGGAAAAGCGTCAACAACAGCATCTGAAAGTAGCCGCCGGGTAAGGTGAATCGTTGCGCGGCAAGACCCAGAAAGGACACTTCACTGTCCAGATGATGAGCGTTGTGAAATCCGTTGTTCACCAAGAGGCAATTGGACAACCAGAAGTCAACGTCCCACGAAGTTATCGCGGTACGCGAAAGGTCTGGCTCGAACCCGTAATGCTGCATGTACCCAACGGCCTCAACGACAAACACGCTGACAATAGCGTATCCGATGTAGAAGAGCGCGATCCTCCATTGCAGGAACGCGGCCAGCCCCAACAAAGAAATTGAGAAAAGTGCATTTCGAAAAAGACTATGCGGTACCCTACCGCACGGGTAGGAATGCCGAGAAAACGTTGCTATCAAGGCCGCTGCATAGGAGCGTCCAACATGACGCCAGACCGACGTTCCCAATGACGCCGTCGAGCCGAACTGCGGATTTCCAACGTGTTGATGGTGCAATCGGTGTGCAACCCGGTAATGCGGATAGCCGACGATGACAAATGCTACGTCACTAACCTGTTGCCATATCCTGGCTTGTCGGTGCGTTAACTCGTGGAGGTGTGCCATCGCGGTCGCGCTTAGCATTCCGCACGCGACAGCAAGCCCGATCAGATTTATCCAGGACGCGGCTGACGCACGGTACGCACCGATTGCCACTGCTAAGGCCCAAGTGAGTGCGAACCAGCAGGGCACCTGATCTTCATCTGTCTTCTCGGTGGTTTGCCTCGATCGCGGGGTGCCTCGCCCTATCGTCGCGTCCAGTGCAGGAAGAACGAAAAGGACCACAGCGACGAATACCCACGGGCGTCCGACAGAAAACGAGACGCCCGCGACGATCGGCAAAGTAAGTGAGAGCCAAAACGCTCCACCCGAGTTACGCCAGAAGATCATTCACTTCCGCGAACTTAACCGCTTCTGATATGTGCGAAACCCCAAACTTATCCTTTATTTTTTTGTAGTTTCCATAGACGGTCTGGACCGAGACGTCAAGCTCACGAGCAATGTCTTCAGCGGTGAATCCACTTTTAAGGTAACCCACTACGCGAAGATCCATCGCAGTAATACCGTGCGCTTCAAGGACCTCGCGTTTCGCCGTTCGGATGGACCAATCAAGCAATTCCATGGCGAGCGCCCTGAAATACAAGCGCTGCGCGGTGAGCCTCTTTTCCCCTACTGCCTGACTATCGTCGGATCCGATGTACAGAACGCCCATGCGTTCTGTAGTGCTGGTATGGACGGGCACAACGATCCCGCTTCTGAAGCCGTTTTTGCTTGCCGCCGCCAGCATTTCGCGTTGGCCCTGCGTTTCGACTACGATCTCCGATCCAGTGATCGGTTCAGTGTTGCTTCGCGCATACTCCAAAAATGGATCCGTCATGTACCATTTATTGGCGTTATACATCTGGCACCATTCGGGACGGCAGCCAATGAGAAAACGATGCGTGGCGCGGCTAGCCGTCGTAGCACCGGGATGGAGAGAAACGAACACATATGACTCCCCGCCAAGCGCTGTGACGAGCGATCTTACGTAATCGGCTAATTCAGAGTCGTCCTTGGCGACCATGATTTTTTCGAAAAGTCTGCTTACGTCAAGGGACGTCTGTTGGGCAGCCATATCTTCACCCTCCTGAACCCCTTCACGCGCTCGCCTACTATTCGACCACGCGATTTTCTACCAGGTGCCGCCTAACTTCGTAATACAGCGGAGCCAGTTCTGTCGAATAAGGGTCCGCGTTTGCGAACCGGTGTAGATCCCGCAGCGCAGTAATCGGGAGGACTTGAATGGACGCCGTTTGATCCCTTTCAATAACCCGTCGTTCGAGGGAAAAGCCGCGCGCCGTCTTGAACAGAGTAAGCACGATGTGTTCCCCGCCGATATTAAGTCCACGCTCAAAAACAAGACTCTTCATCGTCGGCTCCGCTGAGACGATTGCGATGGCCACACGAAGAGCAGGTAATTTCCTCGGGATCGATTTCAGAGACGCTCGTGATGAAGTCTTCGGACCCACAAGCGAGACATTCGACAATCAAACCGTCGAACTCGGTGCCGCAGCACTGGCAGGTGAGGTGGTGAACCTCTCCTGCAGCAAGGACTTCCCAACCATCTTCCATTGGGACGCTGCACTTGGGGCAAAGAAACCCCAGTTCAGATATTACGTTTGACATATTCGAAAGCTTTATGAAACAAATCGCTTTGCGACAAGTATCAATTCAGCTTAGCACTGTCCGTTCTCGTCCGTGCAAATAGCGTGGACAACGTCGAATCGAACGCCTATCAAGTAAGTTGCCCCCTTGATGGCCCGCAACGGTCCAGTCGGTGGATGCGTGCGCGGACGGTAACCTTAATGCAGCGGCGTGAGTGTCGCTAGTGGGTCGAACTGGGCCGTTCAATGTCACTTTGCCGGGTCTTCCCGGGCGGCGATAGTTCAGGGGGTGGAATGACCGGCGCAAGGCCTGTCAGATATGGATTGCTTCCATTGCTGCAGCAAAGCTATAGCACGCAAAACGCCCCCTCTTAGAGGATCACCCGACTGCTACGCAGTCCCGGCTCGCGCGCGTACAAGGACTACAGTGATGGGAGACAATCCCCAGCTTGGCAAAGCGGAAAATCTCTAAGCCTTGGCGGCCGAGGCACCTCTCCACAGCGAGCCCGGATTGGTGCGATTCGGATAACGAACGCATTCGAAGCTGCCAAACACTTCAGCAACGCGTGCAATACGAGTGTTCAGGTCAAAACGATGCCGGAGGAGCGCTGGCCCCCGTGGACAGCGCCGTAGCGTGCGGCAAAGCTAGAGACGCGGTGGAGCGCTATCGCGAGTGACCAACGGCATGGCGCATGGGCCTGCCCCTATATTATCAGTGAGACAAAAAGTCGGCGGTGAAGTGGAGCAAATTTATCTAGTAAGATTGGTTCCGCGTTTAGCCCGAGGAGACCAAAGTATGGCTTCAGCTGCCAATAGCAATACGACAAGCAAACCGAATAAAAGTGATGCTCGCAAGGAATTGTTGATTGCGATCGACGCCGTAGCCAAGCGCGGCGGGATTTCCCGAGACAAGGCGGTTACGGCGTGGTACGCGTCTGCCCTACTTGGCATCGACGAGGATGAAGCCATTGACGCGGCGTCTGTAGACGGTCCGGAAGATAACGGCTGCGATTTCATATACATCGACGAAGACCAAGAGGTCGTTTACGTCCTTCAGGGTTATGTTTCAGATCGCAATGATAGAAGTGCGGGCATCAAAAAATGGAATGCCTTGACGGCAGCAGTGGCAAATATCAAGGATCCAATTTCATTCAAGCACGGCGGTCGCCACGATATTTATGAGTTGCTTTCTGAAATTGATTTGTCAACCTACTCGCTTGTGTTCGGCTTGGTGACACTCGCTTCCAAGTCAGATCAAATTGCGAGACAACGAGAAACGACCGTACGCTCGCGCACATACGGCCCAGAGGCCGCATTCTTTTACGAACATCAAGAAACTCTATATGACAAGTTCTTGATAGCACGTGCGGCTGACAGAAACGTGCCAGTCGACACTCTGAGCTTTAATGGCCCCGTGGTCGAGGTAAAGGGAGAGTTTGGTCAAGCGGTAATCGGTTCTGTCCTGGCTTCGGAACTTGCGCGCCTGCACTCAGAGTATAAGAATCAGCTCTTTGAAGGGAATGTCCGTTTATTTATTGGGGAGCGAAAAGGCGGGATTAACGAAAAGATCGTCGAAACTGCCTACTCGCGCCCTGGCGACTTTTGGGCGCTCAACAATGGCATCACACTTGTAGCTGACAGTCTAGTACAGATCTCCGAAAGCAAATTCGAACTGCGCCGCTTCTCAATCGTGAATGGTTGCCAGACGACTGTAAGTTTATCTCGCGCAGTTGAAAAATCTGCAGAAGCAGGCAAAGCACAAGTTTTAGTGCGTGTTGTCGGCGCAAAAAGAGCATTGCTGACGGATATTGTCCGTTATAACAATACACAGAATCCTGTTAAGTTGTCGGCTGTTCGGCTGCTCGATCCTATACAAGAGAGTTTGCGTAGCGAATTTTCAAGTATTGGTTATGTTTACGCGCCCAAGCAAGAAGGCGCCAAAACAACAAAGGGCCCCAAAAGGATCGAACTGGACAGAATCACGCAATACCTAGCGGCAATGTCAGAGGAGACGGTACTAGAAGCTGTCGCAAAAAAGGCCGAACTCTTTGACCGCTCATACAAGAGTATATTTCCACGTGGAATGAAACCGGAAAGGGTTATGCTGGCGTGGCTTCTGGCCCAAGAAATTGAGTCAGAAAGAGAGTCGCTGCTTGAGGCGTCTGATGCAAGCGCGGACTCGGTGATGAAGGCCATACTTGGTATTCACGGTACACCGTGGGGGATATACGTGGCAAGCGTATTGATACAGCAGTCTGGTTCGGATATGAGCAAGATAACGCTAAAGAAAATGACTTCGACCGAATGCAGAGCGGCGGTAGGAAAATATGCAAAGCGGGCGATGGATCTGTATTCTGAAATTGCCATTAACATTGTTACCGCGACCGACGAAATGTCATCTACCCGCAATGAACTAAGAGCCAAGCCTTTCTTGGAAAAGCTAAAGCGGAACCTGACGTTGCGGATGGCAAAATCAGCTTCTTGGCGACTCCCAAAACTCCACATGCTATGAGTTAGTTTAGCCTCACGGGTCGAACCCCTCGACCCGCAGCGGGCTCTCGCGGCCCGAGGCGCGTTTAGACCTGAAATCAGTAAATTTGGAACGTCGCGGTTCCCTCCAGCCCTGTCGAACTCGTGGGCATTGCGCGCGCAATTGAAAACTAGCTGAACAATTTTCCAATTTACTTGCGAGGGCAACTAGATTGACAAATCCCCGAAACCCCTGCCCATTGAGGCGAGAAGGCCGCAACGCCCCCGCAAGTTACCCCGCCGCAACGGGCATTTGCGCTCGTTGTCGCCTTGCCGGCATCAACTGATTGACGCGCGGCCGCAAACATCGCGCCATACACAGCGGCATGTTCACGACATAGAGCATCGGCCTTGCTTGGATCGGACGTGCCAAGTGCCTTAACGACTTCCTTGCTACCGAAGTGGGCTTGCAGATCGAGAGGAATTTTGCGGCGGAAGTAGCATCGGGTGTCGTGCTTGGACCGGTAGACGGTCACGGCTGTACGAAGAGTGTGCGTGGATGTTACACCGGCAACACCGACTTAGTAAGCCATTGATTTGGCTGATTAACGAATGTAATCAAGACGTTGTATTGGTCGGGGCGAGAGGATTTGAACCTCCGACCACCTGCACCCCATGCAGGAAATAGCGCCCCACCATGATGCGACAACTTGCAGCCTCGGGAGGCGATCAATACGATAAACCCGGCTCGTTCCAAGATATGCCCTAGGTGCCCCCCCCAAACATGCCGCTAGGACGGTCTCTCAATCAAGACGTAGCCTCATAACCCTTATCGTACTGGGATCACGGTGTCTAAAACTGAACAGTACGACACTACTCCGTGATGAAATCAGCCTGCATCTTGCCGAACTTCCTGACCGGCACAGCAACCTTCCCTCCGGCCAGAGCATCGAGCAGGTCCGCCCAAGCCTGAACCATATGGCGCCGTTGCTCTAGAAGGGTCGCCCTGTCGTAACTGTCTCCCAGTTCCTCGTCGGAACCGTGCGCAAGATGCCGCTCAATGACGTCCGGATCCCAACCAAGATATTCACGAATCAGGGTCCGGGCTGTCGCCCGGAATCCGTGCCCCGTGATGTCCTCCCGGGTGTCGTAACCAAGCGTGCGTAGTGCGCTGTTGATTGTATTCTCGCTCATGCATCGCGAGCCTTCCGAACGCCTAGCCATGCTGCGAAAAACCGGTCCGATCGGCCCAGTAAGCGGAAAGATATCTCGCAAAATTTCTACTGCCTGACGCGGCAAAGGCACGAGGTGCGGTGGCGTCCGACTATCTTGCTTTCTCCACTCGCGAATTTTCATTTTCTCGGGCGGACAGGTCCAGATACCCGCATCGAGAGCCATGTCCTCCCAATAAGCGAAACGTAGCTGACCGGGTCGCTGGAATACGATCGGGGCAAGTTGCAGCGCGGCACGCGTAATGATATTGCCCTTATATCCGCGAATATCGCGTATCAGCTGACCCAATCGTTCCGGGTCGGTGATCGCCGCATAGCTGCGCTCACGAGGTGCAGGAAGGCCACCCGTGCTGCTCGTCATGAAATTCTGCGCCGACTCAAGCACACCGGTATCCGCGGCGTACTGGTATACCTCCCGGACATATCCCCTAATACGCTGCGCGGTCTCCAGATGGCCGCGATCCCTGATCCGATGCAGGCATCGCACGACCTCGGTCTGCACGACTGACGGCATGGGGTGACGCCCGAGCCACGGAAACACGTGCAATTCGAGCGCCCGCAGGACCTTATCCGCATAGTCGTCAGACCACGCCCTGTCCTTCTTTGCCTGCGCGTGCCAAGCAAGCGCGACCAACTGGAACGTGTTCAGCCGCTCGACGCGCTCCCGCTCCTGTATGGACCGCCGATCCTGCTTTGGATCGATACCGCTTGCTCTCTTCTCCGCCAGTAATCGCGCCTTCTGGCGCGCAACGGCGAGCGAAACCACCGGGTAACGGCCCAAGCCGAGCTTGACCTCCCGGCCGTCCTGCTTGTAGCGATACACCCATACCTTCCGTGTCGGGCGCACGCGCAGGTATAACCCGTCCCCGTCAGATAGAAAATATTCGTTGGGACGATGAGAAGCAAACTGGATTTGGCGATCGGTAAGCAAGCCCATGACGGTGTACCCCGAAATCGAGAATGTCGGCAAACCCATTTTGGGGTACACCGGCGGGTACACGCAAATGCAGGAACTGCCCGGAAGCGGGCGGAAAAGAATGGACGTCCAGAAACGACAAAACCCTGATTTCTCAGGGCTTTTCGGACTTCAGTGGCTGTCTGCGGCACATCAAATGTGATTTGATGGTGGAGGTAAGCGGGATCGAACCGCTGACCTCTTGCATGCCATGCAAGCGCTCTCCCAGCTGAGCTATACCCCCCTTGCAGAACAGAAACGAGATTTTAGAGGCCAATTTGCGCTTTGTAAATACCCTTTGCGCAATTGCATGCGACTTTTTTCGCAAGTCGCATGCAAACCCTCTCAATGCAAATGCGAACGCGCTTAAGCCAACGCTTTTTCGATACGGCTCACGACAACATCGCGGCCAAACAGCATCAGCACGCTGTCGATCGACGGCGTATGCGTGGTACCTGCCACCAGCAGACGAACCGGCATGGCCAGTTGCGGCATCTTCAGCTTGTGCGCGCCAAGCGTTGCCTTCAACGCCGCAGCGATCGCTTCCTTGGTCCACTCCACCGTTTTGAGCGAAGCGGCCAGATCGGCAAGCGCCGGACGCACGACATCCGTGACGTGCTGCGCGAGCGCCTCGGCTTCAGGCGCCGGCGTGCGATAGAACATCGCCGCGTTCTCGGCGATTTCCTTCACCGTCGACGCACGGTCCTTCAGCAAGCCCACCACCGACGTCAGATCGGCGCCCTGCGCAATGGCGGCTTCGTCGATATCCAACCCGGCGAAGAAAGGCTTTGCGAGCTCTGCAAGGCGCGCGTTGTCCGCTTCCTTGATGTAGTGCGCGTTGAGCCAGTTCAGCTTGTCGTGGTCGTATTGAGCCGGCGACTTGCCCAGATGTTCCAGATCGAACCATTCGACGAACTGCTCACGCGTAAAGATTTCCGCGTCGCCATGCGACCAGCCCAGACGCGCCAGATAGTTGACCACCGCTTCCGGCAGAAAGCCCGCGTCGCGATAACCCATCACGCTCATTGCGCCGTGACGCTTGCTCATCTTCTCGCCCTGCTCGTTCAGCACGGTCGGCAAGTGCGCGTAAACCGGCGGCTCAGCGCCGAGCGCACGCAGAATGTTGATCTGACGCGGCGTGTTGTTCACGTGATCGTCGCCGCGAATCACGTGCGTGATGCGCATGTCCAGATCGTCCACCACCACACAGAAGTTGTAAGTCGGCGTGCCGTCCGGGCGCGCGATCACGAGGTCGTCGAGTTCTTCATTCGAGATCTCGATGCGGCCTTTCACTGCGTCGTCCCATGCGACTACACCAGAGAGCGGATTGCGGAAGCGCAGCACGGGCTGCACGCCGGCCGGCGGCTCCGGCAAGACCTTGCCGGGTTCCGGGCGCCACGTGCCGTCATAGCGCGGCTTTTCGCCGGCCTCGCGTTGGCGTTCGCGCAGTGCGTCCAGCTCTTCCGTCGACATGTAGCACGGGTACACGAGCCCCTCGCCCTGCATCTGCTTGAGCACTTCGCGATAACGGTCCATGCGCTGCATCTGGTAGAACGGGCCTTCGTCGATATCGAGGCCGAGCCATTCCATACCTTCGAGAATGGCGTCGACCGCTTCGGTACTGGAACGCTCCACGTCAGTGTCCTCGATCCGCAGCACGAAGGTCCCTTTCATCTTGCGCGCGAACGCCCACGGATAAAGCGCGGAGCGAATGTTGCCGAGGTGGATGAAGCCGGTGGGACTCGGTGCGAAACGGGTACGGACGGAGGTGGTCATTAGCGGTTACTCGGAAGACAGGCGCCGGCGCCGTGGCGAACATTGCCAGTGAAGCGCGGCAGCGGACCGCGTCCATGCAGCAGAAAGCTGCCTTGCACAGACACGAAGGAAATAAATGCGAGAGCCGAATTATACCTTCCGAACACGCGATGCCTGCCCTCGTCCGAATGGCCATTGGCAGCGCACAAGACGCGCGGGAAGCGCGCCTCGGCAGGCCTGAGCGTTTCCTTCATTACCGGACCGACGCGTGCCCGGAGCTTTGATTTATGATGTGCGCGCGCTGCGGGTGGGGATAGAACCACAGCGCATGGAATCGCCAGCGGCAATTCCGTCCGTTTGACTATCCGCCTGATCGCGGCACCGGTTGCGCCGATCGTGCCGACTCTGCCGTTGCTGGAGAACCCGTTGAAACCGTCATCCCCTCGCCTCGCCCGTCGCAACTTCTCGTTGGCATGCGCCTCCGCGGTGCTCGCTGCCTGCACTACGACTGGCGGCAGCAAGACCGATAGCACGCCGGTCACCACCACGCCCACCGCCAACCCGCCACCACTCGACAAACCGCAGCGACCGATCCGCGTCGGCCTTGCACTAGGCGGCGGTGCCGCGCGCGGCTTCGCGCACATCGGCGTGATCAAGGCACTCGAGGCGCGCAATATCCAGGTCGATCTCGTGGCCGGCACCAGCGCGGGCTCGGTGGTGGGTGCGCTATACGCCTCGGGGATGAACGGCTTTGCACTGAACAAGCTCGCGCTGACCATGGACGAAGCGTCGATCAGCGACTGGGCGATGCCGTTTCGCACGCGCGGCTTCCTGCAAGGCGTCGCGCTGCAGAACTACCTGAATACGACGCTCAACAACCGTCCGATCGAGAAGATGGTCAAGCCGCTCGGCGTGGTCGCCACCGATCTGAAGACCGGCCAGCCGATCCTGTTCCAGCGCGGCAACACCGGCATTGCGGTGCGCGCGTCATGCAGCGTGCCGTCGATTTTCGAGCCGGTGAAGATCGGTGGGCACGAGTATGTGGACGGCGGCCTGGTGAGTCCGGTGCCCGCCTCATTCGCGCGCAAGATGGGCGCGGATTTTGTGATCGCCGTGGACATCTCGCAGCGCCCGGAAAGCGGCCTCACAGCCAGCTCGTTCGACGTGCTGATGCAGACTTTCACGATCATGGGCCAGACGATCAAGGCTTATGAGCTCGACAAGTACGCCGACGTCGTGATCAGGCCGAATCTGGCCGCGATGAGCGGCAGCGATTTCTCGCAGCGCAACGCAGCGATCCTGGCCGGCGAGGAAGCCGTGGCGAAGATGATGCCCGAGTTGCAACGCAAGATGGCCGCGAGCCGCGCCGCGGTGTAACCCGGCAGGATCGAGCCGGTTATACCGGCCGGGGCGCGGGAGCTGCAGTTGTCGTCACGCACGCAGCGCCTACCCAACCCGGCGTGCCACGCGGAAGATTCCGTGCCATATCGGTCAGCGCCCAAACGCAAAAAGCCTGCTTCGAACGAAGCAGGCTTTTTTGTCGCACCAAAACCGCCGGTGCGGGCTGAATCAGTTACTGGTTGCCGCCGATCGACGCATTCACGCGCTTACGCAGATCTTCGCCTTCCTGATAGGACGTCTCGATCCGGCGTGCACCAGTAAAGCGCTTTTCCCAATACCCGCTATCCATATCGTCGACGCGGATCGTGCTGCCCGTGGAAGGCGAATGCACAAACTTGTTGTCACCGATGTAGATGCCGACGTGCGAGAACGTGCGGCGCATCGTATTGAAGAACACCAGATCGCCCGGCTTCAGGTCGCTGACGCGAACCTTTTCGCCGACGCGGCTCATTTCCTCGGCGCGACGCGGCAGCGCCATACCGAGCGTGTCCTGGAACACGTAGCGAACGAAGCCGCTGCAATCGAGCCCCGAATCGGGCGTATTACCACCCCAACGGTAGCGAACGCCGATCATGTTCAGCGCGCCGACCACCACGTCGCCCGCTTTGCCGGCCATGCCGGACAGGAACGATTTGGCGCTGCCGTCGCTGTCAGGAGCGGCCGATTGCGAATTGAGGGGGGACAAAGAATTCGACCCGCTGGGGGTCGAATATGAGGCATTCTGATTAAAACTGCTTACTTCGTCGGCGAACGCGCCGGGAGCTGCTGCCATCAAGACGCCAATGAACATCCCGGCGACGACGCGCGTGCAAGCCTGGGTTAGGTTTCTGTGCTGCATTGGTCGGTATTTTTTGCCTAAAAATCAGTGGGCTACGGAAAAAAGTTTGGTCGATACTAGCCAGTAAGTATTCACGTGTCAAAACAAATAGAAAAATACAATCGAGACACGCACCCAATTGGTGAAAGAGTGCAAAATCAGTGATCAAGCGCCGCTTTCAGCAGCTTTCGGGTGTAAGGGTGCGCCGGTGTCGCAAAAATCTGCTCAACGTCGCCGCTTTCGACGATCGATCCATTTTGCATGACCGCGACACGATGCGCCATCGCCCCGATCACGGCCAGATCATGACTGATGAAAACGAAGCCGAGGTTGTACTTCTGTTGCAACCCGGCGAGCAGTTTCAGCACCTGCTGCTGGATCGACACGTCGAGCGCGCTGGTCGGTTCGTCGAGTATCAGGATGCGTGGTTCCAGCACCAGAGCGCGCGCGATCGCAATCCGCTGACGCTGGCCGCCGGAAAATTCATGGGGATAGCGGTACAGCACCGTGCGGTCCAAACCGACTTCGCGCAGGACCGACACCACCTTGTCGCGCTGCGCCTCCTGGCTCATTTGCGGCCGGTGCAGCGCAAGTCCTTCGCCGACGATCCGCTCGATGGTTTGCCGCGGCGAAAGCGAGCTGAACGGGTCCTGAAAAACAACTTGCATATTCGAGCGTAAGGCGGTTTGTTCGGCGCCGCGATAGCTGCCGAGCGCCCTGCCCTGAAACTCGATCTCGCCGTGCACCGTGCGTTGCAGACCGAGCAGGGCCATTGCCAACGTCGATTTACCCGAACCCGATTCGCCGACGATCCCCAGTGTCTCGCCCTGGCGCACCGACACGTTCGCATCGGCAACCGCGTGGAAGTGTCCCGAGCGAAACCAGCCGCTCACGCCCGGAAGTTTCGTTTTGAAATCGACCGAGACGTCGCGCGCTTCGAGCAGGACGGGCGAGATCGGCAGCACGGGGACCACCGTGCGCTGCGGGCGGCTCGCCAGCAGACGTTGCGTGTACGGATGCTGCGGCGACTCGAACACCTGCTCGACCGACCCGCTTTCCACGAGTACACCCTGCTCCATCACCGCGATGCGTTGCGCGAAATGGCGCACCAGATTCAGGTCGTGCGTGATCAGCAGCACGGCCATACCGCGCTTCTCGGCTTCGTCGCGTTGCAGCTCCAACAGCAGCTCGACGATCTGCGCGCGGATCGTCACGTCGAGTGCCGTCGTCGGCTCATCAGCCAGCAACAGGCGTGGACGGCACGCGAGCGCCATCGCGATCATCGCGCGCTGCCGCTGACCGCCCGAGAGCTGATGCGGATAGCTGTTCACACGCTTGCCGGGCTCGGCAATGCCCGTGCGCCCTAGCAACGCCACTGCGCGCTTACGCGCCTCGTTCGCCGTGACGCCGTCGTGTACGACGATCGTCTCCGCAATCTGGTCACCGACCGTATAGAGCGGATTAAGGGCCGTCATCGGCTCCTGGAAGATCATCGCGATGTCCGAGCCGCGCATGCCGCGCATCTCACGCTCGCTTTTCGCAAGCAGGTCCTGGCCATCGAAACGAATCGCCCCGCTCACCTGCGCGTCGCTCAACAGACGCAGGATCGAGAGCGCGGTCACGCTCTTGCCCGAACCCGATTCGCCGACCAGCGCGACCCGCTCGCCGCGTTGAATCGCGAGCGTCACGTCGCTCACCGCGACCGTGTCACCGAAGGTCACGTGCAGACGATCGAGTTCCAGCAGCGGCTGCGTTATAGCCGGTTTTGCGTCGTTCTCCACCATGGCGCTCACTGGTTGCCTCCTGCACGCATGGCATCGGAAATGCGGGTGTCCAGCGCGTTGCGCAGGGCATCGCCCATGAACGTCAGCAGCAACAGCATCGCAACCAGCACGCCGAATGTGGACAACGAGATCCACCATGCGTCGAGATTCGCTTTGCCTTGCGCGAGCAGTTCGCCGAGACTTGGGGTCGGCGACGGCACGCCGAGGCCGAGAAAGTCGAGGCTGGTGAGCGCGAGAATCGCGCCACTCATGCGGAACGGCAGAAACGTGATCACCGGCGTCAGACTGTTGGGCAAGACGTGCCGCCACATGATCTGCCAGTTCGAGAGGCCCATCGCTCGTGCCGCACGCACATAATCCTGGTGGCGGTTGCGCAGAAACTCCGCGCGTACGTAATCGGACAAGCCAATCCAGCCGAACAGCGACAGCAGCACAATCAGCAGAATGAACCCCGGCTCGAAGATCGACGAGAAAATGATCAACAGGTAAAGCTCCGGCATGGCGCTCCAGATTTCGATCAGGCGCTGCCCGATGATGTCGATACGTCCTCCGAAGTAACCCTGCACGGCGCCCGCGGCAATCCCAAGCACGGTGCCGATCAAGGTCAGCACCAGCGCGAATTCCACCGACACGCGAAAACCGTACAGAAGACGCGCGAAGAGATCGCGACCACGGTCGTCGGTGCCGAACCAGTTATCGCGCGACGGCGGCGCCGGGTTCGGTGCCTTCGAGAAGTAATTCAGCGTGTCGTAGTAGTACCGGTTCGGCGGATACACGGCGAAGTTGCCCGGCGTGTCGAAACGATGCTTGATATACGGATCGAGATAGTCGGCGGGCGTCGGGAAGTCGCCGCCGAAAGTGGTCTCCGCATAGGTCTTGAACATCGGAAAATACAACTGCCCTTCATAACGCACCACAAGCGGCTTGTCGTTCGACCACAACGGCCCGGCGAGGCTCGCTGCAAAAGCCACGACGAAGATGATCAGACTCCAGTAGCCAAGACGCTGCTGGCGAAAACGCTGCCAGACGCGACGCGCGGGCGTGGGTGACACGAACGCGCGAGCCGGTTCGGTGCGCGCCGCCGCATCGGCTGAAAGACGGGCTCGATTCATCAGCGCTCCAGTTGTTCGAATTGGATGCGGGGATCGACCCACACATAGCAGAGATCGGAAATCAGCTTGGTCGCAAGACCGATCAGCGTGAACAGATAAAGCGTGCCGAGCACGACCGGATAGTCCCGCCGCACCACCGATTCGTACGACAGCAGGCCGAGTCCGTCGAGCGAAAACAGTGTCTCGATCAGCAGACTGCCGGTGAAAAACGCACCGATGAATGCCGCCGGGAAACCGACGATCAACGGCAGCAACGCGTTACGAAACACATGCTTCCACAGCACGCGCTTTTCCGACAAACCTTTGGCGCGCGCGGTCAGCACGTATTGCTTGCGAATCTCGTCGAGGAAGGCGTTTTTCGTCAGCATCGTGACGACCGCGAAACTGCCCACCACCGAGGCCGTGATCGGCAACGTGATGTGCCACAGATAGTCGACGATCTTGCCGCCAAAACTCAATTGCGCCCAGTTGTCTGAGGTGAGATTGCGCAGCGGGAACAACTGCAGGAAACTGCCGCCGCCAAACAGCACCAGCAACAGCACGCCCAATACAAAGCCCGGAATCGCATAGCCGACCAGCACGACGAGGCTCGTCGCGATATCGAAGCGCGAACCGTTGCGCACCGCTTTGGCGATGCCCAAGGGCACCGATATCAGATACGTCAGAAAGAACGTCCATAAGCCGATGCTGATCGACACCGGCAACTTCGAAACGATCAGCGACCACACGCTCTGGTGGCGGAAATAGCTCTGACCAAGGTCGAACGTCGAGAAGCGTTTGAGCATCAGGCCATAGCGTTCGAGCGGCGGTTTGTCGAAGCCATACAGCACTTTCAGTTGCGCGATCTGCTGCGCGTCGACACCGGTATGCGCGCGCAGGCCGAACGGCGCGCCATTCTCCGCGCCTTTGCGCAGCTCGTGCTGCATCTGCTCGACCGGGCCGCCCGGAACAAACTGGATCACGACGAAGGTCAGCGTCAACACGCCGAGCAAGGTCGGGATCATCAACAGCAGGCGTTTGAGGATGTAGCTCCACATGGCGTCGTTTCCGGTGCGAAGGCGGTGAATGAATGGACGCGTTCAGTGCGACGGTGCTTGCGGCGGTTGCGGCGGTTGCGGCTGGGCATACCACCACATCGACGTGATCCAGCCTTCCGCGCCATAGTACAGAGGCAGCGTCTTCGGCCAGGCGAGACCGCGCTTGAACGCCACCCGGTGCGAAGCGCTGTACCACTGCGGAATCACATAGTAGCCATGCATCAGCACGCGGTCGAGCGCGTGCGTAGCGTCGATCAGCTGCGCGCGCGTCTGCGCATGCACGAGCGCGCTCAGGATCGCGTCGACGGCCGGCGACTTTATCCCGATCACATTGTCCGAACCGTTGGTGTCCGCAGCCTTGCTACCAAAACGGTCGATCTGCTCCGAACCGGGCACCTGCACGTCTCCCATACGAATCGTGGTCGCATCGAAGTCGAATGCGTCGAGTCGCTTCTGATAGACCGCGAAGTCGGACGCTCGAAACCTCGCGGTGATGCCGAGCTTCTGCAGATTACGGACGAGGGTCGCGACGATCGGCTCAAACTGCGCGGACGAGCCGGAGTCGTCGAGTATCTCGAACTCGAATGGCTCACCTTTGGCATTACGCAGTGCATTGTCGCGATAGGTCCACCCCGCCTGCTGCAACAACGCGCGCGCTTGCAGCAGATTGGCGCGCAGCGAGCCTGGCGGATCGGTGTCGGGCTGCTTCGGCGGCAGACCGAACAAAGCCGGATCAAGTTTGGCGCGCCACGGGTCGAGCAGCGCCAACTCGCCAGGCGTTGGCATACCCTTCGCCTGCAATTCTGTATTGGCGAAGAAACTGTCGATGCGCGTGTACTGATTGAAGAACAGTTGCCGGTTCAGCCACTGAAAGTCGAGTGCGAGATCGAGCGCCTTGCGCACGCGGACGTCCTGAAACAATGGCCGCCGTGTATTGAGCACGAAGCCTTGCATGCCAATGCCGTTATGTTGCGGGAATTCGCGTTTGATCAACTCACCGCTATCGAACTTCTTGCCGACGTCGCGCCGCACCCAATTGCGCGCGATATATTCGACCAGTGCGTCGTACTCGCCCGCCTTGAATGCCTCGAGCCGCGCTGTGCTATCCGAATACAGCTTGTAGACGATCCGATCGAAATTGTTCATGCCGACCCGCACCGGCAACGTCGCACCCCAATAATTCGGATCGCGTCGATAGGCAATCGTGCGACCGTTCTCATACTGATCGATCAGATAAGGCCCGCTGGCGATCGGCTTCTCGAACGCCAACTGGTCGAACGCGATGCGGCTGCCGTCCGGCTTCATCCCCCACTTGCGCGAAAACACCGGCATGCCGCCCGCGAGCAGCGGCAACTCGCGATTGCGTTGATGAAACTCGAAGCGGATCGTATGCGGATCAACAACGACTGCGCGTGTGATCTCGCCAAAAAACGACGCGAATTGCGGCGCGGCCTGCGGGCTTTTCAGCGTGTCGAGCGAAAACTTGACGTCGTCCGCAGTAACCGGATCGCCGTTCGAAAAGCGCGCGCGCGGGTTGATGTGAAAAGTGGTCGACAGGCCGTCGGGCGCGATCTTGATGTCGTCCGCGAGCAGGCCATAGGCGGACGCCACTTCGTCGCTGCTGCCGATGGTCAGACTCTCGAACATCAGGTCGACGCCCGGTGCGGTGTTACCGCGCAGTGTGAACGGATTGAATTTATCGAAGCTGGTGAGCCGGCTCGGATTGGCCAGCACCAGCGTGCCACCCTTCGGCGCATCCGGGTTGACGTAGTCGAAGTGCTTGAAATCCGCGGGATATTTCGGCTCGCCGTATTGCGCGATCGCATAGACCGCCTGGGCCTCGGGCGCCGCGAGCAAACCGGCGAGAAGTGACACGCCGCACAGCGCAACAGCGCACGCCGAGCGCGAGGAGCGCGGCACAACCGGTAGACCGACACGCGATAGCCTATGAATCACGCTGCACCAAAGTGCACGAGGCGTTTGAACCCATCGCGAGCCAGTTGTCATAGGGGCCTTGTTGGTCAGTGGGCAATTGCGGCGTGAGGGAATTCTACCCAATAAACCCGCGCAGTCCGCACATCTCATCTGCAAGACATTCACGCGCGTGGTGCGCAAACCTCATTGGGAGAATTCATGGGCGTCCTCGCTGGCAAACGCATCCTGCTGACCGGCTTGCTCTGTTGACTCGGCGTTTTCAGCCCAGCCCGCAGGTTTCGCGAGCGCAATAACAAAACCGCCCTTTTTGGGGCGGTTTTTTCAACGCGGCAACTGCGTCAACTGTGGCTTTTTGATGGCTTAGTGCCAGCCACGACGATTGTCGTAGTGGTCACGGCCGTAATCGTAGCGGCCAGGGGGATGACGGCGATACCAGTCGTCACGCGCCCAGTAGCGGCGGCCGTCCCAGTAGCGGTCGCCGTGCCAGCCGATCACGATCGCCGGGCCGCCGTAGTACACGGGAGCCGGT
>CABFVV010000130.1_pt1 | contig 21463 bp, 24 predicted proteins | sample 8864751 | NCBI WGS metagenome assembly CABFVV01 (sample SAMEA5735770, study PRJEB23740) | soil metagenome | biome: forest; feature: forest soil; material: soil | place: USA | collected 2013-10-13 | depth 0.1 m | reverse complement strand
TGCGTCCAGCCTTCACCAGCTCGACCATTTGCGCCCGGAATTCCGCCGGGTACGGGGTACGATGCTTGCCCATAATCGGCACCTCCTTCTCCAAAGGATAGATGTCCGTTTTTCTGGGTCAACTTCACTTCGGAATCGATGTAAGGGTCGCGTGCACGTCGCCACCGTACCAAATCGCGTGATCACCGTCGACGTTCTCCACCGGCCCGGGTGCGTAAAGGCTCGGGCTACGGTAGTCGTAACGCCCCCAATAGACTTCGGCCGCAACCTGTAACCCATCGTTCACAGCGTGGTGGAACGAGCCGTTGATAAAGCTGTGGGTATCGGTGGTGCTATAAGGCGTGTCGAAAATCGCTCCGTACGGGGCGTTCGGCACGCCCTTCGTCCGGTTCCCGTAGGCCATGCTCAACCCGAAATCCCCGTACGCAAACTTTGCAAGGAAGTCCTGGGCCCGGTCGTAGTCCAAACCTTGCGCGACACCATGATTCTGATCTGCTGTGTCGAATTCCGGGTAGTAGAGGTCCTGTCCGCTCCGGACGTAGGAGCTCGCCGAAAGCACAACGTCTGCGTCGTTACTGCCATGCCAGCCATAGCTTGCCCGCGCCCGTTTCTCGCCGAAGCTGCCTGCGGCAACCGCCACCTGAGGCCCCTGAAGGGTCTTCCCAGTTTTGGTAATCACGTTGACGATGCCAAACAGCGCGTTTGAACCATATACCGCTGACCCCGGGCCTGGCACGTATTCAATACGCTCGACCATGTCCATGTCGACCGGGAAATCCGTACCGATCGGGGCCTGGTCGTACACGGCGTCGTTTATCCGCACGCCGTCAACCAGAAGCAGGAACCGGCTGTTGTAGTCGCCTGGGCGCTGGAAGCCGCGTGCCCCGAGATAGGCGTAGTCGCGGTCATAGCTGACATAGAGCCCTGGCAGCGAGGCCAAGGCATCGGCGAGCGTTCTCCAGCCAAAATCCCGGATGTCCTTTGCCGTCAAGACGACGACAGCAGCAGGCGCATCGGAGATGGGCTGATCGAGCCGGCTGGCCGTGCTGACCGTTACCTGCATCAGGTCTTCGAGCGGGAGTGCTGCTAAATCCGCATCTGCACGCTGCGTAGGGTTGCCATCCTGAACGGGTTCGGTTGCAGGCCGTGCGTCGGCTGGCCATCCTGCCACACAGGCACTGGCTAGCATCGCAAGGTGCAGAACACGCAGGACAACGCACGAACGGTCACGCAAACAATACATATTGGAACTTTTTACTCAACACTCTTGCGAAAGGAGACTCTTCCCTTGTTCTTATCGGCCCGAGGGCCGCATTCTTGAGGAGGCGTTCATCCAGGACGTCGACGGCGGGCGCGAACTGGGTTGTGATAGCGAAGTACTGTGGGAGATTGACGCTCCCCGAACGCTCGCCAGTCGAACCCGACACACTTCTGTTTTTCCCGTCAATCTCCCGTTTGTCACCTCAACGTTCCCGAGCAATCGCCGTTAACAGGTAACCAGGTGTTCGCTTTACCAGATGGGGTTGGCGATTTTGCCTGCTCGTTGCTATCGATATGAGAGGTTGGCAAACATATGAAACTGTCTTTTGCCCAGAAGCTCGCCATGACCGCACTCGTCGCGGTGGGGGCCGCGCAGGGTGTGGATGCGCAGACTTTGCCGGACAGTGGCGCGCGCGCTGCCGTCATTGCCCAACCAGGCACGGCGACGGCACTGCCGGCCACGACGCAGGAACAGCAGGGGCAGGCCGGTGTGTTGACAGCCGACGAGGCGAAGCAATCCGCCGCCGGCAACGTCGCCGAGCTGCAACAGATGATCCGTGGTTCGGACCTGAGCGAGTTGCGCACGACCTACAACGGCGGCTATGGCGCGAGCCTGCTGTTTTACGGCAAGGAGATGACGTACTACGTCGCGCTGTTCCAGCAGAAGAATTTCTGGCGTGTCATCAAGACGCAGGACGCAACGCGTGCTGACATGATCTACAAGGATTTTGTGCGCCAGACGTTGCAGCTATCGGATGTCGAGATTCGCCGCACGCGGCTCGAGGCGCAAAAGGTGTTCACCGAGCGGATGATCGCGCTGTCGCAAGACCGGGCGAACCGCCTGCAGGCCGACCTCGATGTGGCGCATCAGCAGCAGAGCATCGTCAACAGTCAGCAGCAGCAGACGCGCGCCGAGGCGACCGTGCTCGCGCAGCAGAAAGCGGCCGCACAAGACCAGCTACGCGCCCAGCAGCGCGAAGTGCGAGAACTGCAGCGCCAGTTGGACAGCGGCTTGCCGAATTCGCACTGAGTGAGCGCCGACCCCTGCAGGAACACGACCCCGTCCGGTTTGCCGCGCAGGGTCGTATTCGTTCACCGATCGACACTCGTCATTTCAGAACGATGGCCGAGGTCATCGTCATCGCGATGCTGATCTTCTGCACCTCACGTGACCCGGTCCGCTTTAAGTCCGGCACGGTACGCTGACCTGAACGGTGCGGGATTCATGCGTCGGTGCCTCGGCGGCGGGGTACGTTCAGGTTGACCCACTCGTAAGCATCGTGCCCAAGCCTGCCCACTTCGCGCCACACGGCGAAGGGAATCTCCTGTCGGGCCGCGTGCCGATCAACGAGACCCTGGCATGCCTTTGTCATCTGTCGAAGCAGCACAATCGCATGCGTTTCAGTTCTCCCCCCGTGCTGGTCGAGCGCCGTCTTCGCCTCGTGAGCCCGTTGAAACATTGCCCGCCATTGGGAATCCCGGATTTCCTGAGCGTGAGTGCCGCGCTGCGCGAGCGCGCTCGAAACAATGTAGAGGTTTTTGAGCGCCGTGATGACTTCTGGTGGCAACACAACGCAGCCTTCGCTGCAGCCCGGCTGCGTGCGCGTCATCGGCATGTCCTCGACAGGTCCGCCAGAGGTGTGGCCGCGAAATCCGTTGTCGACGAAGCCGTGCAACCTCTTGAGGAACGGGCGGGATGTGAGATGTTAGCCAGCCGGTGTAAGTCTGGACTGGGTAGTGGTGTTTGTGAGATGCCGTTCGAGGTGGCGCTCATGCGGGCGTGACAAGTGTTGTGGATGAGAAATTCGCTGGACTGTTCAGGTCGCTTTCTGCCTTTCGTGCAGATGTGGCTACCGGATGGGGGGCAATAGTCGGCTTACGTTAGTGCTTGCGGCCAAAGCACGCCTGGGCGGCTTCGAAGGGCGACAGGCCCGCGCCGAAATAGCCGCGAAGACGCCGCATGGTCGCGGGGTCGGGATGATAGTGCGGGCGGATAAATCCCGCTTCAATGGCTTCGCCGTACCAGGCACGCGTCCACTGGTCCAGGCCCTGTTCGTACATTAGCGATACGTATTTCGACTCGTTAAACATGATGATTTCCGAAAGCTCAATAGACGCGTTCGCCGTACATGACGACGCCGGTCACTGCTGTAGTGAGACACTACAGCCCGCGACGGGCGTGCCGAGCAGGTTGAGCAGCGCGCGGAGTCGTTGCCGGTCCTGCACCGACAGTCCTGGGCGTGCCAGCAGGCACTCGATCTGCGATATCCAGTAGTCGCGACGGATAAGTCGTGGGCGACAAACCAGGGCATTCAGTGCCTTCTCCAGTTGTCCAATCTCGGTCTTCACCATGTTCACGTTTATCTCCTTCCGCAATCTTCTGAAATCCGGAATGTCACACGGGCTGTCGTGGGTCGCAGCAGACACCTCATTCGTAAGAGATCAGTGGCTGTTTCCATCATCCTGATCGACCGTCGACGGCGCTCAGGCATCCGCCGGGACGCGACACACGCTACATGTGACACAACATCCGCTACAGGTAATTCAGCCATATCACCATCAGGACGTAGGTGAGGACGAAGAGCCAACCCAGAGTGCGATTAGGCCATGTCGACATCGGCTTTCTCCATCGATACCGGGTGGTGAGTACGTGTGCTCATTTCGCGCTTTCACAACGGCTCAGCAGCAGTCCAACGCGTCCAGCCGCTTTGTCCATCTGCGCCGGTGACGCGCAAGGCGCGGGAGCCGTCGGTGAACGTCAGGCATTCAACGCGAAGACGCCGGTCTGCGTCAGTACCATGTGCGTGGACATCGCCGCTTTCATGCCTGAAATGCAGCTTGCCTTCCTGCAAGAGGTCCAGCGATGACTGATCTCCTGGGTTTGCGCGTTTACGGTCCCATCGGTTCAGGAGCGTCGCGGCAATTTCGGCGTCGAACATGTTGAACTTTCCTCAGCGGGCAGATAAGGGTGTCAGCCCGAAGCATCTTGAAGTGTGTGTCTTGGCCGCTTTGAAACGCGTGATCGCGCCCGGGTATCGACGCTCTGTTCGTTCGATGCGCCTGGTGCAACAGCCATACGTCGAATCCCCTGATGGCGGTCAAACAGACGAGGTTTGGGAGCAATGGCAGCCACAGTTTTTGGGCAAACGTTTGCCGTTCCATGTTCGACCCGCCGCAAGGGTTTGAATGAAGTCAACGTGTATTACGGCATCCATTCTTATATTTTGACCGGGGTAAACCCTGTGTCAGCATGCCATCCGCATGGGAGCCAGACAGTGCAATAATCTGCGCTGCACAGGTTCTGGCATGGCCTTCGGAACAGCCAGAATCCTTCAGCCGACACGACCTGTCGGCTTTTTTTCGCCAGCGTGTGGGCGAGCGCTCGTGCGAATCTACGGACTCGGAAGGGTCTTTCCATTGGAGAATTCGTTGATAGCGAGCACGGCCACTGTGGGTTGCGAGCCGGTACATCGACCAGTTCGCCGAGCGAGCATGTTGCGTGCACTGCGAAGGGCGCATCTTCGGGTATCCGTCGCAACATGGTGTTCCTTGCGCTAATGACTGGAGTCGTCTCTGGCTTCAACGTTGGACAAAGGGGCGTGCGATCCTTCGGTGCCGGCACCGAAGGATGCAGTTTGCTTTGCCGGCCAGTCAGCCGTGATAGGGGCTGCCTAAAAACTGTTCCATTCGTCAGCCTTGGCGGTTTGCGCCACCAGAACGGGCTGCGGAGCGGACCGCTTCACGGCTGGCTTGGCCGGCGCTCTGGCGCGCGCCGGAGCCGCCGTGTGCATCTGCGCGCCAGCCCCCCTGCCGGGGTCGTGCGAAACGTCCAGCCTGAACATCGAAACAGCGGCTTTCAGATCGCTCGCCTGCGACTCGAGCGCACCGGCGGCGGCGGCCGCCTGTTCGACTAGGGCCGCGTTCTGCTGTGTGACTTCGTCCATCTGCGTGACGGCCTGGTTGACCTGGCCAATGCCCTTGCTCTGTTCCTGTGATGCAGCGGTGATTTCACCCATGATGTCGGTCACGCGCCTGATCTCGCGGGTGATCTCGTGCATCTTCGTTCCGGCTTCCTGTACATGGCTGGCGCCTGTCCGCACCCGTTCGACGGAATCGTGGATCAGCTCCTTGATTTCCTTGGCTGCCGCCGAGGAGCGCTGCGCCAGCGACCGCACTTCGGAGGCCACCACCGCAAAGCCCCGTCCCTGCTCACCCGCCCGCGCTGCTTCGACAGCAGCATTCAGCGCAAGGATATTGGTCTGGAAGGCGATACCCTCGATGATGCCGACAATGTCGGCAATCTTGTCCGAGCTGGTGTTGATGCCCTCCATGGTTTCCACCACCCGCGACACCACGGCGCCGCCCTGTTCCGCCACCTGGGCGGCCTGCGCAGCAAGCTGGTTGGCCTGACCGGCATTGTCGGCATTCTGGGTGACGGTCGAGGTCAGTTGCTCCATGCTGGACGCCGTTTCCTCGAGCGAGGCGGCCTGCTCTTCGGTGCGTTGCGACAGGTCCTGGTTGCCCGCCGCAATCTGGTGAGTAGCGGTGGCAATCGAGTCGGCCGAAATCTTGATCGTGCCGATCGTTTGCGTAAGTTGCTCCTGCATGCGCTTCATCGAAAACAGCAGGCTCGAGCGGTCATCCGGTGCCGTCTTCACCACGGCAGTCAGATCGCTCCTGGCGATCTGGTCGGCAATTTCGGCGGCGTAGGACGGCTCGCCCCCCAGTGAGCGTAGGATGCCGCGGTTGAGCAGTACCACCACAGCCGACAAGGCCCCGGCAAGGACCACCAGAATCCCGAGGCTCTGATACATCGACGAGCGGAATGCCGCATCGATGTCGTCGACATATAGACCCGTCGTGAGAATCCAGTCCCACGGCTGGTAGGTCACGTTGTAGGCAATTTTCGGAGAGGCCTCGGTGGCTCCCGGCTTCGGAGCGCTATATGCGGTAAAGCCCTTGCCGTCGCGCTTGATGACAGCGACCATATCTCTGTATTGGTGAACGCCGTTCGGATCCTTGTAGTCGCCGACGTCCTTGTCATTCATCTCCGCTCGCGTCGGGTGCATCAGGACCCTCGGCTGCGAATTGACGATCATGAAATAGCCGTCCTCGCCGTACCGCATGTTCCGGATGCGGTCCATGGCCCGCTTCTGGGCTTCCGCCACGGGCATGGCGCCAGCGGCCGCGTCTTTGCCAGAGGTCGTGACAACACTCAGGGCGATCTCCGACGCGTGTATCAGGTCGGCCTTCCGCTCCTCCAGCCGCATTTCTCTCGTCTGGTAAGCGTTATAGATCGATATTCCAGCGAGACACAGCAAACTCAGGATGAGTGGCAGCCAAAGCTTCTGGACAAAAGACAGTTTCATATCTATGCAACCCTTGCGTTGAACATGTCACGAGCAGGCAAAATTGCCGCCCGTATAGAGGCTTGGACGCTGCTGCGGCAAGCAGCCAGTACTAGCCATTTATTCTTTGACGTGAAACTGAGATCTTGTGCCGCCAAGGCGGCTATGCATGCGAGGTAAACTTCATGCATACGTCGGCTCAGGATGCCGGCATTGAGCCGAAAACGAATCTAGGTGCATGTTTATCGGTTCAAGCCGAGCGGACTTTATTCGAAAAGGCGCAATCAAGGATTGACAAAAAAGAGGCTGGCGAGCGGTGTACCCGTGATGCGAAGATCCGCGGAAGGGATCGGCCACGACTACGATGCCATTCGCGCTGCACTGCAGACGCCCTACGTCAATGGGATGGTCGAAGGCCACGTCAATCGCCGGAAAAGTTCTGAAGCGCCAGATTTCTGGACGTGCCGGCTTTCAACTGCTTCGCGCGCGTGTGCTGAATCACTTTTCCTTCACGCCAGGAGGAAGAGTGGGTCAGTTTTACATCGGAGTTATCAAAACTGTAATCGCACGGTTCGCTTTGCGTCAGCTTGTCGGAGGTAAGTTAGTGAAGTGAGCCCCTATCTTATGCGTAGTCGCCGTGAACCAGCTTGACGCCATGCGTATGTTTGCAAAAGTCGCCGAATCGCTGAGCTTTGCGGCTGCGGCGAAGCAACTCGGCGTATCCAGTGCCGTTGTCACACGAGGCATTGCGACGCTAGAGGCGCACCTCAACACACGCCTGCTCAACCGGACGAAGCGGCGTATATCGCTTACCGAGGCGGGTCAAGCCTACTTGCAAGGATGCACGGAACTGATAACGCAACTCAACATGTTGGATGCGAGCGTCTCGTCCGCGACGCAGGAGTCGGTCGGCTCGCTGAAGATAGCGGCTTCGGAGTTCTTTGCTGCCACCTACCTCAGCGATTTACTGACCGCATATCACGCTGCAGAACCGGGCGTGAGATTCGAAATGACGGTCTTCGCAAGCACGCAGGATCTTGACGGCAACGATCATGACGTGTGGTTCAGTGCCGAACGCCGGCTGCGAGATTCGTCGCTGATCTGCCGCCCGCTCACGCAGTGTCGCGACGTGATCGTTGCGTCGCCAACGTACCTTGCGCGGCGCGGTCCGCCAGAGGTCCCGCAGAACCTTCCCGACCATAACGTTCTGCTCGCGTCGAACGTAGCGACTCGCCACTGGGAATTCCGCGATGCTCACGGTCCCCGTCGAGTCGCCGTGCATCCGATCTTCACTTCGCCCAATCTGATGGCGGTAAAACGGGCAGCATTGGCGGGTCTCGGCGTTGCGCGCCTGCCGCGGCCGCTGATCGAGTCGCAACTGCGTGCGGGCGCGCTCAAGCTGCTGCTTGACTGTTTCGATCTCGAAGGCGACGAGCGCACTATGTGGATGCTCTATTCGGGGCGTCGTTACATAACGCAGCGCGTGCGAAGTTTTGTCGACTTCGTTGTTGCTCGCTATCGGGAGCCGCAGATCTTCTGATAGCAGCAACCATCGTCGCAAAGGCGATGGGTTGTTTAGGTAAGTGTTCAGGAGATAGAGAATTCAAACTCTGCGGGGTACCTACCTACCCATGGGCGCAGCAATTTCCCCTTTGCTTAAACCATAAGGTGTCGACAGTTGTCCCCGGCTTGCGAACTCACAAAACGTGATTGCAGCAGTCGCAGCGCATGGGGTGGATGTGTGATATTGGCGCCAGAGCTGCCTGCCGATAACTTGTGCCGACAGGCAGGTCAAGGTCGAGCGGAAGATCGAGCCGACCAATGAAGCAACGCACCGATAAACTCGTGCGCCAAAGCAACTTTACATCCGAGCTATGCCTGCACCCACTATCACTCCGCCCGCCGTCGACCCACTTCGGCCCGTGAGTCCAGCCGATCTCAACGGCGGCCTCCAAAGATGGATCGGTCGTTCGTTGACCCGCATGGCCAGGTGCGGCAGCCGGCCAATGTGACGGTGCCATGAAAATGCCAACGTACGCAATCGCACACTTCTGCTCGGTTTGGTCTTCGGGCTTCGCGCCCAGAGCACTATTTTTCAGAAGCACGTCCCTCGACTGACAAAACCGGCGCGGAACGTGCCGGCCTGTACGGCCCGCCGATTTGATTGCGCCGGACCGCATCCTTACTTGCCAGCCACCTCATTGCAGCCATCCGGTTTCCTGATGGCGGCCGTTGCACGTGTTGCAAATTGGGGGTACGTCATGAAACGAATCTGTGCCGCATTCCTTGCGGCAATGCTGAGCGCTACGATCGCGTCAGAATGTCAGGGCCAGTACACGACTGACTGGATAGCGAATACGTTTGGGACTAACGCCACTCACGTAGGTAACGCCGCGCGTTCGATGTGGGTTGCGCCAGAAGGCACCATTTACACCGCTTCCATGTGGGACGAGAACGAGGGCGGCATTGCGATCTACAAGAGTGGTTTGAACGCCGGCAGCCTTGGCGCGCATGGTGAACCACAAGGCAGTGCCATCACCGGCAATGCCACCAAGCTCTGGGCACCGCGCCAGTGGGGACGCGTGAACGGGGTCTACTCGAGCGGCCTCGTGATCAGATACGACCGGGTGACGGGAGCGTTTGACCAGAGCATCCAGGTCTCGTGCGACACCACCGAGCGGCGCGCCGATGTGATCACCGGTATCGCCACCTGGTCCCACTTCTGGATGGCGAGCGACAACCCGTGCGCGCGCATGCGACTTTACGACATCAATGGCACCTGGCTGCGTGACATTGCCGTGACTGACCCCGGTGCACTAGCGTTCGACGGCAATGGCAACATCCTCGTCGCCCAGGAGGCAGAGGGCACCGTCCTTCAGGTCAGCCAGACCGGCACGATCCTGCATACGCTCACCCTGCCCACCGGCGAAGTCCCGCATGCGCTCTACTTCGACCCAACCACGCAGTATCTTTGGATCGGCGACGCAGGACCGGACCAGAATGCGAAGATCTACGACACGCGCACGTGGACACTGAAAAGCACGTTCGGGGTGACGGGTGGCTATCTGGATACAACGACTGGTACAAAAGGGCAGGTGGGGAGCCTGCGCTTCGCGCGCATCGACGGCATCGGCAAAGACTCGGCCGGCAACCTCTACATCCTTTCCCAGCCGTGGGGAGGCTCATGGGACCATGGCCGCACAGGAGGCACAGACCTCTACGCATACAGCCCGACAGGCAAGCTCCTCTACAACCTGCGTGCACTGAATTTCGAGGCGATAGCCGCCCCCGATCCGGCGACTGACGCAACCCTGTTCTATTCCGGCGTGAACATCTATTCAGGCACAGGTAGTGCGGACTGGAAGTTTGTCGCCAACACCGTTGACCCGTTCACGTATCCGTCCGACCGCCGCCTCGACGTGACTTACCGGGGTCGCGGCCTGCACTTCGGCATGATTGCGAGCGCAGGAACGAACAGGGTGCTGGTCGCCACTGACCAGAACCCCGACGGCTTCTACTTCTTTCACTTTGACCCTGCCCAGGGCTACACTGCCGTCCCGGATGGGGTATTGCCGGGCACGCTATTCAATGCCACTGCGCTAGTTCGCAACGGCTTCTGCCTCGACAGCAGGGGCGACGTGTGGGCCGGGCTCGACAAGACGAACCGGATCTGGCACTGGCCGCTGGCCGGGTTCGATGCGAACGGCAAGCCGTCATGGGGAGCGCCCGTAACCGTGCCGGTTCCTGCATCGATCGGTGACCTGAGCCGCATCATCTACCTGCCCGAAAGCGACACGATGATTCTCGGGCAGCGGATCACGGGCAGCACTGACTGGACCGGCATCGGAACCCGCGTAGAGGTCTACCACGGGTGGCTCGCCGGCAACACAACCAACCCGAACCCGGTTATCACGCTCACCAGCGCGAATCCGAAGTCCGTCACTGCTGCTGGCAACTACCTGTTCGTTGGCTACGTCCACACCGTGCCCAACATCGATGCCTTCAACCTGACGACGGGCAGTTTGGACAATACGTTCATCAACAGCAACCCCAGCAATGTGTACGTCGGCAATGACATGGATTCGATGTACGGTCTTAGATCGTACCTTCGATCGAGCGGGGAGTACGTGGTCACGAAGGACAACTACAACGGCACCAGCATCGTTGTTTATCGTTGGACTCCGTGATCACCCGTGCCCGTCGCGCCTACTCCACCGGCCTCAGACCAGCAATCTGGCAAATCGCAGCGCGCAGACAACCACACGCCGCCAATGGATCGTTGACCGATGTACCGTCACAATGCTGTAGATCTGGCTGGATTTGACGAGACGACGGTAGACAGTTGTTTTGCGAAAAATCGAGTTACTTCAATGGGTTATGGCCGTCCTGAGACGTGCTGAGCATCCGCTCCACATACCGCGCAATTATGTTGAGTCTGGCCGGAAACGCTTGTCCTCTATAGGCAAGGCTGTGATACGTCGCCTGTATACCGTCAGAAATACCGTCACTTGATGGTATCTGTAGCGAGGCGCTGGTAGACGGTGATGGATGCACCATTGCAGGCAGTCGTTATGTTGCGAGTCTTGCATGAATCATAGGCTTGCCACCGCATCAGCGATTCGCTGACGGAACCCGTGATCCCCCATGTCAAGAATTGTTCCCCACAACGCAAGGCTTACCGCTGAACGCGGCAATTTCCACGGGCGATCATAGGCCTTTGGAGCTAACCGTCCTTCGCGCAGCGATTCCAGACGTTGCCCAGTGCGCTTGACCAGCATATCGGCTGCTTGCTGGCGACTGACCGGGTACTTTTGCTTGTAATCACTAGCCGACATCGCACCGAGATAGGCGAGATAGAACGCTTGCGCTACTGGTACTTCATTTACCAAGGCGCGCGTTAGGTCGGAGACTTCCTCCGTGTTCCCAGGCTCTGGCCATCCGCGTTCGTCCGCAAGATGGTTGAGGTATTCCACAATTTCGCCGCGTGCGATTTCGAGAGCAAATGATTCGACTTCGCGGCGCCACGAATCCGGGATTTCTCCATTGGAGTCTCGTAGTCGCTCAACCAATGATCTAACTGCTGGTGAAATACACCACCTGATGCTTCCCAGAAACCAGCCACTGACCTTGCCGTCCTTGACGCTGAACGCATCGAGTTTGGTGTGCGGATCGACCGCGATCAGCCCAGTTTGTATCAAATCGAACAGTATGCGCCGGCCGCCGATAGCGGAAGAAAATGGAGTGTCGCATCCTTCGAAGGGCGGCAGCGTTTCATCGCCCGGCTCTGCCTTCGCGCAACGAAAGAGAGCAAGTAGTGCGACGGCCGCACGTAGTGAGATGTCTTTTGGCTCGACTTGCTTTTCTACAAGCCGGGGATATTTCGAGAGTTCTATACGTATTAGCTCTCTCTTCACGGCCTCCTTGTCTTCGCATCGTTGCCGCGCGTTCGCCAATGCTGCAAAAAGCTCCTGCTTGTCTTCCAGCTTCTCCTCGGGATATTTAGCCACTAACGTTTCGAGTTGGTCCAAGAAGGGCGAGTCGCTGTGTGTCTTGCATAGTAGGAGCGAGTTAAAAATCGCGGAGTGGTGATTCGGTTGCTTCTCGAGCACTTGTTCGTAGGCGGCGCGTGCTTCAGCGTCACGACTCGTCGAACTCGCAGCAAGGCCACGATAGAACTGGACGTCAGGCCGCTCATCGCCCTCGGCCACGCTTTGCATCAGAAGGTACAGTTCGTGGTGAACTTCCAGGTCAACAAGAGTCTGGATCAGATCGAGAACTAAATCGTAAGCGAGGGGACCTGCAGGCAAGTTATCACGCAACCGCTTGATGACGCCAGTTGCAAAGATCCGTGCTGAACTCTTGCTGCGACTAATTGCCTGTAGTGTTAGCCAGCCGTGAGTATAGTAGTGCTCGTTCTTGCTCGCGAACCATTCCGATTCCACCCAGTCTTGGCCAATCCTCGCCCAGTTCGGACGGTGACGGTTAGCACGAATGGCTGCATCAAGGGACAGCAGCCTCCCTCCGAATTCTTCCTTATGGCCTGAGATATCGCCCAGAAGGTCCGCGAGCGAATCCCACCACTCCGTAGAAGGCGAGAAGGAATCGTCAGCCTCATCGTATCGCGCGTCAATCTCGGCAACACAGAAAGCGGCGCAGAAAAACAGTTGTGCTCGTTTGCGAGGCGTTTCGATGAGGACAGCCTGCCAGGCCGTCAGGTCTCCACAAGACCAGGACTCACCGTAAGTGTCCCAACCTGCGCCGTCAATCGGAAAGGGTTCGTCAGTGAGGTCCGCGCGACTAAGACTAAGTCCATCTTCCCTCGCCTCCAGAGCAGTGAGGTAGCTATCCGCCACTGTCGATATGCGTTCCGGCGCGACGCTGCATGCCGCCGCGAGTGCAACGCGAGCGACCCGCGCCCTGTCGTCGGAGTTTAGCGACTCATCGGAGAGTAGGCGATCGAGACCACAGATCGCGTCAGGGGCATTACTCGCAACTTCGATGTCGCATCGAGCAAGGGCGATATTTAATAGCAGGTTTCGAGAAGGGCTCTCGCTACGGCGTTCATACTCCTCCAGTTGGTTCAGGTTTTCGAGCGCTTCGCCAAACTCATCAGCCTCTGACGCGATGATCGCGGACTCCCATAGATATCGCGGCATTGGCGAGGGATATTGCCACGCATGTAGCAAGGCGTACCGCTCTGCGGCCGACGCGCCTGCATGTTCCTTCGCGGCAAGAAGGGACAGACGCAAATGCTGGCTCTCGGGGTGTAGCGAGAGGACCCGCTCCAAGTCCCGGTGCCGTTGTTCGCGGTCTTCGGTATCCGGAGGCCACCATGTTCTCGCTCGCGCCGTGGCCGCAATCAACGGAACGGATTCGGACGCGATGACTGCCTGCAGAAGTGGCCAAATAGCTTCCATGTCGGCAGCACGACGTTTATAGTCCGAATCTCGCCGGATCAACTCGCACAGAAGGCCTATGCCATCAGCCTCAAGCTCTTCCTCAACGGCGAAGAGACGATTTCGCGCTTCAGCATAGTGACCGACCATCCATTCACAGTACGCAGTCTTGGTCGCGATCCGTGGGGTAGATACGTCGAGCTGGTAATACCCTAACAGGGCATCGTCGAACTGTCGCTGAACTAGGCAGGCATCCGCCGCGCTCTCCATGCCAGCTTCTGGATCCGGCTGGACGTTTTGTTCAAGAAGGACAGAGAGTGTATTAATGCGTGTGGGTTCCATAATACCTAATCGCTTCGGTTGGGCACTTTCTAATAGGCGACATCGTTTGTGAGGGCAGTCCTGGCGGTGTCGCCCTCAGTACGGCGTTTCATTTTGCCGATCTAGATCGGACGCGACGGATTTATGGCGCGCATGATCTGCATGAAGGGATCCGCGTCGACCTGCGAGCGCGTGCGGTCATATATGCGTAAAGCAAGAGCAGCATCGCGCTCGGTATGAAGCGGCAAACGATGGATGCGTTGGCTATTTTCTTTTCGCCATCGTTCGAGTTCACTGGTGACCGGCTCCGCCATGATGAGGCCCATCTGCGCAAAATCGAGCAGCGAGTGAGTCAGAATAGGTGAGACATGGCCGCGCTTCGGAGGGAGCTCGACCCATTTCGACATTGCGACTGCACGCTTATCCCAGAAGATCATTCCAAAACCGCCGACTTTTTGTTCGTCGTGGCGACCTACCGGAACGGAGACGTAACTGATGAATGTTCCCGGCCACACCGAAGCCGCTGTTCTTTTCGTCGCAGCATCTATGGGCGCTGGGCAATTGCCACAGTGAAGGCACTGACGGCCACGCAATAAGTAACCGGGGACTGGTTTTTCTGGCTCATGGCCGCAATCGCATCGCACACGCCATGATCGACGTCCCTTGCCGTCGCCTGCACGTTCGATAACGGTAAGCTTCCCGTATCTATTCCCCGCCTCGTCGATTGGACCGCGTCCCATGTGAGTTCCCCGCTTTGTCAGTTTTCCGTGTTGCACGGAAGAAAGATTAAGAGCAGGAGTTAATGAACGGCAATGACTTTTTGTGCCAGGTGCACCAAGGTTACCTTTGGGAGAGGCAGGCAGATGAAACAAAAGCGGTCTATGCGAGGAGTTCAGACGAGTGGTTCGGTGCCGGAAGCGAAACCGCGGATTTTTCGCGCGCCTGGCCAAAGTTATTTGGTCGTTGAGAGCATGATTTGACCCTGATAAAATGGCGATACGAGTGAAAAACCGGCCAAAAACCGTTTTTCGGCTCGCCGCTCGCGCCGCAGCGCACGCCTGAGCAAATCCGCTGGAATTTGACCGGATTTCGCTTCGAGTTTCTCTCCCTGACCAACCTAAAATGTCTGATGCCGCCAGGCAGGCGTTGCTGCGCGCTTCTTTTTTGCGTTCTGACGGAGTTTCCATGCCTGCCATCACCATTCCAACCACGATCGAGAGCACCCCGACAACCTTCACTCCGGCGTTCCCGTTCGTAGCGCAGACCAACGATTTCGATGACGTCTTTGCGTGTGCCGCGATGCTATCCGGCAAGAAAATCGAAGAAGTGCGGGACATCGCTATCGCCAAGACAAAGCATCCCGCGCGTGGGCCGTACTACCTTGGCGAGACGCAGATTGCAGCGCTGCTTGCCCAACTGGGGTTCGTCGCGACCGTGTACAAGGAGCTTTCCCGCGTGGCGGATATCCCGGACGTGGCGTTGATTATGGTTGACTACAACCCCGAGATGGAACTCGGGCGACACGTCCTCTTCCATCGGGCAAAGGCAAGCCACGCCTCTGGCACCATGATCGAGTACGCGCTTGATCCGGCGCCGTGGTGCAAGCCAGCCGACCGCGTTCGCACCAGCTTCAAGAATATCGCTGGCCACTGGGCGATCGGCATCCATGCCATGAACACAAAGGCCGGCGTCGGCAAGTAATCCTGCCAGCAACCATCGTTTTCCCGTCCCGGTTGCATCGAAAGCCAGAGCCTCGCAGCTCTGGCTTTTCGCGTTTACGGAGCCGGTGTATCCCGGTGGCGGGTCTTTTCCCCTATGGAGCAGCTTATGTCCTGCAACTGTTTAGCGTCGCACAGCCAGAACCAGCCGCCGCAGCCTCTGTTTCAGCTCGGGCAGATTGTTGCAACACGGGGCGTACTTGCCCATCTCGAACACCACGGCGTTGCGGCCGACCCGTTTCTCAGGCGGCACGTTAGCGGTGACTGGGGTGACGTGCCGCTCGAAGATGCAAAGTCGAACCGGCTGGCTGTACGGCACGGTTCGCGCATCCTGTCGAGCTTTGAGGTGAAGGGGCAGCGAATATGGGTCATCACCGAAGCCGACCGCAGCGTGACAACCCTGCTTTCCCCATCGGAGTATTGACCGTGCTGGCCATCCCGACCACCGTCACCATGATCGGAGCTGGCTTCGTGTCAGCGTTCCGACGCGTACAGCAAAGCGGGGACTTCGATTGCTCGTTCGCGGTAATCGCCATGATCTGCGGCACGACCCTCGAAGCTGTGCGCAACGTCGCAATCGAGCGGTTCCGGCATCCGGCACAGGGCCCTTACTGGATAACCGGCGACTTTGTCGCCCGGTTGCTCGCACACTACGGATACGACATAGGCATGTATGAAGAGCCCGCGTCGGTCAGCGACATACCCGATCTGGCGATCGTCGTCGTGGACTATGACGACCACACAAACCTCGGCCGGCACGCGCTGTTCCACCGTGCCCGCGCCAACTCCGACCCAGGCATCAAGGTTGAGTACGTGATCGATCCGGCGTACTGGATCGAGCCGAAAGACTACGTGCGAACCTGCCTGCCGCCCATCCACTGGTCCGTTGAGGTTCGTGCCATGAAGGCGAAGGTCGGCTAGCGCCGTTCACTGTGGTGCGCCGCCGGAAGGCTCCGCCGCTGCCTCGTGGCGTACTGGCGCGGCGACAAGCTCCGCCATCGTGACGCCGAGCGCCCTGGCAATGCGGTCGATGTTGCAGATCGAGATGTTGCGCTCTCCGCGCTCGGCGGAACTGACGTAGTTCGGGTGCAGGTTCGCGGCCTCGGCAACCTTTTCCTGTGTCAGCTCTTTCGCTTTTCGGATACGGCGCATGTTGGCTGCGAACAGGACCTGCGCATCACACTTTTGAGTTGGGTTGGGCATGCCGGAAGTGTTCCGGCGTCGCAACCTTAAAACCACACACTTTAAGTTTGGTTTGGGGTAAAGTACGCGCGATAACCAAACCCAAAGTGTTAATTCAGCTTTACGGGGATTTTCAATGAATCGAATCTTTCTCGCGGTGGTTCTGGCCGCGTCAGCATCCATCGCCGGTGCGCAGAATCTTTCTGACCAGGACATCACCTTGATGGCTGCCGCGCAAAAGGCAGTCAAGACGTACAAGCAGGGCGGGGTAACGGGCATCTACTCGGCCGTCAGTCAGTGCTACGCGCATCTTCGCCAAGGTCAGAAGGCACTTGGTCGAAGCGTCGAGTTCTGTGTCGCGCTTGATATCAGCGGAATCTTCGTCGATTCCGAAATGGCGAGCGCGGAGGGCTTCCCGCGCGATCCGCGTTTTATGGACGCGGCGGCAGCGAACCGCATGAATGACGTCTTGCGCCGTTACGGGATCACGGCCAACGATGATGACACCCGCGCGTACTTTGCCGCACGTGCTGACCGCATCAAGAAATACACCAATGACGCCATGCAACTCGGGTGAGGCGCGAAAAATGAATCTGACGAAACTCACGCTTGCCGTTGTTGCCTCGGCGCTGGCATTCGCAGCAACCCCCAGCCATGCGGCTAACAAGGCCGAAATCGCCCATGACGAAAAACGTGTCGTGCAGGCCGCCACGAAGGAATGCAATGGCGATACCGGCGACGGTGTAGGCACGACGGCGTATTTGGGGAATCTCGTTGGCGTCGGCCCGGTGACTATCGTGTTGGCCCAATCCAATGGCTGCGCGGGAGGGCAGGCAGCGCGTGTCTGGCTATGGGTGTTCTTCGCCGATGGCAACGCCAGCCAGGCCAACCAGCCTCCGAATTCTCTCGAATCGCTCGAATTCAGCGGCGACCAGATCGTCGTCAAGAGTATCGAGGTGGGGCCGGAGGATTCGCCAAACTTCCCGAGCCACCTGACCCAGCTCGTCTACAAGGTGGCTGGTCGAAAACTGACCTTGGCCAGCAGCAGGTTTCTGGCGATCAAGAAAGAGTGATCGGGCGCGGCCGGGCGAGCGGTTTGTGTTTGCAAACATCGTTTTTGGCGTAGGCAGCTTACATCGTTTGTCCGGCACCTCGCCACGCTTGACCGTCCGCAACGACAAGCCTTCCGACAATTCGATTTGCACGAAGCGTCGCTATGCGGTGGCGCATCGACACCGATCAGGGGATCAGCATCATGGCGTTCTGTAAGCAGTGCGGTACACAGCTGGGAGACGGCGCGCTTTTCTGCGCTGGATGTGGCAACGCGATCGCAGTCCAGACCACGGCGTCGCTGGCAATGGCAGCGGATGTATCGCGGTCAGGGTTCAATTCCTCGACAACGGCGATGGCTGATGATTCACGCGACCTGTCGGAGAAGTGGCGGCAACGCTTCAGCGCCATCGAAAAGGCGGGCGGCGAGCGCACCCGGTGGTGGGGCTGGCCAGAAGCGAAACAGCTGACCGCGAAAGAGAAAAGGCTGATTACCTCGAATCTGTGGGCCTTTGTGTTCGGGCCGCTCTACTACCTGTATCTCGGCATGTGGAGAAAGGCAATCACACTGACGCTCGTCGTCCTGGTGATAGACGTCATTCTCGACATGGCCGGCGATGCGCTGAATTTTCCCGTAGACCACTTCCTCTGGATCGTATCGGCGGTCATGTTCAGGCAGTGTGCGAACGTCGATTATTACCGGAAGGCCGTTCTGAAACGGCGGGAATGGTGGTGAGGTAGGTGAAATGGGTGCTGCCGTGGTCGAAGCCGGTCGCCTGTAGAAATGAGGAGTGCGCCCGAAGCAATGAAGCGGTCTCTTCTGTGTGCGCCTGCCATAGACGTGCCGCGACGTGCAGTTACGCGTCATTGCGGGATGGGTTAAGCGAGACAGCGGACCGCCGAGAAAGGTTATCGATTGAGGGAGTTAGCCTGGTGACACTTCGGGGGCCCATGTTTCGCTCTGCGCTTATCGAGCAGCAGGGGAGAACCCGATCAATTCGAGCCCGGCTGCGTAGCTAATGAACGACCTCACCGTTAGCACGCACGCACAACGATAAATTCAAGTCAGAGTACATCAATCATGGAAAATCCATTCAATCCCGGCTACTGGACCGAAGACGAACTATCGACTTTTGGGTTTTGCAAGATCGGCGCAAACGTCAGAGTCGCTAAAAAGTAAGCGCGAATTTATCAGCACATAGCGCCCGAATTGAGAGCAAGGCAAGCTGTGTCCACTGATTAACAGTGGACACAGCCCATGACTCAGATCGATTCAGATGCGGCGCTTCTCGCCGTTACGCTCGTAGGTCGCGACGGCAAGCGGCGCTACGACTCGCAATCCAAACGCAGGCTTATTGAGGCCTGCCTGCAGCCGGGCGTGTCGGTGGCCGGGTTGGCGCTCAGGGCCGGCGTGAACGCTAACTTGCTGCGCCGGTGGATCAAGCTGCATCAACAACGCAACGGCGTGGCAGCGACGTCGGAAGTTGTCGAGAATGCGCCGCCGCTTGCCGTGCCGTCGGCGTTCGTGCCGGTCGTCGAGATCAGCCGTCGTGAGGTGGTTGAGCACAAGGACGCCGTAAAGGCTTCCGAGCCCACGCGCTCATCGCCCCCGCCCGTGCGCTCGCAGTTGACGGTGGAAATGCCCAACGGCGTGACGCTTCGGCTGGACTGTACCGGACAGGATGCGCCGCTGGTATCGGCGATGATCGAGACACTGGGGCGCTGCGATGTTCAGGCTCGACGCTAAACTCAAGGTGTACGTTCATCGCGAGGCAGTCGACTTCAGGAAGTCGATCAACGGCCTGGCCGCTCTGGTCGAGCAGTCCATGGGGCTGGACCCGTTTGCGCCGGCGCTCTACGCGTTCAGCAACCGGCGACGGGATCGCATCAAGATACTCGGCTGGGGTGGCAACGGCTTCTGGCTGCTGATGAAGCGCCTGGAAGAGGACCGCTTCGTCTGGCCGCGCCGGCAGCAGGTGGTGATGGAGCTCTCGACCGAGCAGCTTCATTGGTTACTTGAGGGCATCGACATCGATGCGGTGCGTCGTCATCCTGCGCGGCAGTATCGGCACGCTGGCTGATGTCGTGATGCAACATTCGGGACCGGCGTTACAAATTCGGTAAACCCATTCGCCTTGCGGTTTCGCTATCGTGAGCGTCATGTCAGCACACGATCCCACTGCCGGTCTGCCGTCCGAAGTTCTCGCCTATATCCGCGAACTTGAGGCCCGCAACCAGCAACTCACTCAACGCGTCGAGCAGCTCGAGGAGTTGTTTCGTCTCGCGCAACTCAAGCGCTTCGCCCCGAGCAGCGAGAAACTCAAAGACCGAGTGTTCGACGAAGCCGAGCAGGTGGCCCTGGCTGAACCCGTTGAAGACGATCCGGACGGCGTCTTTGCGCTGCCCGACACGGGCCTGCCAGCCGTAGACGGCTCAGGCCACCAGAAACGGGGGCGCAAGCCGCTGCCGGCTGATCTGCCGCGTACGCGTATCGAGTACGACCTGCCTGAAGATCAGAAGGTCTGTCCGTGCTGCCAGGGTGCGATGCACCGGATGGGTGAGCAGACCTGCGAACAGCTGCATATCGAGGTTAAGGCGTCAGTGCTGCAACACGTGCGCTTCAAGTACGCGTGCCGCCATTGCGAACGCCACGCGGAGCACACGCCCATCGTGATCGCGCCCATGCCGGCGCAGCCGCTGCCGGGCAGCAACGCAAGTCCGGCGATGATCGCCACGGTGATGACCGCCAAGTCCGGCGATGATCGCCACGGTGATGACCGCCAAGTACGCGGATGGCACGCCGCTCTACCGCATGGAAGATGCGTTGGGCCGCTCGAACATCGCGGTCAGTCGTGGCACGCTGGCGCACTGGATCATCCGGCCTGCCGAACTGCACCTGTCCCGGCTGTACGAGGCATTGCGCGGCACGCTGCTCGCGCAGTCGCTGATCCATGGCGACGAGACGACGGTGCAGGTGCTCAAGGAGGACGGCAAGACTGCGCAGAGCAAGTCGTACATGTGGGTCTACCGCAGCGCCGAAGCATGTGCCGAGCCGGTGGTGCTGTTTGAATACCAGCCAGGGCGTGGGCAACAGTATCCGCAGGCCTTCCTGAAAGGCTATGCCGGCACGCTAATGACCGATGGCTACAGTGCGTGGCGCACGCTCGAAGGTGTCACGCATCTCGGATGCCTGGCCCATGCGCGCCGGGCGTTTGACGAGGCGTACAAGGTGCTCAAGAAACCCGACGGTCGCGCGCGCAAGGCACTCGAATACTTCAAGGCGCTGTATCAGGTCGAGACCCTCGCACGCGGTAAGTTACCCGAGGGCCAAATCCGTGCCGACTATACATACCGGCTACGCCAGACGCACAGCCTGCCACTGCTGGAGGCGTTCAAAATCTGGCTCGATGAGCAGGCGGCACAGGTGCTGCCCGAAAGCCTGACCGGCAAGGCCATCAGCTACACGCGCAATCAATGGGAGTACTTGCGGCGCTACGTCGAGGATGGCCATGCTCCCATCGACAACAACGTGCTCGAGCGCTTATCGAAATGCTTCTCTAAGCGCTCTTATCCGCGCTACGGAATTATGCAAGGTCCGGAGAGGTTACATGCAGCGCGTTCCGCGTCGACAAGCGTTGTTCGGCACGCGATATCCTGCGATTGCTGAACATAATAAAAGGTGCTCTGC
>CABFVV010000129.1_pt1 | contig 21599 bp, 17 predicted proteins | sample 8864751 | NCBI WGS metagenome assembly CABFVV01 (sample SAMEA5735770, study PRJEB23740) | soil metagenome | biome: forest; feature: forest soil; material: soil | place: USA | collected 2013-10-13 | depth 0.1 m | reverse complement strand
GTCGTATTCAGCCCTCGCGCTCTTACCCACGACCGCCCAGAAAAGCCAAACCCCATCTCCATCTCGCGTACAAGGTCGCTTGATGGAATGGGGCTTAAGTTGAGAGCATTGCTGTGCGGGGCGGCACCTACTTCTCTTTGCCGGCTGCAAAGAGAAGTAGGCAAGAGAAAGCAGCTCAAACCGCTACTGCTAAGTGGGCACCGTGGTTTGCTGCGGGTAGTGGTGCATCTGGAATCCGTGTTCTCGCACATTCCGCGTTAGTGACAAAGGACTCATCCGCTCCCACTCCGCACTGCGTGCGTCGCGGACGGGTCTGCATGGGAAACCACGGGCTTCGGTTGAGGTCTGTGGGGGCCGTCGGCTTCGCCTCGGCGACGCGCCTCTGCACTCTCCGGGGAAGCCCGCCTCAAACGATATGTAGATGCAGTGACGAGCCACGGTCCGGTGGCGAGGCGGGAGCGCCAAAACGTAGTGAGTGGTTTTATGAACTGCTCTTCGGCGCGCGCAGCGCCGCCGGAAGAATGACGCCCTTGTCACTGGCGTATGCAGGGGCACGAACACAGATTCCAGATGCACCACTACCCGCAGCAGACCACGGGACCCGCTTAGCAGGAGTGGTTTGAGCTGCTTTCTCTTGCCTACTTCTCTTTGCAGCCGGCAAAGAAAAGTAGGTGCCGCCCCGCACAGGGGCAACGCTAATAGACCACTAACAAAACAAGGAAAGGCCAAAGCCCTACGAACCCTGACAAAAAGCGCCGATCAGGCAAACACACAAACAAGCAGCCCACACCCCAAAAAAACCAAAACCGCCCCCGCCGAGCAGGCGAAAAACCTATCCTTAGGGGGAATCCCCTGCCTTGACAACCAGCCCAAAGCGCAACCATAATCGCCCTGAACGTTCGCTAACCGAATCCATGTTCGTATATCGAACAAATCGAAAGTGAACAAACCAAAAGCGTCAGCCCCGGCCCGGAGACCGTCCCGCACAAGCCCTTGCCTGCAAAGGCAAACAGCCTGGCGATACGCAGCGCCCCAAAAGGAAATTCGACATGATCAACAAGATTTTCGAGTCACTTCAGTCGGCGGTCGCCGATGTCCACGATGGCGCGACCGTCATGATCGGCGGCTTCGGCACGGCCGGCATGCCGTCCGAGCTGATCGACGCGCTTATCGAACAGGGCGCGCGCGAACTCACCATCGTCAACAACAACGCCGGTAACGGCGACATCGGCCTCGCGGCGCTGCTCAACGCCAAACGCGTGCGCAAGATCATCTGCTCGTTCCCGCGCCAAAGCGATTCGTATGTGTTCGACGCGCTCTATCGCGCTGGCGAAATCGAACTCGAACTGGTGCCGCAAGGCAACCTCGCGGAACGTATTCGCGCGGCAGGCGCGGGCATCGGCGGGTTCTTCACGCCCACGGGTTATGGCACCAAGCTCGCCGAAGGCAAGGAAACCCGTCTGATCGACGGCAAGCATTACGTGCTGGAGTCGCCGCTGCACGCGGACTTCGCGCTGATCAAAGCGTTCAAGGGCGACCGCTGGGGCAATCTGGTCTATCGCAAGACCGCCCGCAACTTCGGTCCGATCATGGCGAGCGCGGCGAAAACGGCCATCGTGCAGGTGTCGAAAGTGGTGCCGCTCGGCGAACTCGATCCGGAAAACATCGTCACGCCAGGCATCTTCGTGCAACGCGTGATCGAAGTGCCGCAAGCTGCGCATCAAGCCGAACTTGCATCCGCGAACGCCGCCTGAGGAGACCGACATGAAAAAACTGACCCGCGATGAAATGGCCAAGCGCGTTGCCCAGGATATCCCTGAAGGCGCTTACGTGAACCTCGGCATCGGCGTGCCGACGCTGGTGGCCAATCACCTTGGTGCCGACAAGGAAATCTTCCTGCACAGCGAAAACGGCCTGCTCGGCATGGGCCCGGCACCCGCGAAGGGCGAGGAAGACGACGAACTGATCAACGCCGGCAAGCAGCACGTCACGCTGCTTACGGGCGGTGCCTACTTCCATCACTCGGATTCGTTCGCAATGATGCGCGGCGGCCATCTGGATTTCTGCGTGCTCGGCGCGTTCCAGGTGTCGGCGAAGGGCGACCTGGCGAACTGGCACACCGGCGCGCCCGACGCGATTCCGGCTGTCGGCGGCGCCATGGACCTGGCAATCGGCGCGAAACAGGTCTACGTGATGATGGAGCACCTGACCAAGCAGGGCGAAAGCAAGATCGCGGCGGAATGCACGTACCCGGTGACGGGCGTGAACTGCGTCGACCGCATCTATACGGACCTGGCCATGATCGACGTCACCGACAAGGGCCTCGTGGTGCGCGAGATCTTCTCGGACATCGACTTCGATGCGCTGCACAAACTGACCGGCGTGCCGCTGATCGACGGCACTCAGGCGGCACGCGCGGCCTAAGCACGGGCGCGGCAGCCGTCCGCACGAAGGCCTGTGGCGAGTCAAACCGCTGGCCGGGCGATGGCAACGCGCACGCCGCGCAGCGTGCTGCCACAAATGTGCGCGCGCGCAACGTGCCGTCGCCGATGAGCAAGCCGTGCAGCGTGCAGCCACCAATACGCGGGTCGCGCAAACCGTGCATCCGCCAATGTCCGCAGCGCGCATGAGGCAAGCTTCATGCGCGTGACCCGATGCCACGGCGTCACGTTGTTACAGCGAGCCGACGCGGCAGCATTCGGAACAGAATGCGCCGTAACGCCGTGTGCGGTACGCTCTCGATAGAAAGCGCCAAGGGCGCGCCTCGCAGCACGCCCGGATCGCCGCGGCGAAACCTTCACTTCCGACACCCTCATCGACGCCATCATGCTCGACTCCAGCGCCCGTCTGACCGGCCTTCTTTGCGGCACACAGCCGATGAACGACATCTGGGCGCCGCGTGCCACGCTGCAACGGATGCTCGAGGTCGAAGCAGCGCTCGCGCGCGCTTCGGCTGCCCATAACGTGATTCCGCACAGCGCCGTGGCCGCGATCGAGGGCGCCTGCCAGGCCGATCAACTCGACGCCGACGCACTTGCGCGCGACGCGGCGCTCGGCGGCAACCTCGCGATTCCCCTCGTCAAACAACTCACCGCGCGTGTCAAAGCGGCGGACGCCGAAGCGTCGAAGTACGTCCATTGGGGCGCGACGAGCCAGGACATCATCGATACGGCAACGGTGCTGCAACTGCGCGAGACCTTCGATCTGCTCGACAGCGGCTTAGAAGCCACATGCGATGCAGTCGCGAAACTCGCGGCCACCCATCGCGCGACGCCGATGATCGGCCGCACCTGGCTGCAGCAAGCCCTGCCCATCACGCTCGGTCTGAAATTCGCACAATGGCTCGACGCGTTGCTGCGTCATCGTGAGCGGCTCGATGCGTTGCGCGCGCGTGTGCTGGTGCTGCAATTCGGTGGCGCGGCGGGCACGCTGGCGAGTCTGCGTGACGCGGCGCCGCAAGTTACCCAATCATTGGCGCAAGAACTCAAGCTCGCTGTGCCCACCTTGCCATGGCACACGCAGCGCGATCGCATCGCTGAAACAGCGGCGCTGTTCGGCATGTTGATCGGCACGCTCGGCAAAATCGCGCGCGATATCTCGCTGCAGATGCAAACCGAAATCGACGAACTGGCCGAGCCCGCCGCGGCAGGCAAGGGCGGTTCGTCGACGATGCCGCACAAGCGCAACCCGGTCGGCTGCGCCGCGGTGCTGACGGCCGCGACTCGCGCGCCGGGGCTGGTGGCCACGGTGTTCGCCGGCATGGTGCAGGAGCACGAGCGCGCGCTCGGCGGCTGGCAAGCTGAGTGGGATTCGTTGCCGGACCTCGCGCGCCTTGCAGGCGGAGCGCTCGCCAACATCGAGCAGATCGCCACGGGTCTCAACGTGAATGTTCCGCGCCTTGCCGCCAATCTCGACGTCACGCACGGATTGATTCTCGGCGAAGCCGTGATGCTCGCGCTCGGCGACAGCATCGGCCGACTCGATGCGCATCATCTGGTCGAGCGCGCATCGAAAGCGGCAATCGCCGAGCGCAAGACGCTCTTCGAGGTGCTCTCGGCGGACCACGCCGTGATCGAACATCTTTCGCTCGATCGCCTGAAGCAACTGCTCGATCCTGCTCAATACGTCGGCCAGGCGCACGCTTATGTGGACGCCGCGCTGGCCCTTCATCACACGCGCGCCAAACGCGCCACTTCCAAGGAGTAACCGGCATGCCCTACGCCGCAGTCAACGGGACCGAGCTGCATTATCGAATCGACGGTGACCGTCACGGCAATGCGCCGTGGATCGTGTTGTCGAATTCGCTCGGCAGCGATCTGTCGATGTGGACGCCGCAAGTCGCGGCGCTGTCCAAACACTTCCGCGTGCTGCGCTACGACACGCGCGGTCATGGTCACTCGGAAGCACCGAAGGGTCCGTACACGATCGAACAACTGACCGGCGACGTGCTCGGCCTGATGGATACGCTGAAGATCGCGCGCGCGAATTTCTGCGGCGTGTCGATGGGCGGCCTCACCGGCGTCGCGTTGGCCGCGCGTCACTCGAATCGTCTTGAGCGCGTGGTGCTGAGCAATACGGCGGCGCGCATCGGTTCGCCGGAAGTGTGGGTGCCGCGCGCTGCACGAGCCCGCACTGAAGGCATGCTCGCACTGGCCGACGTGGTTCTGCCGCGCTGGTTCACCGCCGACTTTATCGAACGTGAACCGGTGGTGTTCGCCATGATCCGAGACGTGTTCGTGCATACCGACAAGGAAGGCTACGCATCCAATTGCGACGCCATCGACGCCACCGATCTGCGCCCTGAAACCCCCGGCATCAAGGTGCCTGCGCTAGTGATCAGTGGCACGCACGATCTGGCCGCAACGCCGGCACAAGGCCGCGAACTGGCGCAAGCGATTCCGGGCGCGCGTTATGTCGAACTGGACGCCTCGCATATTTCCAACATCGAGAAGGCCGAGGCTTTCACGAAGACCGTGCTCGACTTCCTGACGGAGCAGAAATGAACGACGAAGACCGTTACGAAGCCGGACTCGGGGTGCGCCGCGAGGTGCTGGGTAGCGCGCACGTCGACCGGTCGCTTGCGAACCGCACCGAGTTGACGGAGGAGTTCCAGAATTTTATTACCCGCTATGCGTGGGGCGAAATCTGGACGCGTGAAGGCTTGCCGCGTCACACGCGCAGCCTGCTGACCATCGCGATGATGGTCGCGCTCAATCGCAGCGAAGAACTCGCATTGCACTTGCGCGCCGCGAAGAACAACGGCGTGACGCGCGAGCAGATCAAGGAAGTGCTGCTGCAAACCGCAATCTATTGCGGTGTGCCGGCTGCCAATTCGGCGTTCCACCTGGCCGATAAACTGTTCCGCGAAGACGACGCCGCAGCGGCAAAGCCGTAACGACGTTCGACGACTGGTGTGGCGTGTAACCATGCCGGCATTCGCCGCGCGTCACGCCGTCACGCGAGTCCTGCCTGCCGCCTTCCACCGGAATGACGCGATGTGGAGCCTGAAGCGTACGTCAGACAAAACGCGCTTCAGGCCGTTCTGCTCTTATCCATCACTGCCGTGTCCGCAGGCAACTGCAAGCGCACGGCGCGCAACACCGTATCCTTGATGACCTCGCGCCAATGCGCGAGTGCGGCCTTGTCCATCAGCGGTTCGCCGAGAAACGCCCCTAGCGTGTACTGATTGGCGTTATAGAAATAACCGAGCGACGCGATTATCAGGTACACATCACGCGCTTTGACGTCGGCACGAAAGACGTTTTGCGCCTTGCCCGCGTCCAGCAACTTCTGCACGACCGAAATCGCATAGCCCGAAATCTCCTTCAGCTTTGACGATTTCTTCGCGTGCTTGCCCTGATGCAGATTCTCGCTCGACAGCAGGGTGACGAACTCAGGGTGATCGAGGTAATACTGCCAGACGAATTCGACCATCTGTTCGAGGCCGTGCACGGGGTCGTCCAGATCGAGATCGAGCTTGCTTTCGGCTTCGTTGAACTGCGTGTAGATGGTCTCCAGCACTTCGACAAACAACTGTTCCTTGCTGCCGAAGTAGTAATAGATCATCCGGTCGTGCGAACGCGCGGCCTTCGAAATACTTTCGACCCGGCCGCTTGCATAGCCTTGCTTTGCAAAGACCTTGATTGCCGCTTTGAGAATCTTGGCGCGCGTGTCTTGCGCCTGCTTCGCTCGGATGCCGATAGCGCCCGGCTTGCGGGCGGCAGTGGGACTCATGGCGGTCTCGGATCTCTTTGTTAGCGTCAGGTTGAACGGCATGCGCCGCAGCCGCTTGGTGCGCTCAGGTATGGCGCGCCTTCATCATACAGCCCATATCACGCGCGACGAAATGCCCTGCAAGCTCATGTGCTTCGGGGTAGATTGATTCGTAATCCCTGCGGGGATGCCGCGCCGCAGCATTCAGATGGATACCGGGAAACTCGTTGCGCAGTCTATTTTGATCGAGTAGATTTCAAGCAAGTTTGGTGTAGTGGATGCTACACGAACGGTGAGTGACCGCAACATGGAAAAATACGGGTCACGCAAAAGTCCCTTAAAACAGGGATTATTTGTCAGCCGGGCAGGACCGATTGTAATGTCGTCGTATGGAACCCCACCATGACAGAACATACGAAGGTCGATTTCGGTGCGGAGCGCGTCGACGGCGAAACCGCCTCGACGCCGGGTCCGACCGTGCTCGAGAAAGCGGCGCCGCGCAGCGAGCGGATGGCGTCGAACAAGATCGAATGCAATGCGTGCCCGGTGTTGTGCCAGATTTCGGAAGGCCGCACCGGCGCGTGCGATCGTTATGCGAATGCGGACGGGCGGTTGATTCGCGTGGACCCTGTGGTGTTTCTTTCACGCGCCGCGGGTTCGTCTGAAGCGATCACTAGCAATGTGGGTACCACGGTCGAATTTGGTGCATCGTCCGGGGTGCACGATCCTGCCGCGGAACAGGCGCTGTTCGTTACCGGCGTTGGCGCATCGTCTACGTATCCCGACTACAAGCCCGCGCCTTTCATCGTTTCCTCGAAGTTGGACGACGTCGACATGGTCACCGTCGTCACCGAGGGCATTTTCAGCTATTGCAGCTTCAAGGTGAAAATCGATACCGACCGCTTTCTCGGGCCGGAGCAATCGAACGTGCGCTGCCATGGTGAGATCGTCGGCCATGTGACCACGGCGGAGTACGGCTCGCAGATGCTGAGCCTCGGCGGTGTTCACCACCTGACTGGCGGCAGCAAGAAAGAAGGCCGCGTGACGTGCGACATGATGCTCGCGCTCGGCAACAAGGAAGCGGTGGAGTTGACCATCGACGGCGGCGCGAGTCTGGTGATTCGTGCGGGCGCGGCGCCGATTGTCGACGGCGTCGAAGAACAGCGTATGCGGGTGGGTTGTGGGTCGGCCACCATCGGCATCTTTGCGAAACAATGGTTCGGTCACGCGGACGAAGTGGTGGTGGTCGACGATCACATCACCGGCGTACTCACCGAGCACCAGGCGGGCCGTTGCCTCGGCATGACGCCCTCAGGTCTGAAGATTCGCGGACGCAAATCGACGCCTGGCCGTTATTTCCAGGTGGCGAACCCCGGCACCGGTTGGGGCGGCACCGACATTCAGGACCCGCTGGCGATTGTCGAAAGCTTCGATCCCGCGGTGGCGAAACCGGGCATGCGCTTGCTGATGGTGTCGACCACCGGCGAACACGCACAGTGGTATGAACTCGATCGGGACCTCGTGCCGCGCATCGCAGCGATGCCGGACGCTGTGCGCGGCACGGTCGAACGAATTGGCGAGAATTGCGAGCCGTCGCTTGCTACGGTGCTGTTTCTCGGCGGCGCGGGCGGCAGCCTGCGAGCGGGGGCCACGGAGAATCCGGTCCTGCTCACGCGCGCGATCAAACAGAGGCTGGTGAACGTAACATGTGGTGGCGCGCCAACCTATGTGTGGCCGGGTGGCGGCATCACCGTGATGGTGGATGTCTCGCGCATGCCCGATCGATCGTTTGGCACTGTACCTACGCCCGCGATCGTCGCGCCGATCGAATTCACCATGACGTATGACGCGTATCGCGATCTCGGCGGCCATCTCGACGCGGTGCGTTCACTGGAAAGCGTGCTGGCGAATGGACCGGAGCATACGGAAGGGGCACCGCTCGCGCGCAGGACTATCGCGCGTCATCCCGACAATCCGTGGCCGCCGGCTATGCCGCCAATGCCAGGCTAACGGCGGCGCCACCACCGGCACAATCGACACGACGAACGCGACGCACACGATGAACCCAACCCGAACCCGGCTCGACGCGGCCCGCTGGCATTGGCAGTATGGCCCGATCGATCTGATCCTCAGCGCGGACGGCGAGCCCTCGGCAGTGCAGGCTGCATACGTGGCGTGCTGGGCGCGCTTTGTGGAAGTATTGCCCGAGTTGGTCGGCGAGTTGACGCTGCTTCGGCAGCCTGTGCAGGGCGACGCGGCGCATAGCGATTGCACGTTGAAGGGCGCCGTGGCCCGGCGCATGTGGAGCGCATGTTATCCCCACCGCGCTCGCTATATCACGCCGATGGCGGCCGTTGCGGGCAGCGTCGCGGACGAATTGATCACGGCGTTTGCACGCGAAGGCATCTCGCGCGCCTTCATCAACAACGGTGGCGACATTGCACTCCATTTGACCGAAGGACAGCAGTACCGCGTGGGCGTGTTCGCCGATCTGGCGGCGTTCTCCGGTGAGAAGGCTTCAGGCGATCTGGCTTTGGACGCTAACCTGACGCTCGACGCCGCCATGCCGATTCGCGGCGTCGCGACGAGCGGCTGGCGCGGCCGCAGCTTCAGCCTGGGGATCGCCGACAGCGTGACCGTGCTCGCCCGCAACGCCGCCACCGCCGATGCCGCCGCCACGATGATCGCCAACGCCGTCAATCTGGAGCATGCCGGCATCGTGCGCAGCCCGGCTTCCTCGTTGAAGGACGATAGCGATCTCGGTGACCTGCTCGTGACCGTCGACGTGCCGTCCTTGCCGCAAGCGCTGATCGATTTCGCGCTGGCACGCGGTGTCGACGCCGCGCAGCGCTTGCACGAACAAGGTTTGATCGAAGGCGCCGCACTGTTCCTGCAAGGGCGGGCACGTGTGACCGGTGGTACCTATCAGAATGGCGCGTTATTTATACAGCGCGCCCGGATAACAACGGAGGCTCCGTGTTCGAAATACGCCGCGTGCTGACGCACGTCGAAGACATTTTCCACGAGTTCGGTCCCGCGCCCGCGCAGCCGCTCAGGCGCGGTGCGATCGCCGCAGTGATGACGAATCCGTTCGCCGGCCGCTACGAAGCCAGAATCGAACACGCCATGGAAGCGCTCAAGCCGATCGGTTTCGACATGGCGCAACAGCTGCTGGCGGCGATGGCCGTGCCGCACGCGGCGATCGAAAGCTACGGCAAGGGTGCAATCGTCGGCTCGCGCGGCGAGCTCGAGCATGGCGCGTTGTGGCACGTCCCCGGCGGCTATGCGATGCGCGAACTGCTGGAAAAAAACGGCGTGCCGACCAACGCGATCGTGCCGTCGACGAAGAAAGTCGGCGCGCCTTCCACCGCGCTCGATGTGCCACTGACGCATGTCAACGCGAGCTACGTGCGCAGCCATTTCGACGCGATCGAAGTGCGTGTGCCCGGCGCGCCCGCTGCGGATGAGCTGGTGTATATCCTCGTGATGAGCACGGGGCAGCGCGTGCATGCGCGCGTCGGCGGCTTGGCGAAAGAGGCGATTGTGGGCAAGGACGGCTTGCGCTGAGCGGCGCCTGAGTCACGCAATGCGCTGAAGCATTGCAATGAAACAATGAGTCGAAGCGCGGAGCTGAAGCAATGCGTTGCGGCGAGTAAGTAAAACACTAAGCAGAACACGCATCGAAACCCGGAGATCGAAATGGCAATCAAGCTTCGCAAGCTGGTCGTGCAGGTCGATGAAACACGCATTGAAATGGGGCAGGCCATCGAGCCGCCGACACGCCGTGCAGTCGCGATTGCGGTGATCGATAATCCCTACGCGGGCCGCTATGAGGCGAAGCTGGACGCGCTGATCGAAGCCGGTGAGGAGCTTGGAGCCTTGCTCGGCAACAAGTGCGTCGAAGCCTTGGGTATCAAACCGGGCGACGCGCAAAGCTACGGCAAGGCGGCGATTGTCGGCGAAGCAGGTGAACTCGAGCATGCGGCGGCGATTCTGCACCCCAAGCTGGGTGCGCCGCTGCGGGTAGCAGTCGAGAAGGGCGCGGCGCTGGTGCCGTCGGCGAAAAAAATGGGTACGCTTGGCACCGCGATCGATGTCCCGCTGGGTCACAAGGACGCCGCCTTCGTGCGCAGCCATTTCGATGCAATCGAAGCGCGCGTGTCGGACGCGCCGCGCGCCAACGAAATTGTCGTGGCGGTCGCGGTGACGGCCTCGGGCCGGCCGTTACCGCGTATCGGCGGCTTGCAGGTGAGTGAGATCAAAGGCGAAGACGGTTTGCGCTGAGTTACTTTAAGGGTCGCGATGCTTTCGAATTTGCTGGTACAGCTAGTCAACGGACTCGCCGACGCGTCGACGCTGTTTCTCGTCGCCGCCGGTTTGTCGTTGATCTTCGGCGTGACGCGCATCGTCAACTTCGCGCATGGCTCGTTCTATATGTTCGGCATCTATGTCGCGTATAGCATCGCGAGCCGCTTTGGCCACACGGCGGGCGGGTTCTGGCTGTCGGTACTGGCTGCCGCGCTGGTTGTCGCGGTGCTTGGCGCGCTGGTTGAAATGATCGTGTTACGGCGCATCTACCAGGCCCCGGAGTTGTTTCATCTACTGGCGACATTCGCGCTGGTGCTGATCTTTCGCGATGCCGCGCTATGGCTGTGGGGTCCGGAAGATCTGTTCGGACCGCGTGCGCCACATCTGGCTGGCGCAGTTAGTTTTCTCGGCCATCCGCTGCCGACCTACGATATCGCGCTGATCGTGATCGGGCCGGTGGTGTTGCTGCTGCTCTGGTATGCGTTGACGCGTACACGGTGGGGCACGCTGGTGCGCGCCGCGACACAGGATCGCGAGATGCTCGGCGCACTCGGTATTAATCAGGCGTGGCTGTTCACCGGCGTGTTTTTCGTCGGCGCGTTTCTCGCCGGCCTGGGCGGCGCGCTGCAAGGGCCGCGCATGTCAGCGAATCTGTCGCTCGATCTGGAGACCATCGGCAATGCGTTTGTTGTCGTCGTGGTCGGCGGCATGGGGTCGATTCCGGGCGCGTTCGTCGCGGCGTTGCTGATCGCGGAGATCAAGGCGCTGTGCATCGGCATCGGCCATGTGTCGGTGTTCGGTATCGATCTGTCGTTGAGCCGCTTTACGCTGGTTGCAGAATTTGTCGTGATGGCGGTGGTGCTGGTGGTGCGGCCTTGGGGCTTGTTAGGGAAGGCGAGCGCTGCGGTGCGTGGCATGGCCGCGCCTGAAGCGCCATTAAGGCCAGCAGGCAAGCGCCTGAAGTGGTTGGCCGCAATCGCTTTGTTGGTGCTGGTACTCGCACCGCTTGCGGCCAATGCGTTTCCCTATATGCCTGTGCTGCTGGTTGAAATTCTGATCGCCGTGTTGTTCGCGACGAGTCTGCATTTCATCATGGGCCCTGGCGGCATGCATTCTTTCGGCCACGCCGCGTATTTCGGGCTGGGCGCATATGGCGCCGCGCTGTTTCTCAAAGTTTTGAATCTGCCGATGGAAGCCGCGTTGCTGCTCGGCCCCTTGCTCGCCGTGGCAGGCGCGCTCGTGTTCGGCTGGTTTTGCGTGCGTCTCTCAGGCGTCTACCTCGCGATGCTGACGCTCGCATTCGCACAGATCGTCTGGTCGGTCGTGTTCCAGTGGGACGACGTGACGGGCGGCAGTAACGGCATTCTCGGCTTGTGGCCGTCGAACTGGTTGGCGTCGCCGGTGGCTTTTTATTATCTGACGCTCGTCTGCGCTGTGATCGGTGTGTGGCTGTTGCGCAAGATGCTGTTCTCGCCGCTTGGCTATGCGATGCGGGCGTCGCGTGATTCGGTGTTGCGCGCCGAGGCGATCGGCATCGATGTGAAACGCGTGCAGTGGGCGGCCTTCGTCGTCGCGTCGTTGTTTTGCGGGCTTGCCGGGTCGTTATATGCCTTCTCCAAAGGGACGATTTCGCCGGAGGTGATCAGCGTCAGCCGTTCAGTAGATGGCCTCGTGATGGTGTTGCTCGGCGGCTTGCAGACGTTGACTGGCCCGATCGTCGGCGCGGCCGTGTTCACGTGGCTGCAGGACACCGTCGCGCGGCAAACCGATTATTGGCAGGCGTTGCTGGGCTTCGCCATTCTGCTGCTGGTGATCGCGTTTCCGCAGGGTATCGTCGGTTTCATTCGCGAGCGTTTTGGTGACGATACGGTGGATAAGGCGGAAGAGCGTGTTCCATCGCAATCGCAATCGCAGGGCACGGCGATCAAGGAGGGGCTATGAGCTTGCTGCGCGTCTCCGGTCTCTCCAAATCGTTCGGCGGCCTGAAAGCGGTCGACGATGTTTCCTTCGATCTCGAAGCCGGCCAACTATTGGCGCTGCTGGGTCCGAACGGCGCGGGCAAGTCGACCTGCTTCAACATGGTCAACGGGCAACTGCAGCCGTCGTCTGGTTCGATTCGTCTCGACGATCATGAACTGGTCGGCATGCGGCCGCGCGATATCTGGCGGTTGGGCGTCGGCCGCACGTTCCAGATTGCCGCGACTTTCAATTCGATGACCGTGCTCGAAAACGTGCAGATGGCGCTGGTCTCGCGTGAACGAAAGACTTTCGGCCTCTGGAAACCCGCGGGCTCGCGCTATGCCGATGAAGCCATGACGCTGCTCGAACAGGTCGGCATGGGCGCCGATGCGAACCGCGCCTGCGGCGTGCTCGCATACGGCGACGTCAAACGCGTTGAACTCGCTATCGCATTGGCAAACCGCCCGAAGCTACTACTGATGGACGAGCCCACTGCCGGCATGGCGCCAAAGGAGCGCAACGAACTGATGGCGCTCACCAAGCGACTCGTCACCGAGCACAAAATCGGCGTGCTGTTTACCGAGCACAGCATGGACGTTGTATTCGCGTACGCCGATCGCATGATCGTGCTCGCGCGCGGCAAGTTGATCGCCGAGGGCGACGCCGAAACGATCCGCAACGACGCACGCGTGCAGGAAGTCTATTTCGGCACTGGCAAGACCTTCCAGCCACGCGCGCCGCTGCATGAAGCGGCAGGCGGCCATCAAGGACAAGGAGCGCTGCAATGAGCGAGCCGATGCTGAAAGTCGCCGGCCTCAACGCGTTCTATGGCCGCGCGCACATTCTGTTCGACGTTGGCCTCGAAGTCGGCCGCGGCGAAGTGGTCGCGCTGATGGGCCGCAACGGCGCCGGCAAATCGACGACGATGAAAGCCGTGATGGGTCTGCTGCCACGCCGTCAGGGAGAGGTCCGTTTTCGCGGGCAAAACATCGCGGCGTTGCCGCCGTATCGGATCGCCCGCATGGGCATGGGTTTCGTCCCTGAAGATCGCCGCGTGTTCTCCGATCTGACCGTGATGGAGAACCTCGATACAGGCCGTCAGCCGCCACGCGAAGGCGCGCCCGAGTGGACGCCGGAAAAGCTGTTCCGCCTTTTCCCCAATCTCGGTGAAATGCCAAAACGTCCCGGCGGACAGATGAGCGGCGGCGAGCAGCAGATGCTCACTGTCTCCCGCACGCTGATGGGCAATCCGTATCTGGTGCTGCTCGACGAACCGTCCGAGGGCGTGGCGCCCGTGATCGTCGAGCAGATGGCCAACATGATTCTCGAACTCAAGCGCGAAGGGCTGTCGATTCTATTGTCGGAACAGAATCTACACTTCGCCGAGCTGGTCAGCGACCGTGCGTACGTCCTTGAAAAAGGGCAGATCCGCTTCAGCGGCACGATCGGCGAACTCGCAAAGAACGAAACGGTCAGGCGCGCTTATCTGAGCGTGTGATTCCATTGGCGCCGCATGCGTGCAGGTTGTGCACGCATGCGGCGCCGGGCAGTCGGTGCGAAAGGAGAAGCAGATGGCAGCAGAGACGTTGACAGGCTTGTCGGGAAAGGTCGCGATAACGAACATTGGTCTGCTGCTATCCGGCGATATCGACCAGCCGATTCTCGACGCGAACACGCTGGTGATCGACGACGGCGTGATCGTCGCGATCGGCCGCGAGAAAGATTGCGACCTCGAAGGTGCGCGGACCACCGTCGATTGTAAAGGCACCACGGTCGCCCCAGGCCTGATCGATTCGCACGTGCACCCGGTGTTCGGCGACTGGACACCGCGCCAGAATCAGATGGGCTGGATCGAATCGAATCTGAACGGCGGCGTGACGACGATGATTTCCGCCGGCGAAGTGCATTTACCTGGCCGTCCGAAAGACGTGGTTGGCGTAAAGGCGCTTGCCATTACCGCTCAACGCTCGTTCGAAGGGATGCGTGGCGCGGGTGTTGGTGGCGGCGTGAAAGTCATGGCGGGTGCGCCGGTGATCGAGAAAGGCATGGTCGAGGAGGACTTCAAGGAGCTCTCGGAAGCGGGTGTGAAGCTGCTCGGCGAAGTGGGCCTTGGCAGCGTGAAGGGCGGCGAGGAAGCGGCGCAGATGGTCGCCTGGGCTCGCAAATACGGCATTCAAAGCACGATTCACACCGGTGGCCCGTCGATTCCGGGCTCTGGCCTGATCGATCGAGACGTGGTGCTCGCCGCCGATGCGGACGTGATCGGCCACATCAATGGCGGCCATACGTCGCTGTCCTATCGGCACGTATGCGATCTGTGCGAGCAATCGAGCCGCGCGCTGGAGATCGTTCACAACGGCAACGAACGGATTGCGCTGCTCACCGCACGTCATGCGATCGAATTGAAGTGTCCGCATCGGATCATTCTCGGCACCGATAGTCCGGCGGGTTCCGGCGTGCAGCCACTCGGTATTCTGCGGATGATCGCGCTGATCTCCAGTCTCGCCGACGTCCCCGCGGAAATCGCCTTCTGCTTCGCGACAGGCAATACCGCCCGGCAACGCAATCTGCGGCAAGGGCTGATCGAAGTGGGCCGTCCCGCCGACCTCGTCTTCATGGACCGCGCGCAGCACACGGCCGCCGATACGCTGCTTGAGAGCGTGCAACTCGGCGATATCCCTGGTGTCGGCATGGTGATGATCGACGGCTTGATCCGCTGCCGGCGCAGCCGCAATACGCCACCGGCGACCGAAGTGCCGGTGGTGCTTTGAACGCGCACCGCACGGCGTGGCCGGCATTGTCATGAACGGCTCGGCGCCGCTTACGCTGAATGTCAACGGCGTGACGCATCTTGTCAACGCCAGCGTGGACACGCCCCTGCTTTACCTGCTGCGTAACGACCTCGCGCTAAACGGTCCGAAGTTCGGCTGCGGACTTGGCGAATGTGGTGCGTGTACGGTCCTGCTCGACGGCATGCCGACGCGTTCGTGCGTAACGACCGCGAAGGTTGCCTTGGGGCGTGAGATCACCACGCTCGAAGGACTGGGCACGCGTGTCGCACTGCATCCGGTGCAGCAGGCGTTTATCGAAGAACAGGCCGCGCAGTGCGGCTATTGCCTGAACGGCATGATCATGACCGCCAAAGCGTTACTCGATCGCGATCCGCATCCGAGCGTCGAGACGATCCGGCGGGAACTGTCGCGCAACCTCTGCCGGTGCGGCACGCATGTCGAGATCGTGCGCGCGGTGCAGCGCGCGGCCGAACTGCTCGCTGCGCAAACCTCCGCGCGTGAAGGAGTGCGCGCATGACAGGGCCGGATTTCAGCGTCGATCGACGTTCCGCGCCGCTGTCACGACGACAGCTCTATGACGCGCAGAGCGTGCTCATCATCACGCGGCCGCCGCAGGCGCCGGTGAAGCCTGCGATCGGTCAGCCGGGGTCGCGCTCGTCGTTCGTGCCGACCGAGGCGGACATGTTTCTCGTGGTGCGCGACGACGGCAGCGTCGTGGCGTTCAACGGTCACGTCGATCTTGGTACCGGCATTGGCACCGCGCTCGCGCAGATCGTTGCGGAAGAACTGGACGTGCCGTTGACGCGCGTGTCGGTCGTACTCGGCCACACCAGCGAGGCGCCGAATCAGGGGCCGACGATTGCAAGCGCGACGATCCAGATATCGGCGGTGCCACTCAGGCATGCAGCGGCACAAGCGCGTCAGTTCCTTCTGGCGGAAGCAGCCGCGCGCTTGAACGTCAGCACTGAGCAACTCGACGTGCGAGACGGTGTGATTTTCACGCGCGACGGTGGCACGGAAAAGAGCATTGGCTACGGCGAATTGATCACCGGTCGGCGCATCGAATTGGACCTTGCCGCCGATGCGCCTTTGAAATCGCCGGACGCATTCAAGATCGTCGGTAAGAGCACACCGCGTGTCGATATTCCGGCGAAGGCGACCGGTGAGTTGAGTTTTGTGCATGACGTGCGTGTGCCTGGCATGCTGCACGGGCGCGTTGTCCGTCCACCCTATGCCGGTGTCGCGCAGGGCGACTTCATGGGCAACAGTCTGTTGCATGTCGATGAAGCGTCGGTCAGCGATTTGCCCGGAATCGTCAAGGTCGTGGTGATCCGCGATTTCGTCGGCATCGTGGCTGAGCGTGAAGAGGTCGCGCAGCAGGCGGTGAAGCGCTTGCATGTGCAGTGGAAAGCGGTAGAGGGTTTGCCTGCGCTCGAAACCAGCGAGGAAGTGGAAGCTGCGCTAAGAGCGAATCCGGCCATTCGGCGCGATCTGGTGATCGAAGGCGATGTCGACGCAGCACTCGCGCAAGACCCTGCCCGAACGCTGGAACGCACCTACGTATGGCCGTTTCAGATGCATGCGTCGATTGGACCGTCGTGCGCGGTGGCCGATTACCGGGATGCGAAGCTGAAAGTCTGGTCGGGCACGCAGAACCCTCATTCGTTACGTGCCGATCTCGCCTTGCTGATGGCACAGGATGAAGCGCACATCGAAATCGTGCGCATGGACGCGGCAGGTTGCTACGGCCGCAATTGTGCGGACGATGTCGCCGCCGACGCCGCGCTGCTATCGCGCGCAACCGGCAGTCCGGTGCGTGTACAACTATCGCGCGAAGACGAGCATGCATGGGAGCCCAAAGGCGCAGCGCAATTGATGGATGTGCGCGGCGCTTTGGATGCCGAAGGCGAGCTCGCGGCGTACGACTTCGCGACGCGCTATCCATCGAACGACGCCCCCACGTTGGCGTTGCTGCTCACTGGAACCATCTCCGCACAGCCGCAGGTCTTCGAAATGGGCGACCGCACGTCCGTGCCGCCATACGACTACCAGACCATGCGCATTGTCTGCGACGACACGCCGCCGATCGTGCGCGCGTCCTGGCTGCGGGGCGTGTCGGCGTTGCCGAACACCTTTGCGCATGAATCTTTTATCGACGAACTCGCTGCTGAGGCGGGCGTAGATCCAGTCGAGTTTCGTTTGAAGCATCTGACCGATCCGCGCGCGATCGATCTCGTGATGGCTGTGGCCGAGAAAGCTGGCTGGGAGCCTCGTAACGTCGCCTTGAAGGATGATCAGGAAGAGGGCGACATTGCGCGCGGTCGAGGCTTTGCCTACGCCCGCTACGTGCACAGCAAATTTCCCGGTTTCGGCGCGGCATGGTCTGCGTGGGTCGCTGACATCGAAGTCAATCGCAAGAGCGGCGAGCTCGCCGTGACGCGCGTGGTGGTGGGCCAGGACACCGGCACCATGGTGAATCCTGACGGCGTTCGTCATCAGATACACGGCAACGTGATTCAGGCGACCAGCCGTGCGCTGAAAGAACGCGTGACGTTCGGCGACAACGCGGTCACGAGCCAGGAATGGGGCGCGTATCCGATTCTGACGTTTCGCGAAGTGCCGGTGATCGACGTCGTGATGATGCCGCGCCACGGCGAGCCACCGATGGGCACAGGCGAATCGGCGTCGCTGCCTGGCGCCGCGGCGATCGCCAACGCGCTGTACGACGCGACAGGTGTGCGTTTTCGCAGACCACCGTTCACACCGGAGACGATTCGCGCCGCACTAGCCGATGCACAAGCGGAAGAAGCGGCGGCGCGCAAAAAGAAGCGCTGGCGGCTGGGTTTTCTCGGCGCAATTGCTGCGGGCGCTGCCGGCTGGCTAGGTGCATTGGCCTTGACGCCACAAGCCATTGCGCCGATTACGCCGCCGCTCGCGAGCGCATTTGCACCCGAACTGGTGGCACGCGGCAAACTGCTTGCGGCGCTGGGCAATTGCGCGGTTTGCCATACCGCGCACAACGGCGTGCCGAATGCCGGCGGCAAACCACTCGATACGCCATTCGGCACGATCTACAGCACCAACATCACGCCTGATGGACAGACGGGGATCGGCACATGGTCGCTCGACGCATTCGTGCGGGCGATGCGGCAAGGTATCAGCCGCGACGGCCATCATTTGTATCCCGCGTTCCCGTACACGTCGTTCAGGAACACGTCCGACGACGATCTGAAAGCGCTCTACGCGTACCTGATGGCGCAAACGCCGGTGCGCTCCAGGCCGCCGGAAACGAAGCTGGCCTTTCCATTCAGCGTGCGTCACTTGATGGCTGCATGGAACGGGCTCTTCCTCGGACACAATACGTTTACCGCCAGTGCGACGCAAAGTGCGCAATGGAATCGCGGGGCGTATCTCGTGAACGGCCTCGGCCATTGCAGCGCATGCCATACGCCGCGCAATGCATTCGGCGCCGAGAAAACCGGCGCCGCCTTCATGGGCGGCGGCGTGGCGGAAGGGTGGGAAGCGCCCGCGCTGTCGACGCTTTCCAACGCGCCCGTACCCTGGAGCGAAGACGAACTGTTCAGCTATCTGCGCTACGGTCATGCGCCGCTGCATGGCGTCGCGGCCGGGCCGATGGCGCCGGTCGTCAACGATCTGGCGGCGCTACCCGACAGCGATATTCGCGCGATGGCCACGTATCTGGCGTCTTTGAGTCCGCTGGAGCCCAATGCGGATCCTGTGGCGATGGCGCGTCAATACGAGCAGGCCAGCACGATTACGGGCACGGCAACAGGGCTTGGTGCACGTCTCTTCGACGGCGCGTGTGCAGCCTGTCATCACACTGGCAGTGGACCGCAATTGTTCGGTGCGCATCCGTCGCTGGCGCTTAACACGAATCTGCATAGCACGACGCCTGATAATCTGATTCGCGTGATTCTCGATGGTATCGGCTCGCCGGCACGGCCCGAACTCGGTACGATGCCGGCTTACCGCGACAGTTTCAACGACGCCCAGGTCGCCGAACTCGTGAGCTACCTGCGTCAGCAATTCGCCGGCGGCAAGCCGGCATGGCAGGACGTCACGGCGAGCGTCGCGAGAATTCGCGCGATGGCGCGGGCAGAGTGAAGTCGCCAAACGCATTGCAGCACCACTGGCAGCACAATTCGCAACACGGTTTGCCGAACGAATCGCCGAACGCTTCAACGCTTGATAAAAACGAACGCATTCCCGCAATCCTTTTGATAACGGAGAAAAGCATGACCACGCGCGCAGGATGGATCTCTCGCTTCACGGTTTCAACGGTTCTATCGCTCGCGGCCGTTGGCGCGAGTGCACAGCAGACCGTCAAGATCGGTGAAATCAACAGCTACAAGGCGCAGCCCGCCTTTCTCGGCCCTTACAAGAACGGCTGGAATCTCGCGCTCGAGCAGGTGAACGCGGCGGGTGGCGTACTCGGCAAACCGCTTGAAGTGGTGTCGCGCGACGACAACGGCAATCCGGGCGACACCATTCGCGTCGCGCAGGAGTTGATTGCACGCGAGCAGGTGCAATTGCTGTTCGGCGGATTCCTGTCGAACACGGGTCTCGCGTTGACCGACTTTGCGAAGCAGAAGAAGATTTTCTTCCTCGCGGCCGAGCCATTGACTGACAAGATCGTTTGGGCCGACGGCAATAAATACACATACCGTCTGCGTCCTTCGACGTATATGCAGGTGGCGATGCTGGTGCCGGAGGCGGTCAAGCTGAAGAAGAAGCGTTGGGCGCTTGTGTATCCGAACTACGAGTACGGGCAATCGGCGGTGGCGACGTTCAAGAAGCTGATGACGGCGGCGCAGCCGGACGTGGAGTTTGTCGCCGAGCAGGCGACGCCGCTGGGCAATGTCGATGCGGGCGCGGTGTCGCAGGCGATCGCCGACGCGAAGCCGGATGCGATTTTCAACGTGCTGTTTGGTGCCGATCTCGGCAAGTTTGTGCGCGAGGGCAATACGCGCGGGTTGTTCAAGGATCGCAGCGTGGTGTCGTTGTTGACGGGCGAGCCGGACTATCTCGACCCGTTGGGTGCGGAGGCGCCGACGGGGTGGATCGTGACGGGGTACCCGTGGTATTCGATTGATACGGCGGCGAACAAGAAGTTTGTCGATGCGTATCAGGCGAAGTATCACGATTATCCGCGACTGGGGTCGGTCGTGGGGTATTCGGCGTTGATGTCGATTGCGGCGGGGATCAAGAAGGCTGGTTCTACCGATCCGGATAAGTTGGCTGCTGCGTTCAAGGGGCTAGGGGTGGAGACGCCCTTCGGGCCGATTACTTATCGGGGGCAGGATAATCAGTCGACGATGGGGGCGTTTGTGGGGGTTACCGGTCTTAAGGACGGTAAGGGTGTGATGACTTCGTATCGTTACATCGATGGTGCGAGTGTGCAGCCTTCGGATGCGGAGGTTAAGAAGTTGCGGCCGGGGGAATAAGGTTTCGTTTTTTGCCTTTTGCGGCGGCATTGGCCGTGTTCTTAAGGCGTTGGCCTTTCCTTGATCTGGCTTTGGTGCCTTTCCTTGAATTGTTAGTGGTCTATTAGCGTTGCCCCTGTGCGGGGCGGCACCTACTTCTCTTTGCCGGCTGCAAAGAGAAGTAGGCAAGAGAAAGCAGCTCAAACCACTCCTGCTAAGCGGGTCCCGTGGTTTGCAACGGGTAGTGGTGCATCTGGAATCTGTGTTCGTGCCCGTGCATACGCCAGTGACAAGGGCGTCATACTTCCGGCGGCGCCGCGCGCGCCGAAGAGCAGTTCATAAAACCGATCGCTACGTTTTGGCGTTCACGCCTCGCCACGGGATGGTGGCCCGTGATTGCACCCCCACCACCGGGATTGTGATTGGAACCGCAACCGGGACTGTGATCGTGATCGGGACTGTGATTGCAGCGCACCGACATATCGTTTGAGGCGGGCTTCCCCGGAGAGTGCAGAGGCGCGTCGCCGAGGCGAAGCCGACGGCCCCCACGGCGCGGAACCGAAGCCGGTGGTTTCCCATGCAGACCCGTCCGCGACGCACGCAGTGCGGAGTGGGAGCTGATGAGTCCTTTGTCACTAACGCGGAATGTGCGAGAACACGGATTCCAGATGCACCACTACCCGTAGCAGACCACGGTACCCGCTTAGTAGTAGCGGTTTGAGCCGCTTTCTTTTGCCTACTTTTCTTTGCGGCATGGTAACTATTCAGCAGCCGGAAGCGGCGAAACGACGAACCCGGCGAAGCCCAAAGCCAGCGCGTCGATCAGCGAACGGTTCTGTTTGCGCAGACTGGCAAGGTAGGAGCGGATCGTGCAGAACGCCTC
>CABFVV010000128.1_pt1 | contig 21824 bp, 13 predicted proteins | sample 8864751 | NCBI WGS metagenome assembly CABFVV01 (sample SAMEA5735770, study PRJEB23740) | soil metagenome | biome: forest; feature: forest soil; material: soil | place: USA | collected 2013-10-13 | depth 0.1 m | reverse complement strand
AGCCAGGAGTTGGGAGGACGCTGGTATTTGAGTTCATATCGTCGATTTATCAATCAGTTATGCGATGAAGTTTACAGGTCGAACGCCCCGTATACAAGCCCTTTCGGGCTTAAGTTGAGAGCATTGCCCCGCACAGGGGCAACACTAATAGACCACTACCAATTCAAGGAAAGGCCAAAGCCCCAAGACCACTGCCAATGCCGCCGCCAAAGGCAAAAAAAAATCACTCACCAGCGGGCCAAGGCAACCCCACCACCGACCAATCCAACTCCACCCCAATAACAGACCTCTCAGCAGCAACCTGCACAGCCAAAGTAACCGCAACACAAGGCCGCCCACTAGCCAAAGAAAGATAAGGATTACTAGCCACGGCCACCCCAGGCAACAAAACAGCGTTACGAAAATAAGGCCGATGATCCCAACGAGCGTCCCGCGGATTAGCCACAGGCTGCAGCGAAGCCCCATCACCACTCCACGCGGGCCCGCGCACCTCAAACCCGATCTGCCGCCCCGAATCATCAAGAATAAAACAACTGATACACCGATCAAACGTAGCCAGAAAAGCAAACGCCTCCCCCATGGAAACACCGGTCAGCAAAGCATCGGCAGCCCGCCTCAAGGCAACCCGATAAGGCTCAACCTCCGACTCAAACAACGCATGCTGATGCGCCCTCCCCTGGGCAATCACATCGAAAGCATCATCGATCCGCCGATGCACCGAGTCTGGCGGCACAATCTCGGCCGCCGGCCGCCCGAGCAGAAAACCCTGCGCAAAATCCACATTCGACTCCACAGCAAGAATCAATTCCTCAGTGGTTTCCACGCCTTCAACAACAACCAGCATCCCCGCCAGATGTAACAAAGAAACGAGCTTCGGCAAGATCGGCTGCTCGGTGCCATGACCGGTCGCACGAATCAGCTCGCCATCGAGTTTCACGAGATCAGGGCGAATCCGCAGCAACCGGTCGAGATTCGACTGACCCGCACCGAAATCATCGACGGCGATCAGAAAGCCATGCTCGCGATACAAAGCCGCCGCCCGCGACATGTCGTCGACGCTGCCGCCATGCGATTCGAGAATCTCGAGAATCACCCGCTCGGGTTCGAGCCCGACCGCCCGCACGATCATGGCGAGCTGATCCGCATAGCCCTCGGCGATAAACGTGGCGGGCAGAATGTTCAGGAACAGCCACGCATCGTCGGGCAGCGACTTGCGCGCGTTGGCCAGATGCACGGCATGGCTCGCGCGATCGAGCGCGCCTTCGTCGCTGGACGGCCTCGGCGCGAACAGCACGACGGGCGGCACCAGCGTGCCGTCGTCCTGCTCGCCTCGCAGCAAGGCCTCGAATCCCACCTGCTTCTGATGCGACAAACTATAGAGCGGCTGGAAGTGCGAGGTCAGGAAATACTCCTCCCAGCGATGCCGCGGCACCAGCGCCCCGTCCTCCGCGAACACATCGCCGGCGAGCATGTGCAGCGGCTCGATCGGCAACGCGCGTTCGGCGCACACGCGGTTTCTGCCCGACTGCTTGGCGCGCAGCAAGGCTTCGTCGGCACGATCGAGCAACACCATGATGTTTTCGCCGCTCCGGTGTTCAGCCACGCCGAAGCTCGCGGTCAGATAGCCGTCAGGGCGCTCGATCGCGGCAATCGCAGCGCGCAGGCGCTCGGCCAGGGCCAGCGCGCCGGCCAGGCCGTCACGCAGCAGCACGGCGAACTCCTCGCCGCCGATCCGGCTCACGCTGTCGTCCGCGGAGGTCTCTTCCATCAACACCTGGGCGACCTTGTACAACGCATGGTCGCCGAGTGCGTGGCCAAAGCGGTCGTTCAGCGATTTGAAGCTGTCGATGTCGAGAAAAATCGCGCTGACCGGCGCCCCGGGCGCCATCGTTTCGAGGCGGCGCTCGCCCTGCTTCACGAACGCGCGGCGGTTTTGCAGCCCGGTCAGCGGATCGGTCGCGGCGAGCTGCGCCAGTTGGCTCTCGAGCAGAAAGTGGTTACGTCGGAACCGGTAGAAGCCGAAGTGAAACACAACGGAAGTCGGCACGCCGATCGCCACGATCCACATCCACACGACGATGTCGACGTCATGCGTGCGCGGCCCGCCGAACAGCAAGGCAAATGCCGCTCCATAGAAGAGCGCGCTGCCGATGAAGAAATGCAGCGGCGTGAGCCACAGCGGCGCGGCGCAGACCGGGATCACCACCATGGCCGGCAGGACCCACAACAACGGTTGCTCGACGCCGGAGACGTTCAGCGCGAGACCAGCCACCAGCACGAGCGAGTAAGCGACACCGATTGCACCGAAGGTCCAGGTCGAGCCGGTGCGTGGAATCGCCATCACCAGCAGGGCGAGCACCAACGCGCAGGTGAGCCGGTAGGCGAGCGGCGTTGCCGGGCCGTTGACCATGTTGCGCGCCCCCACTAAACACAGGAACGCGACAACCGTAAACGCCATCGTCACCGTCGAAAGGGGACGTTGATGTTCCAGCGATCGTCGATGAAAGCGATCGCGCAAACCGGAATCGGACAGTTGCTTCGTTGAGGTGGAAAGCATATTGATAGATATCAGGCTGGCTCCGGTTACTCCACCGATGTATAACGGCAACCGTCTGACAAATATTTATGCCCTGCCCGCAAATAGAAATGCACCCCACTCCGGCAGGGCTACGCCGCCATCGCGCGACCGCGTCCGGAGGCCCCGGCGGCGGCCAGTGCCTCGCGCATTCCGCCCAACCCGACTCAAACCGTTGCATTTACCACGAATCCAGAAAGCTAAAACATTGGCGCAATCTACCGTTAATAAAATTATCGAAAACACCTTCCCGGCGGACATCCATCGTGGAGAAGCGAGCAAGGCAATTCCGGCAGCAAAAATTACGTAGGTCACACGCACCTGCAGCAATCGTTTGCGCGTATAAAGCAGACGAATGTAAAGTGGCTAAAAGTTAATGTCTTAAGTAGACTCCTCCGAAGTGTGGCGGATAGAGCAGACAAACTCGGTAAAAGTAACCTAAGACGCGTGCAACGCGCGCCTTCCCGTAACACTTTCAGTTATTCGGCCGTCGGCACCCGTTTTGTACACGGATTGAGGCAGCGGCTATTTCCCGGAAAACATGGTCCCAATTCTCGATTACCTGCTGGAACGCCAAATCTCGCCACAATGGCGCGGCATGCTGACTGCACTCGCGACGGAGTTCGAAGCGCAGATCGGTCGCGACGAACTGCGCCAACTGATGTACCGCGTCGGTTGCCGGTTTGCGGCGGCGCATCAATTGCCCGCGTGCGGGTCGACGGCTGAGCTCGCTCAGGCGCTGAATCTGTACTGGCATGACATGGATTGGGGCTACGTCGAACTGTCCGACGAAGCAGACGCGCTGCGCATCGTTCATTACTGCGCGCCGCTGCAGGCATTCGGCAACGCGGCGCTCGCGTGGACCCCGGCGTTTCTCGAAGGCGTCTATCAGACGTGGTTGAGCGCGTTGGGCGCGCAGGGCCTGTCGGTGGCGCAAACGAGCGCGTACGGCACGGACACCTCAATCGAGTTTCGGCTGGGGCGGCATCCTGGTTGAGCGAGCCGGATAGCGGACCAAGTAAGCGGACCCGCTAAGCGGACCGATCGGGGCAACGCAAGTCATTAAAAAGTCGGCGGCACTATGAGTTCATCCAGCGACATCGAAAAACTATTCGACCATTTTGGCGGCGACGCCAGCGCGTACCAGGAAATTGGCCGCGAAAACGAAGCACGTTCGGCGCGCACGCGTTGGCCGCTGCTGGTGACGCTGGATCTGACACAGCCGGCGATTCCCGCGATCGGGCAACGCCGGGAGATTGCTGGCGAGGCATCGGCGCAAGAAGCGGCGCCGGAAGTCGATCGTCAGGACACGACGCCGAAAGACGCCGCCTCGGTGACGCGCGCGAAGGCGCCGCTGTTCACCCGCTCGCATCGCCGGGACATTCCGCCGGTCGCCGTCGCCTTGCCCGCCCAGCCTGGCGCGCCGCGCGGCGCTTCGCGTTTCGGCGCGTTCGAAACGAAGGGTGACGCCACGGAGCCAGCCGCACAAAGCACGCCGGCCGCGGCGCGGGTCGATGTGGCCACGCAGGCTGCAGTTGCCGTCGCCCCGGCACAGGGGAAACCAGTTGCCACTGCACCGGTTCCCCCTGTCATGCCGGCTGTAAGTATTCCGCCGGTGGCCCAGTTCCGTACGCCGGACACGCCGGTATCGCAACCCACCGCGAGCATGTCGTCAGCCGCCGTAATGGCACGCGCCGAGATCCCTGCCCTCGCACCGCGCGCCACTGCACCGGCACCGGTCTCCGCATCCACGCCGACGTGGGCGCAAGCGCCGGCTCCGGTCCCCGCATGGGCCCAAGCACCCGCCCAGACGCACACCCAGGCGCACACCCCAACATGGGCACAGGCGCTCGCACCGACCTACACGACTGCGCCCGCAGCGCCGAAGCCGCCCGCGTCGATCCTCGGCAAACTGTTCGCCCCGGCATTCGAACCGACGCCGCCGCAACCCGCCGCGCCCACCGGCGAATCCGCACCGCTGCAATCGGTCTTCGACCGGCTGCGCGGCACACCCGCACAAACACAAACGGCCCCCGCGCCGGCCCGCGCTGCTAGCGCCGCCGCACCCGCCGCCTCCAACTCGTGGCTGGTCAACGGCCCTCGTCGCTCATGAAAGTCATTGCGGTCGTGTCCGCCAAAGGCGGGGTCGGTAAAACCACCCTCGCCGCCAATCTCGCTTCCGTGCTGGCCGCCAGCGGCCGCCGCGTGATCGCCCTCGATCTCGATCCGCAAAACGCGCTGCGGCTGCATTTCGGCGTGCCGCTCGACAGCATCGACGGTTTGTCGCGCGCGACGTTGACGGGCGATCCGTGGCAATCGGTCATGTTCGACGGCGTAGACGGGGTGACCGTGCTGCCCTATGGCGCCGTGCTCGAAGACGATCGCCGCCGTTTCGAAGCGTATATCGACCAGGACCCGAGGTGGCTCGCGCACGCGCTGCAAACGCTGCGGCTCGACGCGTCCGACATCGTCATCATCGATACACCGCCGGGTTCGTCCGTGTATGTACGCGCTGCGTTGTGCGCGGCCACCTTCACGCTGAACGTGGTGCTCGCCGACGCCGCTTCCTACGCAGCCATTCCCTTAATGGAACGGCTGATTGAAGCGTACGCGGCGCCGCGCCCCGAGTTCGGGGGCGAAGGTTACGTGGTCAACCAGATCGACCAGTCGCGCCAGTTGACCAAAGACGTCCTCAAGGTCTTGCGCCAGATGCTCGGCGACAAGCTCTTCCCGGGTGTGATTCATCTTGACGAAGGGGTGAGCGAAGCGCTCGCCTGCGACACCACGCTGATTCACTACGATCCACTCAGCCAGGCGGCCGCCGATTTTCGCTCGTGCGGCAACTGGCTGATGGCGGCGGTCGAAGCGGCCGCCGTCTCGCCGAGGAACGTCGCATGAGTACGCCCCAGTCGCAGGACATCGAGGCCGGCGAACCGTCGCGGCTCGAACGCATCGTCGACGCGCGCTTCTGGAACAGCCGGATCGTGACGGGTCTGGTCACGCTGTTCGCGCTGGTGATGCTGTACTTCGTCTTCACGGTGCCGCTCGCGTTCTACGAGCAACTGACGTTCGCGACCTGCTGCTTCGTCACCGCGTTGCTGTTCCGCCGCCTGCACGGCCGTTACGCGACGATGGTGATGATCATGCTCTCGGTGGTCACGTCGGGCCGCTATATGTACTGGCGGCTCACTTCGACGACTTACTGGGAACATCCGCTCGACGCCGCGTGGGGTCTGCTGCTGGTGTCGGCCGAAGTCTATTCGACCATCGTGCTGTTGCTCGGCTACTTCCAGACTGCCTGGCCGCTCAAGCGCACGCCGATGCCGCTGCCCGCCTCGCGCGACCTGTGGCCGACCGTCGACGTGTTCATCCCGACCTACAACGAGCCGCTCTCGGTGGTGAAGCCGACCATCTACGCCGCGCTCGCGCTCGACTATCCGGCCGACAAGATCGCGATCCACGTGCTCGACGACGGCCGCCGTCCCGAGTTCAAGGCGTTCTGCGAGGAAGTCGGCGTCAACTGGACGATCCGCACGCACAACCGCCACGCGAAGGCCGGCAACATCAATGAAGCCCTGAAGATCACCCAGGGCGAGTACCTCGCGATCTTCGACTGCGATCACATTCCGACCCGCTCGTTCCTGCAGATCGGCCTCGGCTGGTTCCTGCGCGACAAGCTGCTGTCGATGCTGCAGACGCCGCACCACTTCTTCTCCGCCGATCCGTTCGAACGCAATCTCGGCACCTTCCGCAAGGTGCCGAACGAAGGCGAACTGTTTTACGGCCTCGTGCAGGACGGCAACGATCTGTGGAACGCGACCTTCTTCTGCGGCTCGTGCGCGTTGCTGCGCCGGACCATGGTCGAAGAGATCGGCGGCATCGCCGTAGAAACGGTGACCGAAGACGCGCACACCGCGTTGAAGCTGCACCGCCTCGGCTACACCACGGCCTATCTGGCGATCCCGCAGGCGGCGGGTCTTGCTACCGAAAGCCTCTCCGGCCACATCGGCCAGCGGATTCGCTGGGCGCGCGGCATGACGCAGATTTTCCGGATCGACAATCCACTCACCGGCAAGGGCCTGAAAATCGGCCAGCGGCTTTGTTATCTGAACGCGATGATGCACTTCTTCTACGGCATCCCGCGTCTGGTGTTTCTCACGGCGCCGCTGTCGTATCTGTTCTTCGGCGCGCACGTGATCGAAGCCGCCGCCAGCACGATCGCGATCTACGCACTGCCGCACATGATGCATGCGAGCATCACCAACTCGCGGATGCAGCGCTCGTTCCGCCATTCGTTCTGGGCCGAAGTTTACGAATCGGTGCTGGCGTCGTACATTACCGCCCCGACGTTGCTCGCGCTGATCAACCCGAAGCTCGGCAAGTTCAACGTGACGGCCAAGGGCGGTCAGATCGAAAAGAACTACTTCGACTGGGCGATCTCGCGGCCGTACCTGTTCCTGCTGTTGCTGAATCTGATCGGCTTCGTGGTCGGCATCGTGCATATCTATCTGAACTGGCACATTCGCAGCGTGGTGCAGACGACCATCCTGAATCTCGGCTGGACCACCTACAACATGCTGATTCTCGGCGCGAGCGTGGCCGCGGCCAGCGAGCGCCGGCAGATTCGCGCGGTGCACCGCGTGGCGATGACGATGCCGGTGATGCTGAAGTTCTCGACCGGCCGCACGCTCGCCTGCGAGACCATCGACTACTCGGAAGGCGGCGTCGGCGTGGCGCTGCCCGCCAAGATCGAAGTGCCGATGCACGAACGCGTGACCGTGTCGCTGTTTCGCGGCGACGAGGAATACGCCTTCCCCGCCACCGTCGGTTTCACGGAGCCGGGCCGCGTGGGCCTGCGCTTCTCGGCGATGACGCGCGAACAGGAATACGAGTTCGTCAAGACCACGTTCGCGCGCGCCGACGCGTGGACCGGCTGGGCCGAAGGGCGTCAGCAGGACACGCCGTTGCGCGGTCTGTCGCATGTGCTCACGGTCGGCGCACGCGGCATCGTGGGGCTCTTCGAGCATCTTTATGCCGACCTTCGAAGCTCGATGAAAAGCCGTCCGGTGGACGTCAAGAAGCTAAAAACCAAAGACTGATCTATGGGCAACAGGATGGCGAAGGGACACGTCGAACGCTCGAATCACGAGCGCAATGGAATGGAAACGGAGGCGCGTCTGTCTGGACGCCCCCGCTCGCAACGACTGATGCGCGGGCTTGCCTGCTGGCTCGCGTTGCAAACCGCGTTGGCGGCGCCGCTGGCTTCGGCGGCTGAAGTGGCCGCGGCGGCCATGAGCAGGGCGAGCGCCGCGCAAGCGTCGCCGGCGGCCGGCGCCCCTGGCGCGCCGGCTGCGCGCGTCGCCACCGGCGTGGGCAGTGTGCCCGCGCCGAGCGCGGCCGTCCTCTACGATCCCAACACGATCGCGCAAGCGCAACTGGCCACGCCCACACCGGCGCTCGCCGCGTCGTCGGTGAAGGCCTTGGGGATCAAAACGCCGACTACCGCCGAACCGGGCACGCTGGTGCCGGGCGGCCGCCGTCAAACGCTCACGTTCGCCGACCTCGGCGCGCACGATCCGCTGCAACTGCGCGGCACCGACGGCCAGAACGGCGTCGCGTTCTCCGTGCGCGGCGACGAAGTGGTGACCGGCGCGATCCTGCATCTGGTCTACAGCTACTCGCCCGCGCTGCTCGCGAATATTTCCCAGCTAAAAGTGCTGGTGAACGGCGAAGTCGCCGCGACGCTGCCGGTGCCGCACGAACAGGCCGGCATGCTGGTGGCGCGCGACGTCTCGATCGATCCGCGTTTCATCACCGAATTCAACCACCTGAACGTGCAGTTGATCGGTCACTACACGACCAGTTGCGAGGACCCGGCGAATTCGTCGCTGTGGGCCACCGTCAGCAATGCGAGTTCGCTCGATCTGACCTACGCGTCGCTCGCCAGCAAGCCGGATCTCGCCGCCCTGCCACAACCGTTCTTCGACCGCCGCGACGTGCGCCGTCTCGAGCTGCCGTTCGTGTTCCCGCAAAAACCCGGCGCCGCGACGCTCGAAGCGGGCGGCATCGTCGCATCCTGGTTCGGCGCGCTCGCCGGCTATCGCGGCGCGGTGTTTCCGGCGCAACTGGATAACGCACCGCTGTCGGGTAACGCCGTCGTGTTCGCGACCGACGACCAACGCCCGGCCGGCGTGACGATTCCGGCGATTTCCGGCCCGACGATCGCGGTGGTCGATCGCGAAGCGCCGGCGCGCGGCAAGCTGCTGCTCGTGCTCGGCCGCACCGAGGCCGAACTGAAAACCGCCGCCAAAGCGCTCGGCATCGGCCAGAACACGCTCACCGGTCCGAGCGCGACGATTACGCAATTGAACGAACTCATGGCGCGTGCGCCGTACGACGCGCCAAACTGGCTGCCGACTAACCGTCCGGTGCGTTTCGGCGAACTCGCCGACCCGCGCGACCTGACGGTGTCCGGTTACGACGCCGACGCCGTGCGCGTCAATCTGCGCGTGCCGCCCGATCTGTTCATGTGGCACACCCTGGGCGCACCGATCGATCTGCGCTACCGCTATACGGTGCGTCCGCTGCGCGACCGTTCGTCGCTGAACGTCAGCGTCAATGACGGCTTCGTGCAGGCCCTGCCGATTCCGGCCGAGTCGGCCTCGGTGTTCGAGTTGGGCCATTACTTCGAGCGCGTGTTGCCGGACAAGACCGCCGAAGCCCGTCGCACCGTGCATATTCCGCCGCTGCTGCTGACGCCGCGCGCCCAGGTGCGTCTGCATTTCTTCTACGACATTCCGAACACCGGCGAATGCCACGGCCGTCTGCTGGAAAACGTGGTCGGCGCCATCGATCCGAACTCGACCATCGACCTCTCGTCGTTCCCGCATTACATGGCGCTGCCCGACCTCGCGGCCTTTGCCAATAGCGGCTTCCCGTTCACGCGGATGGCCGATCTCTCCGAGACCGCCGTGGTCCTGCCGAACGAGGCCGATTCGAGCGACTACAGCCTGTTTCTGCTGACCATGGGCCGCATGGGGGCATCGACGGGTTATCCGGTGAACGGCGTCACAGTCGGCACGGCCGACGACGTCGACAAGTACGCCAGCAAGGACCTGCTGATTTTCGGCGCGCCGGGCAAGCAACCGCTGCTGCAGCGTTGGGCCAAGTCGATGCCGTTCTCCAGCGACGGCGATTCGCGCACCTTCTCGCTGTCGGACGTGGCCTTCAAACTCGAGGACTGGTGGCATGGCGAACGCGGTGTCGAACGCTCGCCGGCACGCGCCGACCTGACGCTCGTGAGTTCGAACGGCGATGCGCTCCTGACCGGTTTCGAATCGCCGCTGCAGAAGAACCGCAGCGCCGTCGCGCTGGTGAGCGCGGCCGGCCAGTCGGACGCCGATCTGTCCGCCGCCCTGCTCGACGCCGACGTGCTGCAGGAGATTCAAGGCGCGATGGCCGTGATCCATGGCCGCACCGTCACCATCACGTCGAACGGCGAAGCGTACTATGTCGGCCATTTGTCGCCGCAGGAGTATCTGCGCTGGGCGCTGTCGTCGCATCCGCTGTTGCTGATGCTGGGTGGCGTGCTCGCCGCGCTGATCATCGCGGGTCTCTTCTACCGGACGCTGCGCTCGATCGCCGCGCGCCGCCTAAAGGACTGATAGGACTGGTATGCGGGTTCGAAACAATAAGACACGCGTGGCGCTGACGCTCGGGCTTGGCTTCGGCCTTGTCCTTGCGGCGGCCACGTGTTTTGCCAGTATCACGAAGGTGGCCCAGACTACTTCGACGCCCGGCCAGACGGGCCCGTGTAACACCGACTGGCCGGCGTACCGCATCTTCGTCGAACACTTCGTGCAGGCCGATGGCCGCGTGATCGACTACTCCTCGCCGCAACTGAAGACCACCTCCGAGGGCCAGTCGTACGGCCTGTTCTTCGCGCTGGTCGCGAACGACCGCGCGACCTTCGACCGGCTCCTGAACTGGACTCGCACCAATCTCGCGGGCAATCAGTTCGATCCGCAAAACGTGCGGCTGCCGTCGTGGCTCTGGGGCAGGAAACCGGATGGCTCGTTCGGCGTGCTCGATCAGAATTCCGCATCCGACTCCGATCTGTGGATCGCCTACGATCTGCTGCAAGCCGGCCGCCTGTGGCATGAGGCGAGTTATACGCAACTCGGCCAGGCGCTCGCCGCGCAGATCGCGCGCCAGGAAATGACCACGCTGCCGGGCGTCGGCCCGATGCTGCTGCCCGGTCCGCAGGGCTTCAAAAATGGTGGCGTGACGCGTCTGAATCCGAGCTACCTGCCCTTGCCGGTGCTGCGCGCGCTCGCCAAAGACATGCCGAACGGCCCGTGGGCCAAGCTCGCCGACAGCACCTACAAGCTGATCAAGACCACGGCGCCGCAAGGCTTCGCGCCCGACTGGGCCGCGTGGCAGAACGGCCAGTTCGTGGTCGATCCGAAAGAAGGCGACACCGGCAGCTATGACGCGATCCGTGTCTATCTGTGGGCCGGACTCACCTCGCCCGCCGATCCGCTCGCCAAACCCTGGCTCGCGGCCCTCGGCGGCATGCGCGCGAAGGTTGCGCAAAGCGGCATTCCGCCCGAGAAGGTTTCGTCGACCACGGGTACGGCGAGCGGCGAAGGACCGTTGAGCTACTGGGGCGCGCTCGCGCCGTACTTCAAGGCGCTCGACGACGAGCGCGGCCTCGGTCTCGCGCGCACCCATCTCGCCGTGCTCGACACCAATGTGCCGGGCCGCGAACCGGTTTATTACGATCGTGTGCTGGGCTTGTTCGGCACCGGATTCATCGACGGCCGCTATCGTTTCGACGAAGCCGGCCGTCTCGTGCCGAGTTGGAGAAATGCATGCGATTGAGCGCCCTCGCGTTTTCATTGCGGTTCGCGCTGAGCCTCACGGCCGTCTGCTGCGTAGCGACGGCTTCGCCTGACGCATTGGCGCAGACGTCGAAAGATCCCTTGAACGTACTGATCGATCAGGGCAAGTACTGGCAATCGCATCATCGTGGTGACTTGGCCGAGCAGGCGTGGCAGAAAGTGTTGCGCATCGACCCGAAGCAACCCGATGCGCTCTACGGCATGGGCATGGTGCTCGCCGACCGCAAGGACGGCGCGGGTGCGCAGCAATATCTGGCACGTCTGAAAGCGGTCGCGCCGAACTATCCGAACCTGGACGAACTGGGTCGGCGCCTCGGCGAATCGAGTCTGCGTGACCAGACTGTCAACGACGCGCGGCGGCTCGCGCAAAGCGGTCAAAGCGCGAGCGCGGTAGAGGAGTATCAGCGCGCGTTGAACGGCAAGCCGGCCACGCCCGCACTGCAACTCGAGTATTACCAGGCGCTGTCGGCCACGCCGCAAGGCTGGGACCAGGCGCGCCGCGGCCTCGAACAACTCGCACGCGACAACCCCGACGACCCGCGCTACGCCCTCGCCTACGCACAGCATCTGACGTATCGCGATACGACGCGCCGCGACGGTATCGCGCGGCTGCAGAAGCTTGCCGGCGACAGCACCGTCGGCGCGTCGGCGAAAAAGAGCTGGCGGCAGGCGCTGTTGTGGCTCGACGCACGGCCCTCGGACGCCGCACTGTACGAAGCGTATCTGCAAGGTGCAACCGACGACGCCGCGGTCAAGGCGCGCTTCGAGTCGATGGTTCAGCAGGACAAGGTGGCCCGCGATCGTGCCCAGGAAAATGCCGCCGTCGACGCCCGTGGCCGCACCATCGCCGACGGTTTCGCCGCGCTCGATCGGGGCGACCTCGGCACGGCGCGCGCGAAGTTTTCGTCAGTACTGGCAAATAGTCCGAACGATACCGACGCACTCGGCGGCATGGGTATCGCCACGTTGAAGCAGGAAAAATTCGCCGAAGCCCGCAACTATCTGGAACGCGCGTCGCGCAGCGGCAATCCGGCGCGCTGGAAAACCGCGCTCGATAGCGCGACCTACTGGACCTATACCAGCGACGCCATCGGCGCGCGCAGCAACGGCGAATTGGCGAAGGCGAAGTCGCTGTTCGAACGCGCGATCGCGCTGAATCCGTCCGACGTCACCGCGCAGGTGCTGCTCGGCGAGATGCTGCTTTCGAACGGCGACCCGGTCGGCGCGGAACAGGCCTACCGGATGGCACTGCGCCGCCAGGCCGACAATCCCGATGCGATTCGCGGCCTCGTCGGTTCGCTCGCCGCGCAAGGCCGTGGCGACGAAGCGCTGCAATTCGCCAATCAACTGAACAGCGAACAACAATCGAAGGCCGGCGGCATCAACCGGCTGCGTGGCGAAGCGCAGGCCGCGCAGGCACGCGCGGCCGAAGCGCGCGGCGATCTCGGCAGCGCGCGCAGCCTGTTCGAAGACGCCCTGTTGAACGATCCTGACGATCCCTGGTTGCGCCTCGACCTCGCGCGTATTTACGTGCGCCAGGGCGCGGTTGCGAATGCCCGCAGCATGATGGACGGTCTCCTCGCCGCGCATCCCGACATGACCGACGCGCTCTACGCGAGCGCGTTGCTGTCGGCGGAAACGCAGGACTGGACGGCCGGTCTCGCGCAACTCGAACGGATTCCGGCCGCGCAACGCACCGACGCAATGACCACTTTGCAGCATCGCTTGTGGGTGCATCAGCAGGCCGATCTCGCGACGCGGATGGCGCGCAACGGCCAGTCGCAACAAGCGCTGGCGACGTTGCACACCGCCGAACCGGTCGCCGGCAACAACCCCGAACTGATCGGCGTGATCGCTGCCGCGTATCAACAGGCCGGCGACCCGAATCGCGCGTTGGGCCTCGTGCGCAGCGCGATGAACGCGGCGCCTGGCAACACCGATTTGCTGCTGCAATACGCGGGCATTCTCTCCGCCACGCAACAGGAAGCCGAACTCGGTATGGTGATGCGGCGGCTCGCATCGATGCAACTGACGCCGCAGCAGCGCACGGATTTTGGCAATCTGAATCTGGGGATCGTCATCAAGCAATGCGACGCGGTGCGTCAGCGCGGCGATCTCGCCAGCGCCTACGACGTGATCGCGCCGTGGCTGGCGGCGATGCCCGACAATCCCGATCTGCAAGCCGCCCTCGGCCGCCTCTATTCGAGCGCCGGCGACGATCGCAATGCGCTCGCCAGTTACCGCGTCGCGTTGCAACGCAAGCCCGACGACCTGAACCTGCTGCAAGCGACGATCTCTGCGGCGGCCGGCGCGAGGCAGTTCAGCTACGCCGAATCGCTCGCCAACCAGGCTCTTGCAGCGGCGCCGAGCGACCCCGGCGTGCTGGCGACGGTCGGCCGAATGTATCGCGCCGAAGGCAAGCTGTCGCTCGCGTCGACTTATCTGCAACGCTCGCTGATCGCGGCCAATACACCGCTCATGGCCAACGCGGCACGCGCGAACGCGCCGAGCAACGTGCCGCGTGGCTGGGAAGTCGCGATGCGGCGGATCGGCGCGACGCCGTTGCCGGGCGTCAATCCCTTCGAAGGTAAAACCGCAACGATCTCGCCGACCGACGCCGACAACGCCGCGCTCGCAGGTGGCGGCTTCAATGCCGCGCGTGCATCGCTCCCGTACTCGCAGTCCTCCTTGCCGTCCCAGACCGTGCCGAACTATCCGCCGCCCTCGCAGCCCACGCCGTACGTCGCGCCTTATACGGCGCCTGCACAGCCGTATGTGCCCAACGCCGCGCCCACCGCCGTTCCCTATAACGCGCCACGTCCCGGCACCAACGCGGATGGCTACGGCCAGGAGACCAACGGGTCGAGCCAGTCGGGCGCGCCGTTGCAGCCATACCCGGGTCAAGGCCAGGCGCAGATGCAGCCGATGCAGCAAGCTCCGCAACAGCAGTACAACCCGGCGTATCCGCAGCAGGCGCCTTATCCGCAGCAAGCCGGCTATCCGCAACAAGGTGGATATCCTCAACAGGCGCAATATCAGCAGCAGGCGCCCTATCCGCAGCAGCCGGACGGCTATGCGACCACGCCGTGGCCGATGTCGCCTGCGGCACGCGAAGCGCAGGCCAATGCCGGTTCGATGCAACAGCCGCGTTACTCAGGCTCGGCCACGAGCACGAAACGCACGACCAGCAAGAAGCAAAGCGCGTCGAAGAGCAACCACAACGCGCAAGCCTATGCGCAGGCGCCGTATGGGCAGCAACAAGCTTATCCCCAGCAGCAACAGCCCTATTACGGCCAGCAGCCTTATCCGCAGCAGCAGGGTTACGCACAGCAAGGTTACGCGCAGCAGCCTTACCAGCCGGTGCCGCCGCAACAGGCCTACGGTCAGCAGCCCTATCAGCCGTACCCGAATCAGGGCTCGGGTTATTACGCGCAACAACAGCAGCCGTATATTCCGCAACCGCCGACCGGTTACGCGCAGGCGTATTACCCTCAACAACCCGGCGCGAACGGTAACGGCGGCAACTACACGCAACCGAATGTCGCCAACACGCAGACGCTCGGGGTGGCCGAAGAGCTGGCGCAGGTCAATCGCGAGCAGGCGAGCACCGTGTCGGGCGGGATCGTGTTCCGCAACCGCACGGGCGAGGACGGTCTGTCGACGCTGACGGATATTGAAGCGCCGATTCAGGGGCGCATCAAGGCCGGCAACGGCCACATCGTTGTGACGGCGACGCCGGTTACGCTCGATGCCGGCACTGCCGCGGGCAATCTGTCGACGCTCGCGCGATTCGGCGCGGGACTGTCCAATAGCACGTCTGCGAACGCGGCGATTGCGGGCACCAACACCTATGGCAGCCAGACCGCCAGTGGCGTGGGCTTGTCACTCGGTTACGAAGGCCGCAGCATCAGCGGCGATGTTGGCGTGACGCCGCTCGGTTTCCCCGAGAAGACTATTGTGGGGGGCGCGCAATACAACGGCGCCATTACGGACAAAGTGTCGTATTCGCTGGCGGTCGCGCGCCGCGCGGTGACGGACAGCCTGCTGTCGTATGCTGGTGCGCGCGATTCGGGCTCCGGCCTCGAGTGGGGCGGCGTCACCTCCAACGGCGGCCTCGCCAGCCTTGCATGGGATGACGGCACCAGCGGCCTGTATGTGAACGCCGCGTACCAGCACTACATGGGCTATCACGTCGCAAGCAATAACGCATACAAAGGCGGCGGCGGTATCTACACGCGTCTGTTGAAGGATGCCGATCAGACGCTGACTATCGGTGTGAACACGACGCTGATGACCTATAACAGGAACCTGTCGTACTTCACGTATGGTCAGGGCGGGTACTTCAGTCCGCAGCAGTACATGATCCTGAATTTGCCGGTGGAGTGGACTGGGCGCAATGGTCTGTTTACTTATGACATGAAGGGGTCGATCGGCGTGCAGCATTATCGGCAGGATCAGTCGAATTACTTCCCGATCGATCCTCAGCTCCAGAGTAATGCGGCGAAGCAAGCGAATTTCATCGGCACGGGCGTGGATAGCAATGCGGTTTATCCTGGGCAGAGTAAGACGGGGGTTTCTTATTCGCTTAGCGCTGTGGGGGAGTATCAACTGGCTCCGCAGTTGGCGTTTGGGGCGACTGCGTCGCTCGGCAATGCTTATGAGTATCGTGAGTGGCTCGCAGCCGTTTATGTGCGGTATAGCTTTAGCAAGCAGACGGGGTTGCAGCCGTTTCCGCCTACGCCGGTCAGTTCGCCTTATTTGTCGTTGTCGAACTAGGGTTTTTGCCTGCGTAGCGCTTTTGTCAGTGTTCTTATGGTGTTGGCCTTTCCTTGCATTGTTAGTGGTCTATTAGCGTTGCCCCTGTGCGGGGCGGCACTGTAGTGGTCAAGTAATCTTGGACACCGACAAAGGAAATTGTTAAAAAAATGAAGCCTCGTGCCGCACCGGCGGCACTCCGTTCGTTGCCGAATGGATCCGCCGGCAGTTATAAAAGTCGTCGATATAGGCCTTGATGTCGCGTTCGGCTTCTGCGTGATCGAGGTACCCCTTTGGGTTCAGCCATTCACTTTTCAGGCTTCTAAAGAAGCGCTCCACGACCGCGTTGTCCCAGCAGTTCCCCTTTCTGCTCATGCTCTGAACCATGTCGTTGGCCTTCAGTTCGCCCACAAAGTACGCGCTGGTGTACTGACAACCCTGATCGGAATGGAACATCAGTCCAGGTGGCGGGCGCCGTCTGGCGCGAGCCTGCTCCATGGCCCGGATCACCAGTTCCGTGTCGGCCTGCAACGCAAATGCCCAGCCGACGATGCAGCGCGAATGCAGATCCATCACGATGGCCAGATAGGACCAGCCCTGACGGGTGCTCACGTACGTAATGTCACCTGCCCATACCTGATTGGGTCTGTCCGGCTCAAAGTTGCGATCCAGCAGGTTGGGTGCGACCAGCGCCTCTCCATTGGCCTTGCTGTAGCGATGCGTACGCGGTCGGCTTACCTTCAGCTGCGCTTCGCTCATCAGCGAACGGGCCCGGTGACGGCCCACCGCATGGCCGCGCTGCCGCAACGCCTGCGACATCCGGCGGCTGCCATAGCTGCCGCGTGTTTCCCGATGAATCTCCCGTGCGGCCATCAGCAGCGCTGCCGGCGAACGGCGCGCTGCTGGCCGCCTGGCACGTGCGTAATAGCTGCTACGTGAAACGCCTGTCACTTCGCACATCACGCTCACCGGCCAGGCCTTCTTCAGTGACCGGATCACTTCGGGAAGCGATCCATTTCCTTGACGAAGAAGGCCGTAGACTTTTAGAATATCCCGCTCTCTCTCTCGAGATCGGCCACTCGCGCTTCCAGTTCGCGGATGCGACGCGCGTCCGCCTCGATCTCCAGCGTCGTGCGCGGCGGCTTTGCCTGCTCGGCACGCCACTGCGCTACCCAGCGACGCAGTGCGGTATCGCCCACGCCCATTGCCTCACAGGCCTGGGTAAACGAATAGCCCCTGCTGACCACCAGTTGTACCGCTTCCGCCTTGAATTCTTCAGGAATGTTCCGTCTGCTCATTGCTCACCTCAGTTGGAGAATTATCCCCTTTAGAGGTGTCCACAGTCATTGAACCACTACAGTGCCGCCCCGCACAGGGGCAACGCTAATAGACCACTAACAATTCAAGGAAAGGCCAACACCCCAGGCACACAGACAACAAGCGCCGCGCAGGCAACCAGCTCAAGAACAGGCCCCCCATTAAAAAAACACAAACCAAAAGACAGACAAAAAGCCGCCCTTCTTTCCGCTCTTCAACACCCCGCCTGCACAAGCCAGGTAAAAGTTCCCAACCCCTCCGCATACATCGGTTCGGCTAAACCCGCAAAGCCCTCTAGAGAGGGTCCCCACCCAACCGTTGTGACCTACAATTATTCCTGCCGCGTGGCCGCTTCGCGCCCGCTGTGCACGGCAGAAGATTCATCCCGCCTCCTGCTGAACATTCACGCGCCCCAGGCGCGCCGGCAGAGTGGGGACACACTCATTGACGTGACCTCTGTGGAGCGCAGCTATGCCATTTCCGGCACAAGACCATGGCTGCCCCGGCTGGAACGGGGAAATGGCGCGACGCATCAGCGAATTCGACTGGGCCGCCACCGACCTCGGCGCGATAGAAAACTGGCAGCGCAGTCTGACCGCCACCGTCCAGATGCTGCTCGCCTCACCCGTGCCCCTGGTACTTCTATGGGGCAAACCCGGCTACATGATCTACAACGACGCCTACGCGATATTCGCGGGCGGACGGCATCCGTATCTGCTCGGCTGTCCAGTCGAACACGGCTGGCCGGAGGTCGCCGATTTCAACCGTCATGTGATGACGACATGTCTTGCCGGCGGCACCCTGTCGTATCGCGACAAGGAACTGGTCCTGCTGCGCGACGGCAAGCCCGAAGACGTCTGGATGGACCTCTACTACAGCCCGGTCGCCGACGACAGCGGCGCACCCGCGGGCGTCCTCGCGATGGTCGTCGAAACCACCACGCGCGTCCTGACCGAACGCTGGCGGCAACATGCCGAGGCTGAACTGCGCGAAACCAACGAACGGCTGCAACTCGCGCTCAATACCGGCGCGGTGCTCGGTACATGGGTGCTCGATGCGCGCACCGGCACCCTCACCGGTGACGAACGTTTCGCGCGCACCTTTTCGTTTCCGTTGGAAGAGGCCGCGAAAGGGCTTGAACGCAATGCCGCGACACAAGTGATCCATCCTGACGACCAGCCGCTCAACGACCGCCTGACGGTCGAAGCGATGCGCACCGGCCAGCCGTTTCGCGCCGAATACCGGATTCGCCGCCCCGATGGCGATTACATGTGGGTGCAGGCAAACGGCCAGTGCGAGTTCGACGAACAGGGGGAGCCGACGCGCTTTCCCGGCGTGCTGATCGACATCCACGAACGCAAGATCGCCGAACAATCGCTGCGCCAGTTGACCGAAACGCTCGAACAACGCGTCGCCGATGAAGTCGCCGCACGGGCGCTCGCCGAAGAACAGTTGCGCCAGGCCCAGAAGATGGAAGCGATCGGCAGCCTCACAGGCGGGGTCGCGCACGACTTCAACAATGTGCTGCAAGTGATCAACGGCAATCTGCAGATGCTCGCGGCCGACGCCGGCGAGAGTCCGACCACGCTGCGGCGTTTGTCCGCCGCAACGGATGCCGTCAAACGCGGCGCAAAACTGGCCGCGCATCTGCTCGCCTTCGCGCGCCGTCAGCCGCTCTCGCCTACCGTGCTGAATCCGTGCCGCCTGCTCGCCGGCATGAGCGAGATGCTGCACCGAGCGCTCGGCGAGACCGTGAAGATCGAAACGGTGTTGAGCGACGACCTGTGGAATGTGCAGGCCGATCGCAATCAACTCGAAAACGCCCTGCTCAATCTCGCGATCAATGCACGCGACGCGATGCAAGCCGACGGCACGCTCACCGTTCGCGCGACAAACCGCGTGCTGGACCATGCGTTTTGCCGCGGCAAGCCGGAACTCTCGCCAGGCGAGTACGTAGTGTTCTCAGTAAACGACACGGGCACCGGCATGAAGCCCGAAATCCTGGAGCGCGTGTTCGAACCGTTCTTCACGACCAAGCCCGACGGCCACGGCACCGGCCTGGGCTTAAGCATGGTGTTCGGCTTCGTCAGGCAAAGCGGCGGCCATACGGTGATCGACAGTAAAGTGGGGCACGGCACGACCGTCTCGCTGTTTTTCCCGCGCTGCTGCGAGCCGGAAACCGTCGAAACCGTCGATCAGACCTCGGCGCCGGTGGGCGGCGGCGAAACGATTCTGGTGGTCGAAGACGATGCGGATGTGCGTCTGACCGCCGTCGAAATGCTCGCGCAACTCGGCTATAAAGTCCTCACTGCATCGAGTGGCGACGCGGCGCTCGAATTCATCGACAGCGACGTGCCAATCGATCTGCTGTTTACCGATGTCGTGATGCCCGGCCAGGTGAAAAGCGTGGAACTGGCGCAGCGTGCGGCGGCACGCTCGCCCACGGTGCCGACGCTCTTCACCTCGGGCTATACGCGCGACGAGATCGTCCATCACGGCAAGCTCGACGCCGGCATCACGCTGCTGTCCAAGCCTTACCGGCGCGACGACCTCGCGCGCAAGGTGCGCAGCGTGCTGCGCGGCGCCGGCGTCGCCAGCGTGAGTGACGGGCAGATTTCCCCCTGCGTACCGCGCACGGTCTACGATCCGGCCAGTGCAGCCGAAGCGTCCAACCCGCGCGAAAGCCTGCACGCGCCGGCCCCTTCGGGTGAAAAATCGCTCGCGCACGCCCCGGCGAATTCGCTGGCGGATTGCCTGGCAAGTCCGTCGTCGCACCCGCCCGGCACGCCGGCCCGCGTGCTGCTGGTCGAAGACGACGCCGATTCGCGCGACGCCCTCTGCGATCTGCTCGGTGCGCTGGGTCTCGACTGCACCGCGGTCGGGAGCGCCGAAGAAGCGCTGCCGCTCGTGCCCGCGCAACGTTTCGACGTCCTATTCACGGACCTGACCTTGCCCGGCATGTCCGGCGACAACCTGGCGCGCGCGGTGCTGAGCCGGCAGCCTGACATCCGCGTGTTGCTGGTGTCAGGTTATGGAGAGAACGCCGAGATCGGCGACACCATCCCGGGCGCACGGCAGCTCGGCAAGCCGCTCGATATCTCGCAGTTGCGGCGTGAACTCGCGGAGTGGCTCGATCACACGGAGGCGGCTTCCTAGGCTCGCCTACACCCGGCAACCAACACGACTCCGCCAATGGACATCCGCTGCGGCACCGCTGGCTGGACCGACAAAACGCTGATCGCCTGCAAGCGGTTTTACCCGCCCGGCAGCAGCAGCGCTGAAGCCCGGCTGCGCTTTTACGCATCGCAGTTTCCACTGGTCGAAGTCGATTCGGCCTACTACGCGATGCCGTCGGCAAGCAACGCGCAGTTGTGGACCGAACGCACGCCGGAAGGCTTCACGTTCAACTTCAAGGCGTTTCGGCTTTTTACCGGGCATCAGACTTCGCCCGACGTCCTGCCGAGAGACATTGCAATGGCGCTGCCGGAAGGCATCACGGGTCCGCGCAAGAAAAACGTTTATTACCGTGACATACCCGCCGAGATCCTCGACGAACTGTGGCGGCGCTATCTGGAAGCACTGGAGCCGTTGCGCGTGACCGGCCGGCTCGGCGCGGTGCTGTTCCAGTTCGCGCCGTGGATCACGCGGGCGCCGGACGGTCTCGCGCTCGTGGAAGAATGCCGGGCGCGCATGGCGGGCTACATGATGGCCGCCGAGTTTCGCAATCAGTCCTGGTTCGACGATCAGCACGCGCCATGGACGTTCGACTTTCTGCGCGAGCGCAGCCTCGTTCACGTGATCGTCGACGCACCGCCGGATGTGACGAACCGCGTGCACACCATCTGGGAAGCAACCCATCCTCAACTCGCGATGGTGCGTCTGCACGGCCGCAATACGCAGGCATGGAGCGCAACGGGTGCGGCGAGCGCGGCCGATCGCTTCGACTACGATTACAGCGACGACGAGCTGACCGGACTGGCCCCCTCGATCCGCGCAATCGCGACCCGGGCGGGCCGCACCCACGTCATCTTCAACAACTGCTTCGAGGACCAGGGGCAGCGCAACGCGCGGACGCTAATGAGCATTCTGGGGGCGGAGGCGAACCCGCCATGAAACGTTTCGATGGCCGGCTGCAAAGGCAGCAACCGGCCCAGAGTGTGTCAAAACGCCTTTTTGAAACGCTAGAATTGTTCATCCGATAGCGGAGGATGAGCAAGATGAAGCGGTTCGTTCAAGGTGACAATCGTACACAAAGCTTTCTCCTCCCCGAAGCA
>CABFVV010000127.1_pt1 | contig 21854 bp, 16 predicted proteins | sample 8864751 | NCBI WGS metagenome assembly CABFVV01 (sample SAMEA5735770, study PRJEB23740) | soil metagenome | biome: forest; feature: forest soil; material: soil | place: USA | collected 2013-10-13 | depth 0.1 m | reverse complement strand
GCCGCCGAAGCGCTCCGCCGGTGTGAAGGTGCCGGATGTGAAGACGCTGGTCGAGAAGCTGAAGACCGAAGCCAAGGTGCTGTGAGGAGACGGACGAAATGACGAATCTGGTAATTGCTGAACACGACAACGCGTCGATCAAGGCCGCGACGCTGAACACGATTGCAGCCGCGCAGAAGATTGGTGGCGATATCCACGTGCTGGTGGCGGGTCACAACGCGCAGGCTGCGGCAGATGCGGCAGCGAAGATTGCAGGTGTTTCGAAGGTACTGCTGGCCGACGCGGCGCAACTCGAAGCGGGTCTGGCGGAAAACGTCCAGGCAACCGTGATGAACATCGCGAAGGACTATACGCACATCCTCACGCCGGCGACCGCCTACGGCAAGAACATCGCGCCGCGCATCGCCGCGAAGCTCGACGTCGCGCAGATCAGCGACATTACCGCAGTGGACAGCGCCGATACGTTCGAGCGTCCCATCTACGCGGGTAACGCTATCGCCACGGTTCAATCTCAAGATCCGATCAAGGTCATCACGGTCCGCATGACCGGTTTCGACCCGGTGGCAGCAGAAGGCGGCAGCGCAACGGTCGAGAAGATCGAAGCGGCAGCCGACACGGGTCTCTCGCAATTCGTGAGCCGTGAAGTGACGAAGCTGGATCGTCCGGAACTGACCTCGGCGAAGATCATCGTCTCGGGTGGCCGTGGTCTGGGCAACGGCGAGAACTACACGAAGGTTCTGGAGCCTCTGGCGGACAAGCTGAACGCAGCGCTGGGCGCATCGCGCGCAGCCGTCGATGCGGGCTTCGTGCCGAACGACTATCAGGTCGGCCAGACCGGCAAGATCGTCGCACCGCAACTGTATATGGCGGTCGGCATCTCGGGTGCGATCCAGCATCTGGCCGGTATGAAAGACTCGAAGGTCATCGTCGCCATCAACAAAGACCCGGAAGCGCCGATTTTCAGCGTCGCCGATTACGGTCTGGTGGGCGATCTGTTCACGGTCGTGCCGGAGTTCGAGGCGGCATTGTCCTGAGTGTAGTGCGAAGACAGGTCAACGTGTGAAGAGGGGACCGGTGAGCAATCTGAGTGAGATGGGACATGTCCGAGCGGAGGCAGCCTTGGCCGCTAACGCCGAGGATGCCTCCATTTGGCGGTGGTTTGCTCCGCTCCTTGAAGAGAGGAGAATTCGGTGGTGCTGCAGTGGCGACCGTTGGCTCGTGAGCGTCGATAACAGGCACGTTGCTACGGATACCAGCTTTGACAATGCTATCCGCATCGCAAGGGACGCCACGCAACGATCAAAACAAACACTATCGCAAAGGGCCGCGGCGGGGGCCACGCATTGCTCGATACAAAAAGAGGGCCTCTTCGGTTCCGGGAAGGGCTGAGGCGGTTCCCGACTTTCGACTGTGCGAAAACAAATCCAGCTGTTTACCGATCCAGAGGAAGGAAGCCGCGCAATGTTAAGTGTCCTCTGCTTGGCTGAGAGCGTCCGCTCACTGACTTCAGGCAGCCGTTCGACCTGATTTCATAAAGGGCTGCTCAGGACCCGCTCAGAGTCATTTGAGATACCCGCTCTGGACGCTTGGCGTACGAAAAAATCCGGATCCTGAGGGCGCACCCCATGACGCACGCACGAGATTGAAAATCCGACGTGCATCAAGATGCACCCCTATCGCTAACTCTTATTATCGATAGGGACTCATTTTTTAGAAAAACTGCCATATTGCGAAACGCGTCACACCCGACCGTCACGCCGCTGTCATCTTGCCGCCTATAATCTTCGCATGCCTGATCGTCCGACTTCGCTATCCTTTCCCGATACCGCGTCCTTGTCCGCGCTACGCGCGTGGTACGCGGGCGTTGGCTCGCGCGAGGCGCTCGAGCGCTATTGCCCGCAGGCGCTCGAAGGCGGCCAGTCGGCGCGCGGCGTGATCGGCCGGATTCGTCGGCAGCTCGCCAGTTTCGCCCTCAGCCGGCATCGCGCCGATCTGGCCCGGCTGTTTCAGTGCGCGGTGAGCGAACGGACCCGTTACCGCAAGGCCGCGACCCGTACGCTGGACATCCTGCCGGCGCTTGCGGTCCCGCAACCGCAGGTGAGCGATCCGATCGGTGCCTGGCTGTCGCCTCGCGTTGTCCCCGTGCTGCATCAGTATGGCATCCGAACGCTAGCCGATTTGACGGTGCGCATCCCCCGACGCCGGCGCTGGTGGCGCACGATTCCCGGACTCGGTGTGCGCAACGCACATCATATTGAAACCTTCTTTGCAGCCCACCCGGCGCTAACCGAAAGCGCCCGCGCGCTGATCGCGATGACGACGCCGGAGTTCGTGGTGCCGTGGGAAAGCATTCGCGTGCCGCACGAAGTTGACGGTTCGCGCGGCGCCTTCCGCGCACCGAAGCCGATGTGTGCACTCGAAGCCGATAACGACTATCAGGCGATCAGCGCTTGGCTCGAACGACACGAGGCCGTCGAAACGCAGCGCGCCTATCGTCGTGAAGCCGAGCGCCTGCTGCTCTGGGCGATCGTTGAGCGCGGCAAGGCGCTGTCTTCGCTGACCAGCGAGGATGCGACCGCTTATCGTGCTTTCCTACGTCACCCCACACCGAAAGTCCGCTGGATCGCCCCGTCTCGGCCGCGATCGTTGCCGGAATGGCGTCCCTTCACGGGAGCGCTGTCGCCAGATTCCATCGCCTACGCGCTGTCGGTGCTCGGCGCGATGTTCCGCTGGCTGATCGAACAACGCTACGTACTGACGAATCCGTTCGCGGGCCTCAAGGTACGCGGCGCGCAGCGCACTGGTCAACTGGACATCTCGCGCGCCTTCACCGCCGGCGAATGGGAACTTATCCGGACGCTTGCCGACGGGCTGGAGTGGTCGCATGGCTGGACGGTGCCTGCCGCGCAGCGCCTGCGCTTCCTGCTCGACTTCGGTTACGCGACCGGCCTGCGCGCAGGCGAGCTGGTCGGCGTGGTGCTCGGCGGCATCATAAACGGCACGCACGGCGAGCAGTGGCTTCACCTCACTGGTAAGGGTGCGAAGGCCGGCAAGGTGGTATTACCGCCGCTCGCGCGCTTTGCGTTGGACCAGTACCTGATGCAGCGCGGTCTGCCTGTGAGTCCCGCACGCTGGGCACCGGATACGCCGCTGCTTGGCCATCTCGATGAACCCGGCGGCATCACCACACCGCGCCTGAGGGAGGTGCTGCGCCGGTTCTTCCGGACCGCTGCCGACGCCATCCAGGCCGACCATCCCGCGCTCGCCGACAAGCTGCAGCGAGCGACGCCACACTGGTTGCGGCATACGCACGCGACACACGCACTGGCCAACGGTGCGACACTAACGACCGTGCGCGACAACCTGCGTCACGCGTCAATCACGACCACCTCGATCTACCTGGACGACGACGAAGTCCAGCGTACCCGGCAGATCGAGCGGATTTTTACGCGACGATAGCCGCCGGCATGAGCACTGTCCACGAGACCATCTATCCGGTGCTGCCTGCAGAACCCGGCGCGGCGGAGCTGAAAGCAGCGTTCACCCCAAGTGCCGCGGAAATCCGCTTCGTGCGCCGGCAATCCCGGCAGGAAGCCAGCGCGGTCCTGATCATGGTGCAGTTGAAGCTGCTGCAGCGTCTCGGTTACTTTCCGATGCTCGTGGATGTGCCGCCCGTCATTATCGATCACATCCGAAGTGCGATGCGGGCCCGCGCGCTGTCCCGAGCGGCGATCGCGCGGTACGACGTGTCCGGCACCCGCATCCGTCACCAGAAGCTGCTGCGCCGCTGGCTCGACATCCGGGCGTTCGATGCGAGCGAGACAGCGTGGCTTACTGAACTCGCGTCGACGGAAGTTCGGACAAAGATCGAACTACCCGATCTCATCAACGTGCTGATCGAGGAATTGGTCCGACGCCGGTATGAGCTGCCGCCGCTGGCGACGCTGCAGCGCATCGCCACGCAGGCGCGCAACGATTTCAACGAAGCGATCTATCGGGCCATCGCCGGCGCACTCGATGCAACACTCATCGAACGGATCGATACGCTTCTCGTCGTCAAGGCCGGCAAGTCTGGTTGGGACGATCTGAAACAGGAGCCGAAGCGACCAGCCGCGCAGGCGATTGCCAGCTTCCTCAAACATATCAACGGGATCAGGAAACTGGCGGAAGGTTTGCCGGCGCCGCCTACGATCCTGTCTGTCGGCAAGCGGGCCCAACTGGTCACCGAAGCGCGGGCACTCGACGTCGCGGAACTGCGCTCACTCAAGACCGCGAAGCGTCATGCGCTCGCTGTCCTGTTCATCCAGGCGCAGTTGCAGAAGGCGCTTGATGATATTGCCGAAATCTTCATCAAGGTTGTGCGCAAGTTGGAGTCCTACGCGAAGGTCCGGCTGCAAAAATATCAGCTCGAACACACTGACGTACTGGAGGGACTGGTCGGCCAGTTTCGAGACGTCCTGCAGATCCTTCAGGACGAAGAGGTATCGGAACGCGAACGGTTGCCGAAAATCCGCGAGACGCTCGGCGACCCGACCGAGGCGCTCGCGCAGTGTAACGAGCACATCGCCTATGCCGGACAGTTCGACCTGCCATTCATGCTCGTGCCGTACCGCAACCAGCGCGCGCTGCTGTTTCAGTGCCTGGACGGGCTGCCGCTGCGATCGAGTTCGCAGGACCGTGCGGTACTGGTCGCACTCGCGTGGCTACAAGGCTTTCGGAACGCGCACCGCGAATACCTGCTGCTGACGGAGAACGACCTCGCGAACCTGCCGCTGGACTGGCTTCCGGAAAAATGGGAGCGCGCGGTGTTCCCGCACGGCCGAGATAGCCGGATGCTGCACCGCCGGTTCTTCGAGCTGGGGGTCTTCAGCCAGATCATGCGGGAGCTAAATGCCGGCGATCTTTACGTCGAGGGTAGTGATCGCTTCGACGATTATCGGGTGCATCAGGTCTCTGATGAGGAATTCCGGTGTGAGCTGCCGCGCTACTGCGAGATCGTGGGCTTGCCCACGGACGGCAAGACCTTCGCGAAGGATCTGCGAGACAAGCTTAACGCGGCGCTCGACGAGACAGATGCGAATTTCCCGGCAAACGACAGCATCGAGTTCGTCGATCAGGAACTCGTCATTCACAAGCCGGGCAAGGAGCCCGAACCGCCGAACCGCACGCTGATCGACCAGGCCATCACGGCGTCGATGCCGCAGATCAGCATCCTGGATCTACTCACTGAAACCGAGCAGTGGCTGGACCTGCATAAACTGTTTGGACCGCTGTCCGGGTTCGACGCGAAGATCGACGATCCGCGCAAGCGTTTCATCACGACGCTGTTCTGCTACGGCTGCAACCTGGGCCCCAGCCAAACGGCGCGCTCGGTGAAAGGGCTCAGCCGCAAACAGGTCGCCTGGCTGAACTTGAAACACATCACGGAGGAGCGGCTCGACAAGGCGAATGTGAAGGTGATCAACGCGTACAACCAGTTCGCGCTGCCGAGATACTGGGGCAGCGGCAAGCGCGCGTCGGCCGACGGCACTAAGTGGAGCCTGTACGAGCAGAACCTGCTGTCCGAGTATCACGTTCGCTATGGGGGATACGGCGGGATCGGCTACTATCACGTGTCCGACATGTACATCGCGCTGTTCAGTCACTTCATCCCGTGTGGCGTCCACGAAGCCGTCTACATTCTCGATGGGCTGATTCTGAACGGTGCCGACGTCAAGCCCGACACGATCCATGGCGATACGCAGGCACAAAGCGGTCCGGTCTTCGGTTTGTCGTACGTGGTGGGCATCAACCTGATGCCGCGCATACGCAACATCAAGGACCTCGTGCTGTACAAGGCGGACCGGCGTCGCAAGTACAAGCACATCGACAGCTTGTGCCGCCAGTCAATTGACTGGGCACTGATCGAACGGCACTATCTCGACATGATGCGCGTTGCGGTGTCGATCAAGGCAGGTAGGATGACGCCGTCGACGATCCTGCGCCGCCTCGGCTCGGAGAGCACGAAAAACAAGCTCTACTTCGCGTTCCGGGAGCTGGGGCGCGTGATCCGCACGCTGTTCCTGCTGAAATATCTGGATGACCCGCAGCTGCGTCGCACGATTCACGCTGCGACCAACAAGAGCGAGCAGTTCAACGACTTCGCGCAGTGGCTAATGTTCGGCGGCGAAGGCGTCATCGCCGAAAACGTCCGGCACGAGCAGCGCAAGGTAATCAAGTACAACCACCTCGTCGCGAACATGGTGATCCTGTACAACGTGCAGTGGATGTCGCGCAAGCTAAAGGAACTGCAGGAGAAGGGGCATCCGGTCGACGCCGAGGTGCTCAAGGTGCTGTCGCCGTACCGGCGGGAGCACATCAACCGGTTCGGGGACTATCTGCTGGATCTCCAGCGCCCCGTTCCACCGCTAGATTCGACCATCGATTTCGCATTTAAATCAGCAGCTTAGTCTGAGATGCGGCGGATTTTTAACGAATCCCGGTCAGGCCTCTTATAGGCTGCGATGAAGGAGGGCGCATACGCATTGCCCTGCGCCACCGTACTGATGCCACGCAGCCTCAGCTCCTTGACCAGACGATCCTGCAGCGTCAGGTGCGCGCGCTCGACGCGACCCTTGGCTGAGCTGCTGTTCGCACAGAACGTGTCGATGTTCAGCTCGAACATCGCCCGGCCGAAATGCGTCACGCGGCTTCCCGTTTCATGGGCTTTGCCACTGCGAAACACGCTCGCCTTGTCGCTGTAGAACGCGCCAGGCTTGCCGTGGCATTCGATGTACGCACGCGTCGCCTCAAAGTAACTGAACGTCGATTCACTCGCCGTGAAGTGCAGATGCATCAGCCGGCTGGTCGCATCGTCGACGTACACCCGCAGTGTGCAGGCCGGCGCCCGTTCCTCGAACCAGTGGTGATCGCTGCCATCGATCTGCACCAGTTCGCCCAGACACGACCGGCGGCTTCTCGGCTGGTAGACCTTTGGCGGACGCTGCCGGCGTGGAATCCACAGCCCGGCATCCGTCATCAGCCGCCGCACGGTCTCAGCAGCAAACTTCAGCCCGTGGCATTCGGCCAGCTTCTCGCAGGCCAGCGTCGGCCCAAAATCCGCGTAGCGCTCGCGGATGATGCCCAGCGCACGGTCGGCCATGCCGGTCGGCAACTGGTGATTGCTGGCGTGCTCGCGCCGGCGGGAAACCAGTCCGCGTGCGCCTTCGGCCCGATACCGGTTGGCCAGCCGCTCGATCTGCCGCCGGCTGAGGCCCAGACGTTCCGCCGCACCCCCAGATACGACATTACTACTTGGGGCCTACAGCTCAAATGTTGCTAACTTCTTTTATGTAAAATGCAGGAATCCGAAATTTATCGGCAGACGAAATCAATAATGCAACGACCTCTTCGGCAAGTGCTCCACCTGAATCACAATCTGCCAAGGCTTGCCGATACGTCGATTACGGGATCGGGGAATGGTCCGTTCCCGTCAGAAAAACCCTCAACTGCCGCTCCACTTCGAATACTTCGTGAAGAGGAGCCCTTGCGACTTGGGCGTCATACAGCGCCAGCAGCGCTTCAAAGCCGCTGATTAGCTCAGACGCGAGCCGCCACTCTCCCGTCTCATGAGCGCGCGCCAGGGTGTTCTCAACGGCATATTCGGCGATCTTGAACCGCTCCACCAGGAGGTTGCCACAACCAGCACGCTGCAGATACCAGCTCAGGTACACCGCGCGCATAAGTTCATTGACCAGATGGCTGTTGCCATGTCCGTCGCGGCATGCGACCAGCGCAAGATGACAGGACAGCGACCGTTCACTGGCGGAGGCGCGATCCATCGGCAATAGAAGTGCTTTCGTCAGCGGCCTGCGGGCTCGGCTGGGGGACCTGTTTCGCCTGGAAGACATTTTTTCGACATTGCGACGCCGGGAAGCGATTGATTATAGCGAAGCCATATCAGAGATACGGCCGCGACGACAATCAAGGGCCGAGTTCGACCCGATTTCTGCCTGATCCCCGGCTACGGTTGATGTGCCCTCATCCGGTCGCCATTCGCCCGTGTCCCGGCCGCGGTCGAAATGGCGGCTTCCGCGACGACGAGTTGCTCGTACCGTGGCCGCGCCGTAGCCTGCCTCGGCGATAAAGCCCGTCAGGATCATGGTCTGGAGAAGGGTCTGTGCGTTACGCACGCTGCCGACACCGGCCCCGCATCGTTGCGAGCGCAAGGTGTACCCGCAGCGCGAGCTCGTCGGCGGTAGCGCGCGGCCTCGGCAACAGCATCGTTTTGGCACGTCTTGCTCGTGCCGAGTCGGGGTTGCGAACGAATCGGAGAGTTTTGCGCATCAGGGTTCATTGGTGATCTCTTGAACGGGGATAGCGGCCACGGGCGGAAGTTGCTTAAACGTTGCCTTCTGACGAAGCGGCCCCGCGATGTGCGATGAATGCTTCGACATGCCGGATCGCCTGTTCGCACTGGTCGAGTGACAGGTTGTGGATGGACGCCGGCACCGGATCGAAGCCGAGTTCAGATGCGACCCAGCGGATCGCTTTCGCCCGGGCCTCGAACGGATTGACGTGATCACGCCTGACCTTGCCCGAGACCAGTGGCTCGAGCGCGTCGTGCAGGCGGCTCTTCGCGTCGCGCAACGCGCCGTCGGCGAGACGTCCCAGCGGCACGTTCCGTGTGCTGCGCGAGTGGATGCCGATCCACGCCTGACACGCTGTGCAGACCCAGAGCGCGCCGTGGTCGTTGCGGTAGGGATACGACGCTTCACCGTATTTCACGAACGCGGCGTGAGCGCCGCAGTAATCGCACAAGGGCTGGGGTACTGCCTTGATCGGGCGACCTACACGCACCGGACACTCCTTCTCTCTGAATTCAGATCACATTAACCGCGATCGTCGGGAAGCGAAAGCTGTACGATTGTCGCGATCATTTGTAACTGAGACCGTGCGTCCCTCGCCCAGCGCAACCTCGGTGAATGGCCGCGGCCGAGCAGGTACCACCGCCTCTTGTCGATCCATCTCGGTCGTACGATCGGGACGACGGTCTGCGGCTGCTTGCGAGGTACAACGGTCGCTGAAAGCAAGGACGGATCGCGACGACTCGGCGATGGTACAGTTGATCAACCCGCCTTCTTTGAGGCTACCAATGCCTAAGGAGCTGCGTCCTTGATAACGGGGGCTATCGACGGTGGCCTCCCGCTAGGAGTCGTCAATAATGGGTATCGAAATCGGTGGCTCGACAGCTATATGACCGGCCCGTAACCGGTCTGCGTCGCCGAGCTTTTCAGAGACAGGAATCGACGACAAAAGGGCGAACGCTTCCTAGAACGTGTGCCGAATGCCGACGGCAAATGTGTTGCCGATGGGATGGCCGCTCAGCTTGTCGATAGAGTAAATTGCGTAAATGTCCGTCCGCTTGGACAGCAGATGGTCGTAACCGAGAGCGGCAGTGTTGCGAAGGCTGTTGGTCGTATGCGTAGGTCCGGACCGTTGCGTACGCGCCCACTCTGCGAGCAAGAAGTCGGCAGGTGAGAAGGGGATCGACAAACCCGCCTCGTAGGTGTGGCTGCCCGTAGGGGTACTGACGTCACTTGTCATCGCCCACGCCCCGTAGAGCGTTACGACCTTGAAGTCGTATGCTGCGCCCGCGAGGTAGGCGTACTGCGCGCCTACGGGCCCTGCTGCGGTGTACCGCACGCGCTGGCCGGACAGCACTGCCGTGAGACCGTGAGCTTGGTAATTGAAGTGAAAGCCGAGATTAGCGATGCCAGGCGAACCCGCAACGCCACCAAGCCCGTAGATTACGGTTGCACCGAAACCCTTGAAGTTCGGAGTCGTGTACTTGGCGGTGTTATTCCACACCGTATCTCCAATGATCGTGCCCCCATAGTTGGCCACGAATGTCTGGACGACGAGCGGAGAGAAGACGACAGATGATCCTAATGGATTGACGAGAGATTCTGCCGTATAGGTCGGATTTCTATGCCGCCCGAGGGTCAATTGGCCGTAGTCGCCTGCGAAGCCCACGTACGCATTGCGTGACCAGAATGGGTCCGTTGCACTGCGACCCAGCGCGCCGTTTTGGGGTTGGAAGAAGCTCTCAAGAGCGAAGATGGCGCTGACGCCGCCGCCAAGATCTTCCTTGCCGCCAATTCCCCAGAACGAAGTGGTGAGCCCACCGCTCCCCATTAGCACCGTGGATTGCGGCGTGTCGCTACGTTTGACACTCCCGACATAGGTGCCGACGATCCCATAAAGTTGAACCTGGGAGGCGCTATCTGCGTGTGCGCCGGCAGAAGTCAAGGCTAGGACGGAGCAGAGAATTGTCGGGACTCCAAGCGTGCCGACGACTTTCCGCAAAGGAGGGCAGACCATTATCCGTTGTGCCTTTTTCATTTCGGTTGTCTCCATTCATATTTTTGTGAGCGACCTTTTCCGCGCCATCCACTAAGTACTACTGATTGGATACCGTGGAGCGTTGGCGCTTGTTGCGGACATGTCGCTGAAGCTAACGGTGCGACGAGCGAGGAAGCCCCTTCTCCTGAGTCATATCAGGAGAAGGAGCCGATAGGGAGGCGAGTGGCTACGGGGAGATCTCTTCGAGCGCGCGATTGGTCGTCTCCACCATGCGCGCAGCGACGAAGAAGCCCACTGCGCTAACCACAGCAAACATGATGAATACCGCAGCGATGCCTTTTGCTGTTAATACGACGCCGACGATCGCTGGCGCAGCAGCAGACGCCGCTCGCAACCAGGAAGTCGCGAGACCAGTACCGATGGCGCGCATCCGGGTCGGATAGATTTCAGGGGTGTAAAGGTACAGAAGGACCGTTGCGGTTGCCATCACAGCATAGGCCGACGATCCCAGGAACATCACAGACCATGCGCTGCCAGCGCCATTAATGCCCAAAACTGCGAGCAGGACTCCACTGATGACGAAGCAAGCCATTGCCCAGCGGCGGCGCCCGACTCGATCAATCAGCAACGCGCAAGCCAGCACGCCGCACGTACTCAGGACGTTCGAGATGGACGCCATGTGAAGCGACTCTTGCAGAGGCAGATGGTAGACCGTCCTGTAGAGACTCGGCAGCCAGTTGTTGATGCCATTGGCGATGAAATAAGAGCTCGCCCAAAGCAACCACACGACAACGGTGCGACCTCTGTAGAACGGTGAGAAAAGCTCCTTCCACGTTCCCTTCTGCTTCGACTGGAGTCCGCTCAGAAGGCCAACCACGCGCTCGTCGACCTCGGCCTTTTGCGTCTGGGCATCAAGGGTGCGCTTCGTCGTGCTTGCCTCCAGCCGCTCGATGATGCGTTCAGCTTTATCGAAACGCCCACGTGAAATGAGCCAGCGCGGCGATTCTGGAAGGCGCGCGATCAGGATCGTTACGGCGATGCCGGGAATGCCGCCGATCAGAAACATATATTCCCAACCGAAGCGGGGGACGATGAAAGCGCCGAGCTGCGCGGCCGCGAGGAGACCCAGTGGGAAAATGAGTTCGTACAGGATAAAGAAACGTCCTCGGCCATGCGCTTGAGACAGCTCGTTGATGTACGTGGCCGCCACAGGCACTTCTCCCCCTACGCCGATGCCTTGCAGGAAGCGCATCAAAAACAGCATATGCAAGCTGCCGGTGAAGGCGCATACAACGCTCATTGCCGACATGACACCGACAGTTATTGTGGCGCTCGGCACCCGCCCAAGGCGCTCGGCCAACCAACCGAAAACCAACGCGCCTACGACTTGACCAAGATAGCCAGCGGCGATCAGCACACCGATCTTCGCGGGAGAAAGATGCCAGAGACCCACTAGTACAGGCAGTACAAAAGCAAGTGAAAGTGCGTCGAATGCGTCAAAGAGGGTCGCGCTGCCCATGACGATACGTGCCTTGGTGTGCCACTTGCAGAACGGCACGTTCTCGATGCGGAACAGCAGGTTCGCCGCACGCAATTGCTCGCTCACGGGGCGCGCTTCGCTCGGGGATTGACCAAGGTCGACGCCGTAGGCGGTGGAAAGGGTGTTCATGCTGTCTCCTGAAAAGCTGCATTTTATGGGCCCTCGGTTTTCTTCTTGTTTTGAAGCATCGAATCGCTTTTCTTTCTTATTGTGTCGCGCCGTCGAAGCTTTTTCGGTCGTTTCCCGATCCCGTTATGGGCGACGCGCGGCGCGAGGTTTCGCGGGCCGCCGTTACTGCTCAACGCTGACAGCGAAGCGGGGCGGCGCTTCGCTATCGTCGTAACGGCTTTTGGTTCGCCGCTCCCGCGTCAGTCGACGAGGCCCGCCGAACGAAGCGCGTCTGCGATCTCGACGTCCGCGCCTTCCGCGAGCGGCAGCAACGGCGAGCGCACCGTGGCGTGCTCGAGGATCCCGCGGGCCACGAGGCCATGCTTGAGTGCAACGGTGCCTTCCATGTGCGAGCCACGGTGGTACACATTGCGCGTCACGGGCAGCAGGCGATCATGGATCGCGCGAGCGGCCTGGTAGTCTTTCGCCTTGCCCGCTTTGATCAGTTCGATGAGTGGCTCGGGAGCGAGGCTGCCGTAGCCGACGAGCGCGCCGTCGACGTCAAACATCGTATGGAGCAGATACTCGTCGTGGCAGGTCAGGATTTGCAGTTCCGGACGCTCGCGACGGATGATGGGAATCTCAACGTCCCAGCGACGCATGTTGCGCACGCCGTTTTTCATGGCAAAGACGCCCGGTTGTGCGGCGATTTCCAACTGCGTTTCGAGGTTGTAGGTCGCCTTGGTGGCATCCGGGTACTGGAACAGGATGAGCGGCAGGCCGCTGCCTTCGTAGATAGCGCGGTAGCGGTCTTGCGGTGCGCCCTTCTGGTAACCGAAGCGCAGCCAGCCGTGAGACGGATACACCAGACCTGCCGACGCGCCGGCCTCGACCGCGCGCTTCGCCTCTTCCACCGCCACTTCCGTGCCTTCGAGCGTGATACCGGCGATGACCGGGATCTTGCCGTCAACGGACTTCACGAAGCTCTGGATGACTTGAGCCTGTTCTTTCTGCGTGAGGAACGTGCCTTCGCCAGCGTGGCCGAGAACCGTCAGACCTTTAACGCCCTCGATGCTGCCGAGCCAGGAACCCAGCCGTTGAATTGCTGCGTGGTCCACCGCTCCCTCGCGGGTGAAGGGGGTTATGGGTGCCGGGACCAAACCGCGTAGATCGATCGTTTTCATGACGTCTCCAAATGTGAGCTTTTCCGCTCCTCTTTCCGAGAGGAGAGCCCGCTGCTCGTTTCGCATCAAGCTGGAACAACGGTGCATGCGTTGCAGTGTAGGGAGGGACGACTCATGCGGGAACTGCGAAACGGTACATTTCAGATATACTGATCTGACATATCTCGTTGGGGGGCCTTGCGGTGGACTACGCTGCCTGGAAGTTATTCATCGATGCCGCGGAACTCGGGAGTTTGAGCAAGGCTGCCGTTGCTTATGGGACAAGTCAGCCTCACATCAGCCGCCAGATTGTTGAGCTCGAGCAATACTGCGGTGGCCGTTTGTTTCAGCGGACCGGGCGAGGGGTGGTATTGACCGAGCTGGGGGCGCGTATCGCCCCGCGCGTAAGGACGTGGCTTGCGAGTACGGAGCAATTGTCAAACGACATCCGCAGTACTGCGGGAGAGCCGATCGGCGTTGTCAGAATTGGAATCCTGCCCTCAACTGCCCATCCGCTTGTCAGCACGCTTTACCACCGCCTTCGAGAGCGTTATCCCCTAGTGCAACTACAGGTGCGCGAAGGTCAAGGTGCGTTGCTGGAAACGTGGCTGGAACACGGTAATGTTGATCTCGCAATCCTTTTTCGAAACAGCCCGACGCCGAGAAATGGTGACGAGTATCTGGTTGAGGCGGCGACCTACCTGGTCAGCGCAGAAGGCGATCCTTTGACAAAGCAATCCGCAATTGCTTTTTCAAAGCTCGACGGGATTCCATTGGTCTCTTTCTGCCGCCCCAACAGCTGGCGCGACCGGCTCGAACAAATTGCTGGTGAACAACGGGTCTCCCTTAACTTCGCGGCAGAAGCCGACTCTTTGAGTCTACAGGCGCATATCGTGGCAGATGGCGGAATCTATGCGTTGCTTGGACCTTACGCGATTGCCAATCTTGAAAAGGAATGTCGGTTGCAGTCGTCGATGGTGGTCGACCCTCCAGTGCCTCGCTTCATTGCGCTTGCTATGTCTCCCCACGGCGAAATGACGCTCGCTTGCCGCACAGTCATGCAGTTCACTAAGGAGATAGCGCGTTCGCGGAACCTCTCATCCGACCTCCAACCGGGCGTGTCCGCAGCCTTCCTGCGATCGATTTGAAGGGTTGAAGTGCAACGGCGAAACGCGTCGACGTTGAAAGGATCGCACCGCGCCGGGCTCAACGAGGGCAACGGCCGCAAGGACCGGGCAATGTCCGGTGGCCCTTTCACAGGTGAAAAAGCGCGGTGCCCCGTCACCAGAAACCGCACCATTGATAATCGCATTATCAGGGCGTGGTGCACCCGATCTTCGGGCGACTCCTACGTGGATGTACCGGCCATCCAGACGTCTCGTTACGGCGGCTGGCGAGTGTCAACTCGTGGCCGATCGCTGCCTCATGCAAATCGCATGGACTGCTTGGAATCTCGCATCGTCGCGATCGGCAGCACGCGACCCGTTGCGGCCGGTCACGCCTTGATAGCGCCAACGTCCGATAACTGGGTGAAGCGGTCCAGCTACAACTGCCCACAGGTAATACTTCGGCCAAAGTAACGGCACATCTAGTGATGGGACATCCCGTTTAATCTGGCGCCCTCACCGAACAACGAAGTCGGAGGATACTAATGATCCCGTAGAGCACGCTGTCCGATATGGCTTCACGCGATAGTGGGTCAACTGGTGGCTGTTAACGATGAAAAATCCGGGGGGCCGTCGCGATGAAACAGGAACCCTGCTATCACGTATAAGCTTTTTTCCGCCAACATCGAACTAATCTGGTGGCGGCTCCGCCTGATGCTCAGAGTCGAGATGCCCATACGCACGCTGCACTCGTGCGAGATGTTCCCGCATCAATTGCAGGAGAACGCGCGTGGCCGCCGACAGCGGTGCATCGTAACGATGAATGAACGCGAACACTTCGAAAAGCGGCGGATCGATGGGTGTCCAACCCAATTTCTTCTCATAGCCAAGACGGTGGAGTATAGGTCGCGAAGCGATCACATCGCCCAGGCCTCGCGCAGCCAGTTCAAACCCGGTCGACTGATGATCGACCTCGATGATCGGGTTCAGAATCACGCCCGCCTTTTGCGCGCGAGCGTTCAGCGTCGATCTGATCGAGTCCGATGAACTCCACTTCGCTTCGGTAAGAATAAGCGGCGCTGCCGCGAGGTCTTCAATCGTCTTCGGTCCCTGCAAGCGAGCCGGGTCAGCGCTGATATAGCCCACTCGTGCCGACCACACAGGCTCGCTAACAGCGAGATTACGCTGGGTGAGCGGAATCATGACCAGACCCGCCTCAAGCTCACCGTGGCTGACGGCGTCCGCCACTTCGGACGAGTTGTTGCCGGTAATCTTCAACTTCATGTCGGGATGCCGCGAACGAAATTCCTCGATCAGATCCGCCAGAAAGTAGTGATGCGCCGTGCCGAAGGTGCCGAAGCTCGCAACACCGCCCTTCAGGTCCCGCACCGACTGGACCGCTTCGTAGCCTTGTCTCGAAGCGGTCGTTGCAGCCAGAGCGAAAGGCTGCAAGCCGCGGCCGGCCTCAGTCAGCATCAGCTTGCGATTGGTGCGGATGAAGAGTGTCGTACCGACCGACTCCTCCAGCCGGATGATCTGATCGGAGAGCGTCGGCTGCGCGACGTTGAGTTGTTCAGCCGCCTTCGAGAGCGTGCCATGCTCGATCGCCGCGAGAAAATAATGGAGTTGCTGTAGTGTCATCGCGCACTCTCGAAAGAGTCGTCCTTCTGAAGGAAGGTTGGAATGTCGTGTCGGCTGGACAGGGCCAGCGAACCGGTCGGTCGTGTACCCATGCGAACCGAAGCGCCTCAGTGACGCACTGGTCAGGCCCGGCGTATATCATTGTGCGCGCTATTTTAATGCTTCAATGCGGTGAACAGAATTCACCGGTTGACCGTTAGTGCTCCGCAAGCAGGCGACTCCCTATCTTTCGATCGGCAAAGTCTGCCAGCGCATCGTGAAGCTGACTGAAAACGCGTGGCCTTTTATTGGTTCGTTTTGCGTTCCGGGTGCTCACATCGGCACTGCGGCCAGTTCGATACAGATCACGCAGCGCGACGTGGCGGCTCGCCGCGAATCAATAAGGCGGCGGTCTCAAGCCATCGCGCCTCGCGGCCCGTTGATCTGCAAATCGCAGATACGGCAGCATGATCCGCATTGCCGCTTTCATCAGTTGTGGCGCGTTCCCACGAGATTCGAGTGGCAGCGTGAGCGCTTCAGGCGGCGTGCCCGTCGCCCAGTCGGCCAGCACTTTGCCCACCACCGTGCCGGTGGCTACGCCGCGCCCGGAATACCCGTTCATGGCGGCCACTCCCGGTGCTAGCCCGAACAATCTTGGGAATAGCCTCGGTTGCATGTCGAGGCGCCCATGCCAGTAATTCTCCCAGCGCAACTCCAACAACTGCGGCAATAACCAGCGAAAGCGCGTGGTGAGGAGTTCCTTCGTATAGTCTTCGTCGCCGCCCCGGCGCCCTTCCAGCATGATCGAAGTGATCAGCCGGCCGTCACGGTCCAGTCGATAACTCGCCGGATCATGGCGGGTTTCGAGAACCGTATTGCGGCGCGGCAGGATTTGGTTCTGCACCTCGATCGGAAGCGGCTGGCTGGCCAGTCCGATAATCGGCAGCAACGCGTAGGTTTTCTCCATGCCTTGCCAACAGGAAGGTGCAAGATAAGCACCACCTGCATAGATGACTTTGTCTGCCACGATCTGTCCATTCGGCGTGTCGACCCGCCATGCCGACCCCGCAGGCGCGATTTTCAGAGCAGGCGTTGCCGTATAGATGTCCCCGCCGAGTTCGATCAGCGTGCGCGCCAAGCCGCGGCAGTATGCGAGCGGATTGATATTTCCTCCTTCGGGATGAAACCATCCGCCGAAGTATCGCGGCGACCCCGTCAACTCTTCGACCTGGTGCGCAGTCAGCAGACGGGTCTGCTTGCCCAGTGCGTTGTAGTCAGCCACCTTCTTCTGTTGCGCCTGAAAAGCGGCCCTGCTGTGCGCGGCTTCGACGTAGCCACTCTGTATCGCATCACACTCAATGCCGTACTTGCGAATCAGTTCAAACAGGAAATTAGTGGAATCGCACTGCGCGCGGACCATTCGGGAGCCGAATGGCTCACCGATCATGCGCCGGAACTGCTCCAGTTCAAACGAGTGAAAGGTCGGCGTGCAGTGCCCGGAATTGCGGCCTGATGCGCCAAAGCCGGCCTCCTCTGCTTCGACTACGACAACCCTTCTGCCCCGCTCGGCAAGATGAATGCCTGCAGACAGCCCGGTAAAGCCCGCGCCGATGATGCAGACATCGGCGCTAACCGCCGAATTCAGCGACCCCGTTTCCGGTGCGGCGGGCGCAGTCTTGTACCAGATACTGTGTTGCAGAGGGTCGCCAATTCTTACGGTCCGACTTGCCAGGTTAGTCAATTTATTTCTTCTCTGGAGTTGAACAATCAAGTTCGAAAATTAAGGCGCGTTTCAGCACCTCCGTGCGCGTGCAGCGTCAATACGCGTAGCGCCGCAGCATCCTGGTCTCGACGACACCGACCAGACGCGTGAGCGGAAAGGCCACGAGAAAGTAAATCACACCGACAGCCGTCAGGAACTCCAGAGGACGCGCGGTGTTGTTCGAGATGTTCTGCCCGACGAACATCAGATCCGCGACGCCGACGCTCGAGATCAACGCGCTTTCCTTGAACAGACTGACGACGTTCGACAGCAATGGCGGCGTCGCCCGCAACAGGGTCTGCGGAAATATCACATACAGAACCTTGACCATCGGAGTAAGACCGAGTGCGGTCGATGCGTCGTGCTGTTCCCTTGCGATAGACCTCAACGCGCCGCGAAATGTCTCACTGGTGATCGCAATCATGTACAGCGTGAGAGAAAGCAGCACCGACATGGCTGGCGGAATTGATACTCGGAACAACACAGGCAGGCAGAAGTACACCCAGAACAACTGGATCAACAAAGGCGTGCCGCGAAAGAACTCGACGTACAACCCCGTCGCGCCTTTGACCACCTTGTTCGGCGACATTCTTAGCAGGCTCAGCACAAACCCGCCGAGGCTTCCTGCAATCGCGCATCCCAGCGTGAACGCGATCGTCAGGCCGAGTCCGCGAAGCAGCACACCTATGTAAGGGAGAACGACGGAAAGATGAGACATGATATTTTTCCTCAGCGCTGCATGGCAAGATCGTGACGGCGTTCGACCAGACGCACCATCTGTGAGATCGGAATGGACAGCGCGAAATAGATCAGCGCCACCAGCGTATAAGTCTCGAGCGGCCGGTACGCCTCGGTCGCGAGTTGGGTGCTCACGTACATCAGGTCGCCGACCGCAACGACAGCCACCAGAGCGCTTTGCTGAAGCGCACCAATCCCGTTGGTCATCAGGCTCGGGGTAGCCGTTCGCAACGCCTGCGGCAGCACGACGTACAAAGTACGCTGCCACGGACGAAGGCCGAGCGCGACGCATGCATCCAGATGCTCTTTCGGCACCGCCTGAATACCCGCACGATAAGCCTCGGCGTTAAATGCCGTGAGGTTCAGACCCAGCGCGATGATGCCGAGCGGAACCGGCGCGATGAAGAAGTCGAACATCATTGGGATGCAATAGAAGAACCAGACGATCTGCAATAACGCAGGCGTACATCGAAAGAACTCGATGAACATCTGCGCCGGCCAGCGCAAAAAACTCCGGCGGCTCATCGTCGTGAGGCACAGCAGAAATCCAAGCGTCAGTCCCAGCAGGTTCGACGCAACGGTGAGTTCGAGCGTGATCTTGATGCCGCTCAATAACGCGTCCACGTTCCCGTGAAGAAAACTGAAGTCGAAGTGGTAGCTCATCGTATGGCCTCAGTCGAGGTGTAGAACCTTTTCGAGGAACTCGCGCGTCCGCGCTTCCTTAGGCTGCTTGAACAATTGAATCGGCGGACCTTCTTCGACGATCGAACCATTCGCACAGAAAACGACCCGGGTTGCAATGTCGCGAGCAAAGTGCATGTCGTGCGTGACGATGATCATCGCCATCTTCTGCTCGGCCAGTTGCAGCATCACATTCTGGACTTCGACCACCATTTCCGGATCGAGCGCCGACGTCACTTCGTCAAATAGCATCAGCTTGGGTTCGAGCATCAAGGCGCGCGCAATCGCGACACGCTGCTTCTGACCGCCCGACAATTGACTCGGATACGCATTCAGCTTGCTCTCGAGTCCGAGTCGAGCGAGATACATTCTGGCCCGCTCCGTCGCCTCGGCTTTTGAAAGACCGCCAACCTTGACCGGCGCCAGAACCAGATTGCCCAATACCGATAGATGCGGAAATAACGTGTAGTGCTGGAACACCATGCCGATCTGCCGCTGCATCTTGCGATCGATCCGGCTAGGCTGGCCGCGTGCCGCACTATGGATATAACGCTTCCCCTGAAAGCCGATCTCGCCACCCTGAATGCCTTCCAGGCCCATCATGCAGCGAAGCAGCGAGCTTTTGCCGCTGCCGCTCGGACCAATGATCACCAGACGGTCGTCCGCACGCATGTCGAGCGTCATGCCATTCATCACGACCAGATTTTCGCCGTACGATTTGTAGACGTTTTTAAACTCGACGAAGTTCCGCGAGACGGGACGATCGTCGACCGCATTCGCCGCTCGTATGTCGAGCGCTATTTGGGCATTCATGAATGACATCTCCCACATTGGTTCAGCGTGGTGCCGCGTGTTGCGTTAGCGCTGCACTATTCAAAGATTTACCGGCTAGCAGGCGCCAACGGCATGACATGATCAGACGACCGGGGGTCGCCCTATTGCGCCGGCGGCACGTGTAAGCGTGCAACGCCGGGCTTTAAACGGTCAACGCAAACGCCGGCCGCTTATTTCTCCGACGCTACCGTGGCGTCGACCGCCTGCTTCGTCAGCTTGTCGAGCGCGCCCGAGCTACGCTGTTCTTCGATGTACTTGTTGAGCACAGCGACGTCGGCATCGGATATCTCCTTGTTCAGACCGAAGCAGGCCGGCTGGGGTACGAGCGCAGGGGCGGGCTGAAAACCGACAAGCGTGTCCGGATGCGCTGCGGTCACGATCATGTTGGTGGCGATATCGTCGGCCATCAGGTCAGCCCGTTTCGACAGCAACGCGAGCCGGGTTTCGTCCGAACCCGGAAGGCGCATGATGGTCGCCTTTTTCAATTCGGCAGTGGTCGCCTTGTCGGCGATCGAGCCGGACATCACGGCTATCGTCAGGTCGGCGTTATCCAGGTCCGCCATCGCTTTCGGCGCGGCTTTCAGCTTCGGGTTGTTCTTGTTGTACACAAACGTGACGCTCGAATTGGTCACCGGCGTGGAGAACCTGATCGCTTTCGCGCGCTCTTCCGTATAGCTGAGCGACATGGCCATGTCCCACTTGCCGGATTGCACACCGGCAATCATGTTGGGCCAGCTCGTATCGATGAATTCTGCCTTCACCTTCAGCACGTTTTGAGCGAAACCCCGGCAGATTTCAGTGAATACGCCGCTGTACTGTTGAGTTTTCGCGTCACGAATCACATACGGCGGAGTAATGCCGGCGCCGCAACGCAGTACGCCTCCCTGACGGACCTTTTGCCACGTGTTGCCCGCATCCACTTCCGCGTGAGCGGTGCTTTGCATGGAGAGTGTCGCGAACGCAAGTGCCGCGATGACGGTGCAACGCTTGAGCGGGTTGCTGCTGATTATCGACGAGGCTTTCATGATTGCTCCAGACTTAACGGATGTGCATGGATATTGGTTTGAGCGATGCAGTCAGGCCGCCCGATTGAGGCCTGGCGACCATCAAAACTTGTGAACGATGCCAACGCGCACGGCGACCTGTTTGTCCGTCGAGGACGCATTGCCGATCACGCCGTCGAAAATCGACGCGGGTTGCGATCCGCCTGCCGCGAGCTGGTAGGCGGCTGACACATAGGCCTCGGTACGCTTGCTCAGCTTGTAGTCCGCGAGCAGGTTGAATTGGTGGTATTTGGGTCGCTCAGCCGAATAGCCGAGATTGACGTTGGAGTACGTGTATCCGCCCACCAAGGTTGCAGCGTCGGTAAATGCATACGATCCCCACGCCTCGTAGTTATCGAACTTGACTGTCGACGTCGTGCCGTTGGCATCACCGAACTTCACGTTCGAGTAGTCGAGACCGATGTGCGCGCTGCCGATCGTATAGGTCCCGCCCACGCCGATGATCTGCTGCTTAGCCGGATTGCCCACGAAGCTCCACGGCCCGGACGCGCCCACCGCAGCACCTGTGGTATTGGCCAAATAGTCCCCGTCGGGAAAGAGGGTGGCCGGTTGTTTTGCATAGAAGTACGCCGCGGCGAGGTTCAGGCCACCTGTCTGGTAAGCCACCCCCGCGCTATACATGCCGATCTTGCTGGTACCTTCGGCGTTCGAGTTGCTGAGTCCCAGCACGCCGCCGAACGTGATGCCGTAAATATCCGGGCTTGCGTACTTAATCGAATTGTTCACGCGGAACGAGTTGGCCGAGTTGTCGATGTCACTCGCGTGCCATGCAAGGCCGCCCCAGGTTCCCGCCATCGTGACGCCTTGGAAGTAATCGACCACCGAATCGTACTGACGACCGAGTGTCACCGTACCGAACCGCGCATCGGACAAACCGACCCACGCCTGCCGGCC